>OOCB01000122.1_pt1 | contig 123648 bp, 99 predicted proteins | sample 1671351 | NCBI WGS metagenome assembly OOCB01 (sample SAMN06348148, study PRJEB24527) | human gut metagenome | biome: human gut; feature: ankylosing spondylitis patient; material: feces | host: Homo sapiens | place: China | collected 2015-10 | reverse complement strand
GTTTGGTGAGTGCCGATAAAACCTATGTTCAGGGCATTTTTACGTTTGTTGAATGTCGGACAGGTAATGTTTGAAAGATTGTTATAAGTTTTCAACAGTTTTAACAGGCTTTCAACATTTAACACTTTAAACTCGCTTTCACCGTTTAAAACTAACAACTTGTTGAATGATTTTTATTGTGTAAAAAATCACCGCAGGGGTGAAAGCGGTGAAATTTTTAATTAAAGCATAAATATTACCAGCTTGTAGAAAAAGTCTGCTTTTATAAAAAATAGAGCAAATTCTCTATCCCTAACCCCAAACCCCTTCCCCATGGGAAGGGGCTATATTACTGGGGCTACCGCCCCAAGACCCTGTCGGGGGCTTTGCCCCTGCGACCCCAATTTTTAATAATTAAAAGGTTTATCGACAGTCTGTAAATATTACTGTCGATGTTAAAAATCACTTCACGCATTGTTACCGAGATTTTTTATCATATCGTCCACCATACCTTTAAATGTCGGGTCTTTTTTAATGGTGGATTTTACTTTATTTATAGCATAAACAATTGTGGAATGATCTCTGTTGCCGAATTCTACTCCTATATTTGAATAGGAAAGTCCGGTGATCCTGTTTACCACATAGATAGCTACCTGTCTTGCGGTGCTTATCTGTGAAGAACGTTTCTGTGAACGCATATCCTCAGGGGTAACGCTGTATATCTTTCCGACCTCGGCGATTATCTTTTCTACTGTAAGCGGAATAGGCTCGTGGTTTGACTGTATATCACGGACTACCTGCTGAGCCATATTGAGCGTGGGCGTAGAGCCTGTAACGAGCGTCAGTGCGTTTATCTTGGTAATTGCTCCCTCAAGCTGTCTTATGTTTGTCTTGAGCTTGTCCGCAAGAAAATCCACAATGCTGTCGGGAAGATTCATTCCGTAAAGCTCAGCCTTACGCTTGATTATTGCAATTCTTGTTTCATATTCCGGCGGTGCGATGTCCGCAAGCAAGCCCTGCTCGAAACGGCTTATCAATCTCTGTTCGATACCGTTCAGCTCTTTGGGCGGTCTATCTGAGGTGAATATGATCTGCTTGTTCTGATTATAGAGGCTGTTGAAGGTGTGGAACAGCTCCTGCTGAGTTTCGCTTTTATTTGCCATAAACTGAATATCGTCTATAAGAAGAAGGTCGCAGCTGCGGTACTTCTGCTTGAACGCTTCAAGATTGCTCTTTGTACGCAGATTGCTTACATAGTCATCTGTGAATGTGTCGGCTGTGGTATATATGATATTCATATCGGGGTGGAGCTTTTCCATTTCGCTTTTAACGGCGGACAAAAGGTGTGTTTTTCCGAGTCCCGGCTCACTGTAGATATAAAGAGGGTTATAGCGAGTGCTGGGCTCCTGTACTACCGCTTTGCAGGCTGCATACGCAAGCTTATTGTTATCGCCAACTATAAAAGTGTCAAAGGTATGCTGATAATTGCTTGCAAGCTCGCTGTTCTTAAGACGTGTTTTTACAATATCGTCATCGTCAAGCTCTTTCTGAAGCTCTTTCGGCGATGAATCGGCATATGATTCAATACCGTATTTCAGCTTCTGCTCTACTGTAAGGTCCTCAGAGCAAAGAATCTCGACTTCAACGTCAAAGCCTAAAAGATCGCTGAACGCTTCTTCCATTACGGTTTTGAAATTAGCCATAGTCATGTCTTTTGAGAACTGGCTCTCAACATAGAGCATAACGTGATTGTTATTGAGTTTGAGCGGCTTTAACGGCTCAATCCACAATTTCATGGCGGTAGGAGTAAGAGTAAGTCTCTTTTTCATCTCCTGAAAAATTTCCTCGAAGGAATTATAAAAGCTCATCATCACACCTCTGTTTTAAAAAAACCACAAAAAATCCGAATAATTCTATAAAATGTCAGCAAATACATTAAAATATGTGTAAAAAAACGGCGAAAAACTGCGATTTTTCTTAAAAGAATAATTAAGATTATAATACCATATTATTTTGGAAGTGTCAAGGGGAGAGAGATAATGTAAATTAAAAATAAACAAGGGAAAATGTGGTTCCGCCTGTGGCAGTGATTTTGAATTAGGGTGGTGAGGGGCGAGGTGTAGTGTGACAATCCCTCAATAGTTGGCTGGGCTTTGCTCAGCAACAGAACCTCACCTTTGGCAAGCTACCGATAGTTCTGTTTGTCGGATAGCACTTCTCGGGTTCGCTATTCGAGTGAATGCACCTGTCAATATGAACGAGGGAAAGCACCAAAGAGACTAGGGCAAGGGACTTGACAGCCCCTCTCCCTATCTCTTAGGTTCTCTCCCTCGTGGCTCCCTCTTTCCTTACTCACACCCCCACCCCGTCGGGGTGTTGGCGGAACTCGTATAACCACCTGAACATTGTATATCCTGTTAATGCAGAGACGCTTAACGCTACACGTCCGCAGGTTAGTACATATATCTTAGGTTAGTGGCGTTTTTTTGAAGAGTCAATGTTAGAGCAGTTGCACCGGTATACTCACGAAATTATTAATGCCTTGTCGGTACGGAAACTGTTTTAAGCAGTGTTGGCGAAACATTCCATTATACTGCTTTATCAATCGGGTTTTCGACTAACTGAAATCCACTGCCCGAAAGCAGTGGATTTCCTTTATATTCGGTTTTTCTAAATTGCCAAATTCTGAATCCGCACTATCAAATTGCCTCCGCCGATAACGCTTGTTAAGCATATCGGCAACAATCGGAACGGCGAATTTGAAGCGGCTCACAGCCGCAGGCGGAATTTGAAGCGGCACATTGCCGCACGGCGTAACAAGTCAAAAATATTGTTTATTCCCGACCGTTTCACCTTTCTCAGCCGCTCGCCGACCTTTAAAAAGGTCGGAATTTGATGTGGCTCACAGCCGCCGCAAAAAATCCACCGCCCGAAAGCAGTGGATTTCCTTTATATTCGGTTTTTTCTAAATCGACAAATCTGAATCCGCACTATCAAATTGCCTCCGCCGATAACGCTTGTTAAGCATATCAGCAACAATCGGAACGGCGAATTTGATGCGGCTCACAGCCGCCGTTATTGAGCCATGCCGAGCTCTATTGCCTTGATGTTGGCATCTATAAGATGGGCTTTCTTAGGCGGGATAACCTTTTCCATAGCCTTTTTAACCGTTTCCATAGAAGTAAGGTTTGTTTCCTTGAGCAGCTTGCCGACAAGAATGATATTGGCAAGACCCTTCATATCATGCTCGTTTGCGAGAGCTGTTGCGGGAACATAATATACATTGATGTCTGTTCTGTCGCACTTTGCGTCAACAAGCGTGCTGTCAATGATAACAGTACCGCCGGGTACAACAGAATCAATAAACTTATCGTAGCTCGGAGTATTCATAACGATAAGCGTGTTCGGTGTATCGACAAGGGGTGAGCCGATAGGATCGTCGCTTACACATACCGAGCAGTTGCAGGTACCGCCACGCATTTCGGGGCCGTAGGAAGGAAGCCACGAAACTTCCTTGTTCTCGTAAAGCCCGAAGTATGCGAGCATTTTTCCCATAAACAGTATGCCCTGTCCGCCGAATCCGGCAAGAAGAATTTCGTTTGTCATCTTATCGCACCCTCCTTGAATACACCTAAAGGATAGTAAGGAATCATCTCTGTGCGGACTCTGTCAAGTGCCTCTATCGGAGTTTTGCCCCAGTTAGTAGGACAAGTAGAAAGAACCTCGATTATAGAGAAGCCCTGCTTGTTCTTCTGGAACTCAAATCCCTTTCTGATTGCCTTTTTGGCAATGTTTATATTCTTGGGGTCGATAACCGTTACACGCTCGGCAAGCGCAACACCGCTGAGCGTAGACAGCATTTCGCATACTCTTACAGGGAAGCCCTCAACATCGGGATTTCTGCCGTAGGGGGTCGTCTGCGTTATCTGACCGGGAAGCGTCGTAGGCGCCATCTGACCGCCTGTCATACCGTAGGTCGTGTTGTTGATAAATATAACTGTGATATTTTCGCCTCTTGTAGCGGCGTGAACAATCTCAGCCGTACCGATAGCCGCAAGGTCGCCGTCACCCTGATATGTAAATACGAACTTATCGGGGTTAGCTCTCTTGATACCGGTAGCTACGGCAGGAGCACGTCCGTGCGAGGCTTCAAGCATATCGCATTCAAAATAATCATAAGCCATAACCGAGCATCCGACAGGACAAACACCGATAGTTTCGCCCTCGATACCCATTTCGTCAATTACTTCGGCTACAAGTCTGTGTACTATACCGTGAGTACAGCCGGGGCAATAGTGGGTGGTCACGTCTGCCAGAGCGTGAGGTCTTTTAAATTCAGGCATTAGTTTTTACCTCCCATTTCTCTTAACTTTGCAAGTATTTCTGCAGGCTTCGGGATAACACCGCCTGTCCTTCCGTAGAACTCGACAGGCTTTGAGCAGTTGAGAGCGATCTTTACATCGTCAACCATCTGACCCATAGACATCTCCACGCAAAGAACATTCTTCGCATTCTTGCATGCTTCGGCAATTTCCTTTGCAGGATAAGGCCAGAGAGTTATCGGTCTTACTATGCCGACCTTAAGTCCCTCTTTTCTTGCCGCTTCGACTGCCGATTTTGCAAGTCTTGCGGTCGAGCCGTAAGCCACAACAACAGTATCTGCATCCTCGCAGTAGTCGCTGACAGCCTCCGTATGCTTTGCCTTCAGGTCTTCGTATCTTTCAAATCTTTCTCTTACATTATCCTCAAGCTGATCGGGCTTTAAATAAAGAGAGTTGATTATGTTGTGCTTTCTCTTGTTACCGTGACCGCAAGCCGCCCACGGCTTCTTTGAGGCATCGGACATCTTTATCTCGGTATCCTCAAAGGCAACCGGCTCCATCATCTGACCGAGAAGTCCGTCTGCAAGGATAACCGCAGGCATTCTGTACTCGTCGGCAAGGTCGAAAGCCTTAGTTACCGTATCCACCATCTCCTGTACGGACGCAGGTGCAAATACGATAGCGTGGAAGTCGCCGTGACCGAGTGCGTGTGTTATCTGCCAGTAATCCGCCTGCGACGGCTGGATACCGCCAAGACCGGGACCGCCTCGCTGTACGTCAATGATAACGCAGGGTAAATCAGAGCCTGCAATGTAGCTTATTCCCTCTGTTTTAAGCGAAATTCCGGGAGAGGATGAAGATGTCATACATCTGATACCGGAGCCTGCACAGCCGTAAACCATATTTATAGCCGCAACCTCCGACTCTGCCTGTAAAAATACGCCGCCTACCTTGGGCATTCTCTTTGACAGATATGCCGAAATTTCCGTCTGAGGTGTTATCGGGTAACCGAAAAAGCATTTACAGCCGGCTCTTATAGCGGCTTCTGCAAGCGCTTCGTTACCTTTCATAAGACTCTTTTCAGCCATTGTCGTCACCTCCTACAGTGATAGCGCAGTCAGGGCACATCATAGCACACAACGCACAGGCGATGCAAGCATCGTCATCTGTACATACAGCTGTGTAGTAGCCCTTCTTGTTGAGCTTTTCCGTCTGTAAAGCGACTATTTTCTTCGGACAGGCTGTTGTGCACAGTCCGCAGCCTTTACAGCGGTCAAAATCCACTTTCATTTTTGCCATATTTCTTGACCTTTCCTTTCGCCTAAAGTTTTATTCGGCTTACCATTCAGTTTTAATCAGATTACGGTAAGGAAACAGCTTTATTTTTCGGCTTCATCGCCGAATTCTTCCCACAGCTTCTTGACATATATATTTACGGGATAGGCTTTATCTATACCGTCAAGATAGCCTGCCTCGGCAGTTACAGCCACAAGCGGAAGTCCTGCCTCACGGCACACCTCATCCGCATAAGCGACCGAGCCGAGAACTATATCCCTGTCGGTTTCCCGACCGAGATTCGTGTTGTTGATTATTCCGTCACACTTCATACCCGATGCGTTCTCAATCTCATACATCAGCTGTAAAGCCTCTGCAGGTTCTTTTGTGAGATACCTGCAACGATTGATAACGTACAGCATCTGCGTGTCGTACTTTTCAAATACTTTTCTGTATCTGCCAAGAGCCTTTGCTCCCTCGTCATCGCCGCCCACGTCGATAATAATATAGCCTTCCCTGTCAGCGATGCCGTTCATATCAAAGCCGAGAGCGGGTATGTCAAGGTTTGAGTTTGCATAGGTCGGTACGGTAAGGCTGATATTATGCTCCCCAAACAGCTCCTTGAAATCGGCTGTTCTGAAATAAGGGTTTACTATATCAAGATCGACAACGGTTACCTTCTCGCCTTTTTCTGCAAGATCAAGCGCCATATTGACGGATACATTTGTTTTACCCGAGCCGTAATGACCGGTAATTATATTAATTTTTCTGAAATTCATTTTTATCCTTTGACTTTTCGTTGCATCACGATTTTTCTGCCGTCCGCAAACGGCGACAATATGATGCTATTGTTCAATATTACTATTATAGCACTTTGAATTCGGTTTGTAAATAGGCAATTTCCGCAAAAAACTATATGCGGTCTTACTGTAATGCCGAAAACATAGCGGTTTCATCCCGTTCGGATTACCTTTTAGGCTATGCCTCTGTTATTTTTTCCGCAGGCTTTGACGAATATTCTCTCCTGCCGATAGTTATTTACAGTAAAACCGCCGCAGAATTTCTCCTGCGGCGGTGTCAAAATCACAGCAATATTTCATACGGGGCAAGCCTGCCGTCAAGACGTTTAGTTGCGTCCGGATTCCAAGCAATTCTTATTTATTCTCTTTTCTTACCGCAGTTACTGCAGTAATCATTCTGAATTTTATTATACACGCCGCATCTTGTACAGCTCCATGAAGCGTCCTGTTCGTCATAATATGATTCTAGTTCATCTTCATATTTGCTCAGCTTGTAAACAATTCCGTTCAGCTTTAAAATAACTATAACGCCGGCAATGCCCGCTATTGCAAAAATGATTATATTCGGTTGTATTTCCATTGCAATCAGCTTTGTGGTATAGCTTGAGAAATAATCGCTCGATGAACTGCTTGTGTTTGCCGATACAGCCAAATTCCACAGTACGATTATAACAAATGAACCGATATTGATTACTGCATTTACAAGGCAGGTGTTTTTAAAACAATAAAGGCTCTCCTGCGGATCATTTGATATTTTGGCGATTCCTTTAATAAAATAAACGCACCATATTATGACCATTACGCAAAGTCCTATGCAGATAAAAACAAACAGTCCGAGTATGCCTCTAATCGTATCCGACAAATAATTTGCATTGTTTCCGCCCATAATCTCGACCAGCTTTACCACCCGGTCGATAGCATTAAAGGCTGATACGCTTCCTATGCTGCTCGCTCCTATCAGCGACAAACCGTTCAACGTGAAAAGCGTAAAGAACATACCGAGCGACACAAAGAGCGAAATTGCAAGCGCCAGACAGCAATACAGCACCTTTTTTGTATGCATTGACATCGTGCCGTATGTAGCGTACTGCGTCTGCGGTTGGTACGGCTGACTTATCGGTGCCTGAGGTCTGATAACAGATGCCTGCCCTTTTTGAAGATCGGAATGGCAAAAGCGGCAGATTATTGCGTCATCCTGTATTTCCTCAGCACAATAAGGACATTTCTTCATAAAAATTCCCCCTGTTGACAATCAATGTATAGTCCTGCTTATGAAACAAATGCGTTTCTTATTTTTTATATAATACCCTTTTACTCTAACTTTTTCAATCAGTCAGGCAAAACAAACGCATTTCATGGCAAAATCGGCATATTGCGACATTTTGCAAATGCAAAAAACAAGATTCCGGTCTGGAAACAAACCGGAATCTCTGAAGTCGTATCTATCCGCAAATGCGGACATTTTTTCGGGCAATTAAACCGTTGCGCCCTTATTTACAAATACGGGATATGTTTCTGTTCCTGCAAGCGAACGGTACTCGCTGATAGTAACGTTCTTATCTGTGATGACGAAGTTCATCTCAGCCTTTGCACCTACTGTCGTATCCTGCATAAGTATGCAGTTCTTGACCTTTGCGCCCTTTTCAATCTTTACGCCTCTGAACAGAACACAGTTCTCAACCGTACCCTCGATAACGCAACCGTCGGCAACAAGAGAATTCTTGACATCTGCGTCAATGCCGTACTTTGCAGGGGCATCATCTCTTACCTTTGTATAGATAGGAGCGTCGCTCATAAAGAGGTGATCACGCAGGCTCTTGTCAACAAGTTTCATATTTGTTTTGAAGTATGTATCCATACTGTCAATCTGTGCGAAGGGCTTGTCGAACTTGTAGCCGAGTACCTTTATCTCATGTAGCTTCTTCTGCAGTACGTCTACCTCGAAGCTGTAGAGGTTACGGCTTTCAGCGTCACGAATCTCGTTGAGCAGGAAATCCTTGCTTACAACGAACATATTAAGGCTTACATTGTGTTCGCCGCTGATTTCGGGTCTGATAAGCACATCGTATATAACGTTGTCTGAATTTACAGCAAGAACGGTCTTTGTCATTGTCTGCTCTGTTGTGAATGTTCCTCTGCCGTATACAACAGTAATGTCTGCGCCGTTTTTCTCGTGGAAATCAATTATCGGTCTGTAGTCGATATTTGCCACTACATCTGCGTCTGAAAGCAGTACATATTCTGCGTTTGAGCTTTCGATAAAGGGCTTTACCTGAGCCATAGCCTCAAGTCTGCCTCTGTAAAGAGCGTTGCTGTTTCCGTAAGGGGGAAGCAGGTGCATACCGCCTGTTTTCCTTGAAAGATCCCATTCATCGCCGGATCCTAAGTGATCCATAAGCGATAAGTAGTTATCCTTTGTGATGATGCCTACGTTGTCAATATCGCTGTTTACCATATTTGACAGCGGGAAATCTATCATTCTGTATCTGCCGCCGAAGGGCACGCTTGCAAGTGTGCGCTGTTTTGTAAGATCGGCTACGCTCTGCTCGTGCATATTAGCGAAAATCAGACCGAGTACATTTGCCATATTAGCCATTTCTGTTTTCTCCTCCCGTTCACACATCAGCCGAGATCATTGCCTTAGGCTTGATCTCCGCATTGTCGCTTACTGTTACGCCGTGTCCGATTACCGCAACACCCCATGTATCCTTATCCTCGATAGACTCGGGTCTTGCACCGACCTTGACGTTTTCACCTATTACGCAATCCTCACCGACAATAGCATATTCAACTACCGCACCCTTCTTTATCATGGTGTTCGGCATTATGATACTGTCACGCACGACTGCACCGGGTTCTATGGTTACACCTGCGAACAGCACCGAGAAGTCGATATGACCTTCAATGTTGCAGCCCTCAGAAATAAGAGAGTTCTGGATAACGCTCTGGGGGCTTGCGTAATGAGGAGGCATTACGGGGTTTCTCGAATAAATTCTCCATCTTGAATCGTGAAGATCAAGAGGAACGTTGGGATCAAGAAGATCCATATTTGCTTCCCACAGGCTATCGATAGTTCCGACATCCTTCCAGTAGCCGTCAAAGTGATAAGCAACAAGCTTGTTGCCCTCTGCCAGCATTGCAGGGATAATATTCTTACCGAAGTCCTTGCTTGCGCCCTCGTCATTTTCGTTGGCGATAAGGTGCTTTTTCAGATTCTGCCAAGAGAATATGTAAACGCCCATTGAGGCAAGGTTTGATTTAGGCTGTGCGGGCTTCTCCGCAAATTCGTAAATCACATCGTTCTCGTCTGCACTCATTATGCCAAAACGGGGAGCTTCCTCCCACGGCACTTCAAGAACGGCTATAGTAGCGTCTGCGTTATGTGCCTTGTGGAATTCGAGCATCTTGTTATAGTTCATCTTGTAGATATGGTCGCCCGAAAGCACTGCAACATAGTCGGGGTTGTATCTGTCGATAAAGCTGATATTCTGGTAAATAGCGTTTGCCGTACCCTCATACCACGACTTGCCCGATGAAGATTCATAAGGGGGCAGTACATGAACGCCGCCGTGAACTCTGTCAAGTCCCCAAGGGTGACCGTTGCCGATATATTCGTTAAGCACCAGAGGCTGATACTGTGTAAGTACGCCTACTGTGTCAATACCGCTGTTTACGCAGTTTGAAAGTGGGAAATCAATGATCCTGTATTTGCCGCCGTAAGGAACGGCAGGCTTTGCCATATCCTTTGTCAGAGCGTAAAGTCTGCTTCCCTGACCGCCTGCGAGCAACATTGCCACACATTCCTTTTTTACATGTTTCATAAATAAGTTCCTCCGTTATTTATTTCTTAGCTTTGCCGTTTTTCTTACGGTTCGCCGTATTTGCTTTCTTTGCCGCCGGTTTCTTTGCGGAAGCTCCGGGCTTTGCGGCGGTTTTCTGTGCCGTTTTCTGCGCCTGTGTTTCAGCCTTTTTCTCTGCGGTTTTTGCAGGCTTTTCCGCCTTTTTGGGCTTTGGCTTGTCGCTTTCGGGGCTGCGCTTGTTGACGGGCTTGAGGAATACTGCGGACATTGCGGGTATCTTCATTGTTATCGAATACTCAAGTCCGTGCATACCCTCGCACTGTGCGGTGTATGAAGCGTTTCCGTCGCTGTCGCCGCCGAACTTCTTATCGTCTGTCGTGAACACTTCCTTATAGTCGGCATAATAAGGAACGCCGAAGCTGTACTGCTCGTGTTCTGTCGGAAGGAAGTTGCATACTGCGATAAGCTCGTCACCGTTTGATGCAATACGTCTGAATACTATGACGCTGTTCTTGTTGTCATCGTTTGAAATCCAGCTGAAGCCGCTCCAATCATAATCAATCTCCCATAAAGGCTTGTTATCGAGATAGAACTTGTTCATAGCCTTTACGAACGACTGATACTGTGAATGCTCGGGGAATTTCAGAATATCCCAGTCAAGACCTGTCTTGTAATTCCATTCCTTGAACTGAGCGAATTCCTGACCCATGAACATCAGCTTCTTACCGGGGTGTGCTGTCATATATGCAAGGAACGTTCTGAGAGATGCGAAACGCTTTTCTCTCGGTCCGCTCATCTTGTCGAGCATTGAACACTTGCCGTAAACCACCTCATCGTGTGAGATCGGCAGTATGTAGTTCTCGGAGAATGCGTAATAGAACGAGAAGGTCAGCTTGTCATGGTTGTACTGTCTGTACTCGGGGCTCATTGACATATACGAAAGCATATCGTTCATCCAGCCCATATTCCACTTGAAGTTGAAGCCAAGACCGCCTATATCGACAGGCTTTGTAACCATAGGCCATGCGGTCGATTCTTCCGCTATCATCAGAAGTCCGGGGTGCCGTGAGAAAAGGCAGGAGTTGAGGTTCTGAAGGAAATCGACAGCCTCAAGATTCTCGTTTCCGCCGTTCTTGTTGGGCGTCCACGCTCCGCCCTGCCTGTCATAGTCAAGGTAAAGCATAGAAGCTACAGCATCGACACGCAGACCGTCTATATGATATTCGGAAAGCCAGTAGTTAGCGTTTGAAATAAGGAATGACTGTACCTCGGGCTTGCCCCAGTCGAAAACTCTTGTACCCCAGTTATAATGCTCACGCTTGTTGGGGTCGGAATATTCGTAGCAGTAATCGCCGTCAAACTCGTAAAGTCCTGCCGCATCCTTAGGGAAATGTGCCGGTACCCAGTCGAGTATCACGCCTACTCCGTGAGTGTGGCAGTAATCTACAAATTCCATAAAATCAGAGGGAGTGCCAAAACGGGATGTGGGAGCGTAATAACCTATCTGCTGGTATCCCCACGAACCGTCAAACGGGAACTCGGCTATCGGCATCATCTCGATATGGGTATAACCCATTTCCTTAACATAAGGAACGAGCTTTTCCGCAAGCTGCATATAGCTGAACAGCTCCTCCTCATCGGTCTTTGTAAACCACGAGTTGAGGTGTACCTCGTATATATTCATAGGAGAACGGTATACGTCCTTCGTCTTCTTCTCGTCCATCCACTTTGAATCTTTCCAGTTGTAGCCGGAAATATCATACACCTTTGATGCGGTATTAGGACGTGTTTCCATATGATAGCCGTAGGGATCGGCCTTCAGCTTTATCTGTCCTCTTTCGGTCTTTATGCTGTATTTGTAATTATCAAACTTCTTGAGTCCGGGGATAAAAAGCTCCCAGATACCGCCGTCGCTGATTTTTTTCATATAGCTTTCTTCACGGTTCCAGTGATTGAAATCGCCTACGACGCTGACATCAGCCGCCTTTGGTGCCCATACTCTGAAAACAACACCGCTCACGCCGTCTTTTTCGGCAAAATGAGAGCCGAACAGCTTATATGCTTCGGCGTTCTTTCCCTGATGGAAAAGATAAAGGGGAACTTCATATTCCTTAGGCACATTAATAGCCATAACAGATACTCCTAACATTTTATTTTACTTTTTTAATAATAGCACAATTCCCAAAAGTTTTCAATAGATTTGTGCCGATTTTATGAATTGTGCCTTGTTTCAACCTATCTTTTTGTGCAGATTGACAATCAGCTTTCCCATCCGGTTATAAAGCCGTACAGCTCGTCAGCCATCTCTGTCTGCTCGGGGATACGGGGATGTCCGGGCGTTGACGCACCGTTTCTTCTGAATTTAAAACGTTTTACATTATCCATTGCAAGCTCGTTTACTATTTCGTCAAGAGCATCGTCCCATGTAGGCTCGTGCATAAGTACTGTGGTTATAACGATAAATCTTGCCTTGCCGCCGTATTTTTCGTTAAGGTCAAGCACCATATTCTTATATACGCTTTTCCACTTTTCACGGTATTCTTTTTCGTAAATACGCTTAGGGTCGGGGTTTGCGTCATTCTGACCCAGTGCGATTATAACATAATCGGGAGTGTAGCGTGAAAAATCCCATTCGGTAAGCTCAAAGTGAGGCTCATAGCCCATCTGCTTATAAACGGTTTCCATACCGATATAATTATCAAAATATCCTGCGCCGTTGATGAGCGAAATTCCGCCCTGTGCGTTGCAGTTGATACGGGCGTTCAGCTTTCTTGCAAGCTGGAGAGAATATGCAAACCAGCTGTTGTCGAACTGACTGATATGTGCGGGGTCTGTATGCTCGCAATAGTTTACAGCCTCTACTACCTCGCCTGAGGAAACGCTGTCGCCGTAAACCTCGATATTCATATCATATTCGTGGTTTTCCGCTCTCACCTCCGCATTCTCATCTATCATAAGTCCGCAAAAGTTGAAATAATGATGTGAGCCGGCTGTTCTCTTGAATATGGTAATAGTATGCTCACCGTCCTCAAGTCCGTCAATTATCGGTATATATACCGGAGTGTCGGAATGGTTGAGGTCGAACTTGTACTGAATGCCGTCAACGATAACGCCTATCCAGGTAACCTTATATATAAGGTGCGGAAAAATCATCATACCTACCGAAGTGCCGGTAAACTTTGTGCTGACCATACTGCCTGCGTAAATGAACAACGGGCTGTCCGGTTTTGAAAAGTCAATTCTCCCCATGTATGAGAACGCCATGTCGGACGGGCTTACAATCTTTCTGTTCGTCATATTTTAATTCCTCGCTTAAATTTATCATAGTGCCGAAATTAAATCGGTTTATATTTATTTTAACATATCAGTGGAATATTTTCAACCGAATTATGTAAAAATTGCTCAGTAAATTTTGCCTATTATTCTTGACATTCGGTAAAAATAGTGATATATTTGTGTAAGCGATTACCTTAAAATCGCTTAACAGAACTTAATCAACTTAAATGAAAGGCAGTAATATGAAAAAAAGAATACTTGCGGTACTTATTGCAACAGCGCTTGCCGTATCCGTAACAGGCTGTGCAGGCAATGCGACAAGCAGCAGCGACAGCACTTCCGCTTCATCGGTTGCGGAAAGCTCGGACACAAGTACACAGACATCTGCGGACACATCTTCGGAAGATGAAAGCAAAGACGAAAGCTCACAGGAGGAATCAAAGGACTTGGAAGCAAACTACACAAAGTACACCCTTGACGGCGACCTTACTCAGCATATGATAGATATGTCACGTCTTAACGAGGGCAACAAGGTAAGACTTGCAAACGTAATAAAGAAGCTGAAAAACGGCGAAGAAGTAACGGTAGGCTTCATCGGCGGTTCTATCACACAGGGTACAAGTGCCGGCAACGATCTTTGCTATGCAAAGCTCACGGCTGACTGGTTACAGAAGACCTATTCGAATGCCAAGATCAATTATGTCAACGCAGGAATCGGCGCTACAGGCTCATATATAGGTGTACACAGAGTAGCGAACGATCTGCTCTCAAAGAACCCCGACCTCGTATTCGTTGAATTTTCTGTAAACGATACTACAGAAAACACCGAGCGTAATAAGAAATCGTATGACGGTCTGCTCAGGACTATCTGGAAATCATCAACAAATCCTGCAATAATCACAATTGCAACTACCCAGGAAGACGGTACGAGCTTCCAGGATCAGCATGCAGAAATAGTAAAGCATTATGACCTGCCGATGATCTCATACAGAAACACGATTCTCGATACTATAAAGCACGGCGATATTGTATGGAAGGATATTTCGGACGATAATATTCACCCCAACGTACCCGGTCATAAGATAGTATCACAGCTTCTTCAGGCGTATATTTCAGACGTTGACAAGGACGTTGACAATATAAGCGGCAGTGAGAGCGACTTCACAACTCCCGCAACAGACGCACCTATCGAAAACGGCTCGCTGATACAGCCTTCATCAGCCACAGATGTGACCGCAACAGGCGCATTCGGAAATTATGAACAGCAGTTCGGCGGTTTTGACGGATTCTGGCTCTTCAAGGGTACAAGCGATGCGGATATAAGCGCAACCTCGCTTACATTCAAAGTAAACGCAAAATCTATAGGCATTCTTTATCAGAAGTACACAAAGGCAGGCTGTACCGCTGATGTTTATATTGACGATGAGCTGGTCACTACTCTGAACGCCGATTTCACAGGCGGCTGGGGCAACTATGTCGAGTGTGCGGAGCTTAAGAGTTTCGACAGTGCAGGCGAACATACCGTAAAGATCGTACCTAAGGGTCTTGAAGGAAAAGCAAGCAAATTCGGTGTATCGGCACTCGCCATTGCATAAAAAACGTAAATAATCCTTGTCAGCCGCTTTGTCTTATCTGCGGCTGACATTTTTATATCGGCGAAAAAATCAAAAAGCATTAAATTGCACAAAAACTATTGCCGTTTGTCACAAAATATGATATAATTTATAAAAACGTTTTTACGAAAGGAATGTGTCTATGAATATCAAGATAACAGCCGACAGCACCTGCGATCTATCAGAGGAGCTTGTTAAAAAGTATGACATTGAAATTCTTCCGCTTTATATTGTAAAAGACGGAAAGTCCTATAAGGACGGGGTCGAGATAACTCCGTCGGATATTTTTGAACACGTTAAGGCAGGCGGTGCGCTGACCTCTACCGCCGCAGTAAACGTTGCGGATTATATTGATGCGTTTACTCCGCTGAGTAAGGAATATGATGCAGTTATCCACGTTGATATAAGTGCGGATTTTTCAAGCTGCTATCAGAATGCCTGCATTGCGGCAGAAAGCTTTGACAATGTTTATATCATCGACAGCCGTAATCTTTCCACAGGCAGCGGTCTGGTCGTGCTTCGTGCGGCAGAAATGGCGCAGGCAGGTGAAAGCCCTGAGGATATTGTAAAGGCGATGAACGTTCTCACATCCAAAGTTGAAGCCAGCTTTGTAATTGAAAAGCTCGACTTTCTGAGAAAGGGCGGAAGATGTTCGACACTTGCGGCACTTGGCGCAAATCTGCTTTCACTCCGTCCGTGTATCGAGGTCAAGGACGGAAAGATGAGCGTTGGCAAAAAATACAGAGGCAAATATGCCGCTTGTATAGAAAAATACATCACCGAGCGTCTTTCGGGCAGAGATGATATTGATTACAAGCGTATATTCATCACGCATTCGCCAAGCGACAAGGAAATAATCGATATTGCACACAAAACGGTAAAGAAGCTTGGCAAATTTGAGGAGATACTCGAAACCGAGGCAGGCTGTACGGTGTGCAGTCACTGCGGACCCAATACGCTGGGTGTACTGTTTATAAGAAAGTAAATAAAAAGACAGCAGGAGCGGTTTCCTGCTGTTTTTGTTTCAGTTTATTTAAGTATTCTTTCCCTCTGCTTGTAATCGGGCATATACCTTGCAAGCTCTGCATAGAACCTTGCACTGTGATTTGCCTGCAGAAAGTGTGTGAACTCGTGGGCAACGACATATTCCGCCGCCGGCAGAGGATATTCCATAAGATGAACGTTGAACGTAAGTATCTTCTTTGACGGTATACAGCTTCCCCAACGTGAACGCATATCCTTGACCTTTATTGTGGGAAAATCTATGCCCAGCTTTCCGTAATGCTCGTCATAGGCTCTTTTGCAAAGACGTGTCATAAGAGGCAGACACTGCGACCTGAGCCATATTATGTATGTCTTGTATTTCAGCTCATAATCATCGGTATCGGTAACGTACAGCGTTATATTTCCGTCAGAATCCGTAGCATAATTTCTGATGCCTTTTTTTACATACAGGATATGCTGTGTGCCGAGAAGCGATAGCTTTTCGCCGCTGAAAAAAAGGATTTTTCTGTTCTCGTTTTTGGCATTGAATTTATCTATTGCGCCGAGTATAAAATCGGCTCTTTCCCTTATAAAACGTTCAATCACAGCTATTGTAACAGCGGTTGACGCCGAAACGTGAACTGTGCCGTCGGGCTTTATCCTGAGGTTTATATTCTTTACCTTTTTCCGTGTAAGCTCATAGGTTATTTTCCTGTCGCCGACTGTTACAGTGTGGGTTACACTGTGGCTTGTACAGGCTGTCACTGATTTTTCTCCTCTCTTATAAACGGCTCGTTTACAGTCATATCGGTAAGCAGGCCATAAAGTTCGGGACGGCGGAAGGCGTTTCCGTGTACTTCTTGGCGGCGATATTCACGCATATCTTCGATCGGGAAATTAGCAAGATATATTTCCTCCTGCTCGCCTGCTTCGATAACAAGCGTGTCTCGTCCGCCGCTTCCGTCCATGCGGTATGCTATGCCGTCAAAGGCAGTGGAATGACCGTTACAGTCGGGGGTGCCGTAAGGGTAATTTGCCGTTGCGATACCTGTCATGTTCTCATAGGCTCTGGCTCTGAGCTGTGAAATGCGGTTTATCTCCATAGGGCATGCGTTGGGCACGAGGATAATTTCGGAGCCTTTCAACATGAGTATTCTTGCACTTTCGGGAAACTCCCTGTCATAGCATATCATTGCGCCGACATTGACATTTCCGCCCTTTATATCAAGCTGAGCCGTATAAAAATCCGTTCCGTGCGACAATACCTTTTCATAGCCGAAATCGCAGGTATGGACTTTCGAATAAGTAAACATTTCTTTGCCGTGTCTGTCGAAAAGCGTAACAGAGTTATAAGGTGCGCCACCCTGTTCGTTTTTCATAAGATATGTTACCGCTACTGCAATGTCATTATCTCTTGCCGCTTTGGCAAACGTCATTGTATACTCGCTTTCGTGACTTACCGCAAGACTGTCAAGTGCTGTCTTATCCTGCGGAAAGCAATATCCGCAACTCCACATTTCAGGAAACAGAGCAACATCTGCACCCATTGCCGCCGCTTTTTCAACAGCCTTTATTCCTTTTGCGATATTTCTCTGTAAATTTTCTTCGGGCAAAAGCTGTAATAACGCTACTTTTACATTGTTCATATATTTTATCCTTTTTCAGATACACAAACAGGTACATTGCCGTAGCACTGTACCTGTAACATTAATCTTATTCAATATTATCGTCTGCATCGCCCGTATCATCCGAAGCGTACTTTGTATAAACGGAACAAGTTTTTGATGTTTTCTTTATGCCGTACTCACCTTCAACAAGCGGCTTGCCCCACTCGGTAGTGAGATCGACACCTGCCCAGTCACGAGAAACGTCAAGATAGCTTACATCATCGCCGTTACCCTTCCACGACCAAGCAAGGTATCCGATATTCTTCTCTGTCGAATACTGCATAATAGTATCATAAGCCACATTACCGTCTGAATGCTTCCAGCCGAACTCGCCGATAAGCAGGCAGAGATTGTTCTTTATAGCTGTATCTATCGTGTTCTTTACAGTTTCTTCATTCTTGCCTGCCGTGCCGTACATATGTACCGCAAACATCGTGTTTGCGTCCTTGTCGGCCTTCAATATTTCGTTTCCGTATTTGAGAACGCTGTCTGCACACTGTCCCCAGCCTGCACTGTCGACTATCAGTGTATTCTCTATTCCTGCGTCACGCAGTTTCTTTACGGCATTGATATAAGCGTCACGCCACGTTTCAAGATCGTTATATGTTCCGTACCACTCATTAGCTATATTGACGATAGCATAAGCCTTGTTCTCGCTAAGCAGATCCTTCATTTCTATCCAGTAATCCACTGCGTGTTCAAGATAGGAAACCTCATCCTTACCTGCGCCGTCATGTATTTCAAGTACGGCTATAAGGTTTTTCTTCTTGCATTTCCTGATAAGGCTCTTAAGCTCGGCTCTTGAGACCTTATCCCACTGATCGCCGTCGGAAAGTACAAGACGAACCGTATTTGAGCCGATATATTCTATACCCTCAAGCGCAGTGTCTGTATCGCTCTTAAACCAGGTATAAGCATGGTTTACTCCACGCATTACAAATTCTTCGCCGTAACCGTCTATCAGCTTTGTTCCGTCAACCTTGAAGCCATCGGGCTTAGGGACTTCAACCACTGCTGAGCTTACGCTGTCTGAAGATACCTGCTGTTCACTGCTCTGTGCCGTTTCATTGCTGCAGCCTGCAAACAAAAAGCACATAACAGCACTCATAAATATTGCCGTTAATTTTTTCATCTTTATATCCTTTCGCAAAATCTGCCAAAATAATTACCATTAAAAAATCGTTTACATTATACTAAATATAATTCCGATTGTCAACCTTTAATTCAAAATTTTCAAGAAATGAGGCATATTTATTCGGAATAACAGGCTATTACTTTCTGACGGGCTGTTCTTGAAAAATCGTCTTTTATGTGCTATACTGAATAAATACGGCGTTTACGGCAATGTTCATATTGTATTCACATTTTAATTATACAATCAATCAGTTTCACACGGTCGGTTACGGAGGCAAACGGATGGCAGACAATTACGATAACGGCGACAAGGACCGCAGAGAGCTTCTCAAGCTGAAGCAGGGGCTTGTTGACGAAAAGGACAGCAATATAAAAGAAACCGGCTATGATGTGCGAATGGCGCAGACTCCGGGAGAAAAAACGAAGAATTTTCTTTGGTACCATAAGGTTATGATAGTTGTCGGTATTTTGCTGATAGCACTCGCAGCAGTTATCTATGCGGAGTTCTTTGTAAAGAAAAAGCCGGATATTACAATTTACAGCCTCGGAAATTACGCTATGTCTGTCCGCACGGGATTTGAAGAAGGAATGTCGGCTTATACTCCGGACTTTGATAACAACGGCGAGCATAACGTGACCATAGATCAGGCTGTACCGGATCAATATCTCGGTGACGTGGATCTTTTCGACCAGATAAAAAACGGTAAATGTCAGGTATTTATCGGCAAGGAGAGCGAGCTTAAGGACACTTATAACAGCTTCAATAACGCCTACGGACAGCCGATATTCAGCGATTTGTCCGGGATAACGGGCGAGAGCGGTTATCTTATAAATCTCAAAAACACGGCATACGGCAAAAGGATGCAGATCTACTCAACGGAAATCTATGTTGCGGTACGCTGTACTGACGATGAAAGCGAACGCAATGCCATGCAGTTTGTAAAGAATCTGTATGACGGCGTGTATTACAAGCAGAACTAAAAATATGATGAACTTCAGAAAACGAAATTCAGGAAGGGTTTCCGATGTCAAAAGAAAGTGATGAAAAAAGAGAACTTCTCAAGCTGAAGCAAGGAATTATCAGCGAGAGCGAAGTTATAGAGCAGGATGTTCACGAACAGCCCGAAAAGCAGACTGTTGCCAAAAAAATCGACAACTTTTTCTTCCGCAATAAATGGTTTGTTGCGGCAGGCGCATTTTTTGTGGCTGTAGGATTTTTCCTTGTGTATCAGGCAGTCACCCGTGAACAGCCCGATCTGACCGTTATACTTGCGGTATCGGATACGTCAAAAGCTCCGGGCCTTTATCAGAAGGTCAACGATATTGAGCTGGCGCTTGAAAAATACTGTCCCGACTTTGACGGCAACGGATATGTTCACGTTGCGGTTTACAGCATAGATCTCACAAAGTCCGGAAATATGCAGTATGTCCAGTCAAACACAGCCAAATTCTACGGTGAAATAGAGCGTGGCGTTGCTGAACTGTATATATGCGACGCCGATCTGCTTACAGGCGAAACGTCAACGGAGGACTACGACCCCGATGAGAATACGATAGCACTGACGTATGAAAATATGTTCAGCGATATTGGCAAGGCTCTCAAAATGCCCGAATATAACGGCAAGCTCAGGGTAGATCTTAAGGATACGGGATTTGTGTATGATGCAAAGTGGGAAAATTCCTGCCCTGATACGCTTGCGTTCTCAGTAAGACGTGAAGAACCGGGTATGGTCAGCTACTCAAAATCGGAAGAATATCAAAAGCGTGCAAAAGAAGTGCTGAAGAACATTCTGACAGGCAACAAGGTAAATGATACAGAGGTCGGCAGCTCGACCGTGCAAGGAGAATAACTATGGACTATTACAGTAAATCAGGCAGACAACCGTTTTTCAAACTGCTTTTATCGGGACTTTTATTTATGGTGTTCGGAAATCTTCTCTGCACTATCGTTACTGTTTCGACAGCACCGTTTATGAATTTTGAGTTTTTCAAGGTGATAGTATTTATATTTACGCTTATTATATTCTATTCGCTGATGTTCACGGCAGGATACCGTGACGGCGACAGAGAGCAGAAATATGTCAGACTTCACAAGGCAGAGCCGCCCAAGGAAAGCAAATGGGTGCTTATCGGCATAATCCTTATGGCGATAATGTTCGTACCGTCACTGCTCCTGCTTCTTGACAAGCTGTGCGGATGGTATTTCGATATGACATTCGTACACAGGATAATAGACGGACTTGTCTATCCCCTGTCGCTGATGATCGTTCCCGAAAACACAATTGATTCTATGGATATATTCGTGCCGTTCATCTATATGCTGTGCTACGCAGGTATACCGGCAGCAACGCATCTCGGATACTATTTCGGATATACGCAGAAATTCAACAAGGATGATATAATGTATCAGTAACGATACCGCAAGATACAGAAAACCGCTGTTCGCTTATAAACGGACAGCGGTTTTACTTATACGATTATGGTTTTGCTCAATGCTTGCAGCCGTGCTCACCGCAGGTGTGACCCTCGCCGTGATTATGACCGCCGTCATGGTGTGAGCAATGCACCGCCGGGTTAAACTCAAGCGTTCCCGAAAGCAGAGCCTTTACCGCACTGTCCGCATCGCCTGTAACACCGCCGTACAGCTTGATTCCTGCATCGGCAAGCGCATTCTTTGCTCCCTCGCCTATTCCTCCGCAGATAAGCGTATCGACATTGTTCAGCTTAAGGAAGCCTGCAAGCGCTCCGTGTCCGCTGCCGAGCGTGGGGATAATGCTTTCGTTTTTGATGCTGTTATCCTCGACCTCGTACACCTTGAACATTTCCGTATGACCGAAATGCTGAAAAATCTGTCCGTTCTCATAAGTTACCGCTATTTTCATCTTTTCCTCTTTTCCGTCCGTAAGGGCTGTTTGATAATATCATTATATCACTTATCCGCTTTTATATCAAGCGGCTGTTTCGATGCCGATAATACTATCACACATAGAATTCAGCCATATCTTCAAGTCTGAGACACGCAAGCCTTCCGCCAAAAGCCGCTCCGCAGTCGATCACTATATTATTGTGAGAGTGATATATTTCCCACTTGCCGCTTATCAACTTTGTAGGTGTATGTCCCGAAACGATGTAAACGCTGTCATCGTCAAAATATTGCCGTTCATAGTCGGGACGCAGTTCAAGCAGTTCGTAAAGAGAGTACTCGGATATCTTCTTGTCTTTTCGGAAATTTCCAAGTCCTGCGTGTACAAGAACAAACGTCTTGTCGCCTATATCTATCGCTTCATAAGCATAAAGGCTGTCAATAAAGTCGATTATTTCCTTTCGTTTAATCGGCGGCAGTGCCCGAAGCTGTTTCATAGTCGTGGCACCGCCGTTGCGTTTATATATTGAAAGCTCGATCAGAAAATCGTCATCAACTGAATTTATATTTTCCTCAGTTATTTCGGTGGTTAAACGGCTCAGAAGATCCCTTGCCATTACCTCGTGATTTCCGAGAAGTACAGTGATGTTCGGCTTATCCATGACATATTCCAGTATATCGACAGGGCGTTCCCCACGGTCGATTATATCACCTATAATAAACAGTTCATCGCTGTCTGAGAAATCAATCTTTTCCAGCATTGCGATGAATCTATCATACATACCGTGCAGGTCGCTCATAACGTAGGTCATATCTTTTCCTTTCTTTATAAACCAAAAACAAGGTGATATAAAGTATAGCACAAAAGCAAGCGGTTTTCAAATAAAAAACACCTCCCGACTTTACAGCCGCTGCAGAGTGTATATTTATAGCAGACTTAAACAGCGAGAATTAAAAATGTCCGTTTATCATATTCCCGCATAAAAGATTAAAACGTTTACACAACCGTTTTTCTACTATATACCCAAAAACGCAAGTAAATGAAAACTGAAAATCGTTAATATTTAAGCATCCGACTTGTTGACTACACGGTTTTATTATGATAAAATATTTTTTGGAGATATTCGTGAAAAACACGGTTGTGGTGCGCTTGAGTTAGTCATAGCTAATTAAGTTAGTGATATATAATACGGTTAGTTATTGCTAATCAAGCAATGCTGTACAATCTGTGTGAACGGAGCAATATGAAAGGAAAAATGTAAAATGTTTCTTACTGTCAAAGAGATAAGAAAGCACTTCGGTGAGGGCGACAGCCGTGTTGAAGTGCTGAACGGAATTGATGCCGAAATCGAAAAAGGAGAGATATGCGTACTGCTCGGTCCGTCCGGCTCGGGCAAGTCCACCCTTCTGAATATCATAGGAGGTATCGACAGTGCCGACAGCGGATATATTGCCATAAACGGCGAAAAAACCGCAGATATGAACGAGAAAAGGCTGACGCTGTACCGCAGGAAGCACCTCGGATATATCTTCCAGCAGTACAATCTCATACCCAACCTCAACATCAAGGAGAATGTTGAAATAGGCGCATATCTGAGCGACAATCCGCTTGACACGGATGAAATACTGAAAACGCTCGGTCTTTACGAGCATCGTCACAAATTGCCGAATCAGCTTTCGGGCGGTCAGCAGCAGAGAACGGCAATAGGCAGAGCGATAATCAAAAATCCGGATATTCTGCTTTGCGACGAGCCTACCGGTGCACTTGACTACAAAACCTCAAAGGATATACTCAAGCTGATAAGCGATGTAAACAAGAAGTTCGGCAATACGGTCGTAATGGTTACCCACAATGACGCTATCAAAAATATGGCGGACAGGGTAATAAAGCTGCGTGACGGCATGATAAGAAAGAATTATCTCAATGAAAACAAGATCGCCGCAGAAGATCTTGACTGGTAAGGAGGATAACGATGAGAAATCCTCTTGTTAAACGTCTGCCGAGCGAATTCAAAAACGAACTTGGCAAATATATTGTAATCTTTTTATTCATGGCGCTTGCCGTATCCCTGGTTTCGGGCTGGAGTGTTGCGGGCGGAAGTATGGCAACGGCTTATGATGAGAGCTTTGAAAAGTACAATATAGAGGACGGTAATTTCGAGCTTTATGCAAAGGCCGATGATGAGCTTATAAAGGCTGTTGAGGACAGCGACAGGTATGATGCGAAGATATACGAAAACTTCTATGTTGAATTTCCGACAAAGGAAGTTGACAGCACACTGCGTATATTCAAAAAGCGTACCGATATAAACCTTGAATGCCTTATGGATGGCGAATTTCCGTCAAGCGACAGCGAAATTGCCATCGACAGAATGTATGCTGACAACAATAGCCTTAAAGTCGGCGACAAGCTGACGCTTCACGGCAAAGAATACAGGATATGCGGACTTGTCGCACTGTCGGACTACAGCGCACTGTTTTCAAGCCCATCGGATATGATGTTCGATTCGATAAAATTCGGTGTTGCGATAGTGACAGCAGATACATTCGGTGCATATCCGGAGGATAAGCTGCATTATGTCTATTCGTGGAAATATGCCGAGCGTCCCGCCGATAATACTGAGGCAAAGAAGCTGTCGGAGGACTTCCTTGAAAAGCTGTCCGAAGAAGCCCCGAAATATATGAATGCGGTCACCGGCTACATTCCCGAATATGCAAATCAGGCGATAATCTTCACGGGCGATGATATTAAGGGCGATACAGTCTTTGTACAGATGTTCCTTTATATAATCGTGGTGATTATCGCATTCATCTTTGCGATAACCACGTCAAACACCATCGCAAAGGAAGCAGGCGTTATAGGTACGCTCCGTGCTACCGGCTATACAAAGTGGGAGATAGTAAGGCACTACCTTACCCTTCCTATGCTGGTCGTATTAGCAGGTGCGGTTGTCGGAAACATACTCGGCTACACGGTTTTAAAGGACTATGCGGCAAGCGCATATTACGGAAGCTACAGCCTGCCGACCTACGTTACGCTGTGGAATCCTCAGGCATTTATAAACACAACGGTAATACCTATAATAATCGTATTCATCATCGACCTGTTGATGCTGACAAGAAAGCTGAGCCTGTCGCCGCTTCAGTTTATCCGCCATGACCTTTCACGCAGAAAGAAGAAAAAGGCGTTCAGGCTTAACACCAGAATCGGCATTATGAAGCGTTTCAGACTGCGTGTGCTGTTCCAGAATATGCCTAACTACATTATGATGATCATAGGCGCACTGCTTGGCAACGTTCTTGTGATGTTCGGACTTGTTTTAGGTCCTGTGCTTGACAACTATCAGCAGGAGATAACCTCCAATCTGCTTGCAGATCACCAGTATCTTCTGAAGGCTCAGGTCGAAACGGAAAACAAGGACGCTGAAAAGTTTTCCGCAACAACTCTCAAAACTATCGAGGGTGCGCTCAAAAGCGAGGAAATAACCGTTTACGGCATTGCGAAAAACAGCAGATACGTTGACTTGCCGCTCGACAACAACGAGGTTTACATTTCAAATGCCTACTCGGAAAAGCACGGTATCAAAGCAGGCGATGAAATAACGCTCAGGGAACAGTTCGGCTCAAAGGAATATAAGTTCAGGGTGGGCGGAATTTACTACTACCCGTCAACGCTTACGGTATTTATGGACAAGGACGCATTCAACGAAAAGTTCGACTGCGATAAAGACTATTTCACGGGCTATTTCTCGAAGTCGGAAATAAGCGATATAGACGACCTTTATATTGCGACCGAGATAACGGTTGACGATCTTACAAAGGTATCACGTCAGCTTACAAGGTCGATGGGCAATATGATGAATATCTTTGTCTTTTTCGGCGTTATAATGTATGTGCTGATAATCTATCTGCTGTCCAAGATAATAATCGAAAAGAATGCACAGTCCATTTCTATGACAAAGATACTCGGATACAGGAACAGCGAGATAAACGGCATATATATTGCAACCACCGCCATTGTAACGGTTGTCACACTGCTTGTAACCATACCGTTGTCAGACTATCTGCTCGGTCAGCTGTTCGTCTTCTTCATGCGTGATTATCCGGGCTGGCTTCCCTACAGGTCTTTTGTTCCGGTATATGTAAAAACCGCTCTTATCGGCATCGGCTCATTCGCCGTTATCGCACTTGCTCTTACAAGAAAGATAAAGAAAGTGCCTCTTGCCGACGCTCTCAAGAATGTAGACGAATGACGGCAGTACAGCCGGTAAAACGCCGTTTTTACCGCATTTACCGATAATATATCACTTCCGCTGTTTGCCTGATGGCAGACGGCGGATTTTTTATCGCATTGCGATTACAAATCCAGTCAGACGCACAGAAACACTTTACAGTTATTTTTCTTGACATCACAGCGTAAAAATAATATAATAAACAATGGCGGAGTGTGTGAAAATTCCGTCCGATGTTTAATTTTAATCAAACCGAAAGGTAAGAACGACCTTGTTTATTGATATAAACGATTTAAGAATAAACTATATTGATGAGGGCGAAGATAACGGCAGAGGGGTAATTCTCCTCCTTCACGGCTGGGGCAGTAATATTACGCTGTTCAAAAATATTGTCGATATGCTGTCGCCTCATATGAGAGTGGTTGCGCCCGATATGGCTGGCTTCGGCGAAAGCGACGAGCCGAAAAAGCCGTGGTGCGTTGACGATTATGTTGACTTCATCGGCACATTCTGCAAAAAGCTCGGAATCGTACCTACCGTTGTACTCGGACACAGCTTCGGCGGCAGAGTTATAATAAAGGCTGTTACCCGTGAAAAGCCCGTGCTGACACCCGAAAAGATAATTCTTACGGACAGTGCCGGAATCAAGCCGAAACAGAGCGTATCCTCAAAAATCAGGACACGGACATATAAAATGGGCAAGGCGGTAATGAGTACCGCACCTATGAAAAAGCTGTTTCCCGATGCAGTTGAAAATATGAGGAACAAGCGAGGCAGTGCAGATTATCTTGCGGCATCGCCTGTAATGAGGGCAACGCTTGTAAAGGTAGTAAACGAGGATCTGACTTATCTCCTGCCCGAAATAAAGCAGTCCACCCTGCTTATATGGGGGGATAAGGACGACGCTACTCCCCTGTCTGACGGGGTTAAAATGAGCGAGCTTATAAAAGACAGCGGACTTGTTACTATCGAAGGTGCAGGACACTATGCTTTTCTTGAGGGCTGGTACACATTCTCAAGAGTATTGGCATCATTCCTTGACATTAAATAAAACAGAACGGAGAATTTATTTTGGATATTTTACGTTTAATCGCCGTTGCCGTACTCGGTATGGCACTCGGCGCATCGTGCGGACTTAATTTTATACACTATATGCATATGTTCCAGCTGAACTCTTATCACGCCGATGAGCAGTTCAAGTGGATAGGAAAGAATATAAAAGATGTTATAATGCGCCATGTGTTTACAATAGGTGCAATACTTACATTTATTATATGCGGCGAAACGAATGCGTCCACCTGCTTTATAGCGGCGGCTTTTCTGTTTCTTGGCATTGTGTTCTCTGCACCGAAAAAGGCAAAGAAAAAGCTGGTGTTCACTCCGAGAGTAATGAGAATGACGGTGACATCGGTTATCCTTTATGTACTTTTGATCCTGCTTGTATTCCTGACGCTCGGAATGGGTTACGCTTCGCTCGCAATAACAATGTGCGTACAGATTTTAACGCTTGTTATGGCGATGATTGCAAACCTTATAAATAAGCCGATCGAACTTATGATAAACCGTCATTATATCAATGATGCAAAGCGTATAATAGACAGTCTTCCCGACCTTACCGTAGTAGGACTTACAGGAAGTTACGGCAAAACAAGTACAAAGTTCTATCTTGAAAAGCTGCTCGGCGCAAAGTACAACGTGCTTATGACCCCCGAAAGCTACAACACGACTATGGGTGTTGTAAAGGTGGTGCGTGGACAGCTTAACGCAACGCACGAAATATTCCTGTGCGAAATGGGCGCTAAGAATGTCGGCGAAATCAAGGAAATCTGCGATATAGTAAAGCCGAAGCACGGAATCATCACGTCAATAGGCCCTCAGCATCTTGAAACGTTCAAGTCGATCGACAATATAATAAAGACAAAATTCGAGCTTGCCGACAGCCTTCCCGATAAGGACGGCATTATATTCCTCAATTACGATAACGAATATATAGCAAAGCACGAGTGCAATAAGAACAAGGTGACCTATTCGCTCGGCGGCGGCACGGATTATTATGCGGACAATATTTCCGTCAGCGAGAACGGCACACAGTTCACAGTTCACAACGGTAATGAAGAAAAGCAGTTTGCGACAAAGCTCATCGGCAGCCACAACGTACAGAATATAGTCGGTGCGATAGCCGTTGCAAATACGCTCGGCGTTCCGTTCGCAGACCTTGTTATGCCCGTCAAGCGTCTTGAATGCGTTCCGCACAGATTGCAGATAATCAAGGGTACAAACAAGACGATAATAGACGACGCTTTCAATTCAAATCCTACAGGCGCAAAGGCGGCTCTTGATACGCTCGCCGTATTCGAGGGCTTTAAGATACTTGTTTCACCGGGAATGGTTGAGCTTGGCGAAAAGGAATACGAGCTTAACAAGCGTTTTGGAGAACAGGCGGCTGAAATTTGCGACTTTGTTATCGCAGTAGGTGAACGTCAGGCAGTCCCGATAGTTGACGGTCTTAAAGCAAAAGGATACCCCGAAGAAAAGACATACGTTGCAAAGAATCTGAACGATGCTCTTGCAAAGGTTGAAAATATAAAGACAGGCGGAGAAAAGAAGATAGTTCTTCTTGAAAACGATCTGCCGGATAATTATTGATATTGTGTGTAAAGCAAAGGTTTAAAACGAGGGAGATATTATGGACGTATTTTGCGATTACTGCGGAGCAAAGCTTGATGTAGAACACGAAAACTGCTGTACACAGTGCGGCGCACCTTTTGACAACAATGTGGGTGTAAAAGCATACCGTGAGGAAAAGAAAAGAAAAGAGGAAGAATACAGACGCAGGCAGGAGATGCGTCAGAATGAGTATAACGCTTCACAACAGCCGTCACAGAGCAATGTAAACAGCTCTCAGAATAACGCTTCTCAGCAGCAAAAAATCGTAAAGACGATTATAACGGTTTTCATTATAATGTTCTTTGCGCCTACGGTAATAGGTATCGTTATTTCCGTAATCGGCGGAATTTTCTCAGCGATCGGCGACAACATCGGTGACAACTTCGACAACAACAACGGTTACATAGAAGAAAGTGTCGCTGAAGAATCCTCAGCAACTCAGGAGGTACAGCGTGTAAACTTCAACGAAACCGCTCAGACTGCCGAATACAGCTTTATCTGCGATGAGGTTTTCAGAACGGATATTATGTACGGAGGAGCGGATAAGGGCTATATGTATGTTGCGTTCCACCTGAAAGTCAAGAACACAACCGATGAAAAGCAGTGGCTTTCCAATGAACTTAATTGCGTCTATGACGGCGATATAGGCTGCGACAGAGCGTGGGGCTTTGACGAAGGAAAGAGCTTTAGCACTTCAGTGACTCTCTCCGCAGGGATCGGCTCAGACGGCTATGTCTGCTACATAGTTCCCGAAAAAGCAAAGAGCGTTGTACTTTCATACGGCGATTATGTCAGAGTGAATATTGACCTGAGAGATCTCAGCTACAGGACGGAAAACTCGCAAACAAGCACAGATAATACTTAATTGACATAAAGAAAGGATAAGAACATGAAAATCAGAGTAGGTGTATTTTTCGGAGGAAAAAGCGTTGAGCATGAGGTATCCATCATATCCGCACTTCAGGCTTGCAATTTCATAAACAAGGATAAGTACGAGGTGATACCCGTATACATTACAAAGAACAATGAAATGTATGTCGGAGAAAAAATAGGAAACATCGCATCGTACAGGAATCTGAAGTCGCTTCTCAAGGAAAGCCACAGGGTGATACTTGTAAATGACGGCGGAAAGGTACAGCTTGTGCTTTATCCCGGAAAGAGATTCGGCAACAACGTATATGCAACGATAGATGTTGCGTTCCCGATAGTACACGGTACGAACGTTGAGGACGGCGTATTCCAGGGATATTTACAGACGATCGGCGTTCCTTATGTCGGCTGTGATGTAATATCATCTGCTGTAGGTATGGATAAGTATGTTATGAAAACCGTATTCAAGGATAACGGCATACCCGTCCTTGACGGAACGGTAATCCATATAAGCGACTACGCAAAGGACGCAGACGCTGTAAAGGCGGATATTAAGGCGAAGATAGCATATCCGCTTATAGTAAAGCCGATAAATCTCGGCTCAAGCGTAGGAATTATGATAGCGCACAATGACGAACAGCTTGACGAAGCACTTGACAACGCATTTACCTATGCTTCAAAGCTGCTTGTCGAGCCTGCTATAACAAACCTCAAGGAAATCAACTGCTCGGTATGCGGCGACTATGCTACCGCTCACGCATCGGAATGCGAAGAGCCTGTAAACACCGACGAGATATTAAGCTACAAGGATAAGTATATCGCAGGCGATAAGGGCGGTAAGTCAAGCGGTATGGCAACGCTCAAGAGAAAGATACCTGCCGATATATCCGATGAAACAAGAGAGCAGATACGCACCCTTGCGGTAAAGGCGTTCAGGAGTCTTGGTGCATCGGGTACGTCAAGAATCGACTTTATGATAGATATGGACAACGGCAACGTTTATCTGAATGAAATCAACACGATTCCGGGCAGCCTTGCGTTCTATCTGTGGGAGCCTGTCGGTGTGAAGTATTCCGAACTTTTAGACGAGATGATTTCACTCGCATTAAAGCGTGAACGTGAAAACAAGGCGCTGACATTCAGCTTTGACACCAACATTCTTGACGGATTTACAGGCGGTAAGCTCGGCGGAACAAAGGGCGGAAAGCTGTAATCACGTCGAACCGTCAAAATTACAGGTGAGTGGGCTTGCCCCTCCCGTATTCAACTGCTTTTCTGAAATGAAAAATTCGGCAGGAATAAAAAGGAGAAGTATGAAAAAAGCATATATAATCAATCTTAAATACGGTATCTGGGAAAATCAACTCTGGCTTGAAGCCGATGATAACGAGGTAATGCAGGAAAAGTGGGAAATAGCAAAAGCAAAGCTCACCGATGTTGCAACGGCTTGTCAAAGCTCGGGTGATTACTTCAACAAGGCGATAGAGCATTTCTCGCAGTACGGCTTTTCAAGAATACAGAAGTGAGCCACCGATGAAAGAAATAAAGGTTACAAAAAACGACAGCGGTCAGCGTATTGACCGCTTTTTGTCTAAATCGTTTCCGCTGGGGCAGGGGCAGATTTGTAAGCTCGCCCGTAAGAACTGCATAAAGCTAAACGGCAAGAAATGCAAGCCCGACACGCATATTGCGGAAAACGACATAATAAAGCTGTTTATCCCCGATGAAATGCTGATTCCGAAAGCAAAGTCGGACCCCGATGATTTTACGGGTGTAAGCGATAAGATAGACATTGTCTACGAGGACGAAAATATTCTGCTTGTGGATAAGCCCGTCGGAATGGTAGTCCATGAGGACGAGAGCGGCGACAGCGACACGCTTATAAACCGCATCAAGAGTTATCTTTATCACAAGGGCGAATATCATCCGGAAAACGAGCTTTCGTTTGCTCCGGCGCTGTGCAACCGCATAGACCGCAACACCTGTGGTATAGTGATTGCGGCGAAAAATGCCGAATCGCTCAGAATACTCAATCAGAAGATACGGGACAGAGAGCTTACAAAGCTGTATCTGTGCATTGCCTGCGGTAAGGTAACTCCCGACAGCGCAACGCTTACCGCATATCTTGAAAAGAACAGCGACACCAACACGGTAAAAATCAGCGACAAAAAGACAAAAAGCAATCTCACGATAAAGACAAAGTACAAGGTCATAGCGTACAACGGCGAAAACTCGCTGTTAAAGGTCGACCTGCTCACAGGCAGAACGCATCAGATAAGAGCGCACCTTGCGTATATCGGTCACGCTCTGCTCGGTGACGGAAAATACGGGAACAACAAGCTGAACAAAAAGTACGGCTTCAAATATCAGGCACTGTGCAGTTATGAGCTGCAGTTTAAATTCACTACCGATGCCGGCTGTCTTTCCTATCTTGACGGAAAATGCTTCAAAGCAAAAGCACCCGATTTTGTTAAAATGTTCGGAAGTAACATTAAGCTCTGACTGAGTGCCGTTCGGTCTGAAAGCGATATTACGGACAAAAATGCAGGAATTTAAAAAAAATCCGAAAAAAGTGTTGACAAAACTATAAATCCGTGCTATAATATCATAGCACGATACGGAGAGGTATCGAAGTGGTCATAACGAGGCGGTCTTGAAAACCGTTTGGGGGCAACCCCACAAGGGTTCGAATCCCTTCCTCTCCGCCATCTATATTTACACTTTCAAGGATACTACAGGAGTAGTGTCCTTAAAGCTGTAAATAATATATCACACAGCGAAGCAGCTGCTACTGCTCCACTGTGATAATATACATTTTGTGTTCCGACTCATAGTTTCGATTAACGCTTTCGCATCTCTCCGTAGCTTAACACCTACCCGGTCCGATGTAGCTCAACTGTATTGGTAGTACAGTATGTATACTCGCTCCGCAGAATGCGGCGTTTCTGAACTGTGACTTGTTAGTCGGTGGTTTGCAGTAAACCGGCGTTTACTGTTCCTCTCCCGTGTTGCTTACACGATGTTCTCAGAACTAATGCGTAGTTATCTCGGCTGTAGGTCATCTCTGACGATGGTCGGCATTCAATTTGTACTGCCTTTGGGTAATGCGGCAGGTGGGGATATACACTGCGGATTTACGCTTTGTATATCAAGTAAACAAAAAACAAGAGTTCCCAGCCGATAGGTGAAAGATGAAAATCAGCTGAAAACCCTTGCTAAAATGTATGTGATGTGCTATACTGAAAGCACATGAAAGCACTGATACACTAAGCTCGAGAGATGTGTTCTGTACATCTTTCCTGTTATCGGTAGAGTGATTCCGGCAAGAATCGCTCTATCTGTGTTAGGTGTTTTTTTATTTACTTTATTATACAACACTTTTACGCTATTGTCAATTAAGTTCGGGTGAGATATAGTATGCAGATTTGACAAAAATGCGGGTGAGTGTTTGTGCAATTTTTTGTTTTGTGAAGTGGACAATTACACAAGGACAAAGCGAATGGACGAAGAAATAAAAGACGACATAGTGATCATATTGTAAAAAGGAGTATAAAATGATAACAAAGATTTTTGATACCATCAGTAAAGCAATTGAGAAATTACGACCATCATACGCATTGTTTTTCGTTATGTTGCTTATTTTGCATTTTTCACTTAATTTGTATCAAAATGAGTTTACTGAAATAATGGATAATTTATCTTTTAATCTTTTTGGTAACGATAAAGTTCTTGGACTAATAGACGTAATAGCATTTAATTGCTTTTTCTTCTTTCTGCTCTTATCCATATTAGCTTTCCGTCTGTGTTTTGATAGTTGTAATGACGAAAACGATATGTACCACCAACCTGATTACTACTATACGTTTCGCAAAGCATATTGTGAAACGCGGGGTGTGTGCAAAGTATCATTTATAATTTTTTATTTTGTACATATTTTGCTAAATTACAAATTATATGTAACCGATTTTCTGCTCACGCTTTCATCATTTTTCACTTCTTTCCATTTTTCTTTTATTGCATATATCTTAATAATTGGGTTATTTTCATTCTTTATCAGAAAATTGCACGATAAATTATCAAACCCGTTATAATAATTTACCAATTATTTCATGCATACATATTCCGCTATCATCAGCGGCACCTTGCTCAGATCATCACAATCACCAAAAGCAATTAAAACGATCTCACTGTTATGAGTAAGATAATGCTTATGCAAGCGGTTCTTCATATACGATTCACCGTCTACTTTATATGCTGTTCGAGAAACGTTGTCGCAAATCATCTTTGCGAGTTCTGACGCATCATATTCGTCGGTGAGCAGCTTGTAGTACGTTCTGTTTTTAAACAGAACTGTAGCATCTTTTATGTATACGCAGGTCAATATCAATTGTATGGCTACGGCGATAATAAGAGCTACAATCGTAACAAACGCAGGAACAGGGTATCCTTTAATAAGCGACAGTGCCATAGTAATGAGCAATACAATAACACAAAAAAACAGCGTTCTATCGTCTTTCAGCATATCGAAAATTGTCTTTTTTCTTAACGTATTTGCTAACTTATTCAGCTTATCGTTTTCAGATAACACTTCATAAGCAATTCCGCAATCACTGAGCATTTTTTCTATGTTTTTCATATCTTACCTCCGTTATCTTTACCGTCCGGTGACAATAAAAAATACTATTTGTGCTACTGGTAGCACATTTTTCTGTTAAAGTTCTTTGGTAAAGAAAATGCCGCTCGTTGTTTCCTTTATATTAAACCCATTCTTTTTGTAGAAACGAATCAAATTATCTTTCCCGATAGGAGATTTGTCCCATAGCATACCGTGAATGGATTTAATTCTGTTTGTAATTGCCCATTCAGTGATAATTTCAAGACATTTTGTACCATATCCCTTTCGATATGTTGAAGCATCTAAATTTACAATTTCTAATTGATCTGCTCTGATTTCAATATCCGCCTTTACAAGCCAATTTCCAAAACGAAAGCAGTTATATAGATTAAATAAATACAACTCAAACTCTACGGAGTGATAATTGCATATATAATTGCACTGAAGAGCGACAATTTCGTCATTTTCTCCCCAAAAGCCTAAGCATGCATTAGTTGAGTAATGAGTGAGTATGCTTTTCAAATTATCAAGCTGTTTTTTTAAACGCATATTTTCATATGTAATATCACCACAATAGGTTCGTTGCTTATCTAAGCAACTGCACAGTAATTCTATAGTTTTTTTCTTTGAACAAAACATTTCTCATCCTCCTAAAATAATCAAAAAATACTCATTCCACTTGCCTTTATGTGATAAATATGGGTTTGCGGCTATATGATCGAAAATTTCGCTTGCAAGTTGTTTTGCAAGCGACGGTTTTTCTTGATACAATGGCAGCAAATAGCGTCGCAGATAGTATGTGTAAGCGGCACCGCACTTTATAGCACAGCTGTTAAATGACATATCTTTAGGCGATATTTTCCCCGTTTCGAGTTTTTTATAAACATTATGCTGATAGTCATCGGCTACCATAAGCATAGCTTTTTTCTGCAAATTTGTCAAGAGCTCAAACTCTTTGATATTATTTATATTTGCAAGAAAATATAAATCATTGCTTCTATGTGCAGAATCAAGTTTATTGTTTATAATTTTGATTAAGTCCATTTTCATTGCAATTTCTCCTTTATGAATTTATTTACCTTCAGAAATAAAAAAGCTATAAAACCACTATACAAGCGGTATAATCGCAAACAATTCTGCAAGCCAAGCACCTAAAATTGCATACCGGCAAGCAAAAACTGCAACCGCCTATAGTGTTTATATAGCAGTATCATATTCGTATATAAAGAATCTTCTTTCTTTCTGAAGGTAGTATAACTGGGTATTGTATAGACCTTAAATTCGGGGGGCTACCCCTGTTTTTCAAAAAAATAATTCGATAAACACATTTACCCACTTGACAAATGCTGCCGATAGCGTTATTATAATTACGCAGGCTGTTTAATTCTGTGATTGTGGGATTATCAGTGTGCTTAAGAATGTTTTTAAATGAGATAAGCCCGGAGTGCAAGCCGGGCTTATTTCTTTTCTTGATAAGTTTAATAACCTTCAGGCTGTAAGAATTATCCGCATAAACTTTTCTGTTGTCGTAACGCATTTTACGTTGTTTACGGACAAGGTGCAGATTGACAAGATTACTGACTATTTTCATTGCGGTGTCACGCTTGATGTTCAGCTCATCGGCGAGGTCGTTGAAGCTTTTGAAACAATATCCGAGCTTGCTGTCTATTGATTTCATAATAAGAATATAAAGGCGCAGTTCGGATGCGGAAAGTTTCTTATTGAACACATTTCTGTCTATACGGGTATAATCAGATTTTACTTTGTTCTTTTCGGGATTCAGAACGTATGTGTATGTACCTTTGCGGTTGTCTTTACGATAAGCCGCAATTATATGTGTGATGTAACCTTTTCTCATCAGGCTTTCAATTATACGAGATACTGTCTGTGTAGACTTTATACCGCAGTGTGCTGCTATAGTCTGCTGTCTGACACGCTTATATTCGTGTCCTGCTCTGCTTCGTATATTTGAATAGATTGAAAGCAAATAGGTATACACGGCAAACTCATTGTGTGTAAGTTCTCTTGCGGTAATAACCGAGTTAGATATAAGAAAGTAACTCTTCATTTTCACACATCCTTGTATTTTGTTGTATTTTAACGTTTAAGCGGCTTAGTAGTCTGAACGATGCTTTTCTCTTCTAACGCTCTGAACGCCTTTAAATCGTCGTTAAAGTCTTTGTTTAAGGGTATATCTTTTGAAACAGCATATCCTTTCAGAGCATACTTGTCGCTAAGTTGCTCAGTAGCGTGTTTACCTGCATCATCATTGTCAAGGCAGAACGTTATTTCGGTAATAGGCTTATTCTTTAAAAACTCGTCAAGAGCAACATCGGATTTGCCGCCGAGCGATAGCATAGTCAACTGCTGCCAAGCGTCCTGTCCGTTGTTTATAGCATAAAATGATGCATAAGACAGCATATCAATTACAGACTCGAAAACATACAGCTTGTTCTTATTTGTACCGATTAAAGAAAACGAATATTTCTTATCGCTTCCGGGCAAATCTACACGGTATGTAGATTTATCCGATACAGAACGGCAAAACGCATAGCGTGACATAACGCCATCACCGTTTACAGCAATCATATTTACGTATTTTTTAGTAATACCACGCTCGATAAGCTCAGGTATATGTTCACTGCTGAACCCTTCGCAGATATACTTTTCACCTTTTTGCTTCTGTGCCTGAAGCTCAACGGTAACATATTCCGGTGCGTTTTCAGGCACATCATTTTTGAAGCGATAAAACGGTGTGTTCGAGCTGTCATACCCGACAAGCTGAAGCCCGCTGTATCCGACGCCCTGATATAGCTTACGGTCGTAAATCAGCTGATTTACGATACTGTATTCCAATCCACGGGTTTTACATAAGTAGGCGATTACATTACTGTAATTGCGCTGTCCGTTTTCTTTGTGATCCTGTTCGGGCAAAATAAGCCGATTTGATTCCTTATCTTTAGAAACGCTCGGCTTTGACGTTATCTTATTTGGAGTATACTCAATCTGAATATCTCCACAAAGCGACTTTACAGCTTCAGTAAAACTTTGTCCGTAAATCTTCATACAGAACGCAATGGCATTGTTGCCACCTTCGTCACGGCTGTTCCAGTACCACCCTCTGCGGTCATTCGTGATAAAAAGACTGTCGTGCTTATCACAGCGATAACCGTTACCGCTTTTCTTTACGCTGAAGCCTTCTGTTCGTTCAAGAAATTCCACCATATCAACATTTCTTGCACGCTCTATCTGTTCTTTCGTAACATAGTTACTCGGTTTAGATTTAGAAAAACTCATAAAAAGCTCCTTAAAAAAGAAAGCAACGATTTCCTCTTGTTCTGAGGTTGTCGTTGCTTTTGTGTTTTATTTTCTTCTCTCCAGTACCATTGCCGGCAAAATTCATCGGCAGTATCTCGCTTGATGATTTCTTTTTTCAGACGTCGAATTCGGAATGCCTGTGTTATAATTACGGCTAATAAAATTGTTATAAGAACGCTCATAGGTTTTATTTGTTCCGTTTCTGCGACTTGGCGGGAAAATCAAAATCAATCTTGCCGTCTTTAACAACAAGAGCCGCCGAGAATGCTTTGCCCGCCTTTGATGTAAACCCGTTTATTATCCTTGTGCGTTTATTTGCACACAGCATTGCCGCAATTGTTTCTGTGATACATTTCCCGCATATAGTTCCGGCTATAAAAAAACTGCAACCGCTTTTATAGCCGATGCAGACCCAACCTTTTGAACTTTTGACCATTTCTTTTCCGCAAATCGGGCATTTTAAGCGTTCGGGAAACTCAAAGCCAATAGTGTTATCATCTTTGATTATTAGCTTTGCATCAAATGATTTTCCGCTCTGAGATGTAAAGCCCTTGATAATAGATGTTGCACGTTTTAACATAAGCTCTTTGGCAATTACATCTGATATTTTTTTACCGCAAATCTCATTTGCAATATAGAACTTGCAACTGTCCGGATTATCTTTAGAGTAACCGGTGCAGCACCAGCCGACTTTTTTCTTGATTACAGGTTTACCGCACAACGGACAAATAAGCGTATTGCCCGTCATTGCTGATGTGTCACTGTTTTTAATCTGTTCGACCCACTTAATCACAAGTTTCTTGTATTCATTCAGAAAATTATTGCCGTCAGATTCTCCTCGGGCAATTTTATCAAGTTCCATTTCCATATCGCCCGTCATATCAACAGACAACATATCCGGTACTATCTTTTCGAGCGTATTGATTATATACATACCTTTTTCGGTCGGCATAATGCTTTTGACAGCGTTACCGTTTTTCCGGGTTCGGCGGGCAATATATCCTTTGTCATATAGTTCCTTAATTATGCTCTGACGTGTGGCGGCTGTACCAAGACCACGTTTTGTCAGTTTTATATAGCTCCGTGTCTGCTCGTCTGTGATATTATTTCCGGCAAGCTCCATTGCTGTAAGCAATGTCGCATCGGTGTAATATTTCGGCGGCTCGTTTTGTCCCTCTTTGACATCGAAACCGATAACTTTATAATCATTATCCTTAACGATTTCGGGCAACCCGGTTACCTCTGGCGTTGCATCAACAGCAAACCAACCGGGATTGATTATATTCGTTCCGATTGCTGTAAACAGCTGATTATCAATCTGAAAAACAGCTTTGATGTTTTCTGTGACTGCTTTCGGATAAACGGTGCGGATAATTGATAATGCAAGTAAAGTATATGCCTTGCGCTCATTTTCCGACATACCGCTTAAATCATTCGGCACAAGAGCGGTCGGTGTAATAGCAGTGTGCGAATCAACTTTGCTGTCATCATAATGCCGACGTGTACAGGGTGCAAAATTCTCAACAGGAATAGCATATTTAGCAAATTCGGGCATTTCAAACAGTAGCTTTATTATCTTTACCGTTTCATCTTTCATTGCGTCTGTAAGATGCTCAGAGCTTGTACGTGGATATGTTATCAATCTGTTTTCGTACAAGCTCTGAACGAGCTTTGTAAGCATATCAATTGTGAGATCCGTACACTTTGATAAATCTGCAAGCAAATGTGTAGTGTTATATAAAAGCGGAGCGGCTGTATGCTTTTGCGACACCTCGACTTTTATCGCTTTTGCTGTATTTGATTTAATTTCATCTATAGCAGTCTTTGCCGCCGTTTCGGTATCGTACTTATCTGCTGCTTCAGCAGTAAACTTTGCACCGTCATTTGCTTCGATATTGGCAACTATTTTATAAAACGGCTTTTTAACATAATTTCTTATTTCCCGTTCACGCTTAACAATCATTGCAAGTGTCGGCATTTTTACACGTCCGCAGGCGAACACATTGTCAGCTCCGCCGAATTTCAATGTAGCCGCAACAGATGTGTTAATGCCCACAAGCCAGTCTGTTGCGGATCGTATGCGTCCTGCATTTTCAAGCGGCTTCATCTCTTGAGCTGACCGCAACTCGGCAAATGCTTTTCTGATTTTATAAGGCGTTAAATCTGTTATCCACACTCTTTTGTAAGGTACTGTGCAATGTAAGACTTCATATAAATATGCAAAAATCAATTCGCCTTCACGGTCTGCGTCAGTGGCATTGATTATCAGATCCGCCTTATCAAAGAACTGCTTAACATAATCACAAGCAAGCCTGGAATAATTATTATCTTTTACTCTTGTAATAAAATATTCGGGTATAATCGGGTAATTATCGAAGCTCCAGAATTTATAACGTTCGTCATAATCTTCAGCCGGAGCTAAACCACATAAGTGACCGGCACCGTGACAAAGAATTGCTTGCTCACCGTTAAGATTTAAGTCCCAGTGTGCAATAGACGATTCCTTAGGATTCACTGTTTTTTTGTATGCGCCTAAAGCCTCGGCAATTGTCCGACCGAGGCTGTATTTTTCGGCATAGATTACTATCATAATCTTCTCCTTTCAAGTTGTGCTACCTGTAGCACAATCTTAATTTACGATATATGCTTTAAGAATGTTGCTGTATACGTTATTGTTGTTTGCGTTTGTTGCCATCCAGTTCTCAGAAGGCTCAAGCATATACGCATTAAATCCGGACTTTATAAGCTGTTTGTTTATTGCAACAAACTTATTTATGGTAACAGGGAAAAAGCACAGATTTACATCCATCTTATTCGGAATAATTACGTTGTTAATGTAATCAGTAAGCATTGGCATATCCCAATCAGCCGCCGAACACAGCAAAATGTGTATATACGCATTATGATTAAGCGTAATGCCGTCATCGCAAACGATGTAATCGAACGTATCACTGATTTTATCGAAACACGAATATATAATAACATCATCTATGTTGAAGCCGTTCTCGTTTACGGTAGTTGCGTCTACGTTAAAATATTTGCATAACCCGGCTGTTACAGCTGTAACAATGCAAACCTTTGCTCTTTCGTACTTGTGCAAGTAAAATGCAATGTCAAAAGCAGTGTATGTACTGCCGCAACGGGAATTATATCCGAATACCGAAATAATTACATTACCTCGCTGTATACGTTCATAATTTTCAGTTAAACGTACAGTTTGCATTGAATATGAATTGTCGCTGACATCTTTATAATTGATCCCGGCAAAGCTACCGGGATATTCGTGTGCTTTTCTGTCGGGATAACTCAGCTCTATTTTTTTATCCGATGAATCTTCCGTAACGGGAATATCGGGCGTTTCTGTTTTTGGATTTAAGATCGCATAATCTATTGTGGCAGGATCATAGCCCATAACAATATCATATACGCCTATCGAATATAAAGCAGAGGCGTATTTGTTAAAGCTATCGGTGTTATTGCAAACAAATATAACACGCATATAGCCGTAACGCATTTTTACAATGCTGAGAAAATCTATCAGTGATACACCTTTAGTGACGGTATCGTCACTAATTAATATACCGTGGGGACGATACTTTTCGTATATTTCAGTAGCTGTATTGGGTCTGACAGAAGTGTACTTACCTACCGTTACAGCTTGCTCGGATTTTTTAAGCACTGTATCAAGGTTACGCATACTGCGTTTACCGGTAATCAATACAATATTCATTTAATCACCGCTTTCTGGTTTATAAGTGTAATTTTTAATTTCTCGAGTATCGAGGAGATGATTTTCAGGTTATCCTCCTTGAAAGTTTCATAAGCAAAAGAATCAAGTATAATCATCAGGTAACTGTCTGCCGAAAGGTAAATTCTGCAAACAAGCCTTGAACGTAACATCGGATTTGAAAGAATACCGTCAGCCGCCGTGATAACGGCAACTGATGATAATGAATAATAATTCAGAAGGACAGCTCGGTTGTTTATCACATTTCCATAACAGAAAGTAAAATCACTATCGTAAATGGAAAATGAGCATACAGGGATATGAGCTTTTTTTATATCCGAAAACATCTTATTAAACAGTGCCGAACCTGTCAGTTTATAACTTTTCTCTTCCGATTGCGGTTCTTTGCTTATTATATCCGTTATTGTGCTACAGGTAGCACAATAACGGTCTGGTTTTTTCTGATTTTGTTGCTCAACCTTTCCGGCGGAGTTGACCTTTGTTTTAGGTGCAGAGTATTTCAATTGGAATTTCTTCATGTAACATCTCTCCTAAAATCAGTCTGACAAAGATTATAGATAGAACTGTCTTTTGATATACGCCTGTCAAACGGTATAATCTTTTTACCGCTTACAATCAGTCCTGTGCCTTTTTCGCCGGTCTTCAAGTAGCTTGATTGTGACGGAGATAAGTTGAACAGCTCTATCACCTTATCAAGGTCGGTTTTCTTCTGCTGAAGCAAAACAACAAACTCTGAGTTTGACAGCATAAGTCTCGCCTGACCCGATTCAAGCACTTCAGTAATATTTTGAGTTATTCCTGTAGGAATACCGCCGTATTTTCTTATACGTTTGAAAACCTTTTGAAAGAAGTCGGCAGAACGCACTGTTTCTTTGTCGTTGCCATCGTTGAACATTATTGAGAATTCATCGACCCATACCCAAGTCTGAACGCCCTTTGTTCTGTTGTCACGAACACGTTGCCATATATACTCAAGAATAACCTGCAAGCCTACAGGACGCAACTGCTCGCCCATATCGGATATATCAATTGATAACAATTTGTTATCCGTATGAATGTTTGTTTTGCCCGAAAACGTATTAAAACTGCCGTTAACATACAGCTCAATGTCAAGAGCTATCTGATCTGCTTCAGGTAGCTTTTTGTTTATAAGAGCATTGTAAAAATCAACAAACGTAGGTATGAATTCCGGATTACCGTTATTAAGCACATAATCAGCGTAAACTTCTTTGACGCAACTGTCGATGATTGACTTATCTGCCGCAGACAGGGGAAAGCCTCGTGCTGTTTCTATGATTGACATAATCAGTTCAGATTTCATTGCAACGGCAGAAGTGCCGTTTTCGCTGATGTTTATATCAGTGTCGAATATGTTAATCTTCGTTTCGGAATCAGCCGATAATTTTAGCGTATCTCCGCCAAACTGTTTGATGATAGGATAGTATTCTCCGTCAGGATCTATAATTATCTTTTCTGACTTCGGGTAGCGTATGACGGTATCTATGATTTCGGATTTACAGTACATAGATTTGCCCGAACCCGATGTACCGAGAATGAAGCCGTTAGCGTTCATTTCTTCTGCTCGATCAAGAACAATGATAGCGTTTGTATGCTTGTTCATACCGTAGCAAAGACCGATGTCTGAAAAATATGACCGTGCAGAAAATGGTATCAGTATACCTGCGGCATCTGATAACACATAAGTGTTAACGCTGTTTCCGTTGGCAGTATCAAAATGATTTATTCCAAACGGCAAGACGGAATTAAGCGCTTTTTCCTGCTGACGCACCAGACAATCAATAACTACCTGATGTTTTTTACCTTTAGAGCGTATTGCTTCTGTCAGCTCGTCAAGCTCTTCTTTTGTAGCCGCAGACAGTGAGATATATACACCTATCTTGAAAAGCTCACAGTTTGTATCGGAAAGTCGCTCCTGCAAATCCTCAAGCTCACGCTCACGCTCCATCCAGTGATAAGGAACAAAATTCAGTCCCTTTTTGTGGTTTTTTTCAAGCCTTGCTTGGATTTTGCCTTGATGTGAGTATATGTTGTCTTTAACCTTATCCTGTGCTTCGGATTTGTCTATATGCCTAATATGCTTTGAAACGGCAACTTTACAATTGTTATCAAGAATATCCCTTATAAACTCGTCGTCTAACGTGCGGTCATATCGAGCCATATACATTATTCTTGTATACGAATTACCGATTTCAACTTCCTTGGGACGGAATGCAAACATTGACGGCGCTATATAATCCTTGATCGATCCGCCACGTGAATATATATCATTCGGCAAAAGAAATTCAGTATTGTCGAATGGGTGATAGTATTCATAAAGGACAGCAAACACATCTTCAGGCATAAGCTGATGCGTTTCACTGCCCATTGCCGCATAGAAATTTTGCAATTCCCGATAGTAACGAAACAGTATGTTTACATTATCTATGGTTTCGTTAGGCGTGTACGACATTGCAACAAGAGTTATTTTCTCACTTGTTGCGTCTTCGGACTTTGTGATATACGTTTCAAGATTTTTATTGTAATCATCCAGTAAATCACCGGAGATCTCTTCATTGTTGCTTATCAGTATATCCCTGAGCTTTGCGGTATTAACAGAAGAATTCATAATAAATTCCTGAAAGTTGATTTCGACCGGAAGTGCATTCAATAAACGCTGATAACGCTGATAGGTTTCTTCTTGCTCTTTGTCACGGAGCAAAGAATAATCTATATTTGAAAATGCGAATATCAATGTAAATGTGTTTGTTCCGGTAAGAAACAACCCATTATCGTACACTTCATAAAATGGTATTGTATCCTGTGCCGATTTCGGCATAATAATACGTTTGTCATAGCCGAAAGGCACATTTTTCCTTGCAGAACCGCCATTAAAGAATTTATCTATTATCGACATTGTTGAATACCCCCTTGCTATCGTATGGTCGCTTTTGTGTAGAATTAGAAGTAATGAACTTTAATACTGACATACCTTGAATTCGCACTACACCAAATCCGATGAACAGCACTAATTCGAGAAATACTATCCACATTACCGCATCTATACCGACTTTAAGTACCAGCCATAGTAACAGCAATGATCCTATAGTTACGATACAGCCGATTATTAATGTCACAATTTGAATTATCGATAAGCCCATTATCGTTCCGGGTTCTTGCATTATTTTTTTGGTTACTTTGCACTTTATCATTTTTATGAACCTCCTGTAAGCTGACGTAATGCAAGCGGTGGCTTTAAGATTAAAAATCCCATAGCAAGCACTACTAAAACTTTCGGTCCGGCTGAAGATAGCCAAACCAAGACATCCATAGGCGAATCTACACCTACGTTGTTCATTGTGAGAACTTTGCACCAGTACGATCCGGCGAGATATATTATTCCCATATATACAAGCGATAGCGCAGAACTGAGCAAGCCGTCAATGAAACGCTTAAAATATCCCTTTGTTGCATCACCTAACAGGCATGCAAAAAAAGCAGGCGATACACTGCAATATAGCGCCAACTCAAAAGTACGGAGCATTAGTTTTATCATTATGAGTCCGCATATAATTAATATTGCTAAGGCGACGATTATAATCGGAGCAAGCAATACCATATCCAATAGCTGATTAAGCAGTTCTCCGATAATCCATAATCCAGTATCAGTGCTTTTAAGCGTATCAAATGACGGAAAAACTATCATTTCATCAGCACTTGTAAATACACTTGACGCAATATCTGTACAGGTATCGATTATGGCTATACAAATATCTGTTGATAAATCTACCCATAATTTTGCCAATAAAAGCCCTACAAGGATTTTTATAACACCTTTGTAATTAACTAATTCAAACTGCATAGCAGAATGAATTAAATTAATTCCGAATAGCAGTACAAGTATGCCATATCCGATAGTTTTGAAAAACGGTGCAAATAAATCAACGAAACCCTTAAGATCGAATCCCCAAGGACTGTTTATTCCGGCTTTTATAGTAGCACCAAGTGCATTGATAATTCCTTGTGTCCAGTCAACAAGACCTTTTACCCAAGCAAAGATACCTACTGCCGAAGCTGCCATATCTTCTTTACCAAGGTCTTCAAGATCTTTTTTCATTTCTTCTTGGTTATATGCAGGTTTAGTGGTGGTGGTTTCTGTCGTTGTGGCGTTTGCTTTTGCAAAAGCCGTATGTTCAACGTGGTTTATATTTTCTGATACATCAATTATATTTCCTGAGCTGTCAACCGCTCTTGGAGCAACAGCTGTTGCTGTTACTCCACCGGTTGTTACTGCATCCGCACAGGCAGAAAATGATAAACCGAAAATCATCAGCAGACTGCATATAAGAAAAATGCTGATTTTTTTCATATCTACCTCTCTTAGAATAAAGCCTCAATCGCAAATGTTGCCGCAAAAAGAGCACCGCCGATTACTAATAGCGATATGCCACCGTTGCGTTCACGCACATCCTCATTTCCGACACCCTGTGCAATCTTAATCAGTCCCGGTATTGCAGTTAAGCCGAGCACGACTATGCGTACAACCCAAAAAACGAGTGTTACAAGGGTCTTGTATGTAGCAGTGTTTACAGAAGAGGGTGCATCGCCAATGCCACCACCTTCGGCAAATGCTGAAAACGCAAGGAATACGGTTGAAAGAAGGATTGTGGTTGTGCTTGAAATTGCCTTTGCTATTTTTCTGAATGCCTTTTTCATAATAAAATCTCCTTATCTGCGAATTATCGCATCTGATATTTTTTTTGCCGTATCTGAAACGACTTTTGTTGTAACCACTACTGCACCGGCAACCGGTACAGCCGACGAAGCCGCTGTTGTGGCAGTAGTGGCGGCTGTAGTAGCTGCCTGAGTTGCGCCGGCTGTAGTAGCTTGTGCAGCAGTTGCAGAAGCAACCTGTGTAGTCTGAACTGCAGCTTGAGAAGTTGCTTGCGTTGCCATACTACCCGCACCGGCATTTGATAAACTTCCGGATGAAAGATTCTTTGGTGTTATTACCGATTCGTCAATCAAATCAACGCCGTCTGCCAAATCACTGTATAGCTTTTTCTGACCGAGCTTTGTAAGTGATATGCTTGTGTTTTCAGAGTTGTACTGCACAAGCCCGTCTTTTTCCCATTTAGAGATATTCTCCATAACTTGCAGAGCCACTTTCTTATCGGGCGATAGCGTGATTTCTTCAAGGTCGAGGTTAGACGCAAATCGGAAGAATTGCAAATCTCGATCTGTACCCTCAAGAGTTATACCATATCTGATTGTATCGTTTTCCAATCCGTGTTGAATTTCCATTGCACGAATAGCCGATCGTGCTTTGTCTATGTTAGCCGCACGAATGAAGTTTGGATTATTGATATACTCTCTGCCGCTATCTGTCAACGTTATATTACCGCTATTCAGATCTACATCAATCAAACCTTGCTTTTCCGCCAGTTCGAGATTGGATATGACAGCTTCTTTCAGTTCAGCATCAGGGATACTGTCTATAACCTCTTTTGGCAGAATATCATTCGCATTGAAATAGCTGAGGTCGGTAATCTGACCGGAAAAAGAAAATGGTAACCCGTTATCTGAAATTTCCTGAACAGTGTTTTTCGCACGTTTCAACTGTTCGATGAAGTCGTATATCTGTTTGCCTGTACGAGCTATTCCGGCAACTTTACTGTTCATTTTTTCGGTGTCGTGCATAATCTCATCTTCTAACATTGGTGCCATATAAATGCCTCCTATCCTATAAATTCGTCGATAGTCGGTATTTCATAATCGGCTATCAATTCTTCTTCGTCAATTTCAGCAAGCACATTCTGATGTTCGCTAAGCTGAGCATCTCTTGCGGCTTCTTCAAACTGTCGCTGTAGTTCTGCTTGTTCGACACGTTCTTGTTCCGCTTGTTTCTGCACGGACTGCTCACGCATTGCCTTTTCTTCTGACACTGACTGTTCCATAAGCTGTGCCATTTTTGTTTTTACCTCCTTTAACTTTTGAATTTGTTCATTATCGGAATACATCTCATTTATATCGGTATTGTTTGGTATTCCGCTCGGAAATGAGCTACCGACTTTATCGATAAGCGGATGTGATAATGTATCGAATTTGTGCAACCAAAAAGGCGGATACTCATCGAGAAACTCGATCATATAACCGCCGTATTTCTTTTTGATTTTCGGTGAAGCTCTGAATGCTCGTAGCAGCTCCGATGTAGTCAGTAAATCACGACCTTGATAGCTTTCGTTATCTGAACTGCTGCCGCCGCTTGTTGTTCCTTGGCTGTGTCCCCTTGTGTCTATTCGTACAGTAGTCTTGTCGAGCTTTTCTACTATGTACTTTCGGGTTTCTAAATCAGGTGCGCCGAGATAAGTAAACAGTGAGCAGTTACCTATAATACTTTCCCAGTTATCCTTATACAAAGCCTTTAGTTGAGGAAGCGACTGCAAGACAACGCAAACCCTGATGTTGTTTGAACGTATAACGGCTGTGATTTTATCAAAATTAGGTATGCGTCCTATGTTTGCAAATTCATCAAGCTCAATGGACACAAGCAACGGTAATCTACCGTTATGCTTGAAATTAGCACAGTACATAAGTCGTGCAAACAACTGCGAATAGAACATATTGCATATAGCCTTATATGTTGTGTCAGCGGGCGGAACAATCAGAAATATAGCCGTCTTTTCAACGCCGATGTTATCAAAGTCCATTTCATCAATTACAGTCAGGTCGTTGACATCTTCTACTGCCCATAAGTCAAGACGAGTAGACAACGTTTTAGCTATGCCGCCCATCGTTTCTTCGGGAGTGCCTTTAATACCGTTCCAATTGATCGTAGCAGCATCATAAGGGTGCTCGATAGCGTGTTTGTTTAGACAACGTGCAAGCTCACATAGTTCATCTATTTTCCCGTTTTTGTATGTGATACTGTTAAGCAGGCGGACTACACGACCAAAGCACTTAATTTCACCTTTGGCTTTCCAAAGATAAACCATAATTGCGGTAAGTAATGATTTTGCCGAACCGGACCAAAAGTCTTCTTTATCATCATCACCAGCTGAAGCGTTGATGAACGTGTTTGCCAATACTACTATGTCCTGTTCCTCGTTGATATAAACAAACGGATTATATGCGTTGGTTTTCTTTATATTGATCAAGTTAAACACTCGCACTTTATATCCGTTTTCCATAAGCAATTTTGCTGTATCACGATATAATTCGCCTTTCGGATCTGTCACTACATAACTGCCGAACATCTGAATGATGTCAGGCTTGATCTTGCGGAATGATTTACCTGCTCCCGGACCGCCTATAACTATTTCATTGAGATTATGCGGCTCGTAGTAGCAACTTTTAGGATTGTTGACCGTTACATAGAATCCGTTTCCGATAGGAATACCTGTTGTGTCACTGTTTTCCTTTTCGTCACGCTTAGTTGCCCAATCGGCACTTCCGGCTTCCACGCCTTTGTAATCATCGTAATTTTTACTGAACAGCATAAGTGCAAGCAGTGACAAAGCAACAACGTAAATATACCAAACAGAACCGTGCATTTGCATTATTGCACCGATGTCAAAAGGTGCTGTAAAAGTTGGATTAGTCCAATATGGCATAGATTTTATCAGTACCGACAAATTTAAATTATCCGATGATATGTTGTTGTCGTATGCGTAGCACTGTAAGCTGTAAATCAGGTAAGATATAATCAGAAATGTGATTACACCTATAACGGAGATAAGTATAAGACCGGTCTTTAAGACGGATTTGCTGTTTTTGTGCCGCAATTTGTTTTTATTTGCCATTACGTCCTCCTTTAAATGTGCTACCTGTAGCACGTTTTCGAGCAAGCATTCTTACATAATCTCTATCAAATAGTCGCCCTCTTTAAGATGTTCATTTATAGCAAAGCAACAAATAACTTTCGGATCCGAATGTTCCGATTTGATTTTAAGGCAAATCACCTCTCCGGTATCACGATTGGTAAGTCGTAATTGCACTTGAGAACGATATGGTTGATTCTTCTTCATATTTCTCCTCCTTTAATCGCCACCACAAAGGCGGCAGAGCTTTTCTGCCGCCCGGTGACAATAAAATATTAAATGCTGCTTAGCGTTTTCTCTTACGCTTCGATAGCGGGAACACAAGCACAACCGCCGCACTCATCATTACCATTGAAATGATAATAACTGCCGTCTGCGTAAAGCTGTCCTCGCTTGCACCTGTCGGGGGATTCTCCGGTATTCTGTCGTTGTACATTTCTGCAACAGCCATTACACCGTCACGGTCAATTGTTAACTGTTTATCTGCGGGCAAAAGATAGCCTGCTGACGCTTCATCCTTAACTTCGTGTATGGTATACTCACCGGCTCTTAAATCGTTAATGCGGATTATACCGTTCTTGTCGGTTGTGTATGTTTTCTTGAAAGTCTGACCTGTGTATGTCTTTCCGGTTACCTCAAAATGTATTCCTTCGACCTTGTTGTCGTATGAGGTTTTTACAATCTTGATTTCACCCTTTGCCGGCGAGTTTATGAACGTACCCTTGCCAAGCTCATCGTTGGAAACTTCTACGGTTTCGCCGTCATTTACAATCTGGAAATAGTAGAAATTCACATCACGGACGAAATATTCGGGAGCCTTTGTTTCCTGTACATAGTATTCGCCGTACACAAGTCCCTCAAGGCTGTACACGCCTGTTTCGGTTTCCTTTAATGTGCCGACTACGGTTTTCTTGTCCGATTTATAAACTGTAAATATAGCACCTGTTAATTTGTTTTCGGGATAGTCCTCATCGACCTTTGTCAATGTGACATTGCCGACAATGACCTTATTGACAAACTCTGCACTTGCAGTTGCGTCCTTAGTTACCGTGATCGTCTTGACCTGCGTCTTGGGCAGATAACCCTCAGCGTTGCTGATTTCGGTTATCGTGTACTTGCCTGTCGGCAACTCTGTAAGCTCAAACTTGCCGTTTGTCAGCATAAAGCGTGCTTCAGCTGTCTGACTGCCGTTATATACATACTTGCCGTTCTTTGATACCGCATTTAAGTATGCACCGTCAGCGTTCTTTACGGTGAAGTACACATTCTTTTCAAGCTCTGCCTTCTGAGCTGTTGTCAGCCCGTTGGGATTTGTCCATTTCTTTACGATACTTGCGTTGCCTGTATCACGCTCATTTACAAACGTTGCCTTTGCTGTCTGATTTCTGACTACTTTGATTTTCTGAGTCTGCTGTTTCGGACTGTAGTCCTTTGCATTGTTGTACTCAGTTACGGTGTAGTCACCTGTAGGCAGTTCTGCAATTGCAAATGTGCCGTTTTTCAGAACGAATTTTGTTTCTGTTTTCTGTGAGCCGCAGTAGATATAGCTACCGCTGTTTTCCTTTACCTTGAGATACGCTCCGTTGCTATCTGTTACGGTAAAGTATACATTGTTTTCGATTTCAGCCTGTTCAGCGGCTGTCATCGTATCAAACTGCTTCCATACCTTTATAACCTTGCCTGTGCCAGTATCACGCTCATTTACAAACGTTGCCTTTGCTGTCTGATTTCTGACTACAGTAATCTTCACGGGATTTTCCGACTTGATTGTGTAATCGGAAAGTGTGCTGAATTCTGTCACAGTGTAGTCACCTGTAGGCAGTTCTGCAATTGCAAATGTGCTGTTCTTCAGAGTATATCTGAATTCCGATGTGCTGTCGCCGTTATATGTGTATATTCCGTCTGCACCTGTTGCGGTGATATACTTGCCGTTTCTGTCCTTTACGGTGAAATACAGGCTCTTTTCAAGCTCTGCCTTCATCTGTGCGATTTCATCGGCTGTCATATCTGCTGTACTATTGTCAAGTTTCCAATCTTTGGTTACAGCACCGTGACCGTAAGGATATTCGTTGAAGTCGGATTTTCCGATTTCATTGCTTACCGATACAGTAGCGTTTGCTGTTTTAAGTGTTACTGCGTGTACGTTTGTGTCAAGGTAGTATCCTTCGGGAGCTGTATGCTCCTTGACAAAATACGTTGTGCCGTCCTTGCTCTCGATCGGTAAGAAGTTACAAGTATACTTGCCGTCCTCAATTTCCGTGATAACTGCGTCGATTAAGGTGTCATCGGTTGCCGATGTATACGCCTTTGCAGGAATTTCACATTCTGCATCTGTGTAAATACCAAATGTAGCACCGCTTACCTTTTCGCCTGTCTTTGCGTCAACCTTGTTGATAACGATATTCGCATACGGCTTGTTCTCAATATTGACTGTTGTTACAGTATCGGTCTTGACTTCAATGTCTTTGCTTTCCTCGGTAATGTAACCAACCGTTTTACCTGTCTTGACCTCTGTAACCTTGTAATCACCGATACGGATATTACTGATTGTGATTGTACCCTTTGCATCGGTAGTAAAAGTCTTATCGTAGCTCTGTCCGGTCTTGGCTGTGCCGGTTACTCTGAACTGCCAGCCGGAAAGAACTCCATCAGCACTGTGCTTAGCAATACTTATCGTACCCGTCATTGCCTTGTTCGTAAATACTTTCTTTACTGTGCCGTTAGGTGTTACTTCAAACGTAACGGGGTCGATAGAGAAGCTGTAGCCTGTTGTACCGCTTACTTCGTACACTGTGTATTCTTCTCTTGCGGGAAGTCCGCTTGCTATGAAGTTATATGTGCTTGTATTAAGCTTGAGTGACGTGCCTGTATTGTTTTCACCTTTATATGTGTAGTTGCCATCGCTACCCGTAAATGTAAGATACTTGCCGTTGTGCATTATCTTGAACGATACTTTGGCAAGCTGTTCATCGGTGATGTTCTCAACGGCGCCGTTTTCATTAAGGAACTCTTTGTCGACCTGTACAGATCCGGTCTTAAGCTGATTGTCAAGCTCAATGTCATCAAGATTTATTACAGCATTCGGATCACCGTCACCAAGGTCAATACGCTGGTCCCGGTTATCAATATCGTACTCTGTTCCGCTATAGGATTCAATAACAGCTAAGTAGTACGGAGCTGTATTGGTACCGAATGAGATAGTCATTTCACCATTGTCATTCAGCTTGAGATTTGTTGCTGATGTTTTGGTTGACGAAAGCCCTTTGTATGTATAATTACCGTTAGAACCGGTAAATTGTACATAATATCCTGCGGGAGGATTTGACGAAACGCTACCGCTGAAACCGAGTACCTGAAGATTTACAGTAACCTTAGCGTACTGTTCTTTGAGCTGTACTTCTGTCAGATTGTTCTCATCGGAGAAATGTTTTCTTATAACAACAACAGGTGTTGATTTGTTCGTAAAGGATACTGACTTTGTTTCGCCCTTATTGGCAATTGTGACCGTCTTTGTCTGCGTTTTCGGATTGTAACCGCTTGCGTTATTGATTTCGGTCACACTGTATGTTCCCAACGGTAGCTTGCTTACATTAAACTTACTGCCTCTGAGTTTCATATTATTTGCGGAAGTCTGAGTGCCGGCATAAACATACGCTCCTGCCGAGCCTGTAACCTTGATATACTTACCGTCAGAGTCCTTGACAGTAAAGTAAACATTCTTTTCGAGGTTTGCTATCTGAGTAGCGGTCAATGTAGTATCTGAAAGCCATACCTTCTTTATCTGAGCCGTACCGCTGTCCTCGCTGTTTACGAAAGAAACGGACGACGTTTTATCTCTTGAGATGGTAATTGTTTGAGATGCTTTGTTGACAGAATAGCCCTCCGGTGAGCCATACTCATACACGGTGTACTTTCCGGTCGGAAGGTCGGAAACAGTGAAAGTACCTGTACCGGGATTAACATACAGTGATGTTGCTTTAGTTGTTGTTCCGGCAAAAGAATATGAGCCGCTGTACTTAGTACCGCTGACGGTGATATATTTGCCGTCTGCGTTCTTGATACGGAAATATATCTGCTGATTTTTTGCGTTTGCGGATATTGCGTTACCGTTTGTATCCACCCAAGTTTTTATTACTTCGCCCGTTCCGGTATTTCTTGTATTCGTGAACGTTACCGTTCCTGTGCCGCCCGCCGTAACCTTCACCGTCTTACTAAGATTACTGCGTGTGTAGTACGGTATTCCTGCGCCGTCAGTACCATACTCATAGACCGTATACGTTCCTGCAGGTAACGATTTTACTAAAAAAGTGTTACTGCTGTTGAGCTTGAACTTAGTTACGGAACCGCTTGTAGAGTAGGTATACGAGCCTGCCTTGCCAGTAGCCTTCACGGCCGAACCCGAACTGTTCTTTATCGTGAAATAGATGTCGCTGTTATCGGCTTTCGTGCTTGAAGTATCGTGATTGTGTTCCCAAACTTTCTTGATCTGAGCTGTGCCTAAATCGGAAGTTTTAAAGTTTGCGTAAAATCTTACAGGGTCATCAATACCGTCAGCCATTGTCTGAGAATCGCCGCCGCTTGATTTCCATACAACAAGCTGTTTTCCTGTAGTACGGTTTGCCTTGTATGTACAAGCCTTAGTACCGCTTATCTTGCTTGTTGTGCTGAAAGTGTAGTCATATCCGCTCTTTGTCACTGTGACACCGGGAATGTTGAATGCACTTGCCGGCATATTGCTCTTGTTATTGTCCGGCAATGTAATACTGTACTTCTTCGTCGAAGAATTATATTCCATTGTGTGAGTAGGAGCTTTAGCCTTATTAGTCACAGTGAAGCTCGGAACAATTGAATATGCTTTCATCTTATTTAAGATGTACTCATAGCACTTTTCAGCGGGTCGTCCTTTCAACTGGTCGTAATATGCTGTTTTAGGTGTATTAGGAATTTTTGAATTAACAGCCAGGTCACTTTTACCATATCCTGTACGCAGTCCCTGCTGAATATCCCATGATAATATTTGTGTTGCAAATGAGAAATCATCAAGATTTGTATTAGCAACCGGCGATTTGGTAACTGAGCTGTTAAAGCCACATAATAGAAGATATTTCATCATTTCACGAACATCAGATGGCAACATTAACATATAGTCATCGCTTGATGCTTTACCAACATAGGAGCTACCTGTGCTATATGACACACCGGCTTCAATACAAATTGCCTGCTGTGTTACGCCGTTCTTACTAATGCCTAACTTAGCGTGTGTTGAGGCATAGCGAGTGGCTACTCCTACACTGCCGTCTGACTTATAGTAGATATAGTCGTAATTATACTTATCTGCATAAGTCTTACCGTCTGAGCCGATGTAATTTCCGAGCATAGCCGCATAAACATTGTCACCGACACCCCAATCTGACGCAAGCGTCTGAATAGGCAGAGCAACTAATGTCATAACTGCTGCAAGGAAAAGTCCGGTCAGCTTTTTGAATTTGTTTTTAAACATAACCTTTGTCCTTTCTTGGTTGATTTTTTAAAAATATATATAAAAAAGCAGTCCTACGGGTGCGGACTGCTTTGGATTTTTATATTCAATTAACTTTCAGAAAAAGAAAAAGAGCCTTGAATCAATACTTTCAAAACTCTCGAATATTAAATTATAAATTTACCTAAAAATCAGATTTTACCTAAGAAAGAATATTGCGTAACCTTCAATGCTGTTACCGTTCTCGTCTTTCTTTAAATCCGGTATGGTTTCAATGTATACATTAAAGTAATCGCCTTTTTTCATTTGTGCGACTTTGAAACTTGCTCCAGCTTCCTCTGATACTCTCATACGGACAACATTAGGATTAACACCTTTCCATATAACAAGTGGTGCATTCCAAGAACTTTCGTCCTTGATTATATCTTCTGCAAGTATCAGTCCATAATTATTGACTGCATCATCTATAATGACCTGTCGGATAGCCTCAAGGTCGAAAGGATATTCATATATCGACTTCGGCTTGCTTTCCTGCTTCTTTGTGGTGGTGGTCGCAGGCTTAGGTGTTTCCGCTTTCTTTGTGGTTGTGGTTGCAGTCTGAGCTACCTTATTATCGCTCAGATAGTCACTGTGTATATATGCACCTGTATCGAGCTTATAGTAGCCTGTGTCAGTCTTAGCTGTTACCGTTACCTTGTCGTTCACGCTGTACAGCTTTACCGCTTCAGCGCCGAGTACGGCTTTCTTTCTGCTGTAGCAGTCTGTGTTGACGTACTTTGTACCGCTTGCCTTTGTTTCTGTCCATTCGGGTGCAGGCTTTGTTGTGGCGACGGTTGTTGTCGTTGCCGGCTTTGGCTTTGCCGTTGTTACCGCTTTTGTGGTGGTAGTGGTAGTTTCAGCACTTTTTGTTTCCTGTGGCTTTGTGGTGGTCACTGCTGTGATAGCTGTGGTCTGAGCAGTAGTTGTTTCTGCTTTCGGCTCGTCAATCCTATCCATCACTGTTCCCGTCACTGCCGGAGCGGTAGTTGTCACTGCCGTTTCGGGTGCAGAGGACGTTGTGCTGCTTGCACTGCCTGCCGTGCAAGCACTGGTCAGTATTACGCTGATAAGGGTTATTGTTGCGAGTATGATGTGGGTACGTTTCATTTTGTCCTCCTTTGTGGGATTGTTAGATTGATCTTAACTGTTTAAGATAGCTTTTATCTGTTCTTCTGAAAGTCCGCTCTTTCTCATCTTGGCGAGGATTTCAGCTTCTTTTTTTCTTTCGCCTTCTGCTCTGCCTTCTGCTCTGCCTGCCAGCATTGCAGAACGTTCAAGGCTTGCCTGGTCGTTAATATACTTTTCTCTTGAAATTGCGTCAAATCTGAGCTGTTCGTTTTCGCTGAAGTATTTCAGCTTTGTGATTGCCTTATCAAGTGTCGAATCCTTTGCTGTTTCTAACATATCAAGCTCCTCCTCCGTTTCTGCATTCAAGAATCTTAACCAACGTTCTTTTTTACTCTGAAGATTGGTTTTCCTGTGATTGAGTTTTTCAAGTTCGAAAAACTGCAATGAAAACTTATCGGTCAATACATCGTTATGACTTTCTTCTTTAGGTAAATATATCGAGTGATACTTTTCTCTGTCTGGGAACATCGAATAGCCGAGAATGTTAAGTGAAATTGTCATCGGCAGTTCGCTGTATGCGTCACCGGATTTAAGTGAGCCGGTGAATAATTTTGACCAGTAGAACAATGCTCTCTCGGCGTAGTCAGACCTCTGATTCAGCTGTATCTCTACATTGATAAGCCTGTATTTATTCTCCGTCTTATCCTTTTCACTTTGCAATTTGACATTGAGGTCAAGTCTGCTTACCTTTCCGTCGGGGCTGTCCGGCATCAGTTCATTCTTTGTTATCTGAATGTCGGCTATCTTTTCGTTCTCCGGTAATTCGAGTATCGCATCAAGAAGTCCGATAAGAAGTTCATTATCGCCATCGTCCGTAAACAACTTCTTGAATATTATATCCAGCTTTGCCTTTACTATATTTCTTGCCATTTGTGCATCTCCTTTCGATTCGGTACTATTTCCTCAAGTATATTGTACCATAAAAGCGGATGAATGTCCAGCGAATACAGCAAAAACATATACAAAATATAGTATTGTTTTTTGTTCGTTTCGCCGATTTTTACAAACTTGTTACATTGTGCTACAGGTAGCACAAAAGAAAAAGCTGTACTCTTGATTGAAAACAGCTTTGAATTTTCATATTTACTTTTTTATTGTCAAAAAAGAAAAAAGCGGCTGAAATCAGTCGCTTTTAGTGCTATAGTAAGAAACTATTATTCGTCAACTTTACCTGTACCATTACAATAAGGACAAACGCCATTTCCTTTGCATATAGGACAAGTATCATTTGGATAAGGATGAGGATTTATCTTCTTTACTGAACCTGTTCCTTTACAATAATAGCACTCACCAGTTCCATCACAAAAATCACATTCTTTTTTATTCATAAAATCACCTCCATTTTCTATAAAACTATATACGATATAATTCTAATCTAAAAAATTATTTTCATCATACTTGTAAGATGATTTTAGCCGAAACATTTTAATCAGCATAATTTCATTTGCATTATCGAACCAATAACACAGAGGATAAGGAAGCCGAAATTGATTTTTTAAAAAAGTCAAAGCTTTTATTTGATTTTGTACTTCTAAAGATAAATCACCGTTTCTGTAATAACTAATTTTGGGGCATATGAGTTCATTAAAGCACCCATAAATTCTGCAAACAATAGGTCTTACGGAATAAACTGCACAGCGATTTTGTAATAAAAACGGACACGAACAATCTAAATGAATATTCGAAGTGTCATGTTCTAAATTGATTAACTGAACATTTCCTTTTGCTCGTAATTTTATATATTCATATTCATCTGGATACAGTTTTTTTAAGCTATCTTTCTGTGCTTTTGCGTTTTCTACAAAGTCTAAAATTTGAATATCACTATAATTTTCAAACAGAAATAGCAATATCACATAGAATTCTCGTTCTGTAACATAAAAATAATCATTGCAACAGTAAACGCAATTTTTATTACAATGGATTTTTCGTGTTTGATCATCTATCTGAGAATATAAATCCAAAACACTTTTTACATAACTATTTGGGTGAATTTTTTCTTTCAGATATAAATTTTGTTTGTTCTCTTTTGATTTTTTCTTTACAAATATCATTGCTTTCCTCGTTTATATTTGATTTGGTATCTTCTACCATTACATTTGATATGCCGTTTGATATCAAATATCTTATTGCTAAATTGTAAACGTAATTATCCATATTTTACTCCATTCTATCATATTCGACAACTAATGTCAACTTTGCTTAGTGCGTCAAAGTGTCGCAACTGTTTTCGATTATATATAAAAAGCAGTCCTACGGGTGCGGACTGCTTTGGATTTTTACTTTCAGAAAAGGAAAAAGCGGCTGAAGACAGTCGCTTAAATCTATGTAACTAAAGTGTCGGGTACATTCCCTGATCTTGAGAGTGCACGTGCTTATCGGGATTGAGTTTAGCGTTTAGCTCTTCTATCTGTTTGGCTTGCGTTTTAATTACTTCATCAAGTTCTTTATTTGCTTCCTCTAATTCAGATTTTTCTCGATACAAATCGGCAATTAGTTGATTTTTCTCTCCTAATATGTTTTTATACAAAATTAAGTCATCAATGGCTTGTGCCCATCTGTATTCATTGCTTTGGAGTAACTGTTCTTTTTGTTTTCTCATTTCGCTCTCATTCACAATAAAGGTGTATGTCTTCTTTGCGTTGTCTGCAACGATATTAATGCTTTTCTTGATTTCTTCATTTAAGATTATTTTAATATCCTTGTGATCTTCCCTGAGAATTTTATGTTGTGCCGTAAGATTTGTTTCTTCACCGTTTGTTACTCCGAGTCGGTTTGCAATTGAAAATTCACCGTCTTTTACGCCGATCTGGCAATCCTGCAATTTAACAAGATTGTCATTTATTTTTTTGCTTTTTATTCCGTAGCTTATGCCAACGCCGCCTATTAAACCTAATATACACACGAACGCTACTAATATTGCTAATATTTCCATGTACTTACTCCCTTCCTATTGTGCTACCTGTAGCACAAAATAAATATATAGAAAACTGCCGCCGACCGATTTTATGTTAACGCTTTATGGCTGTTGATGCAGCCTTTGCTTCTTGCTGATTGTTTGTAGCTGTTACAGCATTTTTAAATGCATCTATCACTTTGTTGTTCAGCTCAACATGAAATTCCTTGGTAACCGGGTTAGCGATATTCTTGTATTCGCCGGCGGAATTTTTATACTGCGGCATCTGCAAAAACATTCCGTTTGCACCGTCGAAAACTTTCACACCTGACACAACAAAGCAATCATCCATTGTTATCTGAGCAAATCCTTTAAGATTGCTATCATGATTGTTGTTAGGAAGCACCTTGACTTTCATTGCGATTGCTTCGGGTTCGCTTTTAATTACAGCAGTGTCATTGTTTTCGTAGGCTGTCATTACAGCTGTGTTTATAGCTTTGCGCATTTCGGCGGTAACCGGATAGCAGTCGTCATAGTACTGATTATCTTTGCCGAGATGATTCGGCATAGCGACATACATTCCCTTTTCGGTTCCAATGACCTTAATGCCGCCAACGGCAAAGTTGCCGTTGAGTACGACTGTGGCTAAAGCTTTCAACTTGCTTTCCGGGTTGTCAAGCTTTGTTATTCTTGTTGTTATATTCATATAAGTACCTCCTGTTACGGATACAATCAATATCATATCCTGTTCTGTTGCGGTTCGGCGGCAGGTTTCAGCATTACAGCTTTTTATGATTTTCTGTTTCGGATGCGGCTTTAAGAGATATTTCCCGCATTGTTTCAAAATCGGATTTCAGAAAACATATTGTAGTTTCCCGTGCATTGATTTTAGCGGAATATTTGATGTTGCGCTCAGACAGCTGATTGATCACCTTTTGAGCTATGCTGTTGTTTTTGAATAACTTGTACGCTACCTCGCCTTCAGCTGTCAGTTCTGCGTGATTCATATTCCCACATAAAATCTGTGTTGACAAAAGTCCGTATTCTGATAATACTTTTTCTTTGAGCAGTTGCCTGAAACGATCATTCAAAGGGACAGCCATATCATGATAATTGCCATCCTTGCCCTTTATCTTCGGCATTTCATAATCTATAGTTCCGTCACGGCAGGTTATTTTAATACCTGAAATCACAAAACTGTCTGACAGTCTGATTTCTCCCGATGCAGGAACATTATCGCCGTATGCAGTTGTTTTATGAAGTCTGACTGTGATCTTCATATCCACCGGTGATTTATCGGCTAACTGAGAAGAGGAGTTATCTACATAATTTTTTATAACGGAATTGATAATATCCTCTTTGACCTCTGAGCGTGTCGGAAATGCCATATCATAGTATTTTCCGTCACTGTTACGGTTGCTTGGCATTGCTACAAACATAGCATCGTTATCATCGGTACCGATGTCGATAATTCTAAATCCGTGAATAGCAATATTGTTATTTAAAAAAATCGTAGCATAAGCTTTCACCGGACTACTGTTATCTGTGTTTTTTATAACTTTTGACTGTATTTCCATATAACCGGCTTTTCACCTCTTTCTACATTTTAGGTGTGCTACCTGTATCACATTTGATTGATCGATTGCTATTGACTATATTATCAAGAATTGGCTTGTAAGCAATGCTGACTTTTGCGATTATTCGGTCGCCTGACATCTGAAGATGATAGCAAATACCTGATTGTTTCAGTTTCTCTACATCATTCTCACTGATATATGCATAATAGTAATTCTCGTTTGCCAATTTGCAAATATCGCTGTAAATATCACCATTCACTACATCAATAATCTCACCCTTCCAAAGTTCTCCGTGCAAGCCTTTGTGGTTGATGTTGTTCTTAGCTTTGACAGATGTTCCGCCAGCCTTTTGCCATTCGAGCAAATTTTTATTATAATCGTCTATCAGAATATCTTTATCGGTGAGCCGATGACCGATAGCTTCTGACTTTGGTACATTCAGAGAAGTAAAAATTCTGTGTTCTTTATCAATGTTTGGCAAATATCTGTCTAACCATTTCTGCTTTTCATCCAAAGAGCAGGAGTTTACTGTTGCAGATAAAATAAAAATCTCCGCCGTACTATCATTCACCAATTGTTCAATAGCGGATACGGCGTTTTCAAAAGGCTTTAAATCGCTGAAAAAACCTTTTTCAAACATTCGTTCAAGGTATAAATTTTCATCGTGAAACCTTGCTATTGTTCCATCCATGTCAATATAGATTTTCGTTCTTTCTTGTAATATGGGGATATTACCGGAGGCTACTTGTTCGCTAATGTCATCCAATTCATTTATAATTGCTCTTTCCCAATCATCAAGATTATCAGAAAGCGAATTTTTGCAATACTCAGAGTTCAAACGGGATATATGCTCAAAAAATTTCTTTTCGATGCTTTTCTCACCACGAAATCCATTGAACCATTCATCAAGCAACAATTTGACAAATTTTGTTGCGAAGATATTATTCATTTCTTCTTTGTCGAGTTTTTTTGATGTATACATTGCATAATCTCCAAACCATTCTGTTATACGGTCAGGTTCAGGTATATTGTGTCTTATTTCATATCTTGCAATCAATTCGATTTTATCAAATACGGACAGTTTTTCCATGCTATAATCCTTTCTTAATCATTGTGCTACCAGTAGCACAAAACAATAGTGCGGCGTGAAACACACCGCACAACTTCGTTTACTGTCAGATAACTCTATAAAACTATATTTTTTGTGTTCATAATAGTTTCTGCCTTTGATTTGTCATTTGTGGCAACCCGGATAACCATACTACCGTCTGCTTTAGTCTGCTTTTCAAAAGGAATAGACGCATTGTTTAAAGCATTTATCTGTTCGTCAGTAGCAGAGAAGTAGTAATAATCAGATATAGCGTTTTGCTCAGGCTCATTTTCTCCGGAAGAAATTAGCTTTTCAACTTCTATCTGCCGTTTTGTCTTAGCCTTTAATTCTTCTTCCTGTGCAAAAGGTTTCTGTACCTCGACCTGAGCAGTTTCATACTGTGTCTGTATGTTCTTCAGCTCTGCCTTTGCATTTTCAATATGATCGGGTATGCGACCTATCGCATTATCAATACGGGTTATATTACCGTTAGGATCATCACCGAGCGATACTTTTTGAGTTGTAGCGCTTTTAAGTAAAACCTCATAGAAATGCGTTGTAAGATTGAGCTGAAGTTCCATATCAAAACCTCTGTATTTACCGATTTTAATCGGGTCTGAGCTATTCATTTGCTTACAGGATTCTAAAATGGCTTTTCCGGCATCAGATTTTTCCGTAATGTATTCGCCATTGATTTCCATACCGACAAAACTATCATCAATAGGCTTCGGATGTGCTTTTGCAGTCGATAAATCCTGTTCTAATGCCTTTATAGTGTTAGTCAACGATGCAATCTTCTGAGGATAGAATTTAATTATTTTGTCCTCAAGGTTGTACTTTTCAGAAAGATAGTTAGCTTTCAGCAGCTTCAGCTTTTGTATCTGAATATCTAAATCCATCTTTTCTTTAATGTACGGATTTCCGGTTGCAAGCATTTTGATTTCCGCATAAGATAGAGCCGTTTCATCTATATCATCAGCGGACCTTACAGGTGATTTGCTCGTCATAATCTGACTTGCGAATTTCTGTTTGCCTTCAACAAGCTGATAAAGATAAGCATCGAAAGTCTGTTCCGTAACATACCGATAGATTTCAACCTCCGGATTTGAGTTTCCCTGACGAATAATTCTTCCGGCTCGTTGCTCAAGGTCTGACGGACGCCAGGGACAATCTACATCGTGTAGTGCAATAAGCCTATCCTGTACATTCGTTCCTGCTCCCATTTTCTGAGTAGATCCAAGCAATACTCTGACTTCGCCTTTACGTACCTTTTGAAAGAGTTCCTTCTTCTTAACATCTGTATCGGCTTCGTGTATAAACTTAACTTGATTTTCAGGAATGCCTCTCTCAATCAGCTTTTTTCTGATGTCGTTATAAACGGAAAATACGCCATCATTCTTCGGTGTAGACAGATCACAGAATATAAGTTGAGCAGATTTTTTATCCGAATTTTCATTCCAAATCCGATATACATTATCTACACAAGCGTTAATTTTACTGCCCTCGAAATCAGGAAGCATATCATTAAGCATACGCTGATCAAGTGCAAGTTTCCTGCCGTCATTAGTAATTTTAAGCATATTGTCAACACTTGCGTCAACATTTCCTTTGCGTACATTCTCGGCACGTTCGGCAAGTTGTGCTACCATTTCTTTTTGTATTTCTGACGGTTTGACCGCAATATTGTGGAAGTTTGCTTTAGGCACGGGAAGTTCCAACATATCGGCTGTGCGTATATCGGCAACTTCTTTGAACATTGACATGAGTTCAGGTAAATTGAAAAACTTTGCAAACCTTGTTTTTGCTCGGTAACCCGTGCCTTCAGGTGTAAGTTCTATTGCAGTAACCGTTTCACCGAAAGTGGAAGCCCAGCTATCGAAATGCTGTAAATCATTCTTTAAGAGCGTATCATACTGCAAATAACGCTGAATGGTGTAAAGCTCCACCATACTATTTGAAATAGGTGTGCCGGTTGCAAAAACCGTTCCACGTCCTCCGGTTATTTCATCAAGGTATCTGCATTTCATAAACAAATCGGACGATTTCTGAGCTTCTGTCTGTGCAATGCCACCGACATTCCGCATTTTCGTATAAAGGAAAAGGTTTTTGTAGTAATGACTTTCATCGACAAATATTCTATCAACACCTAATTCCTCAAAAGTAACTACATCATCTTTGCGTGACTGATCATTGAGCTTTTCGATTTTTTGCCTAATTGATTTTTTAGCTCTCTCAAGCTGTTTTATGGAGAAATTCTCACCACGATTACGCTTCAATTCGGCAAGACCTTCTGTTATTTCATTCTCCTGTTGCTCAAGAGATGCTCTCTGACGTTCTATGCTCATCGGTATTTTTTCAAATTGTGAATGACCGATAATTACAGCGTCATAATCTCCTGTAGCAATACGACCACAGAACCTCTTACGATTTTTAGTTTCGAAGTCTTTTTTTGTTGCCACTAAAATATTCGCAGAAGGGTAAAGCTGCAAGAACTCGGCAGCCCATTGCTCGGTGAGGTGGTTCGGAACTACGAACAGCGACTTGTTGCAAAGTCCTAACCGCTTTGATTCCATAGCTGCGGCTACCATTTCAAAAGTCTTGCCTGCGCCGACTGCGTGTGCAAGAAGTGTGTTTCCACCATATAGAATGTGTGCGACAGCGTTTCTTTGGTGTTCTCTGAGCGTAATCTCAGGGTTCATTCCGCTGAATACAATGTGACTGCCGTCATATTCACGAGGACGAATTGAATTGAACCTTTCGTTATATAACTTGCAAAGCCGTTCTCTGCGTTGCGGATCTGACCATACCCATTCCTGAAAGCCTTGCTTTATAAGCTCCTGCTTTGATTGTGCGATAGCAGTTTCTTTTTTATTAAGTACAACCTTTCTGTTTCCGTCAATATCTTCAACGTAATCGAATATACGCACATCCTTCAGATTCAAAGTTTCTTCGATTATTCTGTACGCATTTATACGGGCAGAACCGTATGTGTTATACGCTTTTACATTACTTCGGTCATACGATTTGCCGTCGATACTCCATTCTCCCGTATACTTTGAGTAATGTACAATTATACTGCTTTTTGCGTATCCGGGAGTATTCAGAAATTCATAAATGAATTGTTGAACAATATCGACCGGCAACCACGTCGAACCCAGTCTTACGGAAATTTCACTTGCCGTCAAGTCTTCAGGCTGCACTTTTTCAAGTGCTTCAACGTTAATGTTAAAGCGGGAATCGACTTTAGCCGAGTTTCGTGCTATTGCAAGTTTTTCTCTTACATTACCCGACAGATATTCATCGGCGGTGAAATACTTCGACAGATTTTCATTGTTGCCTTCATAAAGAGGGTTTAAGAAGATTACACCTTTCAAATCATTAAAGAGCTCGTTTTCCTCTTTTCCGGTAAGGCTTTGCATATATTCCATGTCAATACAAGCCTTTTCGCCGATTGATACTGCAAGAGCTTCACTTGCTGTATCAACCTGTGTAATTGGCTTATGTGGCATTATCGTTCGTTTGAAGAATATATCCGCTTTACGCTCGAGTTGCCCTTCATCGCCGAGTATTTCCAAGGCAGACACAAGTGCAAAAGAGCTATCATCGCTAAACGCCGACTTATTGGCTCTGCTGTTAATCAGTCCGTATTTTTCAGTAAAATTGTCATATTTTGCGTTAAGCAACTCCTGTGCCGCTTTAATGTCTTCTTCCGGATAATCATCTGCTTGTAATTCGATTAAATTGCGTGTGCAATCACGAATTATAATTAATCCTTTGATACGACTTTCTGCTGTAGCAGATACTGTCACAGGTATCATTCGTGAGTTTTCACGGAAATACAGTTTATCATTTACAACAGAATAAGAAAAATTCTTTACAGAAGCATCTGCGGGAATTGACATATCTTCTTCAAGTTCATCGGTTGCAACATCATTCTCGTAATCTGATATTTCGCCGTGAATATTGGCAATAGCATCAGACAGGAGATCGGCAAGGTTGCTGTCTGTATACGGCTCGCAAGTTACTTGCTGACCGAAACGACCTGATACAGTCTTCATTTCACCGAGCACCATTTCAGGATTCTGAACAAAATATGAATTCATACGAATTCCGTTTTCATTCGTATCAAGGTGAACCCAGTCAGGCTCAATATCAATAAGGCGATCTCGCTTTTGCAAAAACAGAATATCAGATACAACCTCCGTTCCGGCACTGCTTTTAAAAGTATCATTCGGAAGACGAATTGCACCTAAAAGTTCGGCACGTTGAGCAATATACTTTCTGACCGAGCTGTTTTCTTTGTCCATAGTACCCTTGCTTGTAATCAAAGCCATAACACCGCCCGGACGGAGCTTATCCAATGACTTTGCAAAGAAATAATCGTGAATCAGAAAATTGTGCTTATCGTATTTCTTGTCAACAACCTTAAAATCGCCAAAAGGCACGTTGCCAACAACGCCATCGAAAAAGCTGTCGGGTATATTGACATTCTCAAAACCCTGTGCAGCTATTGATGATTTCTGATAAAGTTGCTGTGCAATTCCGGCTGATATAGTATCGAGCTCAACACCGTAAACCTTACTGTCCTGCATTGTTTTCGGCAGCATACCGATAAAGTTACCGATGCCGCAGGAAGGTTCAAGCAGATTGCCGTTTTTAAAGTTCATATTTTCAAGAACCTTATATACGGCGCTTATAACTGTCGGCGGAGTGTAAAACGCAGTCAGAGTTGACTCTCTTGCCGATGTGTATTCACTATCGGTAAGTAAATCTTTAAGTTCATTGTAATGGGAGTTTGACTGCTCAAAGAATTGCGGTAATCCGCCCCAACCGACATATTGTGAAAGCATGACCTGTTCCGTTGGAGTAGCAAGTCTATGTTCGCTATTTAACTTTTTGAGCAGACGTATGGCATTAATATTGTTATAATAGCGTTCGAGCGGAGTACCTGCACCCAACTCATCGGTATCAATATGGAAATTTGTACGGTAATCATTGTTGATTTCCGGGTACAAAACACTGGGAGCGTTGTTTTGCTTGCGGTTTTTCTTATGTTCATGAGCTGTCTTTGACTGTTTGCTATCAGTTGATTCATTATTGACCTGTGTATTTGTTCCCTCACGGTTACCGATGAATTCAAAATTATATCTTGAAACCAACGTTTCTTGCCATTTGCTGTCCGGTGAATTTGATATATATTTCTTGTCACCGCTTTCATTTATGAGAGAAATAGAATATGAAGATACGGATTTTACTGCCCATATTTCGCCATCTACTTTGATAAGGTCACCTTCATCCAAATCATCAGCATGATATCCGTTTTTATCATAAGTGATTTTTTCTGGAGTTGTATTCGTTTCAGAAATAACAGATGTATTGCTTTCTTCTCCTGAAAGTATAACCTTTAAATGCTCGTTAAGCGCATTTTCTTTTATCTTATGCTCAAAATCCGCTATATCATATTGTTTGTTGAAAAGGGGAGCGTTAGCGTCGCTGAGCATTACCTGCTGATCGTCTTTTGCCGTAATTCTGTATTCGGACGCTCCGATGAAAACGGTATCGCCGACTTTGTAAATATACTTCTCATTATCCTTGTTTTCAGAAGTGCTAAGACCCTGCTCGGTGTATTGTCTTTCCTCACGCTCGTTGAGCCATTGCGCATAATGTTCTTTTTCTTTTGCATTCAGATACCTGTCATTGTTAATCAACAGCTGTATGCGCTTTGCGACCTCTAACCAATTCAAATTGATTTTCGGAGCATTATCGGCATATCCCTTGCTGATACAAATACCTTTTGCATTGTGGTCATAGTGATATCCGGATACGCCGCCTGCGTGTGTTCCGCCACCAATGCCGTACTCGTTTTTCAGAAAATCCGCATTTTCTTTCTGTGATAAGCTTCTCCGGAACTGTTCATAGATACGGTATTTCCCGTCCTGAAAGCCACTCCCATTAGCAAGATGGTCATTTATAATTTCATTTGGAATAGAAAAAGCAGAGGCTTTTGTAACCTCTGCTTCATATTCTGCTATGAAAGCCGTTTGTTCATTGATTGACGGTAACGGCTTAATGTTGCTTAAACGCTCATTATTATCTGCTGAGTAACTATCTCTTGAACTTCGTGTCTGAGATTGTTCATCAGCTGAACCCATTTCATCATATCTTTCGCTTTCAGCTCTTCTGTCAGTCCCTGTTTTACCGACATCTCTTTGATCAGTTCGTCCTCCAGTTTGAGTGCTCTCTGTTCCTCGTCTGCGAGATACTGCGTCAACTGACCTTTTGTCATCAGATTGTAGTACATTACTTTGCGATGCTGCTTCAGATATTCTTTCTTCATCTCTGCCCATCTGCCGAGAGTAACTTCCGGTTGTGTCGGTAATGTCAGATCCGGAATCTGATAATCGCCCTGCATTGTGTAAGTGATTTCTTTCATTGTAAGAACTCCTTTCGTTATCGGAAATTTTATTGATTACAGGCTGAATCACCTGTTGTTTTTCTTTTTTTGTTGAACGGATGGTTTTAGAAACTATGCCGAGTCCCATTCTTGCTATATCTCCGGTAGCATATCCTATTGAATTCAGCAATTCTGGTGTACTGAAATACTCTATGCCGTTGAAATCGTCATCGGTTAACAGGTTGTCCATTCCAAGCCGTTCATATATCATATATACAACGCTGTTAGTTACTATTCTCTTGTATATTTCTTCTGCATCCTCTGGCTTCATATAGTCAATTTCACTGCCGGTTCCGCTTTTGACAAAACCATAGATATAATCGTCTATATTGTCGTCAACTGCATTTACTACACTTTCTTTGATCACAATCCTAAGATCGTCTGAATCGGTTGATGTGCCGAAAGCATTCTTAAGAGCTTCTGCAACATCGCTTTGATATTCTTCTGACATTTTCCATACAGGAACTTCTCTTGATTGTTCTGTACCGTGTGTATCTGCGATGTCAAAGTAGTATTTAAGTCTTTGACTTTTGCCTGTAGAATCCTCAAATACCGCTATACCTTTTGCACCTCTGTTGACCCATCTGCCGAATGCCGTGTTCCACCTTTCGATTTCCAGCACTGCAATTGCGTCGGGACGCTGAGCAAACAGTAACAATTGTTCGTCAAAACGCAATTTGTAGTTTCGACAAGCTGTTTTTAAAAACAATCGCCATGTCTGAGAATCTCGAGTTACTTCGATACTGATTTGTTCATACAAATCAGATATCAATTCGTACTTTTTAGCCATTTCTATACCTCCGTTTTTCTGCGGCTCACTTTTCTGCCTTGTGCAAGCCGTCATCATTTATATAAAAAAGCCGGAGAATAGATTTCACCGACTTTATTATAACACGTTTAGTTGCGTTTGTCTACTATTATTTTGATAAATATTAAACAAAGCAAAACTAAATTATTTGTTGTTTCTGCTAATTCTTCTTTCGGAACTGTTTCAGCAATTGATCAATTTCCGTTTCATTTTCCTTAAGGAAAACTATATTATACTTATCGCCTTTTTTGAAATAAGCAAACTGTATACCGGATTGCTTTATGTTGTCAAGCAAATCGGGGGCAACCATTCTATATTTAGGTTTCTCACCGTTTACTGCGGCTAAACGTTTTATTTCTTTGTTTATTCTGTTATTTCGTTCATACTCTGTTTCATGCTTGCTCTCATCCGCAGGGTAGAGAATTTTAGTAATGAGTTCTTTGGTGTCCGGCATAAACGCAACATTATATTTTCCGTCGTCCTTAGGAAAAGCCGCAAGCTCGATTTCATTCAATTTTAAAAGCTCAAGCTGAATTTTTGTAACAATCATATAGCTGAGCTTTGTATTTGAAGAAGCAGCGTGATCTTTTAATCGTTTGTATTTTTGTGAATTGATCAACTTATCCGACTGCTGTTCAACTTGCTTGCTGTCATAACCGAGAGCCTTGCAGATTATCTCTTTGTTATATTCTTTAACAGTAATAACCGCTGTCTTGGTTTCTAAATTCACATTTGCACTGTAGAAAATCGGGAGAACAATAATTTTTCCAAGCTGATCTGCTGAAATCTTAACGGCAAAATTGTTGCCCTGGGCTGATACCAAATCTTTGTATTTGATATTTTCGCATCTGAATTTTGTCCTGATGCTGTGATCAACCGTCTGAACAGTTGCAAATCGGTAGCTTTTATGTTCTCTGTATTTTTTTCTATTCGGACTTATGAAAAGTGCACACAGTATTGTAAACAATATTGATTTCCGAGTTCCTGTCGGAAATCGACTCGTGTGATAGTTTGTCCTATACTGTTTTGTCAAACATCTGTAATTATTTGCGTACTTGTTGTCCTGAGAAAATGACCAGGATTCAAACCTTTGCCATTCGTTAATATTTTTTCTTGCGCAGGTTTTCTTCGATTGCAAATTTAAATTGCTTGTATTTGTATCAGCAAGATTTGTTGAATATCCCATTGCCTTTTCAAGCTCGGCTTTGGTATATTGACTTCCGAACTGTTTTGCTAAAGTATCAACACGGATTGCTTTCTTCTCACCGATTTTACGAACGGTGATGTGTTTTTCGTATCGGATCTCGTAGTTTTTGTTTTTGAGAAATGATATAAATTCACTTTTGCTTTTGCAACTTTCTTTTGCTTCATCAAGATCACTCAGCAACTGAATTTTCCATGATTTATGTTTCAATGCCAACTGCATTGTCGTTTGATCTATCGGTTTGAATTCGGATTTAGAGCTTATAACAGATACTCCGTATCTGCGACACAGCTTATCGCTTATCGCTCTGTTGTTCTTCATTGTTTCTTTATTGTCGTAATATTTCCTGCCGGTTATCATATTGCAGGAGTTTACGATTATGTGATTGTGCAAATGTTCTTTGTCAACGTGAGTGCTGACAACTACTTGATAATTCGGAAAACAAAGTTTAGCGTATTCCACCCCAAAGCGATGAACAGTTTCGGGTGTTACATTATCGTTCGGTGCAAATGACTGAATAAAATGATGTGAAATAATCCCTTTATTCTGATTAAACGCTAAACGCAATAACCTGAATTGGTCGAGAGTATTCGAATTACTTCCCGAACAATTTAGTCGTGAAACCTCGGATATTTTTGCAGGATTTGTGATGTAAGCAAGTGCTTCGGTCAATCCCGCTTCGGTTTTGATTTTGTTTTCCGCAGTCTGATTAACCGCCATTGTTATTTTTGCTCTCCTCGTTATCGCTTTCTGCATTTGTGACAGCGAGCAACAAGCTTTTCAGCAATTTCATTATTTCGTTTTGATAATCTGTGATTCTCTTTAAGTAGTAATTTGGCAATTCACTTTCATTTTTTCTGCTTGTATTTGCAACTATTGCGATCTGATTTATGTTGTTGCCGATTTTTAATAGCTGTCGTGTTACCTCATCAGCACCGTCGACAACAATTATTGTTTTATTTTCTGAAAGTGACAGAATGTATTGACTTACACTTTGTCTTGCCATTGCTGCTTTTTCGACTAAGCTTTGTTTTTCTTCATCGGTTACTCTTAAATGAATCCGTGCATTTTTAAGTGGCATTTTCTACTCCTCTCTGAACTTCTGCGTAGCAAGAAGCACTGTATGATTTACGCAGTAAATCACACTGTGGCAAGCACAGAACGTGTGCACCCGATTGGTGCATACGTTCGCTTGTTAGGGTGAACCCTAATACCCTTTAAAAAATAAAATTTCAAATTTATTTTTTTAAAAATCGCTACGCTCACTGAGTGTGTTTTGCAAATCATTATCGTTAAAGTTTTTTTCTTCCGGTAATGCAGTTTTTTCATTCTGACTGTCAAAGTTTTTTGCTTCGGATTTGCTGAGCATTGCAAGAATTTCTTTTCGTTTTTCATCTGAAATATCGCCGTCCTTCATGATCGCCGCAAGCAGATCGCTTGCAAATTGATTGTTCTTTTCGACTTTAAGTTTTTTGATTTCCTTGCGCAACTTTCTGATTTTTTCTTTAGCTTCTGATATATTTTTTTCTTCCTGTGCTATCGCTTTTTCGCACTTGTTTATAGAAGCGTTAACATCCCTTGCCATTCGTTTTTTCTCCTTTTATTTTTGATATTATGTTTTCAATGAGCAGCTTATCACTGTCAGAAGAAACAGAAAGCAGATACGAAAAACCAAGCCGGTCGAAGTTTTTGTTCAAAAAATTTATCTCATCCTTTGTCAGAAAAATCTCGGTAGTTTTGTCATATATGCCGTCATCGTTCTGAATTATTTTGCTTTCGTTGTTTTTTGATTTAGGTTTGCTTTTGTTTATGCTGCGGACGTCAGCTGTTTTAATTTTTTCTATCGGAGATGATATGATCTCCTGCTGTTTCGTGGTATTGTGTTTTGCAATTTCATTTGCTGTCGAAATAGAAAGCTCTCCGTTTTCAACCGCCGCTTTAACAGAATCAATTGCATTGTTTTTTATGTTCTCGATTTTTCCGATCTGTGCAGATGAAACGTGCATTGCCTTTGCAATTTTTTCTCGAAGTCTACCCTTAATTTCAACACCGTCAGCTTCAAGCTGTGTAAATATTTTTTTAAGTTCTTCGTGTTCTTTAAAAATATCTGCGTCACTGTATTTCCGCTGTGTGTGATTCAGCATTATCAGATCAAGATTCATTTCTGCATCTGATTTCTTTGCTGATATCACATAACACGGAACGGTTCCGCTGTTCCATTTTCCTTTTTCACTTAAAAGTTTTATCGCAGATAATCTTCTGTGTCCACTGATAAGTTTATATGTTCCGTAAGATGTTTTCGTAACGGCAAGACTATGAATAAGCCCCTGTCGTTCTATATCTTCCGCAAGTTCTTCAATGTCGGGCAGAGAGTAAAAATTTTCTGAATTTGTTTCAATGTCCGTCACTTTTATCATCTTTATATTATCAATGTAGCTGTCTGATGCCGCACCTTTTATATCTGTTGTTATGGCGTCGTCAAAATTAAATCTTTTTGCCATTTTTACATCCTCCTTGACTTACTGCTCAACCGTTCGGATAATTTCGTCTGCAAGCCGTTCGTAGCAACGTGCAGGATTTATCCAAGACATATACTCTGAAGCCGTTATTCTGTAACTTATGCTATTCTTGATAGCACGTGAAAACGGAACAACGGTATTCAGCACCTTATCACCAAGGTTCTTTTTCATTATCTCAAGTAACTCTTGATCAGCTTTGTTACCTTTATCGTATTTTGATGCAAAGCAAGCGTATTTTGTACCGGCATTTGCGATTTTCTGTGTTACTCTCGCAAGTCCCTGGACCGCAAAAGTTCCGAGTTCGATTGGCACATATACATAGTCACAGATCGTCAAAACGTTTTCTGTGAAGTTGTTCATCGCCGGCGGCATATCAACTATTATGTAGTCGTAAGCTGACTGTCTGAACTTAATTATGTTTGACTGTTTTTCTTCATCTGATAAGTTGACATACTCATTAGATATTGCGTTCATTTTAACTGACGAAGTTACAATGTCAATGTTATCATAACGTGTTTTTTTAATCATTGGCTTCTCATCAGCACAGATAATAGCACGTTCGCAACCGCTCTCGTCATTTGTTAATTCGGTAAAGAATCGTGAGCTGTTGCACTGACCGTCAAAGTCAACCAAAAGAATACGATTTTGACGACGGGATAGTGTATAAGCTATGTTGATCGCTGTGGAAGTTTTTCCAACTCCGCCTTTGTTGTTGTAAAATGCAATCATTTTCATAACAGTAAACCTCTTTCTGTTGCTTTATGCAACGCATAAAAAATTAAGCCCCTTTTAAAAAATAATAAGCACCGGGAAAGGACGGCAGGCTTACTTTTCCGTCCTCGATGTAGCTATCATCGCCCGATGCGCTTCGGAACACACCATTCCCATCTTAAAACTACCTCTTACTGCTGTATTCCGATGGTGAGAGCCGGCAGAGTTGCACTGCCGCAGGTTGCTTTTGCTCTCATTATAGGTGCGACACCGTGTCGCACCATGTTGTTCTATTTTCTTGTGTCATAGCCTTTTTTCTTTTCTTCTTCAAGCATTGCAACATACTGTCCGTAACTCATCTTCTTATCGAGAGCCATCTTCTCGACTTCTGATATTCTGACTTCGCTTTCGGTTTTACGCTTGTGTGGTGCTGTAAAATCAATTATTTTTGCAGGCATTAGATCACCTCCTCTTTTTTGATAAGATATAATATAAAAAGCACGGACGAGCCGTGCTTTACAATATTTGATAAACATCTCAAATTATGATATAATAATCAAATTAATTGGAAATGGAGAGGATTTAATGAACAATAACAAAAACATCACTGTAAAACAGGCGATAGATCGCTATATAGAAAGCAAGTATGCTGTTCTATCACCATCAACTGTAAAAGGTTATATGATCGTCAAGCGTAATCAGTTACAGAATTTAATGGAAGTCAAGTTATCGGATTTAAATTCTGAACTATATCAAAGTGCTATTAACAGCGATATGCTGAAATACTCACCAAAGTCTATCAGCAATGCTGTAGGTCTTGTAAATGCTGCTGTTAAAATGTTTGCGCCGGAAATACGCTCAAAGCTATATGTAACAAAGCCGCAGAAAATCAAGACATCATTTTACATTCCCGAAAAGGAAGAGATTGACATAATTTACAACCGGATCAAGCATTCAAACCCGAATTTACTTAAACCTTTTCTTCTCGCCAGTCAATGCGGATTGCGTCCTTCTGAAATCTCAGCTCTGAGTGGCGATTGTATTTGCAAAGGACAAATCGAGATTAAGGCGGCAATTGTACTTGATCATCAAGGACATCCGATTAGAAAAGCTCCAAAAACCTATGCGGGTTATCGTTCTATCCCAATATCACCTCAAATGGAAAAAGTGCTTCTTAAGAATATCAATAACAGAAAAGAATCCATCTGTGGTGGTATGACTGCTAAAGAAATCGGCAATGAATGGAGAAAGTTCTTTGATACAAATACCGACCTTTATTACTTCAAATTTTATGCCTTACGACACTATTATGCCTCGAAATGCTTGCTGATGGGCATACCGCAAAGATACATAGCCGAATTGATGGGACATTCGTCAACAAATATGATTGAGCGTGTTTATCAGCACGTCTTTCCGTCTGCCATGCAAAAGTACAAGTTACTTTTGGCGGATAGTATGGATATGATACTGGATACTTAATGATTTTGTGGGTTCGAATCCCTTCCTCTCCGCCATATAAAGACACCATTGAAATCTGAACCCTTAAGTTCGGAGTCAATGGTGTTTTTATTATAAAATCCAGTATTTATGCGGCTTTTCGAGGTCGCATTTTCTTTTTGTCAGTCGGACTAAAAAACGAATAACTCGGATTTGGCAATCCGGAAAATTAAACACAAACCTTTTTGAACCCTTTAGTCTGTCTGCACGTGTCTCAGAAATCCTTCAGTTTCAAGGCATATTCTTCTTTCTGTTCGGGAGTCTTGTATTGCAATTTCTTGTGCGGGCGTTTGGTATTATAGAAAATCATGTACTTGTCCACCGCACTTCGAAAGTCTGATTCCGAGCGATACTTGGTGCGATATAACTCCTCCCGTTTCATAGAAGCAAAGAACGATTCCATTACGGAATTGTCATACGGCACATGCGCACGTGAAAAGGAGTGTGTGATGTTCAGAGACCGCATATAATCATTCATTGTTTTGGATCGGTAGTTGCTGCCACGGTCGGTATGGAAAACCAAACTTGAATCCGGCTGACGTGCTTTATATGCAATTTGAAAGGTTGATTTCACAAGCTGTGTGCTGTTGGTCTTGCTGATCTTATATCCCACGACCATACGGGAGAACAGGTCGATAATCACGCAAATATAATAAGCATTTTCGCCGTACTTGAAATATGTAACGTCGCTGACCCACACTTCATTCAGCTTGCACGTGTCAAACTCTTGGTTAAGGTGGTTTTTGTATTTGCGGCCTTCGTCCTCGTATAATTTCTTCGCCGACTGACGAATGCTGACTAACCCCATATCACGCATAAGCGTGCGTACCATTTCGTTACTGACTTTGAATCCTTCACTTTTCATAACTGCCGCAATTTTGGCAGCACCAAAAATCTGATTGCTTTCGTCGTAGATCTCCTGTATGCGAAGCCGTAGTTCTTCACGGCGTTTCGCATACCACGTGTTGTCTTTCTTATTGCGGAGAACGTGGTTGTAAAACGTTCCGCGGGGAATGTCAAACGCATCGCAGATCACGTGCACATTGTATTTGCCGTAAAGCTGTTCGGCAGCGTATAGCCTTTGCCTCAAAGGTGCCTTGGGTGTGCAGGGCGCAGATTTAAGAATTTCAACAATGCTCTCCAAACGTGCGACTTTGTTTTCAAGCAAATGAAAATTGCGGATACTGACTGTCCTTCGGTTATCGGCTTCCTGTTCCTCGCGGTAAGCTCGTAACCAACCGTAAAATGTACTCTTGGGTATGCCGGTGTCGGCGAGGATATGCGTCGACAGCTCACCGGATATAACACGGTCAATGACCGCTTGCTTTTCTTCTTGGGTGTATGTTCTCATATTTTCAACTCCTATATTGAATGCATTGAAACAATTTTACGACATTTTCTGTAGGAATTGAAAGAAATGTGGAAATATGATATAGTTAGAAAAACAATCATTTTTATTTGATAAAAAGATTCACGACTTTTTATTAATTATAAGACCAACGCCGGAAAAAACGTACTTAATGGGTGAAAGCGCTTTTAGGTCTGACAAGGGAGGTGAACAACATGGATGATCTGAGAATCATAGAACTCTACTTTGAACGGGATGAGCAGGCAATCAAGGAAACGGATGCAAAGTACGGCAAGCTCTGCCACAGTATTGCCTATAACATTCTGAACAATCACGAGGATTCGGAAGAATGTGTCAACGATACATACGTGGGAGTGTGGAATGCAATTCCGCCTACAAGACCGAGTAATTTTATGTCCTTTGTCTGTAAGATTGCGAGAAACCTGTCTCTGAAGCGGTTGGAGTTTATGAAGCGTGAAAAACGGTCAGCGGATGTAATGTTGTCCCTGGATGAACTGGAATCGGTACTGCCGGATGATCGGTATGCCCCCGACGTGAGTGACGAGGACGTAGGCAAACTGGTCAGCCACTTCCTGCGCACACAAAAGGAGGACGTGCGAAATGTCTTTATCCGGAAATATTTCTACTTCGATTCTATCGGAGAAATTGCAGAGCGCTTTGGGTTTACCAAAAGTAAGGTCAAAAATATGTTGTTCTACACCCGAAACAAACTAAGGGACTATCTCATTAAGGAGGGCGTTGAAATATGAAAATACCGAGATTTTCTAATGCCATTGGTAACCTCGATGAGGATCTTGTCGAGGCGGCAGCAGAATGCAAGAAAAAACAAAATCATTTGCTCAAATTGGGTTCAATAGCAGCCTGCTTTGCTGTGATCATTGTTGTAGGCGCGCTTGTTCTTCCATCGCTTTTAGGCGGCGAACCTACACCAGGAGGCACAAACGATAGGTATAAAGACATTAACATTATGGCAGGCGAATCAGGAATTGTATGGCCATGGGAATATCAAACCGTTTTTGAGAAATACACTGAAGTAACAATTGACGGTATTGTATACCGAAGTCACGGTCGCCTTGTGTCTGAAGAACTCCTTGGCGATTTGATTGGAACATATACCGTATTGGGCATTGACGAAATTGAAGGAGATAGATACACTGAAAAATTTGAAGTGTATCAGTTAAAATATGCCGATAAGAGCCAGCTTGTCGCCGTGAGGATGGAAGGTAGTTGTTATACCTTCAAGAGGGATAATTATGAACCTCCGCACACGCTCGGTGAGCTCTTCAAGCTGGTAGACCTCCCAAAAGCAATTGAATTGAAGCGGTTCTCTGTAAACGGCGACAGTCCGAACAAAAAACACTATACACTGAGCAATGATGACTATGTATGGGAAGTTCTTGCCGGATGCGAAAATGCACCATTTGTTGAGGATGAGAAATGGGTTGCACATGATAGAGAGTATTACAGTTTTACGATCACATCTGAAACTCTCGGCGTATATAAAGTTGCCATGTATGTTACTGTAGATGGCTATCTGTGGACAAACGCTTTTAATTACCAATACCTCTTCAATATCGGAGAAGATGCAGCCAGTAAGATTATCAAATATGCAAAAGAGAATTCCACCGAAGCAGAGTATGAGCCGTATCAGAATACCATTATCGGTAAGATTACGGAGATAACCGATGAGTATATTCTGTTAGACGATTCCATTCTCTGCGCCAATCCCGATGACGGAATCACGTACAAAATCCTTCTGAATGATCTGCGCATCTCCCGCTATGCAGAAAGCGGAGCTATCCGAGTGGGAGAAAATGTTCAGATAACATACGAAGGCGAAATTGACGAATCGAATACCATTGACAGTGCCATTTCCGCATCTGACGTGGTAATCTCCGGCGGGGATGTTCTTATTCCCGAATAATAAAATAAAAGTCGCATATATGATTAACCGAATATAAGTTTTTGCGAGAGTTCGAAGTCATACGCAAAACTGCCGAAAATATCTTTTTCTATGCCCGAAAACCGCTCGAAATAAGGCTTTTCGGCTGTTCCGTCATATAATAAACCCCGTCACAGAGCGTTTCTGTGACGGGGTTTTGGGCGTTTTATATTCTGTATTTTTCTTAATGTTTAAAAATCAATAAATGTCTTTGTGCAAAGTCGCTTTAATTCAGCCCTGCCAGCATAATACTATGCGGCTTCACGGCAAATGCGCCTTTAGTCCGATAAAGCGGCTGAGCGTCCGCCTTTTTGCTGTCTGCGTAAATTTCCGCAGAGCGACCCGGATCGTATTTCAGCACCGTTTCTACCGGATTTATCACCAGTATCAGCCTATCGCCGTAATGCACCGCCAATGCACCGCCGCTGAGATCTTCATATTCCAAACAAATTCGAATATCGTGCGCAGTACGCAGTCTGAATTCCGGAAAGTGCTTCCGTATTGCGATAAGTCCACGGTAGTATTCCATAACACTGCGATGAATGGTCACATCGTTCCACTTAATGCTGTTCACGCTGTCGGGAGAATTGTAGCTGTCGTGAACAAATCCTCCGTCAGGCGACGGTTTACTGCGCAGTATCTCCTGCCCTGCCTGCATAAAAGGAATTCCCTCCGAAAGAAACACAAGAGCAGCCGCCAGCTTATCTACCGATACACGCTCCTGCCCCGAAGCCTCCGGCATAGAAATTCTCAGCTTGTCAAAGAGAGTAAGATTATCGTGCGCCTCAACATAGTTCACGACCTGCTGAGGAGTATCCGTCCAGCATTCAGAACGTTTTCTCTGCACATCCATACGGTAGATTCCGCCGGATATTACCGACTTCATCATCTCCGACAGCTCCGATGCGTTCCCGTTTACATAACCGCACTCCTCGTCCTCAAATACGGAGCCTTTAACACCGTCACGGAAATCGTCCGAAAACATAGCGTACTGCGGCAGCTTTACCGCATTCTTTTTCATCGCACGAAGTCTCTCGGGCAGCGGGCTTTTTCCCCCTGTCCAGCCTTCGCCGTAAAGTATTATGGAAGGATTTATCCTGCGTAGCTTCTCAGCTGCGGTATTCAGCGTATGAATATCAAGCAGACCCATAAGGTCGAAACGGAATCCGTCCAGCTTGTACTCCTTTGCCAGATAGCAAAGGCTGTCCACGATGAATCGGCTCGCCATAGCACGTTCGCTCGCAAATTCGTTTCCGCACGCAGAACCGTTCGAAAGACTTCCGTCCTTGTTATGACGGTAGTAGTATCCGGGGAAGGTCTTTGCAAACGGTGAATCTTCCGTGCTGTAGGTGTGGTTGTAAACCACGTCCATTATCACACCCATTCCCTTTTGATGTACTGCGTGGATAAGCTCCTTAAACTGTCTTACCCTGTCGGTGCCGTTGTTTGGATCGGTAGTGTAGCTTCCCTCGGGAATGTTGTAGTTGAGCGGATCGTATCCCCAGTTGAAGCCTGCCTCGGGGTCGTTCTCGTCTATCGTCTGGGAGTCAAACACCGGAAGCAGATGAATATGCGTAACACCAAGTGAAGCAATGTAGTCAAGTCCGACAGTGTCACTGAAGCCGTTCGTCACCCTGTTCTCGCAGAATGCGCCGAACTTTCCCCGAAGGTGGAAATTTGCACTTTTATCGGAGGAGAAATCACGGACATGAAGCTCATATATCACTGCGTCCGTGTAGCTTTCAAGTGTAACAGGACGGTCACTGTCCCAGCCGGCAGGATTTGTACGCATTAGATCGACTACCATTCCCCTGATGCCGTTTGCACCGGCTGAGCGTGCGTAAATATCTATCGTTTCACGGGTCGAGCCGTCAAAAGTGAATTCATAGGTATAGTACATCCCGTGCAGGTCGCCGGGTACGGTAACCTCCCATACGCCTTTGTCCCTGCTCATTTCAGTAACGGAATGCGGCAGATTTGCCTTTGCGCTGAGATACAGCTTCAGCACGGCTCTCTGTGCCGTCGGGCTCCACACTCTGAACGTAGTCTGAGACTTGGAATAAAGTGCGCCAAGCTCCCCGTCATACGCATATTCCCTGTCGATAAGGTCAAAATCAGGCATTATATCCATAATTACCTCCGTAGTTATTTTCCGGTAAGAAATGCAATGCTGTACGCAGGCATTTTAAGGCCGCCGTCCAGCAGGACCTCCTCGGCAGAATCCACTGTCAGATATCCCCGTATCTGCATTTTGGAAAGTCCGTCAAGCTCCGTGATTTCTTTGCTTTCATCGGAGTAGTTATAAACAATCACAATACTGTCGCCGTCAAATGTGCGGCGCACTGCCGCAATATCCTGTCCCGGCACTGTCAGCACTTCGGTCGTACCTCTTGCAATGCAGGGGTTTTCGTTGCGTATCCTGAGCGCACGCTTGTAGTAATTCAGTATGGAATTCTCGTCTGCAAGCTGTGTCTGCACATCGGCAAAACGGTTTTCCTGCCGCTCCATATCAGGCGGTCCGTATGTAAGTCCCGTACCCTCGCTGTCCCATATCATCGGGGCACGCTTATTCTCGTCACGTCCGCTTCCGGAAAGGCCTATCTCGTCACCGTAATACACAAAAGGCGAACCGGACATTGTGAGCAGTAATCCTGCCGCCGCCTTTATTTTCGTTTCGTTATATCCGAGTATGCCTGCGCCACGGTTGGTATCGTGATTTCCTATGAACGGTGCATCAATTGCGGTATCGCTGTAGGAAGCCAGCTTCTGTTCGACAGTCACCATTGCCTGTGCAAAGGATTTAACCGAGTTATCAGCACCCTTACCATTGATTGTCTTGGCGATTTTTCCGCTTTCCTGTGCCATAGTGAAGCCGAATACGCTATCTATCCCGGAACTGTAGTATTTAGTATAGTTTGTGAAGCTCTCCCACACCTCTCCGACAACATAGCATTTCGGGTCAACTGTCTTGCAGTGCTTCATAAATTGATTCAGCACCTCGATATTCTTTTCGGGGTTGCCGCTGAAATACTCCTTGACAGCATCCAGACGGAATCCGCCTGCACCCTTTTCCAGCCAGAAGTCAGCTATCTTCTCAAACTCACTGCGCACCGCAGAATTATCAAGATTCAGCTCCGGCATCTGCTCTGAGAAAACCGCCTGATACCACCGGTTCGAGCCTATTCTGTACCAGGAGTTCGTTCCGACAGGCTTCTCGTCCGTAAAATAATAATAGTCGATGTATTTATCATGCACAGGGCAGATATTGTCGTTAAGGCAGGGCTTGTCTTTAGCCGCACCGCACGGATTACTGCGCAGGCTCTTTGAAGCGTGTTTGAACCACTCGTGCTCGTTGGAGCTGTGATTCATCACAAGGTCTATCAGCAGCTTTATTCCACGCTTTTCACACTCTGCGGCAAGCTCCTCAAAATCCTGCATCGTGCCGTACTGCTCGTCAATGGCATAATAATCCTTTACGCTGTACTTGTGGTAGGAATCCGACGGCATTATAGGCGAAAGCCATATACCGTTGAAGCCCATATCCTGAATATAGTCCAGTCCGGATGTGACTCCGGCAAGGTCGCCTATGCCGTCACCGTTGCTGTCGCAGAACGAATAAACAAACACCTGGTAGTAATTACGGTAGTTATCGTCTATCACATTAAGCTCGTGTTCGTAACGGTATGACGGAGCCTGCGGCTGTGAGCCTTCTGACATAGTTTCCTCCGGGGTACTGCACCCGGATAAAAGAATAGCCGCCGCCGTAACAGCGGCTGCGGCTGAAAGTAAAAATCTTGTATTTTTCATTTGTCTTCCTCGGGCAAAATTCTCTTGGCTATCAACTTCACGGATTCTCTCTCGATAAGTTCGGGTCGAAGGCTGACCGCTTCTATCGAGATACCGCTGTTCATCTGCTGAAGCATTACGAATGCGGTCTTTCCGATATGTATTCGGTTCTGATACATCGTTGTAATACGGGGTTGCGAATATTCTGACACGGGGAGGTTATCATAGCCTGTCACGCTTATATCCGCAGGTACGACATAGCCCGCTTTTTCAAGCTCCTGCACTGCAGAGCAAGCTAACAGGTCGCTGATACAAACCACTGCGGTGACTCCTGTCTGAGCAATCGGAAGAATTCTCTTTCGTGTGCCTTTCGCAGAGAAATGTCCGTATCTGACAGCATCTTTATCCTCCTCAAGCCCAAGTTCTTTCAGTGCGTCGGAATACGCCTGATAGCGTTCCTGCGTGACGATACTGTCCTCCTCGCCGCCTAAAAATCCGATCCTGTCATGACCTCTCATCCAGAGATACTGCACCATCTGACGAATTCCCTCTGCACTGTCGCATCCGACACGAGCCGCCAGCTGATAATCGACATTGTTATCAAGTATCACAAGCGGAATATTAAGACTGCGTATATGCTCAATGAACACATGGTGAGGCTTGAAGCCGAGGAAAACCGCCCCCTCGCAGTTTCCACCCGACACGATAGAATAGTAGTTGCCGCTTTTCAGTTCGGCATTGCTTATAGCAGTGATGTTTACCCCGATACCGTGCTCCGCAGCGGCGGCCTGTAATCCGAGAATGATCTCATAGCCGAACTGATCCACCTTGTCATAGTGGATACTTCCGTAGATAAAGACAACTATCGACTTAGTATATGAAACGTGCTTTGCCTTTACCTGATACCCCATCTCGCCGGCACAGGCAAGCACACGCTCACGGGTCTTTTCACTGATGTCGGTAGCACCTGAGATTGCCTTCGAAACTGTACTTTTTGCCATACCGAGCCTGTCGGCAATATCCTGGATAGTTACATTCTTAGCAACCATAAGATCCCCCCGGAAAAGTGATTTTGCTTTATAATATATATTAGCCCTTTACTGCACCGCCGGTAACACCGCCGACATAGTACTTCTGCATAACTATGAACAGCGCACCGATAGGAATGGATACCAGCACTGCCGCCGCAGCGAACTGCGTATAGTAGGTACCGATGAACTCACGCTCAAGCATCTTGAACATACCAAGCGCAACAGTATAGCTGTCGTAGTTTGCACCGCAGATCATACTCGGGAAGATGTAGTCGACCCAGGGAGCCATGAACGTAGTGAGTACCGTGTATACGATGATGGGCTTTGAAAGCGGGATAGTGATGCGGAAGAACACCTGTGACCTCGTTGCACCGTCAAGGTACGCAGATTCGTCAAGGGATTTCGGGATAGTATCGAAGAATCCCTTTGCGATGTAGTAGGTAAGTCCGGAACCGCAGATGTAAACCAGCGTCAGACAAACAAGCGGATTCTCAGTAAGGCCGAGACCCTTAAGGATATAATAGATAGCGACCATGGACATGAATCCCGGGAACATTCCGAGAATCAGTGCAATGTTCATCATAGGCTTACGCATCTTGAATCTCAGTCGGCTGAGAGCGTAGGACACCGCAAGCACGATGAATGTTGAGCCTATGCAGGATACCACCGCCACGATAAACGTGTTGATAAACCATTTTGTGAACTTGAACTGCTGATCCACCAAGATCAGCTTCGAGTAGTTATCAAGCGTGAAGCTCTTGGGCCAGAAGTAGCTTGTATATGAACCGGGCTCTGCACGAAATGACGTCAGGATTATCCACAAAAGCGGAAGTATCCACATCAGACCCAGTATCAGAAGCACGATCTGTATAACGATATTAATCGTGCGCTGTTTTCTGTGATAGGAGTAGGATTGTTTTCTTATCTCTCTCATTACTGGAACGCCTCCTCATTCTTATAGGATGCGGATCTGCGGAAGGTTATCAGCGAAAGCAGCGAGCAGATGATGAATACCAGAATACCTATCGTTGCGGCGTAGCTGTAATCCCTTGAGTTGACCGTCAGCTTATACAGCCAGGTAACGAGCAGATCGGTCTTTCCTGCCTGGTAGTAATCCAGTGTTGCCGGAGTACCGCCGGTAAGGAAGTAAATAACGTTGAAGTTGTTTATGTTGCCGACAAGCTGTGTAATAAGGTAAGGTGTAGTAACGAACAGCACATACGGCATAGTTATCTTTCTGAACATTACAAACGGAGAAGCACCGTCAATCCTTGCCGCCTCATAAAGATCGTCAGGGATATTCATAAGGATACCGGAAACGATAAGCATCGTATACGGAATACCTATCCACAGGTTTACGGCTATGATCGTCATTCTTGCCCACATCGGATCGGTGAAGAACGGCAACGGAGCCGAGATCCATCCAAGCTCCTGAAGAAGTACGTTCACAGGACCTGCTTCAGCAAAAACATTCTTCATTACCAGCAGAGAAACGAACTGCGGTACTGCAATGGCAAGTACGAAGAGCGTTCTGTAGAATGACTTGAACTTGACACCCTTCTTGTTGATGAGCATCGCAAGAATTATTCCGAGGAAGTAGTTAAGGAATGTTGCGAGGAATGCCCATACCAGCGTCCAGCCGAGTACCGGCCAGAAAGTGTTGCCGATAGTGGAATTACTTCCGAGAATAGTCTCGAAGTTATTAAACCCTATCCAGGTGAACAGATTTGCAGGCACCTGGTGATCCTTATCATAGTTGGTGAATGCCAGTGAGATCATATAGACCAGCGGAACTATCGTAAATACTACGATGCCGGATACGGGAATGAACAGTAACGTCTTGTGGAACTGCTCATCCAGAAGTGACTTTAAATCGTCCACGAAGCCCGGCAGCTTCTTGCCGGATTTTTTAATCTGCTGTGCGTTATACGCCGACTTTATGTTATGCACCCACATGAATATGAATGCCAGAGTTACGAACAGTGCAAATATTCCGTAAAGGAGAATAAGCATTGAGTTGTCGCCGTTTTCACGCATTACATCAATGCCGAGCGTTTCATCGAAGTACCAGCCTCTCTGCACCGTACCGAGATTTCTGAGCCCTGCTATAAAGCCGAATCCCGAGTCAATCATAAAGCCGATATACGCTACCTCGGCGGACAGGAATATCAGTCCCTTGATTATCTGTCCTCGGAACAGGTTTCCTGCACCCATTATAATATATGAGAGCTTGGTGAGAGCGTCACCGTGAACAAAGGCGCTTCCGAGCCAAGCAAGACCCCTGCCGATCATTTTTATAAAACGCCATACGGCACCGGGCGTCCCGATCACAAAATTAGCGACGCCTTTTCCGATGGCTGCAAAAAATTCTGCTATTTTAACAAGTATTTTCTTGTACCACGGAAGAGCGTAAAAATCAAGACTTGTCATTGCAGTTACCTCCTTGAATAGTATTGCCGCTTTGTGCAGTTTCAATGCAGCCTGCCCGGAGGATCTAATCAACACATGCAATAATCGGATAAAATTATACAACCTATATTGGTCTGTGTCAAGTATTCAGGAAGCATTGAAACTGCATAAAGCACGTTCCGATTCTGTGGGCGGCTGTCACACCGCCCACGAAGAAATGGAACCTGGAGAAACATATATACTTATTGGTGAATTACCTTAAATGCGTTTTTGTCAGCTGAGTGTTGCAAGAACCGCCTCAACATAAGCGTTCAGCTTATCCTGGAGATTGCTCTTTGTGCAGGTACCTGCGATAATCTCCTGACCGAAAGCCTCAGCAGGTGTCCAGAAGTTCTGGCACTGACCGATAGAAGTCTGAACGGTTGAGTACTTAGCCTGCTGTGCAAGAGCGCCTACAGCAATGTTGGAGTTCATAGTAGCTGTGTCGCTTGCAAGCTCAACGTTTGTGGGAGCGTATGAACGAGCCTCGAATCTGGTCTTCTGGTTGTCCTTATTAGTGAGCCACTCAGCAAGAGCCATAGCGTCAAGCGGGTTCTTGGTTTCAGCGTTTACGCCCATAATCTTGAAGTTAGCCATACTGCCCATCTGAACGGTTTCGCCGTTTGAGAGTTTAAACTCGGGGAGCTTTGTAGCTGCGTAGTTATCGCCGAGAGATTTCTGGATTTCGCCTGCGTTCCATACACCGGAAACTGCAGCTGCTAAAGTGCCATCTGCAAAGCCTGACTTTACAAGCGAGTCATCGAAGTTGGCACCGAACTTGGGGTTAGCTACCAGGTCGATAAGATATTCGCCTACCATATAGCCACGCTCGTTATTGAAATCGCACTTTGTGGGATCGGTTCCGTCATCACCGAAGAGCTTGCATCCTGCACCGAAGAAGAAACCTGCCTGATACCAGCCGTTATCTGTATCGAAAGCGAAGTTTGTTGTAACGCCGTCGATATTCTTTGACATAATGCCTTCGATAGACTTTACATCATCCTCTGTCAGCTTGGACTTGTCGTAGTACATAAAGTAGGTATCAGATACATAAGGGTAGCCGTAAAGCTCGCCGTTTATCGAAGCCGCTGAAATAGAAGCTTCAGAATTTTCCGCAACGATCTGATCCTTGTTCTTTGTTACTCTGTAGAGTGCGCCTGCGTTCACCAGTATAGCGGTCTGGTCCGAAGCGAAAGCGAATACGTCAGCCGCCGCCGAGATGTCCTTGTTAACTTCCTTCTGAGCGTCTGCCTCGCTGACAACGCCGTAGGTGAAGGTGTAGGTCTTTTCGGGATTTGCAGCCGCAAATTCGTCACACATCTTCTTGATCAGTTCCTGATCCTCCTGCGGACCCCATACCGTGAGGCTAACCTTCTCGCTGCCGGCGGTGGATTCGCTGCCGCCCGAAGAAGTTGTGCTGTTGCCTGCCGCCGAGCCGCTGTCTGTACTGCTTGTGCCGCTTGTAGCATTGCTGGAGCATCCGGCAAGCATAACGCCTGCCATTGTCATAGAAGCTATCGCTGTCATGATCTTCCTGTACTTCATAATTAATTCCTCCTGAATATAATCACTTGCTTACTTTTATTGCATTTCGAAACTTTCGCCTTGTTTCGAAACAAAAATCCTAAAATCAAATGCAGGCTGTCTGTGCTACCCTGCAGATTCGGCTATGTTTCGAAATTTGATTACTTGGTTCGAAATTCTGGTTTAATTATAACAGATTTTTTTGCTCTGTCAAGCGAATTTATACAATTATTTTTAAAAATTTAAAAAACAATTGTAAATTTGTCATAATAGCCAATTACCATCTGTTGCTTTTGTGGATAATGGCAACGTTTCCGGTGAAACGTTGTTACAATCCATATAACACGTTTCACTGCAAACGAAACCAAAAAGAGAATCCGATACAAAACTCGGTGAATTACACCTTGCCGATATGCCATATATCCTTTGCATATTCAGCGATGGTGCGGTCTGAGCTGAACTTACCCGCAGAGCAGATATTCAGCCAGCACTTCTTTGCGAACGCAAGCTCGTTGCTGTAGTCACGGTTTACTGCCAGCTTTGCCTTAACATAGCTGTCAAGGTCGCCAAGAAGGTAGTAATGATCGGGAACGTGCCAGCTTGCGCCCTCCATAAGTGCGAAATAAAGTTCTCTGAACACGCCGCTTCCGCCGTCGGAAACGGTACCGTCAATGAGTGCGGATACCACACGCTTGATCTTCGGGTCGCTCTCTGTAATGTCACGGGGAACATAGTCCGGCATAATCTTCTCCAGTTCCTCTACAGTTGCACCGAAGATATATTCGTTCTCCGCTCCGGCTTCCTCGGCAATTTCAACGTTAGCACCGTCCAGTGTGCCGAGCGTAACTGCGCCGTTGAGCATAAACTTCATATTGCCTGTGCCTGACGCTTCTGTACCTGCCGTTGAGATCTGCTCGGAAATATCAGCCGCAGCCACCAGCTTCTCCGCATAGGAAACACGGTAATTGCTCACAAATACCACTCTCAGCAGATCCTTTGTATCCGGGTCGGAGTTCACAAGTTTTGCTACCTCGTTAATAAACTTTATAATGCCTTTTGCACGGTAATATCCGGGTGCGGACTTTGCGCCGAAAATAAATGTAGTGGGGGTGAAGTCCCTGAGATTTCCGTCCTTTATCTCGTAGTAAAGATACAGTATCGAGAATGCGTTCAGAAGCTGACGCTTGTATTCGTGCAGACGCTTGATCTGAATATCATAAACGGATTTCGGGTCGATCTCAATTCCCTCCGATTTCTTGATAAAGTCGGCAAGCTGCTGCTTCTTAGCGTGCTTTATATCTATAAAGCGGCGAAGCACACTCTCATCGTCCGCATACTTCTTAAGGCCGCTTAGCTTGTCAAGGTCGGTTACCCAGCTGTCATCACCGAGCAGTTCGGTAATGAGTGCGGAAAGCTCACGATTGCACAAAGCCAGCCATCTGCGCTGTGTGATGCCGTTGGTCTTGTTCTGAAATCTCTCGGGGTACAGCTCGTACCAGTCCTTCAGCACGGTAGTCTTTAACAGCTCTGTGTGTATAGCCGCAACGCCGTTCACATAAGAAGAACCGAATACCGCAATATTTGCCATATGCACGGTGCCGTTCTTTATAAGACGCATAACCGCACGCTTATCCTGCGGAACATTCCTGCGGTGCATTTCGGATTCGAATGCCTCGTTGAGCATTATCATCACGCTGTACACTTCGGGGACTATTCGTTCGATAAGTCTGCTGTCCCACTTCTCAAGCGCTTCCTGCATGATGGTATGGTTGGTGTAATTGAACACCTTCTTTGCCACTTCGAAAGCCTTGTCAAACTTCCAGCCCTCGTCACGCATTACCACACGGATAAACTCAGGCAGAGCGATAACGGGATGAGTATCGTTCATCTGAATGCAATTGTAATCAGCAAAATTCTCCATTGTGCCGAAAATCGCCTTATGCTTTCTGATAAGATCGGCAACTGCGGCGGCGCTGAAGAAATATTCCTGCTTCAGTCTGAGTATCTTTCCTGCTTCTGTTTCGTCATTGGGATAAAGTACACGGGAAATGTCCTCGGCGGCACGCTTCTTTTCTCCGGCTTCGGTAAACTTACTGCGGTTGAACAGGTCAAAGTCGAACTCATCGTCGGTTTCAGCCTGCCAGAGTCGCAGAGAGCCTACATTCTCAGTGCCGTATCCGATAACGGGATAGTCATAGGGAACTGCATTAACATCACCGTCAGCGAAGTGTATCACAACAGTTTCCTGCTCACGACGAACGCTCCACGGGTCGCCGTATCTCTGCCAGTCGTCTGCGGTTTCGGTCTGGAATCCGTCCTTGATGCCCTGCTTGAACAGACCGTACTTATAGCGTATTCCGTAGCCGTCCAGCGGAAGATCAAGCGTTGCCGCACTGTCCAGGAAGCAAGCCGCAAGCCTGCCCAGACCGCCGTTACCGAGAGCGGCATCCTCGACCTCCTCGAATTCTGAAATATCCACGCCGAGCGCTTTCAGCTCCTCAGCTGTGCTGTCAAGTATCCCAAGACACAGCAGGTTGTTGTATATTGCACGACCCACCAGAAACTCCATGGAGAGATAGCTTGCCTTGCGTGCTTTATCGTGTGCCGTACGGCTCTTGTCCCACACAGGAGAAAGCTCCTCCATAACGAGCTTTGAAACTGCACAGTGCAGTTGATTTGCCGTCAGTTCCCTCGGCTGTGCGTGATATTCCTTCTCACAGAGGGAAACGAGCTTCTCCTTGAAATTTTCAATCTTCATATTATGCTCCTTTCATTATCGTTTTTTTCTTGATTTTTTAACGGGAGGTTTTCTGTTGCTTATTTCAGTCAGTCTGTCGAGGTACGCCGCACTCTGAGCGGTAAAGTCGCTCTCCAGTGTCCTCCAGCGCCAGTTATTTCCGATGGTGGAGGGAACGTTTATGCGTGCCTCGGTTCCGAATCCGCACAGTTCCTGCATTGTAGTCATAGCCATATCTGCGGTGCTTTTCCAGGCGATGTCGATGAATGCCTCAGGCAGCTCTGCCGCATGGCGCACCCCGAGATATTCCTTCACGAACTGCTTTGTTTTACGATCAAGGTTGTTGAACCAGCCAAGTGCCGTATCGCTGTCGTGAGTGGAAGTATACACAACGCAGTTCTGCGATGTGTAGTTCTGCGGAAGATACTCGCTCTTTCCCGTAGGGTCAAAAGCAAACTGCAGTACCTTCATTCCGGGATATGCCGCCTGCTTGAGAAGTTTTCTCACAGACGGAGTGATTATTCCCAGATCCTCCGCTATGATACCACCCTTTCCTGTTTCTCTCTTAATGACATTGAACAGATCGTATTTCGGACCATCGTGCCACTCGCCGCCGTGTGCGGTCTTGCTGCCGAACGGTATGGCATAGTAGCTGTTGAAACCGATGAAGTGGTCTATACGGACAATATCATACAGCTTCTTTGCGAAGCTCATTCTGCCGACCCACCAGCGATAGTTTTCCTGCTTCATTCTGTCCCAGTCGTAGATGGGGTTTCCCCACAACTGCCCGTCCTCCGAGAATCCGTCCGGAGGGAATCCCGCAACGACGGTAGGCACTCTGTCACGGTCAAGCTGAAACAGCTGCGGTTCGCACCAGACATCCGCACTGTCAAGGGCGCAGTATATCGGAATATCGCCGATAATCTGTATCCCGTTGTCATTTGCGTACTTCTTCAGCTTGTACCACTGACGGAAGAACTCGAACTGTAGGAATGCGTAGAATTCCATATCCTTTGCGTACTTCTTCTTTGCGGAATATACCGCTGTTACGTCACGCAGGCGGAGCGGCGTTTCCCACTCGCACCAGCTTTTACCGCCGTGTGCGTCCTTTAGTGCCATGAACAGCGTGTAGCTTTCAAGCCAGGGATTTTCGGCAACGAATGCCTTATATTCTTCGGAAACGTTACCATTCCTGTCCTTAGAAAAGCGCCCGAATGCGAGCCTCATCACTTTATAGAAGTTCTCGTACATCGTGGCGTAGTCGATATATCTCGGATCCTTGCACCAGTTTATATCCGCATATTCCTTATGCTTCAGAAGTCCCTCCTCCTCCAGCGTCTCAAGGCTGATGAAGTAAGGATTTCCGGCATATATGGAAAAGCTCTGGTACGGTGAATCGCCAAAGCTCGTCTGTGACAGCGGAAGTATCTGCCACAGACTCTGACCGGCGCTTCTGAGCCAGTCAACGAAATTATAGGCTTCCCTGCCCATCGTGCCGATGCCGTATTTGTTCGGCAATGACGCAATGTGCAGTAAAATACCGCTTTTTCTCATGTTGACCTCCAACAAAATCTATATTCTGCCCATTGAGCCGCCCGATCTGAACTGCGCCCTGAGCGTTACATGGCTCGCCTCGGCGCCGTCTTCAATCATATTCACCAGCATACGCACAGACAGACTTGAAATCTGGTGGATCGGCTGGGCTAATGTTGCTATTCTGGGGTTGCTGTATTCAGACAGTTCGATTCCGTCGAAGCCAAGCACCGAAATATCCTCCGGCACACGCTTACTCATATCGAGAAATGCCCGTACAGCGCCCACGGCGATAATATCCGACATGGCGAATACCGCCGTCATATCCTTGCACTTATGATAAAGAGCCACTGCCGCCTCATAAGCAGAGCTGAACGTATATGCACAAAGCTCGCTGTCGGGAATATCCGCACCCCGCTCAGAGCATACACTGCAAAAACCGCCGTAACGCAATCCCGAAGGGCCGTAGGAGCTGAGGTCGCCGCCGAGTATCCCGACTTTTTTGTGACCACGGTCGAACAGCTGTTCTGCCGCCGCTCTGCCGCCTTCATAGTCGTCAACACTGACGGAGGAAAGGTTTTCAAAGCCAAGCTCCTCAGCGTTTGCCGTACTCAGTATACAGGGCAGTTTTATCCGTGCAAAACTCCTTTTGAAGTTTCGCATATCGCCGCCGAGAAATATCACCCCGGCAGGTCTTAACTCCGTGCAGAGCCTTGACGCAAACTGCACCTCGTCCTCCTGCTCGTCAATGTGATTCACTGCAATCTGAAATCCTGCGGAAGAAGCCGCTATCTGTATCTGCTCGATGAGCGGTGAAAAGAACAGGTTACTGCTGCCGTTAACGATGAGCAGTATGGTCTTTTCTGCGCTCCTGCGCATACGGCGTGCATTGCCGTTAGGCGTATAGTTATACTGACGGATAACCTCGTTTATGCGTTCTTTGGTCTGTTCGCTTATCTCATTACTGCCGTTAAGCGCCCGTGAAACCGTGCTCACGCCGCAGCCGGCAAGTCTTGCAATATCCTTTATAGTCAATGGCTCACCTGTTGTCTGAATCAAATTACCGAAAACGTTTCCGGCAGTTTGATTGTAGCATAAATACAACGGTTTTTCAAGAGATTCTGAAAATTTTCCGTTTTGCACAATTCCGCAGCGTATTCTTCGGTAAATACGCACAATTCCTGCTTCGAAAGTGCTTTCCGGATTATCGGGAAATGTGCGGACAGATGCCGAAGTGCTGTTTTGCAGTGCAACCGTCCTGCAAACCGGTTTTTCAATTTTTTATATATAAGGAATTGTGTCGCACATATATTTCGCTCTGTATTCCGAACAACAAAACCGACATCGTGCTATCGAAAAATTATATAATTATCCTTGACAAATACCCCAGGGGAGTATATAATATAAATACCCCGTGAGGGTATATTAAAGCTACAGCAAAAATTCAGAGGTAACGCTATGAGTGAAAATAAAACGATTATCAAAAAAGTCTGTCCGTGTTGTGAAAAGCATACCGTAAGGGACGAAAAGCACAAAAAGGCGCTTCTTAACCGCCTTAAACGCATTGAAGGACAGGTGCGTGGCATCGAGGCTATGATTGAGAATGACGCATACTGCAACGATGTGCTTATTCAATCCGCCGCAGTCAACGCCGCAATGAACGCCTTCAATAAGGAACTGCTGGCAAGCCATATAAGAGGCTGTGTTGCAAGAGATATAAGAGAAGGCAGGGACGAGGTCATAGACGAGCTTGTCACAACTCTGCAAAAGCTGATGAAATAGCGTCAGACGGACATAATATAAAGATATACGGCAAAAGAAAGAAGGTCTTATTATGGAGCAGTATGATGTCACAGGCATGAGCTGTGCCGCCTGCAGTGCAAGAGTGGAAAAAGCGGTCGGCAAGGTAAAGGGCGTAACCTCGTGTTCGGTGAGCCTGCTTACAAATTCAATGGGTGTCGAGGGTACAGCGTCACCGCAGGAAATAATCTCTGCGGTTGAAAAGGCAGGCTACGGCGCAAGGCTGAAAGGCACAAAAACGGAAAACACCGATACCGATGGCGGTTCACTGCTTGATACCGAAACGCCCGGACTTAGAAAAAGGCTTATAGCGTCACTCGTTTTTCTTGTGATACTGATGTACTTCTCAATGGGTCATATGATGTGGGGATTTCCGCTTCCGTCATGGTTTGACGGAAACCATGTGGCTATGGGACTTGTACAGCTGCTGCTAAGCGCAATTATAATGGTTATAAACGGCAAGTTCTTTATAAACGGCTTCAAGGGATTTATCAACCGCTCGCCGAATATGGATACGCTTGTGGCACTCGGCTCGGGTGCGTCATTCGTATGGAGCGTATACGCCCTGTTTATGATGACCGATGCACAGCTTCACCAAAATGCAGATGCCGTTATGATGTATATGGACGAGTTCTATTTTGAATCGGCGGCTATGATACTGACGCTCATCACAGTCGGAAAACTGCTCGAAGCCCGTTCCAAAGGCAAAACCACCGATGCGTTGAAAGGTCTTGTAAGCCTCGCCCCTAAGACCGCAAACGTAATAAGAAACGGCACGGAGCATACTGTTCCTGCCAAAGAAGTGATGAAGGGCGATATATTCGTTGTACGTCCGGGCGAAAGCATACCGGTTGACGCAGTAGTAACAGACGGTGAAAGCACAGTCAACGAATCCGCACTGACAGGCGAAAGCATACCGGTAGATAAGACGGTCGGAGATAATGTTTCGGCGGCTACCATAAATCAGACGGGCTTCATCACCTGCAGGGCTACCCGTGTAGGCGAGGATACCACCTTATCGCAGATAATAAAAATGGTGAGCGATGCGGCGGCAACAAAAGCGCCCGTTGCGAAGATTGCCGACAAGGTATCGGGAATATTTGTTCCGACCGTTATTGCAATTGCCGTTGTCACTACGATAGTGTGGCTCTTGCTCGGACAGGATTTCGCTTATGCTCTGGCAAGAGGAATATCGGTGCTTGTAATAAGCTGTCCGTGTGCGCTCGGACTTGCCACTCCCGTTGCGATAATGGTCGGAAACGGTGTCGGCGCAAAGAACGGCATACTTTTCAAGACCGCCGTTTCGCTTGAGCAGACGGGAAAAACTCAGATAGCCGTGCTTGATAAAACAGGCACCGTAACAGCCGGAGAGCCGGTCGTAACGGATATAATCCCTGCGGAAGATGTTACCGAAAACGAGCTTCTTAGCCTTGCACTGTCGCTTGAAGCAAAGAGCGAACACCCGCTTGCAAAAGCGATAAACGTTTACGGCACACAGCACGAAGTAACGGCACAGAATGTCGATAATTTCAAAGCACTCAGCGGAAACGGACTTACAGCTGCCATCGGCAGTGATACGCTTTACGGCGGAAGTCTTAAGTTCATCGGTGCAAAGATTGCTGTCGGTGACAGAATAAAGTCTGAAGCGGACCGTCTTTCGGGCGAGGGCAAGACTCCCCTGCTTTTCTGCAAAAACAACCGTATGCTCGGTATGATAGCAGTAGCCGACACGATAAAGAGCGACAGCCCCGATGCAGTAAAACAGCTCAGAAATATGGGCATACGGGTAATAATGCTGACAGGCGATAACGAGCGTACCGCAAAGGCAGTAGCCAAAAAAGCAGGCATTGACGAGGTGATAGCAGGCGTTCTCCCCGACGGAAAAGAGGCGGTCATCCGCTCGCTCAAGGCACAGGGTAAGGTCGCTATGATAGGCGACGGCATAAATGACGCACCTGCGCTTACCGCCGCAGATACAGGCATCGCTATAGGCGCAGGAACAGACGTTGCGATAGATGCCGCCGATGTTGTGCTGATGAAGAGCAGACTTACCGATGTTCCTGCGGCGATAAGGCTTTCCCGCTCGTCACTGCGTAATATACACGAAAATCTTTTCTGGGCATTCATCTATAACGTTATCGGCATTCCGCTTGCCGCAGGCGTATTTATTCCGCTCGGGCTTACGCTTAACCCAATGTTCGGTGCGGCGGCGATGAGCCTTTCCAGCTTCTGTGTCGTATCGAATGCGTTAAGGCTAAATTTCTGCAGGCTGTACAGCACAAAGCACGACAGAAAAGCAAAGCCGATGAATAATATTGCAATACAGCCGTCCGACACGGCGAAAATAACAAAGACGATAAAAATAAAGGGTATGATGTGCGAAAAATGCGAGCATCATGTAAAGACTGCACTTGAGGCTATTCCGCAGGTGATACGCGCTTCGGCGAGCCATACAGACGGAATCGCAGTGGCTGAGCTTTCAGGCGAAGTACCCGACAAACAGCTTAAAAAAGCCGTTGAAAACAGCGGCTATAAAGTAATATCAATAAAATAACGGAGGAATTTACAATGGTAAAGACAACACTTAAAATTGACGGAATGATGTGCGGAATGTGCGAATCACACGTCAATGACGCTATCAGAAATGCTTTTCCCGTAAAGAAGGTCACTTCTTCTCATTCAAAGGGAGAAACCGTGATAATAAGCGTAGAGGCGCTTTCCGAAGACAAGATCAGAGAGGTTATGCAGCCAACGGGCTACGAGCTTAAAGACATTACAAGCGAGCCTTACGAGAAAAAGGGCTTATTCTCAAGAAAGTAAGACGAAAAAACAAAGATTATGTGCCACAGCATCTCACTGCGGCACATTCAGTCTGTCGAAAAAACTATATCGTTGATAAAAATGGGGTCGCAGGGGCGGAGCCCCCGTACAGATCGTCAGCCATTTGTGCCACTGCATCGTGCAGTGGCTTTGTGTGGCTGACTACAAGCATCCTTGCTTGGACTAGAGGCGGTAGCCCCACACTCAGCCCCGGCAAGGACGCCGGGCGTGTATGCCCAAAGGCTCTGCACGATGCAGAGCCAACAAAGCATACACAGCCCTTCACCACGGGGAAGGGGTTTGGGGTTAGGGATAGAGAATTCGCATTATCTTATAAAAAAACAGATTTTTTCTACAAGCTGTATGTGCCACAGCATCCCACTGCGGCACATTTTTTATATGTATTTTACACAAAAAAACGAAAAACTCTTGCTTATTGAAAAGAAATGCACTATAATATTAACGATAGCGCAGAAAGCGCACAAAAAATAAAGAAATATAAAAGAGGTATTTTTATGAAGATCAAAAGAATAATTGCAGGCATTCTCGTTGCCGCTACCTGCGGTCTTGCTATGGCAGGCTGTCAGTCAAACACAACAGGCGGCAAGCTCATTATGGCTACAGAACCCGGTTTCGCTCCTTATGAATATATGAGCGGTAACGATGTTGTAGGTATCGACGTTGATATTGCAAACGAAGTTGCAAAGGAGCTCGGTATGGAGCTTGAGATTCAGACAATGGACTTTGACGGTGCGCTTTTAGCCGTACAGCAGGGCAAGGTTGACTTTGCAGCAGCAGGCATCTCGGTTACTCCCGAGCGTCAGGAGGCTATGGACTTCTCAATCGAATACGCTAAGTCAAAGCAGGTTATCGTTGTACTCAAGGGTGCAAACAGAGTAAAGAGCGTTGACGACCTCGGCGGTGACACAAAGATCGCAGTTCAGATGTCAACAGTTGCCGATACATATGTAACAGACGATCTTAAGAAGGAGCCCTCACGTTATACAAAGTATGTTCAGGCGGCAGAGGACTTAAAGAGCGATAAGGTCGACTGCATCGTTATGGACGAGCTTCCCGCAAAGGAAATGGTAAAGGGTAATGACAACCTTGAAATTCTTGACGGCGAGGTATTCACAGACAAGTACGCTTTTGCTTTCAAGAAGGGCAACACAGAGCTTGAAGAAAAGGTAAACAAGGTTCTTCAGAAGCTGATTGACGAAGGCAAGGTTGACAAGTTCACACTCAAGCACACAACTGGTGCAGATGCCGACGCTGACAGTAAGGCTGAATAATTCTGCTGACTGATAAAACTACCGGGCGGTGAAATGCCGCCCGTATTTTTTGAAAGGCATAAGACGGAGGAATTAAGAATTGGACTTCTTTCTTGGTATATGGGATGCCATTGACAAGGCGCTTATAAGAGAAAACCGTTATGAATTCTATTTAAGCGGTATCGGAAACACACTGCTCATATCGCTGTTTGCGGTTATTCTCGGTTTTCTTATCGGTGCATTCGTGGCAGTAGTAAAGCAGTTATGCGCAGGTAGGAGAGGTATCGGCTGGATAGCTAAGATATGCGACCTGTATGTATTTGTGATAAGAGGTACGCCCGTACTTGTACAGCTGTTGCTCATAAACGCAGTTCTGTTCAACTACAGAGGCGCAAACGCAATAGTTGCCGCAGTTTTGTGCTTCGGTATAAATTCGGGTGCGTATGTTGCGGAGATTGTCCGTGCAGGTATCGAGTCTATCGACAAGGGTCAGACAGAGGCAGGAAGATCGCTGGGTCTCGGCGCAGGTCAGACAATGTGGCTTATCGTGCTTCCGCAGGCTATAAAGAACATACTTCCCGCACTCGGAAACGAATTTATCGTACTGGTAAAGGAAACCTCGATAGCAGGCTACATTGCGGTAACGGATATTACCAAAGCGGCACAGTATGTAGGCTCAAAGACATATGACCTTATTACCCCGCTTCTCATTGCGGCGGCATTCTATCTGATACTGGTATTTATTCTGACAAAACTCCAGAAACTGCTTGAAAGGAGGCTTGGCAAGAGTGATAGACGTTAAGGATCTCAGCAAATCGTTTGGCAATCTCCACGTCCTCAACGGGATAAACGAGCATATCTACAAAGGCGAAAAGGTAGTTATCATAGGTCCTTCCGGCTCGGGTAAAAGTACGTTCCTGCGTTGCCTTAACCTTATGGAAAAGCCGACAAGCGGAAGTATCTGCGTTGAGGGCGAATACATCACCGACCGCAAGGCTAACGTAAACCTTATAAGAAGAAAGATGGGTATGGTGTTCCAGCACTTCAATCTGTTCCCCCATCTGACGATAAAGAAAAACATAACCTTAGCTCCCGTTAAGCTCGGCCTTATGACAAAGGAAGAGGCTGACGCAGAGGCAATGCGGCTTTTAGAGCGTGTCGGTCTTGCTGATAAGGCAGACGCTTATCCTCCGCAGTTATCGGGCGGTCAGAAGCAGAGAATCGCTATCGTCCGTGCGCTTGCCATGAAGCCCGATGTTATGCTTTTCGACGAGCCGACCTCGGCACTCGATCCAGAAATGGTAGGAGAGGTTCTCGATCTTATGAAACAGCTTGCCGACGACGGTATGACAATGGTTGTCGTAACTCACGAAATGGGATTTGCCCGTGAGGTTGCGTCAAGAGTAATGTTTATGTCGGACGGTCAGATAGTTGAACAGGGTCCTCCCGATGAATTCTTCGCAAACCCAAAAAATCCAAGACTTAAGGACTTTTTATCAAAGGTGCTTTAATATGAAACAAACCCGACAGGTACGATTCAATAAACGTATCTGTCGGGTTGATTTTTCAGCTGAGTATATCGCATCTTTCGTTTATCAGACGTATAAAGCATTCTTTCAGATTATCCGACAGCAACGAATCACGGCACATAGCTTCATATTTTTCTTTTAAAGATACTACCCTTTTTATCATATTCTCTGCAGAATTTTTAGGAATACCGCATTTATATGCAAACGAATAAAAATCCTTCCTGCGTATATTTTGCTTCTTCCCGTTCAACGTAAGGGCAGTCTGCTCAATGTCGGCAGGCAGAATAACATTTACCGGCAGCAAATCATACGCAGGGGATAAAACATATTCACCGCTTTTTTCGGCAGTTTCTATCAGCGAGAAGTTTTTAAGGTGCATATCCGAGTTTCCCGTCACAAAAGAAAAAACAAGCCGCATAAAAAGCTCGGTCATATCAAATCCCACCCTTGACGAGTATCGTTCTATCACCTTTGCACAGCGCTCATACGAGCCTTTATATTTATCCTGCGTAAGCCTTAAATCAAGCTGGCAGAAATCCTCCATTGCAAGCATTGCTGTTCTGTCGGTGTTCAATATCCTGTCTGCTCTTTTTGTAATATACGCATAATTACCGTTATTGCCTATAAGAGCGTGCGGAACAGTTGTAATTCCCGTTATATCCGCCATAGACATTACAAGATGTTCGGCTTCAGGCAATGTTTCATACTGCGGCACCTGAGGCTTGAGAATATAACCTGTAGGAAAATTCACAATGGTGAGTTTTGGCGACTTATTTTCCGAAATAAGATGCAATGACAGTTTTTTCTGCACTCCCGGAACGGTCAATCCGTTATTTACCGTTTCATCGGCAAGTTTTTTCAGCGTTTCATCATCAATTTCTATTTCAGGTAATTTTGATGCACCGAAAAAACGCTTTATACAGCTTTTATGCCACCCGTTTTCACCGTTTTTGTCAATATCTTTTCCACAGCACAGACATTTCATAATTTTTCCTCCATAATTGTAACATTACCGATACAATCCTTGCAGGCAACCAATAACAAACCGAATCTGTCCCTGTTATTGATTTTCCAGTTACGGCTCACCACATCTAAAAGCCACCCCTCAGGAATCAGACCGTCAAAAAAAGAAAACAAGGTTTTCGAACTGTATGCTTCTTCGTTAAGAGGCAAAGTAAGTGAAACGGCACTTGCATTTTCGCTTTCAAGATAAGCCTTGTCATAGGTAAAAGTATATCCCTCGTCACTTTCGCAAAGCTGTCCTGCAAAAATATTTCTGACATAAACATAAGCTGTTCTGAGTATCGTCAATTTCCGCCTTCCTTTCTTCCCGGCACCGCTTCCATATTAAACATTGCAAGCGCCGTGTTGACCTTATCCATACGCACGGTTTCCTTGCCCTGCTCAAGCTCACGGACAAACCGCAGACCAAGCCCGGAACGCATCGCAAATTCTTCCTGTGTAAGCCCTGCTTCTTTCCTCTTAGTTTTTATAAACTGTGCTATTTTATTCACCGAAAATCATCTCCGCAGTTATAATCTGAATACATTTTACACCCTTTAGGGTATAATGTCAAGCGTTTGCTTTAGTTTTTACACCCTAAAGGGTATAACTTATAATTCATCCCCACTGATTATACCCGATATGGTATAATTACCGTATGCTATTACCTGCCATTTCCGCTGATAATCATACTTTTTCTTTCAGCGTCATAAATATAGCTGTGTTTTACTGCGTGTAAAAGCAGATTATCACTACCCTCGTTTAATTCCTTGTATTTCTCAATGTAACTTTGTGTAAAAAGCACAACATATTGTACCGGGATCCGCAAAAAATACACTTTACATAAAAACTCTGTGAAATCTGCCTTATCGTTGTGCAATTCAATGAAATTTTGACCCATTTCGACATTTTGTAAATTTATTCTTGCAAAAGTGTAAAATCAGCATTATAATTAAATAAGAAACATAACCTCATCGGTTTACTATATACTTTTGCGGTAATTTGTACCGCCCTACAGAATAAGGAAATATAATGCTTTATAATAAATACGGTTCCGTTTCGCCTAAGAAACGTTTCATGCTACTGTGTCTGCCGCTTGCGGCGGCTGTTATATGCACAGCCTGCAATAACGCTTACGCCGTCAACATATCAGACGGCGGTATAAGCTATGACAATACATATTCGCAGACCGAAAGCACGTCTGCCGATACAGATAAGACAACTTCTCAGATAAAAGAAGAAGAGCCTCTGCCCGTACCTGAGCCCGAACCTGATTACACCATCACGGACGCTATGTACAAATATTTCGACCAGTTCGCACTTGTCGGTGACAGCGTTTGCTCCGGATTTGCAAGTGCAGGATACTTCAAGCAGGAAAACAACCTTGCACGACCCAGCATTGCGGCATGGAACATACACCAGTTCCTTATAACATCGGGCAATTTAAGCACAGATGTGCTTGTTCACCTTTACAACAAGCAGCCTAAATACGTTCTTTTCTCAATGGGGCTTAACGATGTAAACCTTACCACGAAAGAACAGTTTGTAGAAAACTATATGCAGCTTCTCTACCAGTGCAAGCAGGCAAGCCCGAACAGCGAGTTCATTATTATGGCTGTAACTCCCGTCCGCAGTAAGTTCTGCAAGAACGAAAAGATAGACGAGTATAATTCTGCACTGCGATATGCGATCGAGAACTGCTACTATAGTCACTATCATTTTGTCGATCCTACTGCCCTTCTTAAAGGCAGTGATAACAAGCTGATGGAAAAGTATGCCTTTGAGGACGGCACTCACCTTGAAATGAGCGGTATGAGGGTCTGCCTGTGGTATATGTATAATCAGAATATCAGATACAGCTTCAAGGAAGACGAGCTTCAGCCCTCAAAATGCCCCGACATTTCGCAATACGAATATCTTTATTGATAATATCGGCTTTAAAAACAAAAAAACGGCGGAAATTTGCTGAAATCCTGCAAATTTCCGCCGTTTTATTCATTTTGCCTATTTACTTTTTCATATTTGTGTGTTACTATATTAAAGTAATTTTTAAGGCGTGTAAAACGCTCAGAAAGGAAATAAAAATGAAAAAATTAAATCTTAAGGCAATTGCCGTAGCTATGGCAGCCGCTCTTACGCTCGGTCTTGCGGGCTGCAGCTCAAACGGTAATTCTTCAACCGCAGACAGCAGTGCAACAGCAGGCGACAGCACATCTGTCACAGAAAGCAAGGCAGAGGGTGACAACTCACTGCAGAAGGTAAAGGACGCAGGTCAGTTCATATTAGGTCTTGACGCAACATTCAAGCCTATGGGCTACACAGACGAGAACGGCGAGATCGTAGGCTTCGATATTGACGTAGCAAAGGAAGTTTGCAACAGACTCGGCGTAAAGCTCGTAAAACAGCCTATCAACTGGGATACGCTCACAACCGACCTTAATGTCGGCAAGTGCGACTGCGTATGGAACGGTCTTAGCATAAACGAAGAGCGTCAGGAAAAGATGAATCTTTCAGAGCCTTATATGAAGAACGCTATGGTATTCGTTGTAAAGGGCGATTCTACAGTTGCAAAGATGGACGACCTCAAGGGCAAGAAGATTTCTGTTCAGAACGGTTCTTCGGCACAGACAATACTTGAAAACAGCGCAATCAAGGACGATATAACGATCAGCCCCATCGCTACAAATGTAGAAGCATTACAGCAGCTTGAGCTTGGTGTTGTTGACGCTGTATTCCTTGATGAAGTAGTTGCAGACTATGAAATCAAGAACTCCGGTAAGGACTACAAGAAGCTGTCAGAGGGTCTTGAAGAAGAACAGTACGCTATCGCATTCAGAAAGAACGATCAGGCACTGCGTGACGCAGTTCAGAAGACACTCAGCGAGATGAAGGCTGACGGTAAGCTCGGCGAAATCTCAACAAAGTGGTTCGGCTCAGATATTACGATAGTTAAGTAATCACATAAGCATAAAAATCCTCACGGTAAAACGTGAGGATTTTTTATACGATTATGCAGTTACAGCCCCGACCTTGCGGTCGGGGCTGTATGTTCTTATTTGGCTTTTATCCGTAGCTTATCAGCTTTTGGTGAAATTTATCCTGAGCGATACCTCAAAGACATCGTCGCCTGTCGGGATTGTGACATTTCCGTTTGTGACTGTCAGCTTATCGCTTTCGTATGACTTTGTATATCCGTCCATGAATACATCGGGGAGCGTTACGGTTTCGCCTCTGTTCGTGTAAAGCATATAATGCGTTTCCGGATTGCCGTCAACATACACCTCTACGCCGAGCATAACCATAGTGTCATCGTTCTTGGCGAATCTTCCACAGAAGTAAACATCTCTGTCTGGCATTGTGTATCTGCCTTCCTTATTAACAAGAGAAACGTCCGTGCATATCCACGTTTCGTTGAACAGATAGCCTTCCTTGCGTGGCGGGTCGATATAAGCGAACATTTCCTTGCCTGCAGGGACATCGGTGATAGTAATATACGGCGTTGCTTCGCCGTCTATCATATAGTAGACGTTGTAGGTTGCCGTTGTGTAAACGCACTCAACGCTTACATCATTATGAGGCATCGTAAACTTGTATTCGCCGCTTTCCTCATAAATATCAACATCATCGGACTGCCAGTAGTAAGTATAGCCGCTCTTTTTGGGAGGTTCGGGAAGCGTTACCGTACTCATATACTGTGCTTTCATCGGGCTGTCGGAGCTTGCGCTTCCGTCAACCGTCATATTGACATTATAGAACTTAGGCGATGAGGTCGCCTTGAATGTAACATCGTGAGCTGGCATTACAAACTTGCCGTCTGTTACAGTGATACCGTCTGCAGACCATTCGGTCACATCGTAATAATCCTTTTCGGGCTTTGCGATAAGGGTTATCGTATCGCCTATCTTGCCGACCTCCTTTGTGCCGTATACCGTACCGTCAAATTCGTAAGATATATAGCACTTTGTGGTCGTACCTATTGCAGTAAGCGTTGATGCAGGCATCGTGTCGGGCTGTCCGGATAATGCACCCTCAGTGCCGTACCACGACCAGCCGCCGAAGATATATCCGTCAGCTTCTTCAGGTGCGTCAAATACGGGAAGTGCATCGCCATAGTGATAGGTCACTCTTTTTATCGTCTTACTATCGAGGACAAAGGTTATCGTGTATTCCTTGTATGCACCGTTTTTCCATACTGCTGTCAATGTCGTATCCTTTGTCAGCGTTATTATATCGTCAGCGCCGTAGATATTTCCGTCCTCGTCCTTCCAGCCGCCGAAGATATAATCTCTCAGATCGTCCGTCTTTGACGCAGTCGCCATATCCGACAGCTTGATCTGAGTACCGTAATCCGCTGTGCGTTCATCGCTTCCTGTCAGCTTACCGCCGTTTGCGTAAAGTATTAATGTGTGCTTGTGAACATTCTTCTGCCAGTTGCCAAAGACTATATCAAGCGTCAGACCGTCCTCGGACGCTTTGCTTGATGAACCCTTGAACACGAGAGTATATCCCTCGCCCTCGACATCTGCAGGAGTATAATTATTGTACTTTTCAACGAATGCGAGATAATCATCATATCCGCCGCTGAACGTATCGGTCTTTTCTCCGTTCAGAAGTGCACCATACGGTGTGGATACATTTACCGTATAGGTCTTGGGCGTAGCTTGATAGATCGCTGTCAGCGTTGTCGAATAATCGAGCTTAACCGTCTGACCTAAGGCATATATCTCGCCTGTAGTGCTGTCCTTCCAGCCTGTAGGCTGATAATCGTTGTACTTGTCGGCATCCTTGGTTGCCCAACGTGAAATTTCTACCTCGTATTTATCCTGACTGTAGCTCTTGAACTCTTTGCTTTCTTCAAATATCAGTCTGCCGTCACCTGCGTCCAGCTTAATTGTAACATTACGTTTGAATCTCGGACGGAGTATAATACTCTTGTAAATGAGCGTCTTGTCGGGTATAAACTCGTTGAGGTACGCATCACCATATTCTTCACTCAGGTATACATCGCTCCAGTCGATGAACTGTATCGTTGTGCCTTCCTGCCGGTTGAGCTTGCTCCACGCCTCGTCAAATACCGACTGAGGCACCTTTGAGCCGCCCTCTATTTTCAGCGTCTTATATGTCTTGAATTCACGGGTCGCATCATCGTAATACTGTATCTCAACATCGAATATTCCGGCTTCGTAAACCGCATCGTATACGGTATCCTCATATACATAAGGCAATTGCTCATTGAATACGGTATCCTTATCGTATAAAGTTTTACCGCCGTCGGGACTGTAGCCCATGAATGTCTTACCGTAAGGCCAGCTTGAAAGGAAAAATTCCGGTCTTGTGCCGTAAGGTGTCTTTACGGTTGTAGACTTCTTATCGCCGGCATAATTATAGTAATTGTACGTTACGTTCATCAGCGCTCTGTCGTAATTTGCACTGAAGTGGAGTGCAACCTTCTGATAGTCGTTGTGATGATTGAAATAGAAGTTTTCGGAAGCAGCTCTCTGGGTGTTGCCCGTAACCTTGTAAAGCGGTTTATCTGTAGGCTGACCGCTTGTATAGTAATCCTTGCGGCATCCGGAGTCTATCGCTCTGAGCTTATCACCGGCATACTTATACATCTTTTCAAAACCGAACGGTACTCCGTATGTTGCGTGCCATGAGGTCAGCTTCATATACTCGTCACTGGAGTTATCGGGTACTTTAAGAACATCGCCGGCATTCACTGCCCACAGTTCTACTACCCACTCTTTGTTTACGGCATCATAGTATTCTATCTCCATAAGAGTCTGCGCTCTTGTTGCAGTGTATACTATTTCGTAGTTGTCGTGGTCAACGGTTATGAAGTACGGGTCTTGGTCCTTCCACTCGCAGTCAATGTACTTCCAGCTATCGGGAGCGTTATTTGTGTTGTAAGAGCCTGCAAGACTGCCCGCAGGTACTTTTCTTGTTTCAACAAGAGTTTTAACTCCGTCAACCTCTCTGTAGAAATTGACAGTGAATATCTTGCCTACGTCCTCTTCCTTAACTCTCGACTCATCGTACCAGATGACCTTTACCGACTTTGTAAGGCTCATTTCGGGGTCGGCGGTCTTTGTGAACTGAAGTGACGTGCCTGTATAGTGTATCTGACCGACACCTTCGGCTGTACTGTTCTTGTAGAAGCCGGACATACTGAATGGCTGCTCGTAACGGATAAATGTTCCTCTCCTGTCATAGAGCATTCTGAAGCCTTCGCCCGAAACATTCATCGACAGCTTGCTCCACGGTACAGATGCATTGTAATTTATCACGCCTGTTGTAATATCAAGCGTCTGTGCGGACACTGCCGGAAGATTATCAATATTGACTTCTCCCCAATAAGTGCCGTTTGAGCTGAATAATATCGGAGTTGTCACATCGTTAAGGCATATAACAAGGTTTTTGTCGCCCATTGAGAACAACGGCCATTTGATTTCGGGTATCAGCGGTGCTTCAAGCCGCAATTTGAATACCTTTGATTCCGCGACAAGATTTACTTCGAGATAAATTCCCGCTTCAAGATAAAATCCGCCAGTCAGCGTCCGGTATACCGTACTGTATCGGTGATCCGGTTTGACGACATGATATTTTGCCAGGCCGTATATATCAAGATATGCGCCTACCTGGACCTCAACGCCGACCTCGCCCAGTCGCCTTAAACCCGTGAACGAAACGGTAAGCTGTCCGGAAACGCCCATCTTGACACCGACATATCCGAATACCGTAAGATCAAAGCTGTACCTGTCGCCCTCGACCAGCTTGTTTTTGTACATACTGAACTCTTTATCCTTTGAGTTGCCGTGCGTACCTACCTGCGTTGCGTCAAGTATCGAGAACTTACTTCCTATACCGCCTGCGAAATTCATCTTTACAACAAGGCTAAGTTCAAAGTTAAGCTGGAACAGCGACAGCGGTTTAAATGCCGTGAAGAACGGTATACGGCATATTTCTATCTCTCCGCCCTTCTTGTTAAGCATATCCTTGACATCCTTTACAAGACCTGCGGTATCGTTCTTCTCATCACTGCCAAGCATCTTTGCGACTTCGCTCGTGATATTCCTGTAGCTGTTTGCGCCTACCGAGCAGACAAGAACTTTAAGTTCAATATCCGTCTGCGTATAGATATTAGCCGCATAGTTGAATTCAAGCTCAGGCAGTTCAAACCACTTGAATTCGAATGAATTATAGCCCTGGAATGAAACATTAAGATATTCGCTTACTGTAAATGTTGCGTCTACCTTGAGCTTTTTCTTGATGGTAGTCTTATAATTCAACTCGAATGTAATGACCGACCAGTAATCCGGATTAACGGTAGTAAAGTTATCATTTTCTGCTTCACCGACCTTTACGGATACGGAAAGACCGATAGCAAGACTTGCGGCGATGCTCTTGAGCGTATCCTCTTTAGGACGTGAATAGTCCGAGAAATCCTTTAATCTATCATCGTCCGAAGCGGCATAAGCAGTGGCGGTTACTGTATCGGTAACAAGCGGCTCGCCCTCCATTATCTCGTTTACGGTTTCATCCTCGGCAAGCAGTGCCGCAAGCACAAGGTTCAGCTGCTGTACGCCCTCGCTGTTCTTTACTTCTTCCGCTATCGCCTCGGTGTCGATCTGCTCCTCAAGGAACTTGTTTTTTGCAGGCTCGACAAAATAAACATCAACATTGTCATAAACATCTTCCGCTTCGCAATCGGCTGTCTGAATGTAGTAAATGTTTCCGTCCTTTATTGTATCTGTAATTTTTACAAACAGGCAGTCTTCGGTAAAATTCTTCGTGCCGTTGTCAATGCAAAGCACATCGCCCACAGCAAGAGAATTTTCTTCAAAATAATCCGCCTGAACCATATACTCATCGGTTTTATCCGTAGCGAACAGCTTGGCTTTGTCGAGATACTTGATATTGTCCCTGACCTCGATTATATTAGTCTGCTCTTTGTATATCTTGAATGTATACTCGTTTACCGTATCGTCAAGACCCTTGAATGTAACTCCCTCGCCTGCTGTCATACGGTACATACAGCCGGCTGTGTATGCGGTTTCGGGAACGAGTGTATATTCATCCTTCTCGTTTGATGTTACAACGAAATTTTCCGGAGTATCACCCGTATACGCAAATAAGGTGATGTACTCCCATACATTATTTGCCGTTATTTCTTCGTCACATATAAGCGTGATCGGCTGATATTCCGCACAATCCTCCACATAGTAGGTGGTTCTCACGCCTGATTGGAAATCATCGGCAGATTCCACAAACGAGGCATATACGGTCATATCCTCGTTTACCGGAGTATTGGTGAAAAATTCGGTCGTGAATGCCGTATCGGTAAACCAGCCCATAAACGCCTTGCCCGCACCGAATGATTCGGGAAGTCTGCTTATCGTTTCGCCCTTTTTAACGGTTATCGGAGCTACGGGCGTACCGTCACCCGCATCAAAGGTCACTGTGACCTCATCTTCTTCTGTGGGCTTATTCTCGTTATATGTAACCTCTGCGGTTATTGTCTTTTTAGCACCGTTTACGGTTATGTCCTTACTTGCCGTAACACTTCCGCTTGCATTCGGCATTACGACCTCGTCTGCAAATACATCTGTCGGAAGTGCTGTCAGCGAGATCACAGCACATAAGAACAGTGACAATATCTTCTTGCCGCACTTCTTTTTAATACCGAGGACCGCAAGCGTTCCACCCGACAAAATGCTCAGCGTCAGCCACAGCGGACACAGAGAACCGTCCGTTTCGGGATTGCCGGGATTTACAGGGTCGGTAGTATCGCCGGGCTTTGAGACTTTCTCTATATAAGCCGTTATCTCATTTGACCTGCTCTGTCCTGCCGCAAGTGTATATCCACCGTCGGTAAGCTTGCCCTTCTTCAGTGTAAGTCCGTCCGGCAATCCGATTTCAGACTTCACCTTATCAATCCCGTAAATATTGCCGTTCTTCACCGTAAGAGCAATATTAACGTTTTCCCCTTCTTCATAACTCTCCTTGTCCGTAGTAAGCGTTGCGGATACAAGCGACGCTTCCTGCGCCGCCGTCATAACCGTCATCACGCTTGAAAACGCAAACAGCGTGATAAGCGTTATTAACGCCGCCAGCCTTTTCCTTGTTTTCATCTTTTTTAACATAACCCACCTCCGTAATTATCCGTTTTCGTTTATCGTACTTTCGATTGCTTTTTCAAGCCCTGTTTCCGCTTTTGCGATTATCTCATCTATAAGCCTTTTTGCTACCGAGTGCAAATCAAACGCAAGTACAGCTTCTATAAGGCTCACACGTTTTTCCTTAGGCACATCATACAGCTTAAGACAGCACTCAAGAAAACGCTCTATCTTCTTCTGCACCGTGAAGTACATATCGCACTTCCTCGCCATAAAGCCACGCATGATACTTCCCGACGCTATATCCATCTCGTAGAAATCCTTATCCTCCGCATCCGGCATAAACAGCGAGAATATAGCCTTTATCTGTACGGCTGTACTTTTTAAAATATATTCCGTAGTGCTTGGCAGGGTATATGCCATTACATATATCTCCCTCAGCGGCTCGGACAGCTCGGTTATATATATCTGCAATGACGTTTCAAGGCAGTACACCATGAGCGGCTCCATATCCTTTGCGAATGCCCTCGCCTTTGCAAACTGATTTTCAAACATGATCTGCGTCAGCGTCAGAAGCAGCGCTTCCTTATTTTCAAATGCCGCAAAGAACGAAGTCGGTGACATTCCTGCCGCCCTTGCTATCTGTGCAGTGGTCGTCTTTTCATACCCCTGCTCTAAAAATAACTGAATAGCCGCAAGCAGCATCTTATTCCGTCTTGCTATGCCCTTTGGCTGTAATCCCTTCAATTTGTGTCCTCCTTATCAGCCTCAGTATTATAATCAACAGTTTAGTCTTGAGTTTACTCAATTATAACACATCGCTTCTTAAAAGTCAATAATTACCGTAATATTTATTTCGGCCTCGTTTATACAAAACCTACAAAAGCGATAAGGATTGTGTAATTATTTTCGACAAGCTAAATCCACTAAACCTATTGACAACATAGGTTTAGTATGTTATACTCATAACAACGAAAACGAAAGGGGCTGACCGGATGAAACCGACAACCGCAAACAATAAAATGCGAATGTGTGCAAACAATATAATACGTCTGTCCCGAAAGAAAGTCTGAGCCTGTCGGATATTCAAACGCACGGACGTAAAATAAACGTCCGTTATTTTATAGGAGGATATATGATAGAGCTTAAAAACCTTGAAAAGACGTACCGCACCTCGAAAGGCAGCGTTACTGCGATAAAAGACATCAACATAACAATAAACGACGGAGAGATATTCGGCATCATCGGACTTTCGGGAGCCGGCAAAAGCACACTCGTCCGCTGTATAAATTACCTTGAGCGCCCAACCTCGGGACAGGTAATAATAGACGGCAAGGAGCTTGGAAGCCTTAAAACAAAAGAGCTTCTTAAAACAAGACAAAACATCGGAATGGTGTTTCAGGGCTTTAATCTTCTCGCACAGCGAAACGTAATAAAGAACATCTGCTATCCGCTTGAAATCGCAGGTATGAAAAAATCCGACGCTGTAAAGAGAGCCGAAAGCCTGCTCGAGCTTGTAGGACTTTCCGATAAAGCAAAGGCGTATCCGTCACAGCTTTCGGGAGGACAGAAGCAGAGAGTAGCGATAGCAAGAGCGCTCGCCGCAAAAACGCACTATCTTCTGTGCGACGAGGCAACAAGCGCACTCGACCCCGACACAACAAGGTCGGTGCTGGAGCTTCTTAAAAAGATAAACCGCACACTCGGAGTTACCATAATAGTGATAACTCACGAGATGAAGGTAATAGACAGTATATGCGACAGGGTCGCAGTGCTTGATAACAGCACGGTCGCAGAGATAGGCGATGTAAGAACGGTATTCGCAAATCCGAAGTCTGATATAGCAAAAAAGCTCATAATGCCGCAGGGCGAGCTTCCGGTAACAAGCGAACACGGAAAGAAGATAAGAATTATCTACAACGGCGAAAATTCTTCAAAGTCGCTGTTATCCGATATGATATTAAAATGCAGCACTCCCGTCAATATTCTTCACGCAGATACAAAGGACATTGACGGCAAGGCATACGGTCAGATTCTGGTACAGCTGCCCGATGATGATACATCGGCAGAAAAAATAACAGCATATCTGAACGCCAACAGCGTTACCTATTCACAGGTGTAAGGGGGAAGAAAAGTGTCAGGCGATCTTATACAGCTGTGGGATAAAGGCGTACTTTTACAGGGTATATGGGAAACGATATACTTAACGTTCATCTCGTCATTCGTAGCTTACGTTTTCGGACTTCCGATAGGCGTACTGCTTACAGTGACCGATAAGGACGGAATCCACCCTATCCCGTGGCTCAACAAAATAATCGGTATTTTAGTTAATATTTTCCGCAGTATCCCGTTCATCATTCTGATGGTTGCCTGCTTACCGGCGGCAAAGTTTATTGTCGGAACAAGTCTTGGCAATAAGGCGATGATAGTAATGCTCGTTATAGCGGCTATACCTTATGTGGCAAGAATGACAGAATCCTCTTTCAAAGAGGTTGACAAAGGCGTTATTGAAGCGGCTCAGGCAATGGGCAGTTCAACACTCAAGATAATATACAAGGTGCTTATCCCCGAAGCAAAGCCCGCACTCATGGTCGGCGCAGTCATTTCCCTTGTAACCATTCTCGGCTACTCGGCAATGGCAGGAACGATCGGCGGCGGCGGACTTGGTATGATAGCTATCTCATTCGGTTATCAGCGTTTCAATAACGATATTGTGTGGATATGCGTTCTGCTCACGGTTATCATAGTACAGCTTATTCAGGAGTTTGGTATGCTGATAGCACGCAAGGCAGACAAACGTATAAACAAGTAAGGAGAGATATAATATGTCACTGCTTTTCATAAAGCTGTTGCGACAGAATTTCCGTTTCGGACGAATGTGCCGATGTTGTATATAAAGAGATAAAACCCGTAAACTAACGATGCAGAACAAAGAAAGATAAACAATAAACAAAATACAACATTGACAGGCGGTAAAACCGCAGAAACGGAGAATTGACATGAAAAAGATTTTATCATTAATACTTACAGCGGCTCTTGCAGGTGTAACGCTCACAGCGTGCAGTTCAAACGGCACAAGCTCGACAGCTTCATCAAACGATGCTTCTTCGGCAGATACATCTTCTGCAGCATCAAGCGCCGCAGAAAGTTCGGCAGACACAGACAACGTTATCAAAATCGGTGCAACAGCTACACCTCACGGCGAGATACTCGAATTTGTAAAGGACAAGCTTGCTAAGGAAGGCTACGATCTTCAGATTACCATTTACGATGATTATGTACTGCCCAACAACGCAGTTGCAAGCGGAGAGCTTGACGCAAACTACCACCAGCACACACCCTACCTCAACAACTACAACGAGAAGAACGGAACAGACATAGTTCCCGCCGCACTCATTCACTATGAGCCGTTCGGTCTTTACGGCAACGGCGTTGAAAAGCCGGCAGATGTCAAGGAAGGCGCATCGATTATAATCCCTGCCGATGACAGCAACGAAACAAGAGCGCTTCTTCTCTTACAGCAGGAAGGTCTTATCGAGCTTCCCGAGGGTGCAAACGCTAAGGACGGCGTTACAACGCTTGACATAAAGGATGACCACGGCTACAAGATAACAACGGTACAGGCTGATACGGTTGCCGCTCAGTTTGCAAACAGCGACGCAGGTTCTTTAGCAGTTATCAACGGCAACTATGCTCTTGCCGCAGGTCTTGACATAAGCAAGGCTCTCGCAGTTGAAGACGCTTCAGGCGATGCGGCTCAGACCTACGCAAACATTGTAGCTGTAAAGAGCGGTAACGAAAACCTCCCCAAGATTCAGGCTCTTATAAAGGCTCTCAAGTCAGACGATGTAAAGAACTTCATCAACGAAAAGTACAACGGTGCAGTTGTAGCAATCTTCTGATTTAACCAACAAGATTTCTCCTGAAGTAAGTGATATACAGTCCGGCTCCCTCAAAACAGTGAGGGAGCTTTTCTGTCACCCGTCACGCACCGCCTATTCCCTGCGAAAAAATATCAATATTCACATTGACCTCAATTTCACTTTCCGCTATTATTTCCCCTACCCTGTCCATATTCTCTCTGTAAAATCTGTTACAGCACCTTCTTAGCGTATTTTCAAGCCCGAACACATCACAGCCTTTTTCTGCAATCGGTATCACCGAGCTTTCTATTTTCCGCTTCAGCTCCCTTTCAGCAGGCTCTGCTACCTTTTCGGCGGCTTTTTTCTCATCTTCCTTCATTCCGCCCTTCGACCCTATCTTTCCCGATGCGCTGAATGATACATCAAATTTCACCTTACCGTTATATTCTGTAGCTTTTATACTCCTTGTAACCCCAATAAGCATAACACTCGGCTTTGCGTTTTGTCCCAAAGGCACGGTAAATGAGTATTCCGAAGGCATATCATTCATAAAGAATATAGCCATTGCCCCATCATCGTCAACTCTGCAAAGCTCTTTACCGCCCTTGAAAACCACTCCGCCATCAAGTATTATCGTCTTTTCTCCGTCCTCGCTCTGTTCTTCTCCGCCTCCGTTGCCCTTACCGCCTCCTGTTTCCTTCGGAATAGTTACATCTGTCTTAAGTGTTGCGGTTCTGAGCAGCGGAAGAAATGCGCTCTCTGTAGATGTGCATAGCATAGTCATCACCTGGTAGGGATATGTGCTTTTGTTCCTGCTTTCGACCGATGCGTTGTGTATAAGGTTCGCCAATCTCTGCGAAGAGGTCGAGCCTTCCTTGAAGCGTATATCGAGCAGTTCCTCTGCCGTATCCTCTGCGGCGGCAACATAAGCCTGCGGATGCGAATGGTAATTGCCCACGAAGAATTCAAGCGTGTCGCCCAGCTTATACTTCCTCAGTTCTTTTCCGATGATTATCAGCCTGTTTTCGCTCAGCAGAAGATCCTTTCCCGTCAGCATCGAAGCGTTTTTCGCCGCCTCAAATATGCTTTCGCCCTCCCCTACGCTTTTCAGCACATTGTCCTGCGTCTTGTCTATCTGATTCTGTCCGCCCTCGCTCGATTGATTGAAATACTGCACACTTATACGATATACCTTTTTTTCCGGAAGATAGTCTATCCCTATTGCCTGCACTATCGCCCTGTCGGACAGGTCAACATAGCTGACACAGCCGACAAGGCTTATTGTCACCGTCAGCGTAAGCATTATAGCAACCGCTCTTATCATTCTCATTTCTTTTCTCCTCCGCTTTGCTTTTTCCTGCCTGCGACAAGCACCGTCAGCGGAATCAAAACACCGCCGAGCAATATGTGTATTCCACACGACATGAGGCTTCTGAAATGCTCATATACCGTTCTGTCACTTCCAAGCACCATACACAGCATAAATATAAACGCTCCGTATACCACCACTGCCTTTTTCGTGTCGGGCCTCTTACTGCACACAGAATATATCCGACCGACGCAATATATAATAAGAGCCGTTTTAATAATTCCGCACATCAGCCACACTATAGCGTCTATTCCGTCAAGCCTGCGAAATATTACAATATCGGATAAAGCTGCGATAATATACAGAGGGTATTCGATTTTACTCATATAAGGACCTAATATAAGGTTGTAGAGCAGGTTAAGAAATTCCAGTATCACAAGCAGTAGCGGCAGATAATAAAGCACCGTTTTATGCGGTTTACTGCGTATTTCATCGGTTATCACCGCAAAAATCAGAATTTCGCTGTTCATACTTATCTCGGAAAGTGTACATTTCACAAAGTACCGCCCGTCCTCGATAAAGGCAGGGTATATGAAATCCGGGTTTACCTTGTTCCACATAGTGACACCGATAAGAAAAATCAGCAGACCGAATACCGTCGCTGCAAACACAGAGCTTCTCGTAACCGCACTAAGCCCCTTCAATGCACCGTATACCGACACAGCGACAAGCACAGCAATACCCGATATTGTAAGAATGTTATTGAGCAGCGTATCGGTTATATAATGCTCTACGCTTATGACCGTCTGCACGGCGGCCGCCGTCAGGGTAACAGCCAGAATAACCCCCACAGCTGCCCCAAAGACCTTGTTTCTTCTGTAAGCACAGGTTATAGGGCTGTCTCCCTTGAACCTCAGCGTCACAAGAATAAGAGGGATATAAAGCAGTGCCGCAATAATTTTTGCAAGAAGTATCGCCGTGAAGCGATCCGGTCCGTATAATACGGTTTCGGCAGGCATAGTCATCATTTCCGCCGACAGCCTGCAGGCAAGGAACGTGATAACAAGCTGTCTGTTACTTATCCTGCTCATTGCCTCCCGTCCTTTCTGCGCCGTGACCGCTCTTTGCTTTGCCCGATAACTGCTGTACAGTCATATCCGTATCAGACAGCTTCTTCCAGCTTTCCCTGCGGAACGTATCACGGATAATGCTTTTCAGCGTCACAGGCGCAAACGGTGCGGTATACGGCACTCCGTATGTGTTTTTTGAACACATTCTGAAAAATATAACGACCCCTACGGCTGTGATTCCGAACAAGCCAAACGTACCTCCTGCGACTATAAATACCAGCCTCAGTATCATACAGCTGTCGTATAAATCCGGTACGGCAAACGAGCATAGTCCGGTTGCCGCTATGATAAGCACCACAGGTGCGCTCATAAGACCCGCCGATACCGAGATTTCTCCTATCACAAGACCACCGACTATGCTTACTGCGTGACCTATGCTCTGCGGCAGCCTCAGCCCCGCCTCCCTCATTATCTCATACAGGATATACATTATAAGACACTCTCCGAATACGGGATAGGCGGCAGTCTGCTCCGATGAATAAATATTCAGCAAGAGCGCCGAGCGGAACATTTCCGGGTGAAAGTTACACAGTGCGACATAAAGACCCGGCAGAACAGCCCCTGCAATAAACGCAAAGAAACGTATGATACGAAGAAACGCCGAAAAGTACGGCTTGTGCGTATAATCGTCCATCGTTACAAAGTTCTCCGCAAACAGACACGGAAGAACAAGCGCAAAAGGCGTTCCGTCTACAATTATCCCCACTCTGCCCTCGTACAGCTTCGATACAAATACATCGGGACGTTCGGTTGTATATATCTGTGAGAAAAGGACAGAATCATCATCTTCAAGAAAGCTCTGTAAATACTCGCCCCCTGCAATAGTGTTAAGCGGAATGTTCTTCAGCTTATCCGTCACGGCATTTACGATATTCATATCCGCTTTGTCGGTAAGATAGCAAACCGAAACATCGGTCTTGCTGCGTTCCCCTACGGTCATCATTATCGTTTTCAGCGTCGGGGATTTCATTCTCCGCCTTACCATAGCAACGTTGGTTCTTACCACCTCGATAAAGCCCTCTCTTGACGCTCTCAGATTTATGTGCGTTGAAGGCTCGTCTACGCTTCGGTGTGCAAAGCCCTGTATCCCTATCGCTATGCCAAACCCTGCCCCGTCGCACAAAAGCACGGCGAACCCCGACATTATATAAAGGCACAGCGAGTCATAATCGTACACCTGCTTTTGTTCTTCGGCAATCGGCATATCCGAGCAGACCCTTGTAAAAAATTCGTTATCGTCCTGTATTTTCGGCGGTGCGGATACAAGCGGACGGAAAATCAGATTTGCAAGATCCGCCTTTCCTATCATGCCCTCGCAGGTGATAACCGCCATCCTGTGACCGTCGGACGAAAAATACTTGATTATAAGATCCGAGCTGTTGTTCATCAGCCTTCTTACCTCAGAACAGTTGATATTAAGATTTGCGGCAAGCCTGCTGTCGCCGCTGTTTATGCTCTCTACCGATTTTTCGGATAAATCAGGCAGTTTTTTTGAATTGCTCATTTAAGTTCCTCGCATATTGAAAGATAATCAGCAGATAATAGCTGTGTAGCCAATCTGTAACTTATCTTTTCCGTCAATGGAGGAAAATATGCTGATAATAATTATCCGTTCCGTGCTTTTGTACATTCTTATAGTATTCGCCCTGCGTCTTATGGGCAAAAAACAGCTTGCTCAGTTACAGCCCTCCGAGCTTGTAACGACAATACTTATATCCAATATCGCCACGTTGTCGCTTGAGGATTCGACCGTCCCGATGATATACGGAGTTATCCCGATACTGATGATAGTCTGCATGGATGTTTTCATGTCTTTTATTATGCTCAAGAATTCACGCTTCCGCCGCCTTGTGACAGGCACACCTCAGATAATCATTACCGACGGCATAATCGACCGCAAGGTTATGAAGCACCTTCGCTACAGCGTTGACGAGCTTATGGAAGCAATGCGTGAATGTATGATATTTGATATTTCACAGGTGCAGTACGCAATAGTAGAAACGACCGGCAAGATAAATTTCTATCAGAAAAGCCGTTATCGCAACGTTGAAAACGGCGACGTCGGGGTTCAGGTGACAAACTGCGATCCGCCCTGCCTGCTTATAAAGGACGGCGAAATAAACTATCCCGGACTTCGCCGCTGGAACGGCGATGAAGCAAAACTGCGTGAAATGATTAAAAGTATGAAGCTCGATATAAAGGATATTTTCCTGCTCACAGACAGCACAGACAAAGGCATTTATACAGTGCTTAAAAGCAATGACAAATACGGCACAAAGCCGATATGTAAAGCGGAGGATAAATAAATGGGTCGAATTACCGCCTGTGCGGCAATAGTCATAGCTATGGTGGCTTTTGCCCTTTACGGCTACAATTATTCAGACACCTGTGCAAGAAGGATCTACCTTGCCGCCGACGAGATTACACAGGCGGTTGATGAAAACGACACCGCAAAAGCCATCGAAAAGGCAGACCTTGCCGAACAGCTTTGGCGGAAAATGTCGCAGCATACCATCTTTGTTGAGGATACCGAATGCGACAACGAAATAGCTATGAGCCTTGCCAGAATAAAAGTATTTGCCGAAAACGGCGAGGACGATATTTATTCCGAATGCGCCGTGCTTAAACGCCTTATCGAGCTGTATATCACCCGCCAGCAGATAACGCCTGCAAGCGTATTCTGACATATAAAAATGCCGACGGCTTTTGCCGTCGGCATTATATCTGTATTGATTTTCGGTTTAGGAAACAGTAGCGTTAAGTTCCTTGATTCTTGCTTCAATTACGCCCTTGTTTTCATCACGGACTGTAGTATACGAATTACCGCCCATTATAACGTCTGATGTGAGATGGCCCACTGCGTTTTCACCGTTTGTAGAGTCTGCTATATCAGGGCCTATACCGTTCTTGAACTCAAATACCGATTCAAATGTAGCAGGATCCTTCAGCTTATCAAGTCTGTCAAGAAGTGTTTCATTCCAGTCGAACTCATCAATAGACTGCTGTCTTCCTGCCTTCTTTACTTCCTCATCCTTAGATGATAACAGGTTAGCATATATCCACGCCTTATAACCGTCAGCATTCTTTGAACCCGAAACGAACATATAAGCGTCCTGTTTCATTTCCTGATAATATGTATCCGCACCGTCCATCTGGGGGAAGGGTACAAAGTTTATCTCATCATCTTCCCACTTGTTTTTCTTCTTGAACTTTCTCCAGGTTTCTTCATATCTCCATGTGCCGTCCTCAATGAAGAGCGTATTGCCGTCAGCCCATTCATTATAGCTGGGTGTCCAGTTGTTTTCTATCTCTCTGGGATAACGGAGCTGTTCCTGAGTATCATCGAATGTACGGAGCATATCCATGCACTTTTCGATGTTTGCATCATAAAGGTTGCTTACCAGCTTACCGTTCTCAAGACCGATAAGGGGCTTACCTGTTGTAGCGATAAATGCGTGGTCAAGGCCGTAACCGTCAAACGCATACTTTGCGTTGTCGGGATCTGTGAACTTTCTTGCCATTTCGATGCACTTTGACCAAGTCCACTCGCCCTTTTCAAACAGTTCCCAAGGATCATCAAAGCCGTTTTCTTCAATGATGGACTTTCTGTACCAGAGCAGAGTTGCGGGGTTTACGTCAACAATAGGCGTATAAACCTTACCGCCCCAGTTGAACTTGTCTATGATCGGCTTATAATCAACCCAATCCTCAGTATTTGTATCAACAACACCGTCGATTGTCTGGAAAAGGTTCTGATAAATTCCGTAAGGATAGTTGGATGTTTCAAAAGGGAATGTATCGGGTGATTCATCCGACTGAACCAGCTTTGCAAGGTCAAGGTATCTGTCATTGTAGTTGGAAACCTTAACATTTACGAAAACATTTTCGTCAGCCACTGTTTCATAGCCCTCGGGCTTGTTCTTAGGAGTTCCGTAAAGCGTCTTGAAAAGCTCTACCGCAGGCGATGCCTCCTGAATATCATACCACGCCATGAACTTGAGTTTCGTATCAACCTTAATATCCTTGTAGTCTTCCGCTACAGAAACGTTGTCTACGGCACTCTTTACATTTTCGTTAGAAGACATTATCTTCTGACTGCCGGTAGCTGCTCCGCCGCTTGTTGTTGATGCGGCACTGTCCGTTCCTCCGGGTGTGGAATTCGTGCTTCCCGAGCAACCCGTAAACGCTGTCGCACCCATTACAAGAGCAAGAGCGGCCGCTGAAATCTTTTTGGTCGTTTTCTTCATATAATGTACCTCCGATACGGCATTATAAGCCGCTTAATACTCCTATATTATACCAAATTTACGACCGTCAATCAACCATTAGTTAATCCAAACTTTGAAAACTTTTTTGTGGATATACAACAACGAATTTTGCGTTTTCACACCGTTTACACGTTTTTTAAGTTAATTATCTTTATACATCTGCGAATAACCGAGTTTTGTGAATCCGTTTCTTTCGTACAGCCTTACCGCTCTTTCGTTGTCAGGCTCTGTTTCAAGACGGATTCTTGCAACATCGGCATATTCCTTTTCAATAAACTTAAAAAATTCTCCGGTTATACCCTTACAGCGATGCTCCGGCTTTACATATATCTCCTCAAGCCATACCACAATACCGCCCGCCTCGTTTGAATAAGTAAGCGCAAGCAGTGCAAAGCCGTAAACCTCTTTTTTATCGTCACTGCGGAACATAAAGCATACCGTATACGGTGAGCCTTCCATAAGCACATCGAATGTAAGCTTATGATTTTCATCGGGGATAGGGTGAAGCACAGCGGGAGAATGATAGAAATCATGCTCCATAGCGAGATATTCTTCACGGTCAGCTTTTCTTATTTTTTCAAATACCATATTTCCTCCTGTCACGCAAGCCCTAACGGATTAATAAACAGATACGCAAAATATCCTGCGTAAGCAACGAGCATGATTATACCGCCCGCTCTTGTAAGCTCCTTTTTGCGTAAAACGAGCAGACCCAGCAGTACAGCGGTAGCTATCGCAACTATCGTATCAATGATAAATGCCTCACCGAAGGTCAGTACGCTCGGTGAGCATATTGATGCCAGACCTACAACGAACAAGATATTGAAAATATTACTGCCGATTATGTTGCCTATAGCAATATCGGATTTCTTCTTGAGCGAAGCCGCAATGCAGGTTATAAGCTCCGGCAGTGATGTGCCGAATGCAACAACGGTCAGCGAGATAGTCCTGTCGTCCACTCCTATTACCTGTGCTATGCTCTTTGCTGATGCAACCGTAAGGTCGCTTCCGAGTACGATGCTCACAAGTCCTATAAGAGTGATAAGTATCAGAACAGGTATCTTGTCCTTTTCGGTAAGCTGCGGCACTTCATCTGCCGAGCTGTCGTCACCCTTCTTGTAAAGGTAGAACAGATAGCCTAAGAACGCCGCAAAAAGCACCAGCATAATCACGCCGTCTATCTTGTCAAGTCCTCCGCCTATCCAGCCGAGCAGCAGTAATACGGCTGTAATGAATACAACAAACGGTATCTCGAATTTAAGCGTGTTCGGCTTTATCTTAAGGTTTGTTATCAGTGCGCTGACGCCGAGTATCAGCAGTATGTTCATAATATTACTGCCCACCACGTTACCTATCGAAATAGCCGCCGCATCCTGAAATGCCGCACTTATACTGATAGCCGCCTCAGGTGCAGAAGTACCCATCGCCACTATCGTAAGACCTATTACTATCTGCGGGATTTTAAATTTAGCCGCAATTTTTGACGCACCCTCGACAAACAGATCCGCACCCTTTATCAGCATAGCGAATCCCACTATCAGCACGCCGAGCGAGCATATAACATTTGCATTTATATTCACGCCGACCATATTCATAACATACAGTGCAGCACCTATCACAAGAGCGATTACCGCAATTAACATTTTCTGTCCTCTTTCTCTGTTAACACATTAAATTTTTCGGTTACACGAATGACGGGCAGTGACGTTTCATAGAAGCGACTGCCCGTTCATATTGATTTTTATCGCTTACTGCTCTCCTGCAAGCTCCTTGTAAAGACCGATATACAGCTTAGCCGACTGCTTCCAGCTGAAATCCGCCTTCATAGCTCTGGTGACCAGCTTGTTCCACTCTGTCTTGTTCCAGTAGCAATCCTTCGCTCTCTTTACCGCATAGAGCATATCGTGAGCGTTATATGACTGGAAGGTATAGCCTGTACCGTTCTCATCTCCGCAGTCAACTATGCTGTCAGCAAGACCGCCCGTTTTGCGTACTATCGGGATAGTGCCGTAACGCAGAGAGATCATCTGTGCAAGTCCGCACGGCTCGCTCTTACTGGGCATAAGGAACATATTCGCTCCGGCATAGATTTTCTTTGCAAGGTCAGGGATATATCCGCAGGTAAACGCCACTCTGTCGGGATATTTCCAGCGCATCTCGTGGAAGAACTGCTCGTACTGAGCCTCGCCCGAGCCTAATATAACTACCTTGTAGCCGAGATTTATTATATCATCAAACACACACTTTACAAGATCAAAGCCCTTATGCTCAACAAGTCTTGATACCATACCGAGAACCGGCTCGTCACCCTGAGGAAGTCCTACTTCTTCAAGCAGCTTCTGCGTGCATATCTTCTTGCCTGCCTTCTTTGAAACCGTGAAGTTTGCAGGGATTGAAGGATCTGTAGCAGGGTTGTACATATCCGTGTCTATGCCGTTCAGGAAACCGCAGGTCTTGTACTGCTTATCCGAAAGCGCCCTGTCAAGACCGTGTGAGAACCACGGGTCGAGTATTTCCTTCGAATATGTCGGAGATACCGTTGTGACCTTGTCTGCAACCTCAATAGCGGCTTTCATAAGGTTTATATCCCTGTCATACTCCATAAGAGAAGCGAAGTGCTTGGGTATACCCAGAACATCTTCGAGTATCTCCATGCCGTATCTGCCCTGATACTGAATGTTGTGTATAGTAAATACATTCTTTATGCCCCACAGCTTTTCATCGTTTCTGTAGAAAATGCTGTAGTATACAGGTATAAGAGCGCACTGCCAGTCGTTAGAATTTATTATCTGCGGCTTGAAGTCGATGACTTTGAGCATTTCAAGAACAGCACGGGAGAAGAAAGCATATCTTTCCGCATCGTCATAATAACCGTAAAGTCCGAAATCACGCTTGAAATAATACTCGTTATCAAGAAAATAATATGTAACATTATTTATCTTTGCCGTGAAAAGTCCGCAATACTGATTTCTCCAGCCTACCGGCACAGAAAAATTAGTAACATACGTCATCTGATCACGCCACTGCTGTTTTATCGTATTCACATAGAGAGGTACTACAACGCAAGCCTCATGGCCTTCTTCAACGAGTGCTTTGGGAAGTGAGCCTGCAACATCCGCAAGTCCGCCCGAAGCCGCTACCGGCTGAGCTTCACTTGCTGCATAAAGGATCTTCATGTTTTTCCGCCTTTCAGCCACGCAGTCTGATTTTCAGTATGTGGCTATTTTTATAGTTTCTTATTCCTATTTAAAAATATATCATATTTCGTTTTCAAAATCAAGCAAAATTTGTCTGCCTTTATGTCGAAGAAAGAAAAATCGGAAATAATAACTAAATATTTCAATTTCTCTTGTTCATTTTAACAAAATCGCTCTCCGTTGGTATTGCATTTTTATCTAAATCGGAGTATAATCTTAATTGAGGCAGTTGTTTTCACGGATTTTCATAAACAATTGTCCGCCTTGTACAACATAGAAAAGGAAAGGTGTCATTACAATGGCTGAAAAAGAAATTACTTTACTTGACGTTATAGACAGAGCGCAGCTGCAATCACTGCAGGACGCATTTGCAAAGGCTACCGGTATGGCTGCATTGGCTACAGATAAAAGCGGTCCTGTCACCCAGCTTTCATGTCCTACCGATTTCTGCATGAACTATACGAGAAAATCGAGCGTAGGCTGTGAGCGTTGCAATCTCTGCGACCTTAAGGGCGGCGAGCAGGCAAGCAGAACAGGTAAGCCTGCGGTATATTATTGCCACGGCGGACTTGTCGATTTTGCTTCCCCGATAATCGTAAACGGCAAACAGATCGGCTCGCTTATAGGCGGACAGGTGCTTACCGAAGAACCGGATCTTGACAAGTTCCGTGCAATAGCAAAGGAGATTGACGTTGATCCCGATGAATATGTAGAGGCTGTAAAGAAAGTACCGATAGTTTCCGAAGAAAAGGTAAACAATGCCGCCGAGCTTTTATACAAGATGGCTCAGGCGCTTTCACAGGTCGGCTACGAAAAGTACCGCATAACCGAGGAGCATAAAGAAGCGGATATTCTTTTCGATGAAGTACATTCCGACTACGAGGATATAAACGGAAACGTTGACGATCTCAATTCCTCTATCGAAGTTCTTTCCGCAGAGTTCGACACACTTCGCGAAAAGGCTTCCGAGTCAGCAAAGGCTGTCGCACAGACCGACTCTATACTTAAGTACATACAGAATGTCGCTACACAGATGACCCTGCTCGGCTTCAATGCGTCTATTGAAGCAAAGCACGTCGGCGAGGCAGGCGCAGGCTTCAACGTAATAGCGCAGGAGGTAAGACAGCTTGCCGAGCAGACCTCAAACCAGACACGGAGCATTGAAGATGTGCTTGGCAGTGTCCGTTCATCAATTTCCGCTATTGATAAGGAGATCACCTTAGCGGTAGGAAAGATCGAAACCAACATCGCTACAGTAAAATCGCTCAGCTCAAAAATCGCACAGACCTCAGAAAAAATCGACAAAATCAGCAAAAACCAGAACTGATTTTATTTTGACTAAGATATTAAAATCGGGACGCACCACACGATGCGTCCCGCTTCAGTCTGTCAAAAAAACTATTGTTATTATAGCTGTACTGTGAGACATATCACCAACACCGCCGAAAACACTTTCCTTACCGACAAGGTATTAATAATTTCGTGAGTGTATCAGTACAACTGCACTGACATTGACTCTTCAAAAAAACGCCACTAACCTGAGATATATGTACTAACCTGCGGACGTGTAGCGTTAAGCGTCCCTGCATTG
>OOCB01000121.1_pt1 | contig 124581 bp, 101 predicted proteins | sample 1671351 | NCBI WGS metagenome assembly OOCB01 (sample SAMN06348148, study PRJEB24527) | human gut metagenome | biome: human gut; feature: ankylosing spondylitis patient; material: feces | host: Homo sapiens | place: China | collected 2015-10 | reverse complement strand
CCTCTCGGCGGCCTTGCGAAAAACAAATCCAAGTTAGACCATTTCAAATGGTTCGATGTCTGCCCGGATGCGACACTGAATGTGTCCATCCTCGCAGTATCCGGTTCTCAAGGTGCACGCTTTGCGGCTGATCCGGTCCGACCGGGCCGCGCGGCAAGGAGATATATTGCCAGACCGGAGGGGCGCCGGGGGCGGGAATCTGGGCGTACACATTTCCTACACAATTTGGGATCCGACTAACGTTTGCCAGCCGTTAACTACCGCTCACCGAGCATCTCTTTATATAAGGCAGTCTCATGGTTAAAGCGGATACGTTCCCCTAGCTAAAGCACAGCCAGCATCGAGCAACTCATCACGTTCTTCCACCGAGAACCCCTCGGCGTAGACGCGCACCACTGGTTCGGTCCCGCTAGGACGGACCAGCAGCCACGTGTCATCCTCGAATGCTAAACGCAAGCCATCCATATGACTAACGTTTTGCGGCACCTTGCCACAAATCGACTTGGGGTTTACGCCCGGCAGCAGGGTTCGTAACGTTTCGGCATCTTCGGCCTCAAGGCGCAAATCGCGTCGACCGTAACTCGTCTTACCAAAACTGTCCTCGAGTTGGTCGACCAGAACGCCCAAAGGCGCGTCCGTCTTTGCCATAAGCTCACACAGAATCAGACAGGCGAGGATTCCATCGCGCTCGGGCATATGCGCGGCGATGCCGATACCACCGGCTTCCTCGCCGCCTATGAGGACGCCACCCTTCTTCATCTCTGCCGCTATATATTTGAAACCGACTGGTTTGACGGTCACGCGGCAGCCAAGCGCCTCGGCAATGCGACGCACGAGCGTCGAGCACGAAAGATTGACGACGACGCGTCCCTCCAAATTACGAAATTGAACCAAGTCGCCCAAAACGAGCGCCATGATCTGATGCGGATGTATATATCTGCCGCGCTCGTCAACCGCGCCGATGCGATCGGCATCGCCATCAGTCACCAGGCCGGCACACGCCCCGTCCTCGACAACTGCGCGCTCACAAGCGTCCACCCACGGCTCAACGGGGTCGGGGCAGATATCTTCTTGGTCAGGCGCCTGCCCGGCGTGAATCTCGTGCACCTCAACGCCAAGCTCGCGCAGCAAGTCGGCTAGATAGCCCTGGGCTGCGCCGCCCATGGGGTCAACAACCACGCGCAGGTGCGCGGCGCGGATGGCTTCGGCATCGACAAACGATGCCACCGCTTGCATATAGTCAGGAATGATATCCGCGGTGCGATATTGCCCCTCGATCCCCATTGGCTCGGGAGCCATGGTCTCTTCGAGCTCTTCGATGACATCCTGGTTGGCGGTCGAGCCGTCACCCATGCGAATCTTGAGACACAGATAACCCTGCGGATGATGGGACCCCGTCACCATGAGCGCGCCGCACGCCTCACCGTCATAAGCCGCCGCCCACGTAAGGGCAGGGGTCGGAACAGGTCGCGAAGCGAGCACGGCGTCTAGCCCGTGCGCTGCTAGCACACCCGCCGCAAGCTCAGCGAACTCGCGCGCCAGGGGCCGAGTGTCGAACCCTATATATACCGTTTTGCCCGGATTGGTCTTTTGCCACAACTCGCCGACGGCATCGGCGATACGGGCAACGTTATCGGCAGTGAAGTCCTCATCGACGCGAGCGCGCCAACCGTCAGTTCCAAAATGAATTATCGCGCACACGCGCAGACACCTCACAGTGTTTGGATCATGGTACGCATGAGGTATACCCGCGATACACGCTCGGCAACCTGCCGGCACCAGCATTCACCATTTGGGCAAATGCTGCCGAGGACATGCAGGCAATAAAAAAACCGCCCCGTATGGAGCGGTTTTGCCCTTTATATATCGAGCGCCTCGGCCATCGCTGCCGTAGTGATTGCCGTGGTTCCACAGCAACTGCCCACCATTGCGGCACCGGCATGTCTCCATTCGATGCATGCGCGCGCGAAAGCTTCGGGGTTCTCGTGCCATACGGGGCCATCCTGAGTCTGGACCGGATCGCCCACGTTGGGACGCACCGTGACGGGAGTAGTCGCCGATGCAACCATCCTGGGCACCGCCGCGTTCGCGGCCGCAAGCGAACAGCAATTAACACCAACCGAGTTTGCGCCGTGTTTTTCGGCGTACAAAACGGCTGCCTCGATGTTGAGGCCATCGCCCAACAGGTCGCCCTTATCGTCAACGACAAAACTCACCAGAACAGGCATGCCGTCGGCGGCATCTCGGGCGCCGGCAAGCATGGGCTGCAAATTACGGATAGACGTCACCGTCTCGATCAGCAGACCGTCAACACCAGCATTGAGCAAGGCGTGCGCCTGTTCGCGCGCAATGCCTCGGATCTCACGAAACTCGGCCGAGTCCTCGGCAAACCACTCAATACCGATCGGACCCATCGAGCCCAGCAGCAGCTGAGGGTGCGCCTGGCGGGCATCGTCGACGGCCCCGCGATTGACCTCCGCCACGGACGGCGCAATCTGGTCGTGCTTGAGGGCATAGCTTGATGCCTGAAAGGTATTGGTAATGAGTACCTGCGCGCCGGCGGCGACATACAAGCGATGGATACGAGAAACGGTCTGCGGCTCTGCCAGATTCCAAAACGCCGGTGGAATATCGGCGGCGTCGTACTCACTCAACAGAACACTGCCCATGGGGCCCTGCGCCAACAAGGTCTCGCTCGACAAGCGGCGCGTAAGTTCCTCGGCACCAAAGCGATTGTAATAACTCGTATCCATATATATCCCGCTATTCCTCGACGCTGATTCCCTGCTTTTCGAGATAGGCGAGCCAGCGGTTCATCGTGTCCTCGGATAGCGCATGCTCCATCATGCAGGCCTCGGAATCGGCTCGCTCAAATTCGACACCGAGCTCCTGAACCAAAAACGTGCGGACGAGGCGATGACGGTACCAGATAGCCGTGCCAACCTCGCGGCCGCGATCGGTCAGGACTACCTTGCCGTAGTGCGATTGCTCGACAAGCTCGGATGCCTTGAGCGCCGAAACCGCTTTATTGACCGATGCCTTGGAGACGCCAAGGCGCTGCGCGATGTCGACCGATCGCACGCCGTTGGTTTCCCCCTCTTCGCTTTCAATGCGAACCATGCACTCCAAGTAGTCTTCGTTCGCCACCGTCAGATGTAGTTCGCGCGAGCTATTTGTCGTATCCATGATCTTCCGTCCCTTCTGCATTCAATGGCTGATTCTACCCCATCCAAGCGTCGCGGTATGCCGTGGCATACCGTGCTAGAGTTCTTGTTGCACACGACGACCAAGATTGGAGCGGTCTTTATGGAAAACACCACCACGAACCCCGATGTCCTCGAGCGCTTTTTGCGCTACGTCCAGATCAACACGCAGTCCGAGGATGCAAACTGCGACCAGGTACCTTCGAGCACCGTTCAGTTTGACCTTGCCAACGTGCTGGCTGAAGAGCTGCGCGAGCTTGGTGCGGAAGATGCCCACGTGACCGAGCACGCCTATGTCTGCGCGCATATCCCCGCAAGTGCGGGCGCTGAGGACAAGCCCGCCCTGGGCCTGATCGCCCATCTCGACACCACCGAAGTTGCACCGGGCGCCGGCGTGAAGCCGCACATCGTACACTACGAAGGCGGCGACCTGGTCTGCGGCACGGTTGACGGTAAGCCCGTTGCCATGAGTACCGCCAAGCTTCCCGCCCTGAATGACCTCGCGGGTGAGGACCTGGTCTGCAGCGATGGCACCACGCTGCTGGGCGCGGACGACAAGGCAGGCGTCGCCGAGATCATGTCACTTGTCGCGCGTATCGCTCAGGACCCTTCTCTGCCCCATCCCGCACTCGGCATTTGCTTCTGCCCTGACGAGGAGATCGGCCACGGAGCCGAGCTGCTGGATATCGATACCTTTGGCTGCAAGTACGCCTACACGGTCGACGGCGGCCCCATCGGCGAGCTGGAGTGGGAGTGCTTTAACGCCGCCGAGGCGACTGTCTGCTTTGAGGGCCAGTCCATCCACCCGGGCGACGCTAAGGGCCGTATGGTCAACGCAGGCAATCTGTTCTGCGACTTCAACGCGTTGCTCCCCTACGTGCAGCGTCCGGAGTATACGGAAGGCTACGAGGGCTTTTATCACCTTGAGGGTGTATCTGCGACCGTCGATCACGCCACAGCGCGCTATATCGTCCGCGACCATGACGCCGCCAAGTTCCAGCAGAAACTCGACCTTATTGATGCCGCCGCCTCGATGCTCAACCAGCGTCTGGGTGAGGAGCGCGTGACAGTCGAGATTAAGCAGCAGTATCGAAATATGGCCGAGATCGTTTGTGACTTTCCCGAGCTTATTGATGTTGCCAAGGAAGCCTACCTTGCCTGCGGCGTTGAGCCCCAAGTGCTGCCGATTCGCGGCGGCACCGACGGCGCGCAGCTGTCGTTCCGCGGTCTGCCCTGCCCCAACCTTTCCACCGGCGGCTATTGCTACCACGGCGTCAACGAATTCGTCCCGGTCAGTTCGCTCGTCAAGATGACCGACGTGCTCCAGGAGCTCGTCGCCCGCTTTGCATAAGCCTGGCTGCACAAGTCAAAAAGACGAATCGCCCCGTCCTCAACCAAGAACGGGGCGATTTTTTGCTGCAATGAGAACAGGTTGACGCACGCCAGCCTCTTAACGCAAGGAGTGTCCCAAACTGCCGGCACAAAAGGAACGTCCCCAAGTGCCGCAAAATGACGACATCCACTCTCGCTTTGTGGGTAGTCATTGGGGAGGTTCTTGTTTGACTAGTCGTTTAAAAACGTCCCCAATGACTACCCAACGACTAGTCCGGACCAAGGCAACGCCGATGTTTTGGCAACGACAGCGAAAACCCGCCAGAGCGAGCAAGGTGCCTTGAAACGAGGCGGCATTGATCTTTTGATCATGCCGCCGAAGTTGAAAGGCAGATTGCCGCTCTGGCGGGTTTGCAGCGTCAACTGGTTACGCGGGCTGGTAAGCCCGCGTAACCCTAATAATTGGCCTCGTAGCCGTTGCCGTCGCCGGTGGGCTCTTCGTAGTAGTCCGAATCGCTCGAATCGCTTGAGTCATCGGAATCGTCAGAGCTGACCGATGAGGTTGCGGTACCGTTTGCGTAATCGTCAGACGTGTTGTTGTTCAGGTCGCCGATCGTAGAGCTGGAACCGTCGGAAAGACCCATGGTGTTGGGACCCTTGGGATCCTTGCCAGCATCGACGCGCTCCATCATTTCCTTGAGCTCGTCCTCGTAGACAAAGACGTAGCTCACACCGTCGATCATGGTGCTGTCGTCGGCGTACGAGGGCAGGTTGGCCGAGTAGATACCGTCGACATCCATACCGCGCATGGCGTTGACCGTAGCCACGATATCCTGAACGCTCATATCGGTTACGAGCATATCGGACAGCGAATTAACCAGGCCAAAGATCTTCGTGGCATCGAAGTTATTGAGAATCTGGTTGGCAAGGGCGCCAAGCACCTGACGCTGGTGGCGCATGCGCGTGTAATCGCCGTCGGCATAGGTGTAGCGGCAGCGGGCATAGGTAAGGGCGGTGGCACCGTCCATATGCTGCTGGCCAGCGGTAATCTTAATATCCAGGTGCTCGGGGTCGTCAACATCATCGGTTGCGTTAATGTCGATACCGCCAACCGAATCAATCAGCGCCTGCATACCGTCGAAGCTGACCTCGGCATAGTGGGAAATCTGAACACCGCACAGCTCGTTGACCGCCTCGACCATGGCCTCGGCGCCGCCAACGGTATGGCAGGCGTTGATCTTCATGGTCTCGCCCTTGTACTCGACCTTGGTGTCGCGCGGAACGGAAATGAGCGTCGCCTGCTTTTGCGTGGGGTCGATGCGTGCCAGGATAATCGAGTCGGCACGATACGTATCCTCGCCCGGACGGCCGTCGGTACCAAGAAGCAGCACGTAGAACGGATCCTTTGCCTCATCGGTGTCAACCAGAACCCGACGCAGATTGTCGGTAATGACATTAGAATCGCCGAGCTTGCCCATAATGGTGGCAAACCACAGGCCGGCAGCGGTAGTGGCACTCAACAGCACGCCAAGCACGACAATGAGCGCGACGTGACGAATCGTGTGGCTACGACGACGTTGGCGAGCGCGCTCGGAATAGCGAGCCACGTTATCGCGACTGTAGATCTTGGCCTGCGCACCAGTTGAGGGTCTTCGGGTGGTGGTATCTGCGAGGGGCTTTTTATTAAACATAGGCAACCTGTATTAGTAGATGACGGGATCGGGGACGGTAGCATGCTCGACATGCGCGCCGAGCGCCTGCAGCTTTTCGACAAACTGCTCGTAGCCGCGCTTGATGTGATGGATAGCCGAAACCTCGGTCGTCCCGTCGGCGATCAAGCCCGCTACGACGAGGGCCGCTCCGCCGCGCAGATCGGGCGAGGTAACCTGTGCACCCGAGAAGCCCTTGACGCCATGAATCATGGCATGATGGCTCTCGATACGAATGTCGGCACCCATGCGCACCAGCTCAGAGGCAAACATAAAGCGATTCTCGAAGATGTTCTCGGTAATAACGGAACTGCCGTCGGCAAGGGCGGAGAGCACCATAATCTGCGCCTGCATGTCGGTCGGGAAACCGGGGAACGGAAGCGTCTGGATGTCGACCGGCTTGATACGCTCGGCACGGTTCACATGGACGCCATCCTCGACGCGCTCGCAGTCGATACCCATGAGCTCCATCTTCTTGAGCACCATGCCCAAATGAATGGGGCAAAAGCCCGTGACATCGACACCGCGATCGTCCGCCATCAACGCACCGGCGACGATAAAGGTACCGGCCTCGATGCGGTCGCCCACCACGCGATGGATAACGGGATGGAGCTCTTCCACGCCTTCGATAGTCACGACGGGCGTACCGGCGCCAACAATCTTGGCGCCCATCTCGTTGAGCATGTTAGCGAGATCGACGATCTCGGGCTCGCGGGCGGCATTGTCGATAACCGTGGTGCCCTGTGCGCGCACAGAGGCCATGATGAGGTTCTCGGTTGCACCGACGCTGGCAAACTCGAGCGTGACGGTGGTACCGCGCAGGCCCTGAGGCGCATTGGCGTTGATATAGCCGTGGGCGGTATCGAACTCAACGCCCAAGGCCTCAAGACCCAAGATATGCATATCGATCTTGCGAGCGCCCAGGTTGCAGCCGCCGGGCATGGCGATCTTGGCGCGATGGAAACGGCCCAGCAGGGGTCCCATCACGGCGGTGGAAGCACGCATCTTGGCAACGAGCTCGTAGGGCGCCTCCCAAGAATCGACCTGGGAGGTATCGATCTCGAGCGTGTGCTCGTCGAGAACATCGATCGTGGCGCCCATACCCTTGAGCACCTTGCCCATCACGTGGACATCGGAAATATCAGGCACGTTCTGCAGCGTCGTCTTGCCCGGCGCCAGAAGCGTTGCCGCCATGAGTTTGAGCGCGGAGTTCTTGGCGCCCGAAACAGGCACGGAACCTCCGATGGCGTGGCCACCCTCAACGCGGATAATATCCAAGGTCTACCCTTTCAAAAAGCATGCCCGGGGTGGCTGGGCCATCCCGGGCATGATGTGTTCGCAAATGGTCGAACGCTAAAACGTTTGACTATTGGGCAAGCTTGAGCTTACACCATGCGATTTCATTATAGAGGTAGGCGCGGCGTGCATCATCCTCCGACAAATTACCCAGCTTCTCTTCAAAACCTTGAATATCAGCTTTAACCTTATCGGCGTCGACGGTCGCCAAATCGCAAGCGCGCTCGGCGAGGACGGTCACGACATCGTCCGCAACCTGGGCATAGCCGCCGGCCACGGCAAACGTGTGGTCGACAGTGCCCATGGCCTTATCGGAAACGCGAACGTAACCGCGGTCGATTGTGCAGATTTCGCTGGAGTGAGCAGGCAGAACGCCAAACTCACCATCCGTGGACGGAATCGACACAAACGCAGCGTCGCCCTCATAGGCGCAGCTCACGGGGCACACGATGCGGATACGCATAACCTACTTCTCCCCCATCTTGCGGGCGCGCTCGCGCACGTCCTCAATCGTGGAAGCATAGCGGAATGCCTGCTCGGGCAGGTCATCGGCCTTGCCGTCAACAATCTCGGCGAAGGAGCGGACGGTATCCTCGACGCGGACGTAGACACCGGGGTTGCCGGTGAACTTCTCGGCGACGTGGAAGGACTGGGAAAGGAACTGCTGGATCTTACGGGCACGGTTGACCGTAAGGCGCTGCTCCTCGGACAGCTCGTCCATACCCAGAATGGCGATGATGTCCTGAAGGTCGGAGTACTCCTGCAGGAGCTCCTGGACCTTGACGGCGACACGGTAGTGCTCCTCGCCGACGATCGAGGGATCGAGAGCGTCGGAGGAAGACGCGAGCGGGTCGATAGCCGGGAACAAACCGAGCGACGAAATGCTACGCGAAAGAACCGTAGTGGCGTCCAGGTGCGTAAACGTCGTGGCAGGCGCCGGGTCGGTCAGGTCGTCTGCAGGGACGTAGACAGCCTGGACGGAGGTAATGGAACCCGTCTTGGTCGAGGTAATGCGCTCCTGGAGGTCACCCATCTCGGTAGCCAGCGTAGGCTGGTAACCGACGGCGGACGGCATACGACCCAGCAGTGCGGAAACCTCGGAACCGGCCTGGGAGAAGCGGAAGATGTTGTCGATGAACAGCAGAACGTCCTGGCCGCGATCGCGGAAGTACTCAGCGGTGGTAAGGCCAGCCAGACCGATGCGCAGACGCGCTCCAGGCGGCTCGTTCATCTGACCATAGACCAAGCAGGTCTTGTCGATAACGCCAGACTCGCTCATCTCGAGATAAAGGTCGGTGCCCTCGCGGGTACGCTCGCCGACGCCGGTGAACACCGAGGTGCCGCCGTGCTCCTGGGCGAGGTTGTTGATGAGCTCCTGAATCAGAACGGTCTTGCCAACGCCGGCGCCGCCGAACAGGCCGGTCTTGCCGCCACGGATGTAGGGCTCGAGCAGGTCGACGGCCTTGATGCCGGTCTCGAAGATCTCGGTCTTGGTGGTGAGCTCGTCAAAGCGGGGCGCTGCATGGTGGATGGGGTAGAACTCCTCCACCTCGGGCATGGGCTTGCCGTCGACGGGCTTGCCCATGACGTTCCAAATGCGACCGAGCGTCTTGGGACCAACGGGCATCTTCATGGGCTCACCGGTATCGGTAGCGATGAGGCCGCGCTGCAGGCCGTCGGTCGAGGACATGGCGACCGTGCGGACGACGCCGCCCGGAAGCTGGCTCTCGACCTCGAGGATCGTGCTCAGATGACCGATCGGGGTCTCGGCCTCGACCGTGAGCGCGTTGTAGATCGGGGGCACCGCGCCGTCAAACTTGACGTCGACGACAGGGCCGATGATACGCACGATGCGACCATCACCGGCAGTCGTCTTCTTGGTGGCTTCCTCGACCGCAAGCTTTACGGTGTTATTAGCCATTACTGTTCCTCCAATGCTGAGGCTCCGCCGACGATCTCGTTAATCTCGGTCGTGATCGAAGCCTGGCGCACGCGACTATACGTGCGGGTAAGGGTCGAGATGATCGCGGTGGCGTTTTCCGTCGCGGAGTGCATGGCCTTGCGGCGTGCACCCTGCTCGGCAGCCGCCGAATCGATCAGGGCCTGGTAGATGACCGTCAGGATATAAGACGGCACAAGCTTGCCGAGAACATGCTCAGGAGAGGGCACGAACTCGAACGTGGACGAGATGCGCTTAGGGGCGTCGGTCTCGTTCTTACGCGGACCGTGGGCCATAGCGATCATCTCGGGGTCGAGCGGCAACAGATGCTCGACGCGAAGCTCCTGATCCACGCGGTTCTTGGCGTGGTGGTAGACAAGCTCGACACGGTCAAGCTCACCGGCACGATACGCATCGCAGATATGAGAGGAAATCATGCGGGCCTGATTGAAATCGGGCTCAGAGGAGTTGCCCTCAAAGTGCATGACAACGTTTGCGCGGTCACGGAAATACGTGGCCGGCTTACGCCCGCACGCGATGATCTCGCACTCGATGCCGTCGTTCGCCCAAGAAGCGGCGAGCTTTTCGGCCGTGCGCTCCACCGTCGTATTGAAACCGCCGGCAAGGCCGCGGTCCGAGGCAATAACGACAATCAGGCCATGCTTGACGCTCTCATGCTTCTGCAGCATGGGATCGGTGCCCGAACAGGAGGCGTCGCCGGCGACCGTCAACATGACGTCGGTCAGCGCCTCCTTATAGGGCTCGGCCTGCTTGGAGCGATCGAGGGCACGACGGATCTTGGCCGTAGAGACCATCTCCATCGTGCGCGTGATCTGCTTGGTCGTGGTAACCGAGGAGATTCGCTTCTTAATGTCGCGAAGGTTGGCCATGGGGCTTAGTTCTCCTCTGATCCAGAAACATCCGAATGGTGCTTGGCCATGAACTGCTGCTTGAAGTCGCCGATGACGCGCAAGAGCTCAGCCTTGGTGTCATCATCGATCTTCTTGGCGCGAACCTTGTCGAGCAGCGAGCCAAAGCCATTGTCCATGTACTCGATGAGCTCGGCACGGAAGGGCAGCACGTCGGCGATCTCCAGGTCATCCAGGAAGCCCTCGTTGCCAGCGAACAGCGTAACGATCTGCTCGCCAACCTCAAACGGCTTGTAACGCGGCTGCTTCAGGAGCTCGGTCATGCGAGCACCATGGGTCAGCTGCTTCTGAGTAGCCTCGTCGAGGTCGGAGCCGAACTGCGTAAAGCCAGCGAGCTCCTGGTACGAAGCGAGGTCCAGACGGAGGTTGCCGGCGACCTGCTTCATGGCCTTGGTCTGCGCATCGCCACCGACGCGGGACACGGAGATGCCCACGTCGACTGCCGGGCGCTGACCCTGGAAGAAGAGCTCGGACTGCAGGTAGATCTGACCATCGGTAATGGAAATGACGTTGGTCGGAATGTAGGCCGAGACGTCGCCGTCCTGGGTCTCGATGATCGGCAGTGCCGTCATGGAGCCGTAACCGTTCTTCTTGGACATCTTGACGGCACGCTCGAGCAGACGAGAGTGCAGGTAGAAGATGTCGCCAGGATAGGCCTCGCGTCCGGGCGGACGATGCAGCGTCAGCGACATCTGACGGTAGGCCACAGCCTGCTTGGACAGGTCGTCGTAGATGACGAGCACGTGGCCGCCGGGGTTGGTCTCGCTGGCGGGCTTGCCGTCCTCGCCGTTGTACATGAAGAACTCGCCGATAGCGGCACCGGCCATAGGCGCGATGTACTGCATAGGGGCGGAATCGGCAGCGGTGGCCGAAACGATGATGGTGTAGTCGAGCGCACCGTGCTGAGCGAGGGTCTCGCGGATGTTGGCAACCGTGGAGGCCTTCTGGCCGATGGCGACATAGATGCAGACCATGCCCTTGCCGCGCTGGTTGAGAATAGCGTCGATGGCGATGGCGGTCTTACCGGTCTTACGGTCGCCGATGATGAGCTCACGCTGACCGCGGCCAATAGGCACCATGGAGTCGATAGCGAGCAGACCGGTCTGAACCGGCTCGCACACCGGGGTACGGTCGATGACGCCGGGGGCCTTGAACTCGATGGGGCGACGGTGCGTAGCGACGATGTCGCCTAGGCCGTCGATGGGCTGGCCGAGCGGATTGACGACGCGGCCGAGCATGGCGCGGCTCACGGGGATATCCATAATGCGGCCAGTGGTGCGGCACTCGTCGCCTTCCTTGATGGAGTCGACGGCACCGAACAGAACGGCGCCGACCTCGTCACGGTCAAGGTTCTGGGCAAGGCCGAAGACGGTCTCACCGGTATCGGAGCTCTTGAACTCCAGAAGCTCGCCTGCCATGGCGCTCTTGAGGCCGGAGACGCGCGCGATGCCGTCGCCTACCTCGTCGACCGTTGAAACCTCATGCGTATCGACCGTCGCGGAGAGGCTCGTGAGCTGCTCCTGCAGTTTCTTGGCGATATCCTGGGCATTGAGGGTTTCGGACATTAGGCTTCACCTCCGTACGAATTAGCAGAGTTTGCGAGGGTCTCCTGCGCGATGCGCAGCTGCGTCTTGACGGAAATATCACGACGCTCGCCGCGGGCCTCGAGCACCAGGCCGCCCACGATAGACGGGTCGACCTGCTCGATAAGGAATACCTTGCGGCCGAAGTCCTGCTCGCATTTCTTAGTGATGGTTTGACGCAGCTCGTCGTCGAGCGGGATCGCCGTGGTGACGGTCACGCCCACTACATCCTCGTCTTCCTCGGCAACATACTTAAAGGCAGCTGCCACCTTGGGAAGAAGGTCGAGCTGGTCGCGCTTGGACATGGTGTCGAGCACGGCGATGATCTCGGGGCTGGCAGAAGCCAAGCGCTCGATCATCTCGAGGTCCTCGAACACATGGTTCTCGGCCTTAGCGGCTTCCAGAAGGGAGCGCGCGTAGGTCTCGAGCACCTTGTCCTGATAGCGGCTAGTCGGCATTCAGGCTACCTGCTTCCTGGATGTAGCGCTCGATGAGCTTCTTCTGCTCGGCATCGTCCTCGAGTGCCTCGCCCACGATCTTGGTGGCGACGGCAACGGACAGGTCGGCGATGGAGCTCGCGGCACCGGCGTAAATGGACTTGCGCTCGTCCTCGACGGTCGTATGGGCCTTGGCGATGATCTCCTCGGCCTCCTTGTGAGCAGCCTCGATGATACGGGCGCGCTCGGACTCGGCGTCCTTACGGGCCTCGAGAACGATGTCGGCAGCCTGACGACGGGCGTCGGTGACGATCGAGTCGGACTCAGCGCGCTTGGCGATAGCCTCCTGCTTGGTCTTCTCGGCCTCGTCGAGGCTCTCCTCGATCTTCTTGCCGCGCTCCTCCATGGTTTTCATGATGCCCGGCAGGGCGACCTTGGCCAGCACGATCCAGATAATCAGGAAGGCGATAAGCGCCGGGATGAACTCCGCCATCTTAGGGATGAGGATGTCCGCACCGGCAGCGCCGTCCTCGGCGAACGCGGAAACCGGCATGAGCAGCGCGGCCGCGGACGCGGAGAGTGCGATCGCGCTCTTCTGGGATGAAAGATTCATACTTGACGCTCCGTGCTATTTAACGATCAGCGCGACAACGAAGCCGATCAGAGCCAGAGCCTCGCCGAAGGCGGAGCCCATAATGAAGACGGTGAACACGCGGCCCTGGACCTCAGGCTGACGGGCCATAGCACCCGTAGCACCCAGAGCAGACAGGCCGATAGCAAGACCAGCGCCGATAACACCGAGACCGTAACCGATAACTCCCACGATTCCTCCTTTGTCGTGCGTGTCTTATTTCACGCAGGATAACCTTTTTATAACTGCCGGGCTCCATGGGTACGGGCACCGGCGGTTTAACGAATTACCTTACCTTTAAGGCGCGAACGGAAGACTACTCCTCCTCCGCGACCTCCTCTGCCTCGGAGACATACACGGCGGTAAGGACCGTGAAGACGTAAGCCTGGATGGCGCCGACCACAAGCTCGATCGCATAGATCAGGATGAGGATGGCAAGCCAGGCCAGCGAAGGCAGGGCGCCAACGGCGTGGGCCGCGGAAACCTGCTGAAGCAGCGGCTGCATGAACATGCTCGCCATGATGGCGAACGAGCCCATGACCACGTGTCCTGCGAACATGTTGCAGAACAGACGGACGGCGAGCGTGATGAGGCGCAGGAAGGTCGAGAAAAGCTCGACGACCCACACGAGCACGTTCATCGGGAAGCTCACGCCCTGCGGGGCGAGGCTCTTGATGTAGCCGATCACGCCGTGAGCCTTGCATCCGTAGTAGATGAAGTACACGAAGGCGAAAATGGCGAGCGCGGCGGTGGAGCCGATTGCGCCGGTGCCGGGCTTCATTCCCGGAATCAGGCCGATCATGTTATTGATCAGGATGAACAGGAAAAGCGAGCACAGGAACGGGAAGTGCTTCTTCCAGTTCTCACCCACGACACCCTTGCCGATATCGTTCTCGACGTACTCGATGATGTACTCGAAACCGTTGACGAAGAAGCCCTTGGGAACCAGGGTCTGCTTCTTCTTGAACACGGCCAGGACGATCAGGAGCACGATCGTGGAGACGATCAGCCAAAACGAGTACTGCGTGATGCCGCAGCTCAGATCGCCCACGACAGGGGTGGAGCTGAACTCGCTGACCAGATGATTAATCTCATCAGGCAGCTTTTCAAAAATTTCCACGACTTACCTTTCGACCTCATGAGGATCTCGCAGCGCCTTGGCGACACGAACCGCGCAGGCGGCCATAAAGGCCACGAAGCCGATCGCCTCGCCCAGGAGGAACATGCGAAATGCCTCTCCGAACAACACAAACACAACCAAGGTAAAGACGAGCAGGGCGATTGCCGAGACCGCCAGACTCACCATACCCTTGAGCATGTCCGCATTCTGTTTATCGTCAAGAACCGGCTTGAGCGTAAAGACAAAGGGAAGGAAGGCAATTGCGCCCGCGATGGCGCCTGCAACGATAGCGAGCAGATCGGCTATCTGAAACACTGGCGTCCTCACTTTCCTTTTTAACGCTTCACAGAACAGTTCCCGCCAAACATTGGTGACTATTGTACGAGCCAATCGCTAAAGTACAACCGAAAAAGCATCGGTTAATACGCACCTGTTCGTTTTCTTAAGACCTTCTTTATGCCGCAGGTACGGTAATACGTTTTTCTCGAACCCTGCAGGGCAAAACGTCCGTTAACAGGAGTGCGCGCGGTCGCCTTTTGTTCGTCCGCGCGCACCGTTTCTTCGTATTTGCAGCCGCGGCCGTTTAGCCCAGCGACTAGAGCGTGCCGTAGATGCGGTCGCCGGCGTCGCCGAGGCCGGGAACGATGTAGGCAGCCTCGTTGAGATGGTCGTCGATGGCGCAGGTATAGATATGCACATCTGGGTCCTTCTCGGTCAGCGACTTGAGGCCCTCGGGGGCCGCGACGATGCACAGCATGCGGATGTCCTTGACACCGCGCTCGCGCAGGTAGCTGATGGCCATCTCGGCCGAACCGCCCGTGGCAAGCATGGGGTCGACGACCAGGCAGATGCGCTGGTCGATATCCTTGGGCATCTTGCAGTAATACTCGTGCGGCTCGTGGGTGACCTCGTCGCGCTCCATGCCGATGTGACCCACGCGAGCGGAGGGCACCAGGTCGAGGATGCCGTCGACCATGCCAAGGCCCGCACGCAGGATGGGCACGATGGCGAGTTTCTTGCCGGCAAGCTGTTTGAACGTGGCGGTAGTGATGGGGGTCTCGACCTCGACGTCTTCCATAGGCAGGTCGCGCATGGCCTCGTAGCCGTCAAAAAGCGCGAGTTCGCGCACGAGCTGGCGGAACTGGTTGGTGCCGGTGTTTTTGTCGCGCAGGATCGACAGCTTGTGCTGGACGAGCGGGTGATCGACAAGCGTCACACGGGACGCATCGTAGGTGACGGTCATGGATTGATTGCCCCTTTCGTTGCGGCCGCAAAACGGCCTTGCTGACAAGGCGCGCAGCAATGTTGCCGCCGCACGCCATGCATTAGTTTAGCGGTTTGTTGTATCGAGCAGCCCATCGCAGCCCTACTGTGAGGTGCTGAGCGAGCGCCTGACTGCATCACGCCAGCCCGCAAGGTTTTGCTCGCGGCGCTCGGCGGACATGTGGGGAAGGAAGGTCCTAACGATCTGGGCATTTTGCTCCAGCTCTTCCAGGTCTTCCCAATAGCCGACGGCAAGACCCGCCAAGTACGCGGCACCGATTGCCGTGGTCTCCACCGTCTCGCATTGCAGCACGGGGATATCCAGCAGGTCGGCCTGGAATTGCATGATGAACTCGTTGCGCGAGGCACCGCCATCGACAGACAGGCGCTCAATCGAAAGCCCCACGTCCTGCTCCATGGCGCGCAGCACGTCGTAGCTCTGATATGCCATGGATTCGCAGGCGGCACGTACGATGGTCGCACGGCTCGAGGCGCCGGTCAGACCGCACACGATACCGCGAGCATGCGGGTCCCACCAGGGAGCGCCCAAACCCGCAAAGGCGGGAACGAAGTAGCAGCCCTCGTTGTCGCTAATCGAAGCAGCGAGTTGTGCCGACTCGCTCACGCTCGAGATGATGCCCATGTTGTTGCGAAGCCAGTTCATCGTTGAGCCGGCGGCAAAAATAGAGCCCTCGAGCGCATAGCTGACTTTGCCGTCCGCAGCGATACCGATGGTGGAGACCAGGCCATTCTTGGATTCGACGATCTCGTCGCCGGTGTTCATGAGCATAAAGCAACCCGTGCCATAGGTGTTTTTGGTCTGGCCGGGACGGAAACAGCAGTGGCCGAACAGCGACGCCTGTTGGTCACCCGCCACGCCCATGATGGGCGGCATGTTGGTCATGATGTCGCTCGCGACGCGGCCGTAGTCGCCCGAGCTCCAGCGAACCTCGGGCATCATGGAACGTGGAACGTCAAAGAGTGCCAGCAGGTCGTCGTCCCAATCGAGCGTATGGATATTAAAGAGTGCCGTGCGGCTGGCATTGGTGTAGTCGGTGGCAAAGACCTGGCCGCCGGTGAGGTTGTAGATGAGCCAGGTGTCGATGGTGCCAAACATGAGGTCGCCCGCCGCCGCGCTTTCGCGTGCGCCGTCGACGTTGTCGAGAATCCACTGCACCTTGGAGGCCGAGAAATACGGGTCGAGCGTGAGTCCCGTGCGGGAGCGCACCAGCCCTTCTGCGCCCTGCTCGACAAGCTCGTCGATCAGAGGTGCGGTACGGCGGCACTGCCATACGATAGCGTTATAGATCGGCTGACCGCTCACGCGATCCCAGACCACCGTGGTCTCGCGCTGGTTGGAGATGCCGATGGCGGCAATGCGGTCGGAGTGGATACCGCTCTTAAACTGGACTTCCATCATGACGGCGATCTGGCTAGCAAGGACCGCCATGGGGTCTTGCTCCACCCAGCCGGGACGCGGAAAGCTGGTTTTGACGCTGCGACGTGCCTGCGCGACGATGCAGCCGTACTCGTCGACGATGGTCGCAAGTACCGAGGTGGTGCCGCAGTCGAGCGCCATGATGTAGGAACCGCCAAAGTCAAACGAGGCATCTTCCATGCCCAGGCTGCCCAGATTCAACGACATCGCTTAAACCTTTCTATTGCATCGGGTCGGACAGGACCCGTTCGATCTCTGATGCGGGAAGTGCGCCTTGGCGCAGGATCTGGAGCTCGCCGTGCTGAAACGACACGATGGTCGAGGCGTCGCGACACGGGGTCTCACCGGCGTCGACGGCAACATCGACCCCCTCCAGGATGCGACCCTCCACCGTGATAAAACTTGCCGGCGCGGGCGCGCCATGCGTGTTGGCGCTGGTGCAGGCAAGGGGGCTGCCACAGGCGCGAATGAGCGCCTGCACCACGGGCGAGGCCGAAGCGCGAAGTGCCACCGTGTCGTCGGCAGCGCGCATAAAGGTCGGCACGCAGGGAGCTGCCTTGACCACGATAGTCAGGGCTCCCGGCCAGCATCGTCGCGCGAGTATGCGGGCATCTTCCGGGATATCCACGCCATAGCGGTCGAGTGCTTCGACGCCATCGACCAGCCAAGCGACGGTTTGCGTGAGTTCACGTTGCTTGAGAGTGAAGATACGGCGATAGCCGGTGCCGAGCGCAGGGACCGCGGTGCCATTGACGGTGGCTTGCGGGTCGCATGACCACGACGGGAACTCGCTTGTATCTTGGGGGGCGGCATCGGAGAAGGCATTGACTGCCACGGCGACACCGTAGACGGTCTCGGTCGGGATCAGCGCCAAGCCGCCACAGCCGAGCACCTCGGCCGTACGCTCGACGGCGAGCCGATGCGGCTCACGCGCTCCCTCGAATACCCGATAGACCGTCTGCATGTGTATGCCAGCCCCTTACGCTCTGGTGCAAGTTTGTTTACTGAGGGGCATTCTCGCACGAAACGTTCAATCCATTTGCCCACAGCGCATGTTGGTTTGGTGAGCGGCTCTAGTAGTCGGTGAAAGTGAGGGGGTTATTGGACTGCGACGAACTTCTTTGGCCTGCCGGCGTGGCGTTCTTGGGCGGCGTAGCGCTCGATGCTGTCTATCGTTATCATCCGACGGCCGTCGACGAGTTCAACATCGAGCTTTCCGGCTTTGACCAGCGCGGTAATCCGCGGAGCGGAGACTTTGAGGTCCAGCGCTGCGTCTTTAAATGTTCGGCACGCCGCTTCCCGAGCGTCCTCGTGGTCGATTTCGACCGAAAGGGCCACGACCTCGGCCGAGCGTTCGTACCCCGCCGGAGTCAAACCGTTGTTGAGGTCATCGGCCAAAAACGCCATCAGCGCCTCGGTGGCATGGGCAATAGCTTCTTCGCGCGTATCGCCATCGGCAAAGGCGCCGGGAATCTGCGGGAAGCTAGCGCAGTAACCGTCATCTTCCTTTATGAGAACGCAGTCATAGGTAAATCGCTGCCTCATTTTGCCTCCAACTACCATCCAGCTTGGCGACGAATACTTGCCCACGTGCCCTTCTTTGGTCGATCACCACCAGAGCCGTTCACGGTGACAACGCGGTCACCAGAAACATACTTAGCATGGCTACCGACTTGCGCGACCTTCACGAATCCATCGTGCTTGAGTAGGGCAATGATTTCCCGAAAGGTAGGAGGTTGCATTGGCCGACCTCTTTCAGCCATCCTAATTATAAACTACTTTATAATTTTTGCTAACCAGTTAATAAATATTACTGGCGCTGCTTGGGCTCGGTGACGATGGCCCGAACGATGCGGGGGCGATCGGTGAGGTCGTGGACGATACGCACGTCCGAAAGGCCCGCTTGGCGACAGAGCTCGGCCGCGGCGTCGAGGGCGCCCTCGTAGAGCTCGCAAGCAAACAGGCCGCCGGCGCGCAGCATATAGGGTGCCGCATTGAGCAGACGGCGGAAGATGTCCAGGCCGTCGGCACCGCCCTCGAGAGCCAAATCGGGCTCAAAGTCCTTGACCTCGTGCGGCAGCGAGCGCATGACGTCGGTCGGGATGTAGGGTGGGTTGGAGACGAGCACGTCGAAGGTGCCCCACTCGTCGTGGGGAATGGAGCTCACCAGGTTGGTGAGGCTGAAGGCAACCTCAGCTGCCGTGAGGCCGAGCGCGTCGCGGTTTTTGGTGGCCAGATCGATAGCGCGCGGCTCGATATCGGTGGCGGTGCAGGTGACATGGCCGCGGCGCTCCCAGGCAAGGGAGAGCGAAATGCAGCCTGTGCCGCAACCGACCTCGAGAACGCGAGCGATACGGGGCTCGGCTGGGGCAGATACGTTGGCCTCGGCGGCATCTTGCGCGGGAGTCGCCTGTTGGTCGTTGTCCTCAATGGCGATGCCGTATTCGTCGAGCTCGGGCTCGGGGGTTTCCATGGCCTCTGCTTCTGCCGCTTCGGCTTCTGCCGCCTGCGCGGCGGCTTCCTCGGCCTCGCGATCGGCCAGTTCCTCGGCATAAGCGCGACTGCCCAGCACATCGCCGCCTAGCGCCGCCTCGTCGGCAGCTGTGAGGTTGGCGGCACGGCGCTCGGCCGTCGCTCGCTCGTCGGCCAATGCGGCCTCGGCCTTGCGTGCCTGCTCGACCTCATCGTTCCAAGGCAGCTCAACACGCTGACGGGCAGCGGCCTCGGGGCTCAGTACCTCGGCATCCAGATAATTGAGGACTTCCTCGACGAGCATCTCGGTCTCGGGGCGCGGAATGAGCACACCGGGGGCGCACGCGACGTCGATCATGCGAAACTGCGTGCTGCCCGTGATGTATTGCAGCGGCTCGCCCTTAGCGCGGCGGACAACGGCCGCATGCATGGTCTCGAGCTGGGCCGCGTTAAGCGTCTCGTCCATACGCATATATAGGTCAATGCGCGCCAGGCCCGTGGCGGCGCACAGCAGCCACTCGGCAGAAAGACGGGGGTGCTCCTCGCCGCGCTCGGCCAGGTACTCCTTGGTCCACTCGAGACAACGCTTGATGGTCCAAATCTCGTTTGCCATGGGGCCCTCCCCTCTTAAGCGCCGGACGGCGCGCGAATGTCGGAGCAGATTGTAAGCGAGGCCAGCGCTTGGCAAGGGGCGATTGAAGGCGATTATCGAGAATCAGCCCAGAATTTTGCACCGAGCTCGCTCAAAGTGTTCATTCGCTGACGTCTAAATTTGCATTCGTCAAGCTTTTGGCAAGGTTGCCCCAAAACTGACCAATATCTAACCAAGAACTTGCCACATCGCTTGACGCACGACCCATCAAAAATCGCCCCGCGACTTCTCGGACGATTTTTGGAGCAATATTTTCAATAGCAGATGAATGCCGATAATTTCTTAAAGCAGGTAAATAGCTTAATTTCCAACAAAGCAGATTAAATAAATTCAATTAGTAATTTACCCAACCTAGTCATTGGGGACGTTCTTATTCGACTAGTCGTTTAAGAACGTCCCCAACGACTACTCATTTAAGTCTGTCCCCAATGAGTGCCCCGCCACAGGTTGAGCATACGTCAGCGAAAACGCCCCTAAGCGAGCAAGGTGACGTGAAAGAGGAGGGAAGCGTACTTCGGTACGCGACCGACGATTGAACGTCAGATTGCCGCTTAGGGGCGTTTGCAGCGTCGAGCTGTTACGGCGTTTGGTAAAACGCCGTAACCCACTAGACGGCCTGTGCCAGCTTCTCGGCACGCTCGGCGGCGGCGAGCGCCTCGATGACGGTGCCGAGCTGGTCGCCCAGGAGGACGCCATTGTAGGTGGAGTTGAAGCCGATGCGGTGATCGGTCACGCGGTCCTGGGGCTGGTTGTAGGTACGGATCTTCTCGGAACGGTTGCCGTGGCCGATCTGGCTCTGGCGCTCGGCACCAAGCTCTGCCTGCTGCTTCTCGAGTTCCATCTCGTACAGACGGGCGCGCAGCATCTGCATGCAGACCTCGCGATTCTGAATCTGGGAGCGCTGCTCCTGCGACTGCACCACGGTGTTGGTGGGCAGGTGGGTGATGCGCACGGCGGAGTAGGTGGTGTTAACGCACTGACCGCCAGGGCCCGAAGCGCAGTAAGTGTCGATGCGCAGGTCAGACTGGTTGATCTGGACGTCGATCTCCTCGGCCTCGGGAAGCACGGCGACGGTTGCCGTGGAGGTCTGGATACGGCCCTGGGACTCGGTCTTGGGAACGCGCTGGACACGGTGTACGCCGGACTCAAACTTCATGACGGAGTAGACGCGGTCGCCCTCGACCTTGAACTCGATGGACTTAAAGCCGCCGGCCTCGCTGGGGCTGGAATCGAGCACGGTGGTCTTCCAGCCGCGCGACTCGCAGAAGCGCTGATACATCTTGTACAGGTCGCCGGCGAAGATGGCCGCCTCGTCGCCACCGGCGGCGGAGCGAATCTCGACGATGGTGTTCTTGTCGTCGTTGGGGTCGCTCGGGATGAGCATGTACTTAATGTCTTCCTCGAGCTGGGGAAGCTTGGCCTCGTTTTCGGAGATGTCCATCTGGAGCATCTCCTTCTCATCGGCATCGGTAGTATCGTGGAGCATTTCCTTGGCAGCCTCGATGTCATCGAGCGCGCCGATGTACTCGCGCGAGGCGGCGATGAGGTCGGACTGGTGCGCGTACTCCTTGTTGAGACGCGTGAACTCCTTGATGTCGGAGGCAACGGCCGGGTCGGAAAGCTTCTTCTCGAGCTCCTCATAGGCCTTGATGATCTTTTCGAGCTTGTCGCGCATGGCGGGACTCCTTTATATGCGTGAAGGTGAAAATCGGCAGAATTGATGGGGCGCATGGCGCCACTGCGGGGGTAAGCCCGGCTAGAGCATGTCGATCTTCAGATACATGCGCATCCCTTCGCGTGTGGGGTACATAGTTGCGATCTAACCCATACATGATAGCGTGCGCAGGCAAACCTGCATATAACCCGCACGGAATGAGTGGACGTAGCCGTTGGGTACGTTCCTTAACGACTAGTCGTTTAAGAGCGTCCCCAACGGCTAACAAAGGGACTGTCGCTTTGTCAGATTCTAGAGCGTGTGGAGTAGGGCGATGAGGAAGCGTACGCCCTGGAGGTAGGCGCGGCGGGTGATGCGCTCGTTGGTGCCGTGGACGCCGCGGTCGCACTCGTCATCGTCGACCACAAACGCCGAAAAACGAATGCATTCGGAGCAAATGTGCTGGTAGTTGGCAGCGTCGGTCGCGCCGATCACGGTCGAGGGAACAATCGCCAACGGCTCGGATGATCCGTTTTCCTCCGTCCCCTTTGGATCGCGGAAATAGCGGGCGGCGATGGAGCGAACCGCCTCGAGGCCGGGACCACCGATGCGCGGGGACGGCGAGGGCTCGGAGCCGCCGGGGCCCAGCTCCACTTCGACACGACCGGCAAGGTCCGCCCCGGCAACGGCCTCGCGGCAGCAGGCCACGACATCGGCCACGCTCGTACCCTCGAGCATGCGGAAGTTGATATTGACCCACATATCTTGCGGCATTACGTTGGCACCGGTACTGCCGCCCTCGATTTGCGTGGGCGCACAGGTGGTGGTCACAAGCGGGTACAGCTTTTTGCTGGCAAGGCAGTCGCGCACGATGGCATCCTTGCTGGCAGCAATCTCGTCTGCGGTATAAAGCCCCAGCTCGACGAGCTGCGCGGCAAGCAGATCGGTCACACGCGCCGGCCACTCGATATCGCAAATCGCGGCAATAGCGCGGCTGAGCACTTCGAGCGACGTGCCACCGTAAGGGTTGGAAGAATGCCCGCCCTCGCTCTTCGTCCTGAGCACGATATCGGCATAGCCCTTCTCGGCAAGATCGGCATGCATAAGCCAACCCTCGCCTGCGCCGTACTCGGCAGCCTCAACGATACGATAGTCGCCCTCGTCAATCAGGTACTCAAGCTCAACGCCGCGCTCCTCGAGCACGCGGCCAATGGCACCCGCGCCGCACTGCGTGGTCTCCTCATCCTGGCCAAAGGCCAGCAGCAGGGTTCGTTCGTGTTGCCAGCCGTGCGCCAGCGCATACTCAACGGCCTCCAGGATGCCTGCGACCTGGTCTTTCATATCGATGGCGCCGCGACCCCAAATATAGGTGTCGTCCACGTGCCCGCTAAAGGGATTGTGCGTCCAGTCTGTCTCGGTGCCCGGCACCACGGGAACCACGTCCATGTGGCCCATGAGCATGACCGGCTTGAGGGCGGGGTCGATGCCGGCAAGCGTCACGAGCAGCGAATGGTCGATGAGCTCGACCTCGCCCGCCGCAAACACGCGCGGCCAGGCCTGCTGCATATAGGCGCGCAGGTCGGCAAACGCCTGCCAGTCCACCGCCTCGGCATCCATACTCGAAATGGTCGGAAACGACAGCACACGGCCCAGGCGCTCGCATGCGCCGGCCTTGTCCAAATCGGCAAAATCATCCTCATGCGCAAAGAAGCGCCAAACCTCGGCCATGACATCCTTTCGATTGTGATGACGAGGGCCGCCCCACCGGAGCGGCCCTGCCACGTACGCGTTTGCGGTCGGTTATTTGTCCTCGAGATAACGCGAGAGGAACTCGCGGGTACGCTGGTGTTTGGGGTTGCCAAAGAGCTCGGCCGGCGCGGCATCCTCGAGCACCACGCCCTTGTCCATGAAGACCACGCGGTCGGACACCGTGCGGGCAAAGGCCATCTCGTGCGTGACGACGACCATGGTCATGCCGTCGGCAGCGAGCTTGCGCATGACCTCGAGCACCTCGCCCACGATCTCGGGGTCGAGTGCGGAGGTCGGCTCGTCGAACAGCATGATCTGCGGATTCATGCATAGAGCACGAGCGATGGCCACGCGCTGCTTTTGACCACCGGACAGGCGACCCACGGCGGCGTGCGCGAATTTTTCGAGTCCCACACTCGTCAGATGCTCCATCGCAATTTTTTCAGCCTCGGCCTTGCTCATCTTTTTGAGCGTGACGGGCGCGAGCGTGCAGTTGTCGAGCACATCCATGTTGTTGAACAGGTTAAAGCCCTGGAACACCATGCCGATGTCCTCGCGCAGCTTGTTGATGTTGCAGCGCTCGGCCGTGAGGTCCTGGCCGTGGAACCAGATGTGGCCTGCGTCCGGGGTCTCGAGCAGGTTGAGGCAGCGCAGGAAGGTCGACTTGCCCGAGCCCGAGGCGCCGATGATGGTGACGACCTCGCCGGGGCTAACGGCCAGGTCGATGCCCTTGAGCACCTCGAGCGAGCCAAAGCTCTTGCGCAGGCCCTCAACGCGGATGAGCGGCTCTTTGGTTTGCGCGGCCGCAGCGCCGGTAGTAACGGTATCTGCCATGATGAATCTCCTCGTCTTGCGCCTAGTTGGAGCTGGGCAGCGTGGCCGGAGCCTCGGCACCGAGCTTTTTGCCAAAGGCCTCGAGCAGGCGGCTCGCCACGAGCGTCAGGATCAGGTAGACCACGAGCGCCACGCAGTAGACTTCCATCTGGCGATAGTACACGCCGGCGACGGTGGTGGTGGCGTACATGAGGTCGAACACGCCGATAACCGAGAGCACCGACGAGTCCTTGATGTTGATGATGAGCTCGTTGGTGAGCGCCGGGATCGCGTTTTTAATGCCCTGGGGGAACACGACTTTGCGCATAGCTTGCCACTGCGACAGGCCCAGCGAGCGTGCTGCCTCGGCCTGGCCGGGATCGATGGACTCGATGCCGCCGCGCAGGACTTCCATCATGTAGGCGGTGGAGTTGAGCGAGATGGTGACGAGGCCGGCGGTGAAGGTGCTCCAGATCTGGTTGGCCTGAGCGGTCTCGAAGCCCATGCCGCGCAAAACGGTGAAGCCCGCGTAATAGATGAGCAGACCCTGGACCATCATGGGCGTGCCGCGCACGATGGTGGAGTAGACGGTCGCAAAGCCGCGGCCGATACTCTTAAAGAAGCGCACCAGGTCGTTATCCACGCGGTCGAACGTCTGAATACGCAGGAACACAAAGAGCAGTGCCAGGAAGAATGCGATGACGGTGCCGAAGGTGGCAAGCGCGATGGTGATCTCGATACCGCGAATGAAGAAGTCGCCGCTCTTGTAGGTCATGTAGACCAGGCTCGACAAAAAGTCGCTGGGGTTGGAATCCGAGACAATGCTCACCTGCACCAGGTCGATAAACGACATGACGCAGCGGTCGACAAAGAAGATCGCCGCGATGACGACCACGACATAGCTGCCCAGGCGCGCGCCGCGACGGAAACGCTCGGATGCAAACGGTGACCTTTCGCGATAGTCGCTCCAGTGCATAACCTTGGTGACGAGCGCTGCCGCCGACACGACGATCCAGGCCCAAAGAATCGCCCAAAGGCAATCCTGGAAGATGCCGGTGGGCGCCAAAAAGCTCAGCGGCGTGGGGTTGCGCTGGCTAAATGCCAAGCCGAGCGCCGCGATAACGCTCGTGCCCAGGTACACATAACGGTGGTCGGCCTTGATAAAGGAGGCCAGACGATTGATGCCTTTCATGCTGCCTCCCTATGCCGGCTGACGGTCGAGGCACGCGTCCCACATTTGGTCGCGCTCCTCTTGGCTAATGCCCTTGAGTGTCTTGTCGATGAGCTTAAGCAGTTTGTCCGAGCCCTTGCGGCAACCGACATTTGCCGTGACCTCCTGCTTAAAGCCCTCGCCCTCGGCAAAGTGGATGGGGACGATACCGGGATTTTGGGCCATATAGCCCTTTTCGTTCTCCGTGTTGTAGGTCACGGCGTCGCACGTGCCCTGCAGCAGATTCGAGAACACCGTGGGGACCGAATCGACCGGGTTCTTGTGCACAACGCCCGGAATCTCGTCGATGACGGTATCGAGCATGGTGTCCTTTTGGCCGAGCACCGTGGCACCGCTGAAGTCGCTGAGCTTGGTGGCGTTTTGGTAGGGCGAGCCCTCTTTTACGAACAGGCCAAAGTAGCCAATGAAGTACGGGTCGGAAAAGCCGACGGACTCCTCGCGCTCGGGCGTGGCGCTCATGCCGGCGATGATGAGGTCAATCTGGCCGTTGTTGAGCGAGTCGATAAGGCCCGAGAAGCTCTGCTTGACGGCAACGGGCTCGCCGCCGAGAGCCTTGCAGACGATCTTGGCGATCTGCACGTCGTAGCCATCGGCATAGGCGCCCTGCACGTTGTCGATGGGGATCGTGAACTCGCTGGCCTCGGAAACCTGCCAGTTGTACGGGGCGTAGGCCGCCTCCATGCCGATGCGGATCTTTTCCTTGCCGATAACGGAATCGGACAGGTCATCGCGACCGCCGCCCGTCGTGGGCTGAACTACTTCCAGCGTGGAGGGACGCTGGCAGCCGGCAAGTGCGCCGGCGACGACAGAAGCGCTCGCAGCGAGAGCGCTACCCAAAAAGATGCGACGGCTGCATACCGGCTGTGGATGCGCGTCGCGCTGTTGTCGAGATTGCATCTGGTGCCTTCCCAATTTCGTTTTGCTGACAATAAGACAGGATATACGCCCGCAACCAGCAGCGCGGCATGTGCGCGAAAAATTAATAGACACACGAGGACGATTGGCGCAAAGCAGCCTGCCCCATGTACCACTTGGCATGAAAAAGGCAAGGCATAGACCTTCTGGTCATGCCTTGCCTTTTGAATGACAAATTGTCGCTCTGGGTGGCGCGCAGCGTCGACCGGTCCGTCGTTCGTTAGAACGGCGGAACCTCTAGAGCAGGGTGACGCTAAAGGAACGGATGTCGGTAGCGCCCGGTGCCAACGTGATGGTGTTGACCTTGTGCTCAAAGACATCGTCCTCGGTGTCCATGGTGGTGTGGCCGGTCCAGGGCTCGAGCGCCACAAACGGAGCGTCGTTGGCGGCAGACCACACGCCGATGTACTTAAAGCCCTCAAAGTCGATCTTGACGCCGTGGCCCGACTTGCGGCCGCGCAGCGTGAGCGTGGAGCCCGGAGTATCGGTGAACATGATGGCATCGTTATCGAAGCTGCGGTGCGTGATGGGCAGCACGTCCGAGTTATCGGGAGCCTTGTAGCCACCCTCGAACGTCATGAGACCGTCGGGCGTGATGATGGGAGCCTCGTTCGTCCAGGCCTCGGTAAACGCCAGCTCGTAATCCTCGAATACCTCGTCCTCGGCACCGGGGGCGGGCACGTTAAATGCGGGGTGGCCGCCCACCGAGAACGGCAGGTCCACGTCGCCGGTGTTCGTAACGGCAAAGGTCTGGGTAAGCGTGGCGTCGCCGGTCAGGGCATAGGTCATGTTAAGCTTAAAGTGAAACGGAAAGGCCTTGAGCGACTCGGGCGTATCGGTGATCTCGTACGTTACCGAGGAGCCGTCCTCCGAAACCTCGACCAGCTTGTGCTCGACGATGCGCGCGAGTCCGTGGCGCGGCATCTCGCAGGTGCCGGCCGCAGACGTTGCCGTGTTGTTGCGCAGCGAGCCCACAATGGGGAACAGGATGGGCGCATGCTTGCCCCAAAAGGTGGGATCGCCCTGCCACAGATACTCGTTGCCGTTGAGGGCAAGGCTCGTGAGCTGGGCACCCATGGAATCGATGGCCGCGGTGAGGCCGCCGCGCTTGATGGTAGTGACGGTGGACATGCTACTTCCTCCAATAGTAAACAACGGTGTCGAGGGCTATTGTCCCACTCTTGGCGGCGGGGTTGAGCGACAGGTGCAGTTATTGAGCAATAGCGTAAAGGTCAAACCCGCCCTGCGGCGTGCTATCGACCGTATCGGGCGCCTGTGAATTAAAACTCACCGGAACCATGCGCTTTGAGGCACGGTAACGCGTGCCGTCGGTGGCGACGGGCGGCTCATCGACCGTGAGCTCGTAGTCGCCGGGCTTGAGCTCGATGCCGTCACCTTCGGAATTGACGTATTGGTACTCGTCGATCGCTTGCCCCTTGAGCGTGCGACCCACGATATGGACGAGCATCTGGCTGTCGCCGCGCGCGGTGTCCCACGTCGCGCCGTCCTTGACCTCGACCGATACATGCACCGAGCGCGTGCGGCTGAGCGATTGTTCGACGGACATCTCGACCTTGGCGGCGTCTTTTCGTTGTTGTTCAACATGGCTCCAGACGTTTCCAATTACCGAGCATGCGATAACGCCGGCCATGAAGGCGATGAGGATGGGGCCGAGCGGAGAGCGACGGCCCGCGTCCTCCTCGCGAGCCAGGTCGGGGCGACGTGTGGGCGCGGGTGCTTGGGCACCCTGCGAGGGCACGTCGAGAATGCTGAAGGATGCCGTACTGCCGGGGTCGATGTTATGGCGCGGCTGCGGGATCTTGGCCGGCGAGATGGACATGTCCGCCGGCTCACCGAGTGTGGCCGTAGCATCGGCCTTTGCCTCGTCGGCCTCAGCCTGGGCCCAAGCCTGCTCAAAGGTCAGAGGCTCGGCGGCATCGGAGGCGGCGTCAGGCTCGACAGCAGCATCGTTGCCGGTCTCGTCCTCGTCGCTCGACACGTCACACGGCGTAGGCTCGTCCCACTCCTCGTCCGGAGCCTCGCCCTCGCTATACCACCATTCAAAGTTATCGATATCCATACGGGGCGCCCCTTAGGCCTCGCAAATAAACACTTGCTAGCCTTATACCCCCAGATGGCACGGGAGCTCGCCGGCACAGACAGGAAAAGCGTCACAACATTCGACGCTTTTCCTCGTTTTCGAGATTTTCATCGAATGTTGTGACGGTTTGGGCAGCAGCCACACCACGAATGTGACGAAGGAACAGTCCCCTTGTCACATCTAGAGGGCGACGGGAATTTGGATGCAGCAGAAGTCCTCTTGGTGGGACTCGTCGTAGCTCGTGGTATCGAGGTAGCAAAAGTCGAAAGCGTTGCCAACGGGCTGGAGCGCGTGCTCGTCCATGCAGGCAACGATGGCGCGGATGCCCTCGGGCTCGTACGGCATACCCCAGCGGCTCATGCACAGGTATGTGCCCTCGGGCAGCACTTCGATGCCGATCTCTGCCAGCTCGGCGGGATCGCTCGGCAGCAGTTCCTCGGCACCGCGCGGCAGCACGGCAAAGGAGCCCGCGCCGGCGATAGGGTCGTCGGAATGCAGCGCCTCACGACGCAGCATGGCACCCCAGCCGCGCATAGGGCGCGTGCCCGTCAACGCACGCATGCGCAGGATGGCCCGCATGAGCGTGGGGTGAAGCATCGAGCGGCCGCGCTCGATATCGCCTGGAAACTCCTCAAAGACCACGTAGCGACGCTCAAACTGCTTGAGCTCCGGCCTGCCCTCGCGCTCGCGCCAGTAAACCGCCTCGTCGTAAAAGCTCAGGCGCTCCTGCACGCTCGCGCGCTCGGCTTTGAGGCCGGCGATCTGTTCATCGAGCGCTTGCACCCGCGAGCGCAGGTGATCGGTCATCTCGCTAATGTCGAACGTCGAGGCTAGGCGGTCGATCTCATCGAGTTCGAGCCCTAGGTCACGTAGCATGCAGATCAGACGCATGAGCGGGATCTGCGTGGGCGAATAGAAACGGTAGCCCTTTTCGTTAACCACGGCGGGTTTAAACAGACCGATCTTGTCGTAGTAGATGAGCGTTTGGCGCGAAACGTTAAACAAGCTCGCCATCTCGCTAATCGCATACACGCCCGTCTGCATAGGTCCTCCCGACACATCCCTTTTGCGCACAAAGCCCGCCGCCCACAGGGGCAGCGGGCTCAAACACTACTCGTATCCTACCCTAAAGACGCCTATGACCAGCGCTTATAGTTTGCACATGACACGCCGACGGCCTCGAGCGCCTTGGCGGCGATGTGATGCACCGCGTCATCGAGCGTGGCGGGGCCGTTGTAAAACGTAAGCATGGGCGGCATGAGCATGACGCCCGGCACGCGCGCCAGGCGCGCCATGTTGTCGATGTGAATGGCGCTGAAGGGCGTCTCGCGCACCATGAGCACCAGGCGGCGCTGCTCTTTCATCTGAACATCGGCCGCGCGCAGCAACAGGTTTTCGCTGTAGCCACTCGCGATGCCGGCGAGCGTCTTCATGGAGCAGGGCGCCACGATCATGCCGTCGACCGGATAGGTGCCGCTTGCGATGGCGGCGCCGATGTTCTTGTTGTCGTAGACCACATCGGCATGGCACGCAAACTCGTCGAGCGTCATGCCGAGCTCCTGCTCGATGGTAATCTCTCCCCCGCGCGTGACGACAAGCGCCGACTCGGCACCGGCCTGACGCAGGCATTTGAGGCACTCAAGGCCCAGCGCGGCACCGCTGGCGCCAGACACGCCAACGACAATGCGACGGGGACGGACAGAAGACTCAGGCATGACAACTCCTTAACTACTTGGTAGGGCTACTTACTAGAAAGCAATCTCCTTGGCCCACTTGTCCTTGTCGATCTCCATGAACTGCGAGCGAATGAAATTCTTCTTGAGGTCGAACGGAACCGTGCAGTCGAAGATGGCCTTGCAGGCGATGCCGTGCTCGTGAATCGTGGGGTCGAACGCGGGGTCGTTGGACGGGTCGAGCACGTGGCAGTGGCAGCCGGGGATGGTGATGAGGTCGACGTCGGCCTGGAAGCGCGTGGTCATGGCCCACATCACGTCGCTCATATCAAAGATGTCGACATCCTCGTCAACCAAGATCACATGCTTGAGCTCGGAGAATGCCGAGAAGGCGAGCATGGCGGCGTTGCGCTGACGGCCCTCGTCATTTTTGCTCGACTTCTTAAACTGCATGATGGCAACGAACTTGCCGCCGCCGCAGGGTGCAGCGTGGACGTTGAGCAGGCGACCCGGGATAGCGGTCTCGACCATCTTGTAGATGGAAGCCTCGGTGGGGATACCGGCCATGGACACGTGCTCGTGCGAAGGGCCGATGCAGCTCTCCATAATGGGGTTGACACGCGTGGTGACGGCGGTGATCTTGATCACCGGGCAGACCCTGGCGCCGCCGGTGTAGCCGGGGAACTCGGGCATGGCGTAGCCGTGGCCGTTGACGTCCTCGTTGATGGTCTCGTCGTGCATGAGGTAGCCCTCGAGCACGTACTCGGCATTGGCGATGCACTTCTGCGGAACGGTGACGCAGTCGGCAAGCTCGACAGCGTGGCCGCGCAGGGCACCGGCAATTTGCAGCTCGTTGAAGCCGAGCGGTGTGGTGGGAGCCTCAAAACCGCAGCACATGTACACGGCGGGGTCCAAACCGATGGAGATGGAGATGGGCATGTCTTCGCCGCGCTGGCAGTACTCGTCAAAGAACGCGCCCAGGTGACGGCTGCCGGGGGTAATCCACATGGCAAGCTTATCCTTGTCGACGCAGGAGAAACGGTGGATGGTCACGTCGGACTGGGAGCCGTCGGGGCTCGTGCCGTAGGCGAGGCCCATGGTGATGTAGGGGCCGCCGTCGACGGGCGTGTTGGTAGGAGCGGGAACGATCTTGCGCAGGTCAAAGCCCTCGTCGGTCGCCTTGTACACGACCTCTTGGCAGTCGATGTGCGCACCCTCGGCGATCTGCTCGGGCGCGATCAGGTTCTCGAAGCGCTTACCGATCTCGAGGCCCAGGTGCTCCTCATCCAGGTCGAGCAGGGCGGCAACGCGCTTGCGGCTGGCAAGCATGCCGATGCAGACCTTGGCGTCGTCAAAGCCCTTGACGTTGTTGAAGACCATCGCCGGACCCTCTTTGGTCGGACGCATAACGGTGCCGCCGGCACCGACGTGGCGATAGACGCCCGAGACCTCGGCATCGGGATCGACCTGGGTGTCGGTCTCGAGCAGCTGGCCCGGCATCTTGCGCAAAAAGTCGAGTGCGGAGCGCAGGTCGTGGATCTGGGAAGCATCGGTAGTGGACATAGCATGCTCCTTTCGGGAGAGTGCCCGGCGGCGAGGATGCCGCCGGGCTTGGTAACGTAATGGGGCCGCAGCGCTCATAGATGGGGCGCTCGGGCACTCGCAGTTCAAGCACTCGGCTAATTACAGCCAAGCACTCGACTGCTTACATCAGGCCAAAGAGGTGGAACCAGGCGGCCTCGACCAGCACGACGATAAAGACGACCGCGGTGAGGGGAATACCCATGCGCATGGCCTCTTTGGAGGTGTAGCCGCCGGCGTCCTTGCCCTCGCCGATAAGGATCGGCAGGTTGTGGAACGGCAGGATGTAGTGGATGTTGATGGACGTGAAGACGATGAGCGCCACGGCAAGCGGGCTTACGCTGGAGCCGGCCGCGAAGCTGATGAACGCCGGCACGCACACACCGAGCACGGCCATGACCGAGCCCATGAACATGTGGATGATCATGGAGAGCGCGGCGACGAGCAGGGCGAACAGGAAGATGTTCTCGGGCACGGAGCTGGGAAGCACGACGTCGGCGATCCAGGCGTTCATGCCGGTGGCGCCGCCCACGGAACCCACGGCCATGGCGGCCGTCAGGAACATGAGGGACTTGATGTCGACAGCGTTCCAGCTGGCAGGAGTGAGGACCTCGCCGATGATGGGCATGGCGAGTGCGACGCCAATGGCCAGGGTGACCCAGCCGATATAGTCGCCCGAGACGGTGAGCCACAGCGCGATGGCGATGACAAGCCACACGATGGTGCGGATCTCCTTGACGGAGAGCTTGCCGAGCGCGGCCTGCTTGGCCACGATCTGCTCGCGATCGTAGACGAGCTCCTTGCTGGGCTTAAAGAGGAAGAGGCCCAAGAACAGGGTGCACAGCAGCGCGACCAGCATAGGCACGCTCATGTACAGGAACCAATCGACAAAGGACGGGCTCATGCCGCCGGCCTCGGCGCTGTACTGCGCAACAAGCGGGTTGAGCGTGGAGTCGCCCGTCAGGAAGAACATGGAACCCGGGGCGGCAGCGGCAAACACGAGGAATCCGAGCTTGCCGCGGTCATCGTCACCGTAGCCGGCGGACTCGGCGATGACCGAGACGACGGCGAGGATGAGGAAGGCGCGGGGGAACGGGTGCGGGATCAGCAGCGACAGCACAAAGGTGAGCGCGAAGATCGAGATGATGAGCGACTTGGCGTCGCGCACGAACTTGAGCATAAACGCATAGGCGATGCGCTCGCCCAGCCCCGACTCCTTGACCGCGCTGGCGATGAGGTAGGCGCCGATGACGAGCCACATGGTAGCTTTGGTCCACGAGCTAAACGTGGAGGCGACCGTCGCCGAGATGCTCGCGGCGCCCGTGTCGTCCACGCACACCTTGAACAGAACGAGCAGCGCGCAGTAGAGCAGGCCCACAAAGCCCGGCTGTGCCACGCCACATGCCCAGAACACCACCGTGGCGAGCGTCAGTGCTAGACAGGTCTGAGCGCCGACCGTAAGCTCGACCGTCGAGCTCAGCTCCGCCAAAGGAAGAAACTTCACCAGCAAAAAGACAACGATACCCAGCACAAAGCCAATTTCGCGCTTGGTGATCTTAAACGCCTTCTTTTCCGCTTCCATCTCCCCACCTTTCTTGTTGGGGGCGCTCCGGATTCGCAGCCACGTTGCCACTTAAAAAGGGGCGCCCGTTATCGGACACCCCTTACGTTGCGCTGTGTTGTGGCAATACAGTCAAGCGGGATTTTTGGATGAGAAGCGATCCTCTGGACAAAAAGCGTCACAACATTCGACGCTTTTCCTCGTTTTCGAGATTTTCATCAAATGTTGTGACGGTTTGGATATGGCAAAGGGACTGTACCTTTGTTACATAGCGAGATCCGTACGGATGGATGGGTCGCTGAGGGCCTCGCGGAGCCAGGGGGCCAGCTGCTCGGGGCGACCCTGCAGGTAGCCTTTGAGCTCGGACGGGGCCACGCGGCGCACCTCCGAGATCTCCTCTTGGTTGATATGCAGCTCGCCCGGCTCAACATGGGCGAGGTAGACCTCGCACCACTCGCACTCGCAGCGGCCGTCGCCGTGATCCTCGCGATACACCACGTGACCGAGGTGCTTGAGCTGGTCGGGCTCGCGCGCAATGTCGAGCTCTTCGTTGATGCGGCGCGCGGCTGCGGCGGCGACGCCTTCTCCGGGGAGCGGATGGCCGGCGCAACCGTCGGCAAGCACCCCACCCCAAAGGCGCTTGAGCTTGCCGCGACGACAGAGCAGCAGGCGCGCGTCTTCGCCCTGGCCCTCGACCAGCAGCGTCAGAAATGCCTGATGCAGGATGCCCTCGCCGGTATGGGCCTCGATGCGATCGACGGGGCCAAGTACCTCGCCGGTCGCGGTATCGACCGCCACGACCTCGGCGCCCACACCGCCCTCGTCCCAGCCGGCGCGCAGGATGCGGGCTGCGGCTGCCTCGAGCGCGGCGATGAGTTCCTTGGTGGTGTCGAGCACGCGCTGCAAGTCGTCCGCGGTCGCGTTCTCCACATGAAAACCCGTGCTTGCGACTACCGGCACGCCAAAGCGCGTGGCCAGCGCCGCCGCGATATCGTGCGCCGGGATCTCATCTCGATGGCACGGAACGGCCAGGATGCTCACCGTCGCCGTACGGCCGGGCTCGGGGCGCGGAATGGCCTGCGCCGTAGCGCCCAGGTGCGCGAACTCCGGCGAGCAAGCGTACACCGCCATGCCTCGCGGCGTCACCGTCAGCTGGGCCTCGAGCGCAAACTTGCCCTCGCCCACTGCAACCTTTGTCGTGTGCATACCCATGGGATCTCCTGTCGCCCGCGATGTACCTGAGACCATCTTCGCCTGTATTGCGACTATACAGGCAAGCGCAGCCTGCGACAAAGGGGGCAGGCACCTGACACATTCTGTTAGAGTTGCAGGGATTGAATCCCGCTTATTCATGCGACATTGGAGTGACAACCTTGACCGCCGCAACCACGTCTAAAAGTAAGTCAACCGCCGCCGCGCTCTCCCCCGCGCGCACCAAGCTCTGCCTGGCGCTGCTCGTGCTGTTGGGATTCTCGCTCGGCTGCTCCGAGTTCGTGGTCATCGGTATCGAAAGCGACTTGGCAACGGAACTCGGCATATCGCTTGCCACTGCGGGTCAGCTCATCAGCGTGTTCGCGCTGGTCTACGCTATCGCCACGCCGGTGCTCGCGCTCAGCACGGGACGATTCCGCCGCTACCAGCTGCTCGTGTGCTACAGCATCGTTTTTGTGCTCGGCAACCTGGTCATGGCGTTGGCGCCCAACTTCCAGGTGCTATTTATCTCGCGCATCATCCTGGGCTCTGTCTCGGGCGCACTGCTCGCCGTGGGCGTGACGTACATCCCCGAGCTGCTGTCCCCGCAGCAAACCTCGCTTGCCATCTCGGTGGTATATGGTGCGTTTTCCGTGGCAATGGTCTTTGTCACTTCAATCGGCAAGTTCGTGGCCGACACGCTCGATTGGCACGTAGCCATGTACGGCACGCTTGCCTTTGCCGTTTTGATATGCGGAGCGCTCGTGGCGTTTATGCCTCGCGCCGGGCAGACCGATGAACCCGCCACCTTCCGCGAACAGGCGGGGCTGCTGCGCGAGCCGAGCATCATCACCGGCATGCTCATCTTTTTATTTGGCGTGGGCTCGGTCTATGTGTTCTACGGCTACGTGACGCCTTATCTTGAGCAGGTGCTGGGCATGGGCACGGTCGAAGCCAGTACCACGCTTATGGCCTACGGCGTGTTTTGCCTGATCTCGAATATCCTGGGCGGATGGATTGATGCGCGCTTTGGCATGAAGGCGCTGCTTGTGACGTTTGTGCTGCAGGCTGCGGCGTTACTCGGGTTGTTTGCTGTAGGCGGCACTATGCCGCTCGCGCTGGTCTTTGTCTTTAGCCTGGCGATGCTCATGTACCTGTTCTCGGTCTCATGCATCACGCACTTTATGGACGTGGCACGCAGCCGCCATCCCAAGTCGATGGTACTCGCAAGTTCGGTTGAGCCCATGGCGTTTAACGTCGGTATCTCGTTTGGCACCGCGGTAGGCGGCGCCGTTGTGAGCAGCGCTGGCATTGCGTACGTGGGTGCCGTGGGCGCCGCGTTCTCGCTTGTGGCCTGGGCGCTCACGCTGGTGACGATTAAGTTGGCTCGCTGGGAGCGCAAGCGGGCGAGGGCGTAGGCGCAGGCGTAGATGCGATACTCGAGCTCGATGATGACGATCGAAAGGAAACCGCATATGCAACGCGTACTGTTTATCTGCTACGGCAACATCTGTCGCTCGACGATGGCCGAGTCGGTGTTTACCGAGCTCGTGCGCCGCGCTGGGCGCGAGGCGGAGTTTGTCATCGATTCCGCGGCGACCTCAACTGAAGAGATTGGCAACCCGCCGCATCATGGCACGGTCGCCAAGCTGCGCGAAGTCGGGATTCCCGTCGTTGCCCATCGCGCGCGCCAGGTGCGTCGCGCGGAGTATGGCGACTGGGATCACATTGTCTATATGGATGCTGAGAACGCGCGCGGCCTGCGTCGCATCTTTGGCGACGACCCCGACGACAAGATTACGCGCTTGCTCGATTGGACCGAGCGCCCCGGCGACGTGGCCGATCCCTGGTACACCGGCAACTTCGATGCCACCTACCGCGACGTGCTCGACGGTTGCACTGCTATGCTCGAGCAGTTGTAATCGATGAAATGCAGAGTTTTTAGAGCCGCAAATCGGATGAAATGCAGAAATTTGACCTTGCTCGCGCACAGAACAACGACGACAACGCCTAAGCATAGGCATAAGCGAAGTCGGAATTCCCATATACAAATCGAGCGTGGTTTTTCTCCCACTTTGAGCGTTCAAGCGCGCTCTAAACGGGAGAAAATCCACGCCCAACTACTCGTCAACGATCTCGGCAAGCCAGACGTTCAGCGTATCGACCTCGGGGCAGCAGAACTTTGCCGTTCCAGGCTCGTTGCCAGGCACGGTTCCGCCATAGCGCAGGATATCAATATAGGGAAAGCCCACATGGCAGGCCATGGCGCACATCTTGCCGCGGTCTCGGTCGAAGTCAAAGACGTCGCCCGGCTTGTGACCATGGTGGCAGCGGCACGCACCCAGCTGGTCCACGCAGCTCACGCGGATACGCGGACGCTTGCCACGCGGCGCGCCGAGCGGCTTGTTCTCGCCCGCAGGCTTGATGCCGCCCTCGCCAGCATTACTCATGGTCAACCACATCCAGGCAGGCCTCGATGGGAAGGCCAGCCGACTTGTCCTCCTGGTCGGCATTGCGCTCGATAAGCTCAGCCACCACACGCATGGCATCGGACGTCGCGCGCTGCAGACTCCAACCTGCCATAACGCGGCCGACGAGCACCGCCGAGAACGTGTCGCCCGTGCCCGGGAAATAGACCGGAATGAGCTCAAAGGGAATCATAAAGTACTCCCCCGCTACATGGTCGTAACCGATAACCGCGTTCGTGCCATTGACCACGGCGCTCGTAATGACCACCGACTTGGCACCCAGCTCGCGCACGGCGTCCACAAGGGCGCGGCCCTCATCGGGCGTAATTTCCTCGGCAATAGGCCTATCGGCAAGCAGGCACGCCTCGGTATAGTTAGGCACCGCGTAGTCTGCGCACTCCAGAAGATGCCGCATAAGGCCAATCGTGGACTCGGGCACGCCCGCATAGAGCTTGCCGTTGTCGCCCATGATGGGGTCGACGAACACCTTGGTGCCCTTTTGCGCGCGGCGGTGGCAAAAGTCCGAGATGATGCGCGTCTCTTCCTCGGTCACGATAAAGCCGGTCGAGATGGCGTCGAACTCAAAGCCGAGCTCCTCCCAGATGGCAAGACTCTGACGCACGTACTCCGTGGTGTCGTGGATGTAGAACTTGGGGTAGTTGAGCGTGTCGGAAACGAGCGCCGTCGGCAGGTTATGGATACGGTAGCCCATGTGCGACAGCACCGGCAGCATGGCGGAAAGCGCGACCTTGCCGTAACCGCACATATCGTTAATCAGCAGCAGCTGAGTGTTCTTCATGAGGGTCTCCCTTGTTTCGGGCACAGCGCAGCAGCGCCACAGTGCGACTAAGTGTAGCGCAGGAGGCGTTGTGGGCGGAGGCGAGCGGTACGAAGGGCAAATTGTTGCGGAAAGGTTTCGGAAATGGGGGCTGTTTGCTCCATAGCGGCCTAGTTGATGCTACTCATATAGCGCCATTTCAAAACTATGCCTATTTACTACGTTTAACCGCCCGCCTCCAACCACAACGAATTTCTCTCCAACAAAACCGCAGGTAGATAGCTTGCGTTTTTTCAGAAACAGCTGTTGTGGTCAGCGATGCTGGATTCATCGTAGTAATTAGGCATGGTTTTTGGCAAGGCCGCTTCGAAAGGCATCATCGCAGCCCAAAACGATACCTTTTCCTTCGTCCCCAAGGGATCAGATTGCCGCTTAGGAGCGTTTGCAGCATCGAGCGGTTACGGCGTTTGGTAAAACGCCGTAACTTAATAAGTTTGGTACCTTGACATTTATTTCTTGCACTCCTAAATTAGTTAGGCACAAAACAATTGCACTACCTAACTAAAGAAAGGAGCGACACCATGTGCGATGACCACATCGGCCTCTGCCCCCACACGCCGGGCGGCGACCCCCATGAACCCGCAGATGCGCCCGCGGCACAGTCCCAATCAGACGCGCTCGCCAAGCACATCCTAAACGGGCTGGGCTTCTGCGGCCACTTTCTGCACTTTCACGGCGGCGGCGCCTCGGGAAAGGCCCCCATCGTCTGCTTGCTCGCCAAGCAGCCAAACGGCGAGATGTCACAGCAGGAACTAGGCCTGCACTTTGATCTTAAGCCCGGTTCGCTTTCCGAGATTCTCTCCAAGATCGAATGCGCCGGCCTTAGCGAGCGCAGCCGCAATCCCAAAGACCGGCGGCAGCTCACCATTCGCCTGACCGAAGCGGGATGGGAAAAGGCCCACGTAGAGCAGGCGGCCCGCATTCGCTTTAGAGAGCAGGCCTTTAGCGCGCTCACCCACGACGAGCGCGAGGACCTCGCCGAAATGCTCGATAAAATCCGCGTAACCTGGGAGGAACTGGATGATTAAAACCCTCATGGGAAGCATCCGCGACTATATGAAAGTCACTGTTGCCACGCCGCTGCTCGTGCTTGGCGAGGTGCTCTGCGAGATGCTGATTCCATTTATCACCGCCAACCTGATCGACGCTATCAAAGACGGCGCCACCGTAGCCGAGATGCTTCCCACCGCAGGCTTTTTGGTGCTCATCGCGCTGGCGTCGCTTGCTTTTGGCGCCGCGGCTGGTGTCACCTGCAGCCATGCGAGCTGCGGATTCGCCAAGAACCTGCGTCACGACCTGTTCTACAAGATCCAGACGTTCAGCTTTGCCAACATCGATGAGTTCTCGAGCTCCTCGCTCGTCACGCGCCTGACCACCGATATCAACAACGTGCAGCAGGCCTTTATGATGATCATCCGTATCGCCGTGCGCGCGCCGCTGGTATTGATCTTCGCCTTTACCATGGCGTTTATCATGGGCGGCAGCGTCGCCATGGTCTACCTGGTCATCATTCCGCTGCTGGGCTTTGGACTGTTCTTTATCATCTTTAAGGTGCGCCCCATCTTCTCGCGCGTGTTCCACAAGTACGATGCCCTTAACGAGTCCGTCGAGGAAAACGTCACCGGCATGCGCGTGGTCAAGAGCTATGTGCGCGAAGACTTTGAGAAGGAGAAGTTCGCGACCGCCGCGCGCGACGTCCAGATGGACTTCACCCGCGCCGAGAAGCTGCTCGCCTTTAACAACCCCATGATGAACATCTGCGTCAACGGCGCGTTTGTCGTCATCATCTACCTGGGCTCCAAGCTCATCATCACGAGCCAGGGCACGCTGTTCGACGTGGGCCAGCTCTCCTCGACCTTTACCTATGGTTTCCAGATTCTCATGAGCCTGATGCAGCTGTCGATGATCTTTGTCATGGTGACCATGGCCGACGAATCGGCACACCGCATTGCCGAGGTGCTGGCCGCCGAGCCCACGATCGCCGATCCCGCCGAGCCCGTGCTCGAGGTTGCCGACGGTTCCATCGACTTTGACCACGTGAGCTTTAAGTATTCCAAGCATGCGAAGCGCCAGGCGCTCGACGATATCGACCTGCACATTACGAGCGGCGAGACCATCGGCATCATCGGCGGCACCGGCTCGGCCAAGTCCACGCTCGTTAACCTCATCGCCCGCCTGTACGACACCACCGAAGGCGCTGTGCGCGTGGGCGGCGTGGACGTGCGCGACTACGACCTGGACGCGCTGCGTCACCAGGTCGCCATGGTGCTGCAGAAAAACGTGCTGTTTAGCGGCACCATCGCCGAGAACCTGCGTTGGGGTGACCCGAACGCCACCGACGAGGAAGTCCGCGAGGCAGCGCATCTGGCCTGCGCCGACGAGTTTGTCGACGGTTTCCCCAAGGGCTACGGCACCTGGATCGAACAGGGCGGCTCCAATGTTTCGGGCGGTCAGAAGCAGCGCCTGTGCATTGCACGCGCCCTGCTGCGTCGCCCCAAGATCTTGATCCTGGACGACTCCACCAGCGCCGTCGACACCAAGACCGACGCCAAGATCCGCGCAGGACTGGCAAGCTATCTGCCCAACACGACCAAGCTCATCATCGCCCAGCGCATCAGCTCCGTGCAGGACGCAGACCGCATCATCGTCATGGAGGGCGGCCGCATCGCGCAGATCGGCAACCATGACGAGCTACTCAAGACGAGCGAGATCTACCGCGAGACCTTTACCTCGCAAAACAAGATGTCTGCCGAGGGCGAAGGGGCCGTCGAGGCCGACACCGAGGCATCCGCAACGCAAGCTCAGACCCAGGAAGGAGGCGAGGCACATGAGTAAGGCAACGACCGCCGAGCGCGCGCTCAACCGTAAGGGCGGCACCATGTCGCGCCTCATCAAGACGCTCTTTGGCTTCTATCCCGTGCTTTTGCCCCTTGTCGTCGCCGGCGTGGTGCTCTGCGCCATCATCAACTCCATCGGCGCGACCTTCCTGCAGAGCGCCCTGCAGATTATTAGCGAATCGTGGCAGTCGGGCGATTGGGAAGCCGCACAGCCCAAGATTCTGCAGCTCGTGACCACCCTCGCCTGCATCTACGGCGTCGGTGTCCTGTCCTCACTGTTCTGGAACCGCGCCATGGCTATCGTCACGCAGGGCTCGCTGGAGAAGCTGCGCGAGATGATGTTCAACCGCATGCAGGACCTGCCGATCCGCTACTTCGACACGCACCAGCGCGGCGATATCATGAGCCACTACACCAACGACATCGATACGCTGCGCCAGATGATCAGTCAGTCGCTGCCCAACCTGCTCATGACGATCATCATCATCGTCACGGTGTTCTTTATCATGCTGTACTACAGCGTGTGGATGTGCCTGGTCATCATCGCCGGCGTCGCCTTTATGACCTTTATGACCAAGCTGCTCGGCTCCAACTCCGCGCGCTTCTTCATTGCGCAGCAGACCGAACTCGGCGTGGTCGAGGGCCATATTGAGGAAGTCATGAACGGTCAGAAGGTCGTCAAGGCATTCTGCCACGAGTCTGCCGCCGAGGCCGATTTTGACGAGCGCAACGAAAAGCTCTTCGAAGTCTCCCAGAAGGCCAACATGTACGCCAACATCCTCATGCCCATCCTTATGAACCTGGGCAACTTGCTCTACGTGCTGGTGGCCCTTGCCGGCGGCATTTTCCTGGCGCTGGGCGTGCCCAACCTGAGCATCTCGGGCATGGCGCTGTCCATCGCCGTCGTGGTGTCGTTCCTTAACATGACCAAGCAGTTCTGCGGACAGATCGGCCAGATCTCGCAGCAGATCAACGCCGTGGTCATGGGTCTGGCCGGCGCCGACCGCATCTTTGAGCTCATCGATGAGGAGCCCGAGGCCGACGAAGGCTACGTGACGCTCGTCAACGCGCAGGTAAACCCCGAGACCTGGGAGCTCGAGGAGGCCGACCACCATACTGGCATGTGGGCATGGAAGCATCCGCACCGCGCAACCGGCGAGATCGAGTACGTGCCGCTGCGCGGCGACCTGGTCATGGACAACGTCGACTTTGGCTACACGCCCGACCACGAGGTGCTGCACGGCGTGTCCGTGTTTGCCAAGCCGGGCCAGAAGGTCGCGTTTGTCGGCGCCACCGGTGCCGGTAAGACGACCATCACCAACCTCATCAACCGCTTCTACGACATTGCCGACGGCAAGATCCGCTACGACGGCATCAACGTCAACAAGATTCGCAAGGCCGACCTGCGCCGAAGCCTGGGCGTCGTGCTGCAGGACGTGAACCTGTTCACCGGCACCGTGATGGATAACATCCGCTACGGCAACCTGGATGCCACCGACGAGGAGTGCATCGCGGCGGCCAAGCTCGCGGGCGCGGACGACTTTATCACCCGCCTGCCCGACGGCTACGACACCATGCTCACCGGCAACGGCGCCCAGCTGTCGCAGGGCCAGCGCCAGCTGATTTCGATCGCCCGCGCCGCCGTCGCCGATCCGCCGGCAATGATTCTGGACGAGGCAACGTCGAGCATCGACACCCGCACCGAGGCCATCGTTCAGGCGGGCATGGATAAGCTCATGGAGGGCCGCACGACGTTTGTCATCGCGCACCGCCTCTCCACCGTGCGCAACTCCGACGCAATCATCTGCCTGGACCACGGCCGCATCATCGAGCGCGGCAACCACGACGAACTGATCGCCAAGCGCGGGTATTACTACCAGCTCTATACCGGCGCGTTTGAGCTCGAGTAGTTCGGCCCGCCGAGATGGCCGATTTGCCGCTCATTCGTCGGGCATGACCCTAAGGTCAATGCCCTCCTCTTTCGGGGCAAATCGACTCATCTCAGCGACCCAAACACAATGTGCCGCAACGAATAAAGCCTCCGCAACCACACGAGCTGCGGAGGCTTTTCTATGCCCTCTGTTGCAGGCTTACCGGCCATCGCGTTGCGGCCCGGCTGCCTCGGTCGTCTTTATGCGGTTCTTGTCGATGTACATGTTTTTGTCGGCCTGGGAAAAGAGCTCGCGCATCGTGGGCGGCTCATCAAAATCGCTGGAAAGCGCATAGCCCACCGCATAGCTGATAGGCATGTCGGGGTGAGCTTCGGAATACTCGTTCACGTTCGCACGGACCCGAGCGAGACGGGACTCCACGGCAGCTCGATCGGCATCCCACAGCACCGCGATAAACTCATCGCCGCCGTCGCGGCCCACAAAGCAGGCCTCGGACGCCACGCGCCCCAGTTGCTGGGCAAAAGAACGGATGTATTCGTCACCCTTCTCGTGGCCAAAGCGGTTATTGACCGTATGCAGATTATTTAGATCGAAGACACACAGCGCAACGGGCGCTTCAGCGGAAACGGGATGCTCCTGGCCCAAGATTTCCTCGCACTTGTTCTTGTTGGGCAGTCCCGTAGCTTCGTCGAGATAAACTTTGCTCTGCAGCTCGCGATTGAGTGCGGCAGTGCGCACCGCGCGAACAAGTTCGACCGCAAAGGTCGTCACCAAGCCCACGATGTCGATGATCACCAAGCCCTCGAGATAGTTGAGCGCCGACGCCTTCTCCTGAGAGTAGTCCTCTGCGAGTCGCGTAGCATCGTCGCAAATGCCAAAGAACTCCTCGCTCATGGCGATGATGTCGGTGTACTCGTAGCCGACTTCGCGCACACGGATGATCTCGGCGCAAAGCTCATCATAATAGTTTGCAAGCTCGGTCATCTTTGCCTGATACTCGTCGTCGTCGAGACGGACGAGGTTAAGGTCATCACTTCCGTAACGCAAGCCGTTAATGTATGAATCAACGGCTCTGAGCAGGTCATCTCGAGGCTGGCCTGCATCCTCGAGCTTAACGATTCGCTGCGTGGTGCCGCGCACCAGACCGGCGTAGTTGACCACGCGCGCTGTGCCCTGGATATCGGAGACGAGCAGCATAACATTGATGAAGAAGAAGATGAGAACTGCCGTGAGCACCATCATGAGCAGGCGCACCGCCCGGCTGGCCTTCTTGGCGACAGAAGCATTCACAAGCTCACTCCTCAAATGACAAAAGTGCAGGTAGCACACAGTGTGCTGAAATTCACGTGAGGTCAACTCTACCAGATGATTTTTCTAGGACGGATATTAAAGAATCATCGACACGATAGCTATTTGAGAAGTTGGGCCATGGCGTTGACGAATTTTTGGACTTGGAGGGTGGGCTCGAGCGGATAGTGCAAATAGACCGGCACCTCGCGGCCGCACAGGAACGGCACACCCACAAAAGCCGGGTGCACGCCCGACCACGCTCCGCAGGTGAGCACCGCATCGCCCTTTTCCTCCGCTTCGTTAAAGAGCGCAAAGTCAAAGCTGTCCACGTCGATCACGTCCACGCCGCCGTCGGCCAACAGGTCGATGCGCAGGCTGTCCATAGCGTCGTTGCCGTGACGGAGCACGCGCAGGCGCATGCCCTCCAGGTCGGCAACCGTGATACGCGTCTTGCGCGCAAGCGGGCTCGTACGCGGCACATCAATATAAAACGGTACGTTGACGATAAGGAGCTTTTGGCAGGCGTCGCCCCAGCGCGGGGTCGAAAAACTCGACTGCACTACATCCACCTCGCGCCCCAAGCTGCGCATGACGGATTCACGCTCGTCATAGAGATCGTTCACCGGCACGATCTCGAAGCGCAGCGATGGCTCCAGCTCGTGCACGCCCGTCCACATCGACAGTGTCTGGCGCCCCGGGCACATCATCGACACGCCCAGGCGCACCGCACCGCCATCGCCCGCCGCGCGCCGGGCACGACGCAGTGCGTCCTCAGACTGGCGCATGATCGAGCGCGCATCGTCCACCAGCAGAGCGCCCGCCGGCGTCACCTTGACGCCCGAGTGCGACCGCTCGAACAGCGTGATGCCAAACTCGGCCTCGAACCCCGACACCTGTTTGACGAGCGCCGGAGTCGACACGCGCAGCTTTGCCGCGGCACGCGAGAAACTTCCCAGCTCCGCGGCGGCCGATATGGCCTCAAGTCGTCGATCGTACACGTCAATCTCCCGTTTTCGCACGCGCGGGCCCACAGCACCGCAGGGGGTCGTTTTCGCAGGTCACGAGCTCAATTGAGAACAAACCTCGATGTACAGTGTAAACCATAGGTTTACGCCATTCTAACAAATATGCAATTCACCTGCGCAAATGCAAAGCATACGATAACCAGCGAAAACCACGTGGGTCGATTAATGGGAGCGACCCACCGGGAGGCACAAGAAGGGAAGTTCCTATGAGCAACTGGCTTAAGCTCGAGGGCGATGTCTGCGCCGTGACCGGCGCACTCGGCGGCATGGGCGCCGAAATCTGCCGCGAGTTCGCCCGCAACGGCGCCAACGTCGTCCTGCTCGATCTGAACGAGGAGAAGGTCAAGGCCGCTGCCGCCGACCTTGCTGCCGAGTTTGGCATCCACGCCGAGGGTTACAAGATGAACGCCACCGACGAGGCCGAGGTTCAGGCCGCCGTCGACGCCACCATCGCCAACTTCGGCCGCGTCGACGTTCTCGTCAACACCGCCGGCATCCTGCGCTTCGCCGCTATGGAGGACCTGCCGCTGAGCGACTGGAACGAGGTCATCAACGTCAACCTCACCGGCTACTTCATCACCTCGCAGCGCTTTGGTCGCGAGATGATCAAGGCCGGCCAGGGCCGCCTGGTGCACATCTCGACCGTCGCCAGCCACTCTCCCGAGACGTTCTCGGGCGTGTACAGCTCCACCAAGGCCGGCGTCAACATGATGTCCAAGATGCTGGCCGCCGAGTGGGGCCCCTACGGCGTGCGCTCCAACTGCGTCGAGCCCTGCTTTGTCAAGACCCCCATGTCGGCGAGCTTTTACGCTGACCCCGAGGTCGAGAAGAGCCGCAGCCGCCTTATCGCTACGCGCCGCATCGGCGAGGTCAGCGATATCGCCAACGCCGTCATGTTCCTGGCGTCCAGGCGCTCGGACTTTACCACCGGCGACGCCATCAAGGTCGACGGCGGTTTCTCCAATATGATGGGCGACCTCACCGCCAAGCCCGGCGGCCGCCGAGCCTTTGCCGACAACTACCTTAAGAACAAGGGTGTCGAGCTTTGGTCTGACGAGTCCGGCGTCGCAAAGCCGACCGACCAGTAAACCAGCCTGACAGGGAGGCCCCGCGGACGTGTCCGCCCCTCCCCCGCATCGATCAGAAAGAGTCCAATGGCTTCCACCAACTCCAACAAGGGTCGCGCCGTCGTGCTTTCCGCCGCGTGCGTCACCATGTTCTTTATCAGCTCCATCGCGCTGTATTCCGTCGTGAGCAAGAACCTGCTCGCCGTCTACCCCGAGTGGTCGAGCGCCCTTACCTGGGCTTTCCCGGTCTTTCAGACCATCATGGCCGTGACGGGCATCTTCGCCGGCCGCATCTCCGATAAGATCGGCCCCCGCAACGTCGTGATCGCCGCCGCCGTGTGCTACGGCCTGGGCTGGTTCATGTCTGGCACCGTCACCGAGCCGTGGCAGTTCTACCTGTGGTTCTCGCTCGTCGCCGCCATCGGCAACGGCCTGGGCTACAACCCCGCGCTCACCACGGGCCAAAAGTGGTTCATCGACAAGAAGGGTCTCGCCTCCGGCATCACCCTGGCCGCTTCGACCGCCGGCCCCGCCGTGTTGTCCCCGGTGCTCGCCTCGCTGCTCATCCCGAGCCTGGGCATCTTTGGCGCCCTCAAGGCACTCGGCGTCATCTTCTTTGTGACGATTGCCGCCTCCGCCCTGTTCCTGAAGGCCCCCGAGGCCGGCTGGCTGCCCGAGGGCTTCGAGGCCCCCAAGGGCGGCGCGCATGCCGGCACCTTCGGCGACCTCACCCCTGGTGAGATGGTCAAGACCCCACGCTTCTGGGTCCTCATCGTCACCTTCGCCTTTGCCGCCACCGCGGGTACCCTGCTCGTGGGCAAGGTTGCCTCCATCGCCGCCGTCCAGCTCTTCGCCGACCCCACGAGCGCCGCGGCCGTCGCCCTCGGCGGTGTGGTGGTCTCCGTCAACACCTGCGCCAACCTGGTCGGCCGTCTGTCCTTTGGCCAGATCATCGACAAGCTCGGCGCCTATAAGTCGCTGCTCATCAGCCTTGTCGTGACCATCGTCGCGCTCGTCATCATGTCGATGAGCTTTACGCAGAGCATGTTCTTTGTGGCGCTCGCCCTGCTCGGCTTTAGCTTTGGCGCCCTACTCGTCATCTACCCGCCGCTCACCGGTGGCGCCTTTGGCACCAGCAACATCGGCGTCAACTACGGCATCATGTTTTTGGGCTATGCCGCTTCCACCTGGATCAGCCAGCCCATCACTGCCGTGCTGTATCACGCCGAGGCCGGCAGTGCCGCCTACCAGCAGTCCTTCTACGGCGCCATTGTGATCGCCGCCATCGCCGTCGTACTCACCGTCTACATGATGGTCTCCGACAGCAAGAAGAAGTCCGCCTAGTTATACCAATGTGGCAAAGGGACAGTCCCTTTGCCACATTCGCCAGCCACCAGCATTAAGGAGTCGAAATGTCTGAGCTCAACCCCGTCCGCATTGCCGTCATCGGCGCCGGCGCCATGGGCCGCAACCACATCCGCTTTGTCACCGAGGAGCCCGAGGCCGAGCTCGTCGCCATCGCCGACGCCTTTGAGGGCGCCCGCGCCACGGCCGAGGCCGCCGGCGTGCCGTTCTTTACCGATCCCGCCCAGATGATGGACGAGGTCAAGCCCGAGGCCGTCATCATCGCCACCCCCAACGACCTGCACCTGGGCGTTGCCCGCGAGGCCATCAAGCGCAACATCGTGCCGCTGGTCGAAAAGCCGATCTCCAACGATCTCGAGGATGCCCAGGCCTTCGCCGCCGAGGCCGAGACCGCCGGCGTGCCCGTACTCGTGGGTCAGCACCGTCGCCACAACCCGTTTGTGAACAAGGCCAAGGAGATCATCGAGTCCGGCGAGCTGGGCAAGCTCACCGTGTCGAGCTTCCACTACATGATCTATAAGAACGACGAGTACTTCGACGTCGAGTGGCGCCGCAAGAAGGGTGCCGGCCCGATTCTGGTCAACCTGGTGCACGACGTCGACCTGCTCCGTTACCTGCTGGGCGAGCCCGTTGCCGTCCAGGGTATGCAGTCCAGCGCCGCCCGCGGTTTTGAGACCGAGGACTCCGCCGTGGTCAACGTCCGTTTTGCCGATGGCGCGCTTGCGAGCATGACCATCTCCGACGCCACCGCCAGCCCTTGGAACTGGGAGGCAACCGCTCGCGAGGATCCGCAGTACCGCCCCTTCGACGCCGACGCCTACTTTATCGGCGGCACCAAGGGCGCCCTGTCGCTGCCCCGCCTGCACCAGTTCTCCTACGACGGCGCCTCTAACTGGCACAAGCCGCTGCAGATGGAGATTCCGGCCGTCGACCCGGCGCTTCCCCACAAGATGCAGCTCAAGCACTTTGTGAAGGTCGTCCGCCGCGAGGTCGAGCCCGTCGTGACGCCGGCCGACAACGTCAAGACGCTCACGCTTCTCAACGCCGTCAAGGAGGCCGCCGAGACCGGCCAGCTCGTCGAGCTGTAACGCCTTAAGAGCGGCCGCGACAGAAACCCCATGCCGAGCCCCTCGGTCCGCCACAAATAAGCCCCTCTTCTTTGCCCCGCGAGCAGCCTCCTGCCCGCGGGGCTTTCTTTGCGGCCGCGGCGCGGGCGGGTGGTAGACTGGGTGGCTCATGCACCTGTAACGTACTCACAGACAGGAAGTCCCATGGATCTTATCGCCCAGCTCGCCCGCGAGCTCAACCTTAAGGCCGCCAACGTCGAGGCAGCCGTCAAGCTCATCGACGAGGGCAACACCATCCCCTTTATCTCGCGCTACCGCAAGGAAGCAACGGGCGGCATGGACGACGTTGCCCTGCGCGCGCTCGACGAGCGCCTGTCCTACCTGCGCAATCTTGAACAGCGTAAAGAGGACGTCATCCTGCTCATCGACGCCCAGGGCAAACTCACGCCCGAGCTCGAGCAGCAGATTCGCGAGGCCACACAGCTCCAGCGCGTCGAAGACCTCTACAAGCCCTACCGTAAAAAGCGCATGACCCGTGCGCAGAAGGCCCGCGAGGCCGGCCTGGAGCCGCTCGCCAATATGATCATCATGCAGGCATCGGCCAAGGGCAGCGCACTCGACGCCGCTGCGGCATACGTCAACGAACAGGCCGGCTTCGACACGCCCGAGAAGGCACTCGCCGGCGCCGCCGACATCGTGGCCGAGACGGTGGCCGAGGACCCGGAGAACGTCGCCGACCTGCGCACCTTTACGCAAAACACCGCCGACATCGTCGTCGAGGCCACCGACCCCGCCGAGAAGACCCCCTACGAGCCCTACTACAGCTATGACGAGCCGTTGCGCCGTATACCCAACCACCGCGTGCTGGCTATCGACCGCGGTGAGCGCGAGGGCAAGCTCCGCGTGCGCGTGAACGTCGACGGCGTTGCCGCCACGGCGCGCCTCAGCAGCCGTTGGCCCCGACGCCAGGGCGTGTTTGCTCCCATCTTCGATGCCGCCATCGCCGACGGCTACAAACGCCTCATGGCTCCCTCGCTGGAGCGCGAGGCCCGCGCCAAACTCACCGTTCGCGCCCAGACCGAGGCCATCAACGTCTTTGCCAAGAATCTCGAGGGCCTGCTCTCGGCGCGCCCCGTGCGCGGCGCCCGCGTACTCGCGCTCGACCCGGGCTACCGCACCGGCTGCAAGGTCGCCGTCATGGACGAGACCGGCAAGCTGCTCGACCACGGCGTGGTCTACCCCACCAAGCCGCGCCACGACGTCGCCGGCACCAAGCGCGAGCTCGCCCGCCTCGTCAAAAAGGACGGCGTCAACACCATCGTCATCGGCAACGGCACCGCCAGCCGCGAGACCGAGGAAGTCGTCTCGGAGTTCATTGCCGAGCAGGCGTCCAGCCTTCGCTACACCATCGTTAACGAGGCCGGCGCGTCGGTGTACTCCGCCTCCGAGCTCGCCAGCCAGGAATATCCTGACCTGGACGTCACCGTACGTGGCGCCATGAGCTTGGGCCGTCGCCTGCAGGACCCGCTGGCAGAGCTCGTCAAGATTCCGCCCCAGTCCATCGGCGTGGGCCAGTACCAACACGACCTTGACCAGGCCGAGCTCTCGCGCACCCTGGGCCACGTGGTGGAGGACGTCGTCAACCGCGTGGGCGTCGACGTCAACACCGCGAGCGCAAGCCTGCTGGGATACGTATCGGGCATCACGCCGAGCGTGGCAAAGAACATCGTGGCGTACCGCGAGGAAAACGGCGCCTTTACCGATCGCCGCCAGCTTAAGAAGGTCCCCAAACTTGGACCCAAGGCATATCTCAACGCCGCGGGCTTTTTGCGCATCAGCGGCGGTAAGAACCCGCTCGACGCGACAAGCGTCCACCCCGAGAGCTACGAGGTGGCCACGGCCGTCCTGGAGCGGGCCGGCGTTGCGGCAAGCGAGCTCAGCCGCGGCGGCGTGCCCGACATCGAGCGCCGTCTGGGCAGCATTTCGGCACTGGCAAGCGACCTGGACTGTGGCACCCTGACGCTCATCGACATTGTCAACGAGCTCAAGAAGCCCGGTCGCGACCCGCGCGACGACGCGCCCGAGGTGGTCTTTAGCCGCTCGGCACTTTCTATTGACGACCTGGAGCCCGGCATGGAGCTCAAGGGCACGGTGCGCAACGTCGTCGACTTTGGCGCCTTCGTCGACGTGGGCGTGCACCAGGACGGCCTCGTGCACATCTCCAAGCTGGCCAGCCGCTTCGTCAAGCACCCCAGCGACGTGGTGCGCGTCGGCGACACGGTGAAGGTATGGGTAGAAAAGGTCGATCGCGACCGCAAAAAGATCTCCCTCACCATGGTGCGGGGCAAATAAGCCGCTGCAGGCGCTCGGCGGGCCCCATTCCGCCGAGCGCCTCTCCTTCTAAAACGATTTGGCGATATCCCGAAGTGCGAGACGCCGTTTCCGCTAATCATCACCTGCAATTTTTGAGATATTCGGCCTCGCTGGGCCGCGATAACACTTCTTCAAAGTGCAAGCTCAACAAATAGGCATCAGATATTCCACAAACGTCCCATATCTGCACCCGCAGAGGTGCGGTACGGGACGTTTTTCAGCCATATTGGCAATCTTGACGGCACTCTGAGGCCGAATATCTCGATTTCTGTTGGTGGGACACTTATGGGCACGAGCCGCAAAGACCTCGTTTGCCCGGTAGAGCTGTTCAACCACGTCAAGCATGAGATCTTGCATGCGCGGAACAAAGGGATAATCGAAGGGTCTTGGGCGACTTGCGCGTCGCCCCGAACACATAGCCGGCAGGGTCCTTTGCCTTGGCGATGACTGCCAACTCGGGGCCGGATCGTTTTCGATACTTGATAGATATGGATTAGAAGATCATTAGATTACAGGTTGATCCATAATGCGGAACCGCGTTGTCCACGCGATGCCGTCGGAGCCCACGCCGCCGTCCGAGGTGACGCCGGCCGCGTAACACGAATCGTCATCCGGCGAACGAAGCCGCCAGTGGCACGCGGCGTTGCCATCCGAGCCCAGCCCCATTACTGCCCGAGACAGTTGGCGGGGTAGCACTGTCGACCCCCATCGGAATAAAGGTAGCGATTCAGCTCAGGACCTACCGACGGGTTCGTGTCGGCAACCCCGGCCTTTCCTTTGCCTAGCGCGACCCTCGCGAAGCGCGTGAACGATAGGGAAAGGAAAGGCCGGGGCGAACAACCCGCGATGTAGCCAGCGTTCGCGTTACGGCAGGATGTGGAATCCGAGCGAGGCGATATCCTTGGCAAAGCCGCGGACGGTATCGAGCGAGACCTCGTACGGGTCACGGCCGATGTTCTTGCGCTTGGCCAGGATGCTATTGGGCACCGTGATGATCTGGCAACCGCATCCTTCCGCCTGGTAAATATTGATAAGCTCGCGTGTGGATGCCCACAGGACCTCGCAGTTGGGCTTGGCGGCGGCCCTCTTGACCGACTCCATCATAAACGGAATGGGGTCGACGCCGGTGTCGGCGATGCGGCCGGCAAAGAGCGAGATGATTGACGGCGTCTCGGCGTCAACGGCCTCGACCATCTCGTCGACCTGCGCAGGCGTAAAGATGGTGGTGACGTTGACCTTGATGCCATCGGCCGAAAGCTTGCGCACCAGCTCGGCGGTGGACTCGCCCTTGGTAGTCACGCACGGAATCTTGACGTAGACGTTCTCGGCCCAGGTAGCGATCTCGCGGGCCTCGACCTCCATGGTCTCGACGTCGTCGGCAAAGACCTCAAACGAGACGGACACATCGGTGATGTGGGCCAGGACCTCCTTGGCAAACGCGCGGTAATCCGTCACGCCGCCCTTCTTCATAAGGGACGGGTTGGTCGTGAAACCCTGAACGTTGCCGTTCTCGTACATGTCGAGCATGCCCTCGAGATTTGCACCGTCAGCGAACACCTTGATTGCCATCTGCCTGATTCCTTTCGTTAGCATACGGCCGATAAACTGCTAAACACTTTACCTACGTTTATCAAGGCGTGAACTGCGGGTTTTTATCTTCTCGGCGAACGGTTTTGCAGTTTTACCATTTTTATATCGACACCCCAGCGGCAAAACGTTTTTGCTGATCATCGCGGTTGATTCCGTTCGCGGCGCAGAGACAGCGCTTCACCGGTACGTTTTCACAACCACTCCAAAACAAAAGCGGTGACGCCTCATTTGAGACGCCACCGCTTCCGTGTAGGAGCCGGTTATCGGAGCTCCGCCCGATTAGGGCTTAACGTATGCCTGGATTACTCTTCCTCAACGTGGTTAATCACAGCACCCTTGGTGTGGATGAAGTTGGGGACGAAGGCGACGATCAGAAGGACAGCAAGAATCGCGTAGACACCGGTGGTACCGAAGGCCTCGGCAGCGCGGCCAAGCGTAATACCAATGACGGAGAAATCGAAGTCGCCGAACGTAGTGTTCTTGAAGCCAAAGACGTCAAGAACGGGCAGGAGCAGGGCCGGGGCAAAGGTGATGAGCAGGCCGTTGACGAAAGCGCCAAGAGCTGCGCCCTTGCGACCGCCGGTAGCATTGCCGTAGATGCCTGCGGTAGCACCGCAGAAGAAGTGAGGAACCATGCCCGGGATGATGAAGATGCCCAGGGTAGCGCCCACGATGAACATACCGACCACGCCACCGATAAAGGAAGCGACAAAGCCGAGGATGACGGCGGTGGGAGCATAGGGGAAGAAGACGGCGCAGTCGACGGCGGGGATGGCACCGGGGATCAGCTTGTTGGAGATGCCCTGGAAAGCCGGGACCAGGTCGGCAAGGATCATACGAACGCCGTTATAGACGATGGTGACACCAACGGCAAAGGACAGGGCACAGGTCAGGGCATAGACAATCACGTTGTCGCCGCCAGCGGTCTTGGTGACGACCGCAGGATCTGCGATGTAAGCGGCGAAAGCGGTAACCAGGTAGAAGAAGGCCATGGTAAGAGCCGTGGAGATGGTAGTGTCGCGCAGGAAGGCGAACTTCTCGGGAACCTCGATCTTCTCGGTGCTGTTCTCCTCGGCGTCCTTAGCAAAAAGCGTACCGACTGCAGCGGAGATGTAATAGGCGAGTGAACCGAAGTGGCCCATGGCGATTTCATCGCCATCGGTAACCTTCTCGGTGAAACGCTGACCAACGGCGGGAAGCATAGCGCTCACGAGGCCCAGGAACATGCCGCCCACGATGACAAGCTGGACATCCTGGAAGCCAGATGCCTGCAGAACGGCAGACAGCAGGCAGGCCATAAACATGCTGTGATGGCCCGTCAGGAAGATGTACTTAAACTTGGTAAAGCGGGCAATGATAATGTTCACGACATAGCCGAGAATCAGGATCATCATGGTCTGAACGCCGAGAACGCTCTGAGCCATCGAAACAACGACCTCGTTGTTGGGCACGACGCCGGTGATGTGGAAACCGGTCTCGATGAAGGTACCCAGCGGAGCAAGGTTCTCCTGAACAACAGCGGCGCCGGCGGACAGCATGATGTAACCAAGAATGGGCTTCAGGGTGCCCGTCATCACCTTGTGGGCAGGACGCTTAAGCGCGACAAGGCCCACAAAGGCAAATAGGCCCATAATCCACGCTGGCTTGGTCAGAATCGATTGGATAAACTCAAGTATGGGAAGGATGGCTTGCATCTGCGCTTCCTTTCTCTCTAACGTGGGCGCGTTTCCCTCTTCCACAGGGAACCGCCCTTTTTTGTGCCGCTTTAGGCGTTAGCGGCGGCCGCCTTGATTGCCTCGAGGGCGTCTTCGCGGATCTTCTTCTTGTTCACATAGCTGCGAACGATCACAACGTTGCCGTGGAGCTCGGGGGCGAGTTCTTTAACGGTGATGAACAGATCCGGATTTGCGGAAGAAGCACCGTTCAGGTCCATAGACTCAACGTCGGCCTTGATGCCCTCCTCCTCGCAAAGCTCCTCGACTTTGCCAGCGAGCATCAGGCTGGACCCGATGCCGTTTCCGCATACGGTGATGATATGCATGGCAACCTTCCTCTCCTACACGTGACGGTTTTCCGTCTATCCAAAAGCGGCGACGCATCGCCGTGCCATTAAGGCCTAAAAGAATGAACGCATGGTCTCCAAAACCTGCTCGGACGTATCGCATGCGCTGAGCTTGGCAACGCAGTCCTCGTCCTCGAACATCTGCGAAAGCTCCGCCAAGCAGCCAAGATGAGCCTTGGGGTCGGGTGCGCAAATACCCACGAGCACGTGAACCGGATCGAAATCCTCGTGTCCAAACGCAATGGCAGGGTCAAGCGTGACGATACAGATCCCCGCTTCACTCACATTGCCATCTGCCTGAGCGTGGGGCATGGCGATGCCCTCTTCCAAGACCATATAGGGGCCGAATTTGTGAACCGATGAAATCATGGCGTCAACATAGCTCTGGTCGCATTTGCCAGCGTCTACGAGCAACTTACCGCATGCCTTGATCGCTTCCTCCCAGTCGGAGGCCTCGACGTGGCAGGCAACAAGCTCGGGCTTAAGAAGATCGGTCAGCATGCTCGTCCCCTACTCCTCGGGCAGGATATGAAAACCAAGCGCCTGAATGTCGCGGGCAAAGCCCTTGACCGTATCAAGCGAGTACTCAAGCAAATCTTTCCCGAAATTCTTGCGCTTGGCAAGAAGGGCATTGGGGACCGTAATGATCTGACAGCCAACGGACTCCGCCTGGAAGATATTGAGGACCTCGCGCGTAGACGCCCAGAGAACCTCGGCAGCAGGCTTAACGGCAGCCTTCTTTACGGACTCCGCCATGAGGGGCAGCGGATCGACGCCGGTATCGGCAATGCGACCGGCAAAGATGGACAGAATAGAGGGGGTCTCAGCAGAGACGGCATCGACAAACTCGTCGACCTGCTCGGGCGTGAAGATAGTGGTGACATTCACCTTGATGCCGTCGGCAGAAAGGCGCTTGACCAGCGCGGCAGTGGACTCACCCTTGGTGTTGAGCGCCGGGATCTTAACGTAGACGTTGTCTGCCCAGGTTGCGATCTCGCGAGCCTCGGCTTCCATACCCGCCTCGTCGTCGGCGAATACCTCAAAAGAGACCGACACATCAGTAATGTGCTCAAGAACCGTCTTGGCAAAAGCGCGGTAGTCGGTCACGCCGCCGGCCTTCATAAGGGAAGGATTAGTCGTGAAGCCCTGAACGTTGCCATTGTCATGCATGTCAAGCATGCCCTCGAGGTTAGCGCCGTCGGCAAACACCTTGATCGCCATGTTCGGTCCTTTCTCATCTAACACTATTGCTATCGAAAGCCTTCTTCTTTGTTTCAAAAGCTTTTCGGTTTTCTTTTATAAACCATTTCAAAAGCTATCGAAAGCTCAATTGTCAACTTTCCGTGAACGGTCGAATATCGGGCGTGAACGTACTTCTTTTGGGCGGCACCTTCAGAATGAGACTCTTTATAGCCCGTTTACGTGCGAACTATCTGCTACGCATGCATTTGTGACATGCCATTCCGTTCTTTTGATTCATTCGAATTTGCCTTGTTCTTTTCATATCGATACGTTATATTTCGATTACGAAAGGCGCATCTTTTACCTTTTGTTCAAAAGGAGCGGCATATGGCATCTACTTCAGACCTTTCACCGGCCGAGCGTCAGCGATTTATCATGAATTGGCTGGCCGAAAAGCCAAATATCTCGGTATCCGACATCGTTCGCCGTTTTTCGGTTTCGGAAGTCACCGCACGACACGACCTCATCTCGCTGGAATCCGAAGGCAAGCTGCGTCGCGTACGCGGCGGAGCGGTATCGCTTTCTCGCTCCAACGCAATCTCGTATCCCGAGGAGCGCATCAATGTCCAAGTCGAGGCCAAGGAAGCCATCGCCGCAACCGCAGCAACTCTTGTTGATGATGGCGATGTTCTGGTAATTGATATCGGCACCACAGGCTTTTACTTCGCTAAGGCCCTCATGGACAAGCGTGAGATCACCATTATCACCGGCGATCTTGCAATCGCGAACTACGCCAGCTTCAATCTCCCCAATGCTTCGGTAGTGCTGCTGGGCGGCTCCGTGCGCAAGGGCCACCTCTATCTCGCGGGCGCACTAACGCTCGACTGCATGAGCAAACTACATGCCGACAAGGCGTTTGTCAGTGCTGACGGATTCCACCCCGACCACGGTTTTACCGTCGAGCACGACTTCTCGGCCATGATCAAGCATATGTACCTTACCAACTCAAACCAGGGCTACATGATGGTTGACCAGGGAAAGTTCAACAAGACCAGTTTTTATCAGTCCGCGCAGATCGATGACCTCGACGGCATCATCGTTGATGGAGACGACGAGGGCATCATGACGGCGGCGATCGAGAGCAGTCGCAGTCATCCCAAGCTCTATATTGCAAAATAGCTCAAATGGCCGGGTCGCCCCCACTGCGGGCGACCCGGCCATTTATTAAATCAACCCAAAATGCTGCATCGCTGTGACGGTACCGTCGTGTGCGACATCGTTGGTCACGTAGTCGGCGACCGCCTTGACCTCGGGCATGGCGTTGCCCATGGCCACGGCCGTCTCGACCGCAGCGAGCATGCCCAGGTCGTTGCCCGAATCGCCAAAGCCAAAGGTGCGCGCGTTGCCGGTGCGACCCAGGTATTCCAGCGCTCGCGCCACGCCCACGCCCTTGTCGATGCCCTTGGGGCTCAGCTCGCGATTCTGGCCACCGGTGTTGCACAGCTCAAACTCGCGATCGATAAAGCCGTCATCGTTGGCTACGCGAGCCAGGTCGCTCGCGTTAATGCACACCTTGCCTACGCGCAAGCGGCCATCGACGCGCATCTGATCAACGCCATGCACCACGCCGGCGCCTAGCAGAAATGACTGTTCGACACCAACTGGCTCAAGTGAATAGGTGGCACCGTTCGTCTCGAACAACGCCTCACCGCCCGCCACAATAATGCGGCGCGCGAGCTCCTCAACAATGTCCTCGTCAATGCAGTCCTCGTGTGCCACGCGGCCCTCGACCTCTAGCGTGGCCCCCGCCATGGCCACGATACCCGCAGGTTCGAGCGCACGCAGGCCGTCGGCAATCAGCCACAAGGGGCGACCCGTGCAGATAAATGCCTGGTGACCCGCATTGCGCAGGCGATGAAACGCCTCGATGACCGCCTGCGAGGGGCGCACCGCCGAAAAATCCTTATCGGTCATATCGTCGGGATCGAACGACGTCAGCGTGCCGTCCACGTCAAAAAAGAGCACGGCGGAATCGGGGCACGCATCAATCATATGGGTTCCTTTCGAGGGCGATGGCAAACGAAGCATCCATCATATAATGGAGCGACGCAACCAGAGAGGTCACCCATGGAATTTTACGCAAGCTGCCCCGAGGGCTTTGAGTCCGCACTCGCCGACGAGCTTAAACGGCTTGGGCTTTCGCATGTACGCCGCCTTAAGGGCCGCGCTACGTTTGAGGGCGAGCTCGAAGAAGGCTACCGCGCCTGTCTGTGGTCGCGCCTGGCCAGCCGCGTGTTTGTGGTGCTTGGGCGCTTTGAGGCGCAGGATGCCGATGCGTTGTACGACGGCGTTTACGACATTGCCTGGAAAAACATCGTCCGCCCCGGCGCCACCATTGCCATCACCGCCCGTGGTGTGGCCGAGCAGCTGCGCAACACGCGCTTCTCGGCCCTGCGCGCCAAGGACGCATTGTGCGATCGCCTGGCCGAGACCACGGGCCGTCGCGCCGATGTCGATGCTGCCGACCCCGATGTCCACCTGCTGCTTTCGCTACGCCAGCGCCGTGCGAGCATAAGCCTGGACCTTTCGGGCGACCCGCTGTTCAAGCGCCTGCCGCCCGCCGCGACTCGAGCCGGCGAGGGCGCGCACGTGCTGCGCCCCGACTACGCCGCCCTGGTGTTGGCGCAGGTCGGCTGGACCGCGCTGTGCGAGCGCGAGCTGACGGCCGACGACTACGAGAACGAAGCCCTGCCCACGCTGGTCGACGCCTCGTGCGCCGGCGGCGGTCTGCTGCTGGAGGCAGTGAATATCCTAACCGACCGCGCCCCGGGTGCTGCGCGCGAGCGCTGGGGCTTTGAGGGCTGGCAGCTGCATGATGCCGCCCTGTGGGAGCAGCTACTTGCCGAGGCGCGCGAGCGCGAGGCGACAGCGCGCGAGCGGCAGGCGCGCATCGTGGCCGTAGACATCGACCCCGCCGCCCGCAAGACTGCCGAGCGCATGGTCAAGTGTGCCGGCTACAAGCGTCTTGTTGACTTTTGCGCCGCCAAGCCCGCCACCGTGCTGGACCATGCAGGCGCTGTCGCCGGCACCGCCGTGGTCGCAGACACCACCGAAACCCCGCTTTCGCTCATGCACGACGCCATGACGCTCATCGGCGAGCTGCGCCGCGCGCCCGAGCTCGCTTCGGCACCGGTCGCCGCGCTCACCCGCGATGGCCTTATGGCCCGCGCGCTCCATGCCGAGCCTGCGCGCTCCATCGCCGTCATGCCCAATAACGAGGAGGCGGCTATTGAGGTTTGGCCCTCGCTCGACCACGCCGCCGCGACATTCGAAGCTGCGACCAGCGCAGATGCCGAGGAGCAGACCGCGGATGCCCAAGACGAAACCGCCAACGTCCCCATGCCCGAGCCTGCCGCCATGCTCGACCTGGGCGACGGCAAGCCGCTGCCCGTGCTCATCCCCGAGTCCGAGCAGTTCGCCAACCGCCTGCGCAAGAATGCCCGTCTGCGCCGCAAGTGGGCCAGGCGCGAGGGCGTGAGCTGCTACCGCGTCTACGATGCCGACCTGCCCGACTACTCCGCCGCTATCGACCTGTACGAGGGTTGCCCGCAGACGCCGGGCCGCTGGCTCGTCATCGCCGAATACGCCGCGCCCAAGACCATCGACCCCGCACTGGCCCAGGCCCGTATGCTCGACATTCTGGCCATCGCGCCGCGCATCCTAGATGTTCCCGCCGAGCATGTGCACGCCAAGGCCCGCATGCGTTCGCGCGGCGGCTCGCAGTACGGCAAGCAGGGCGCCGGCAAGGGCGCATCGGGCGAGCGCGCCAATATCGCGCGTCGTCGCCTGCCGCTCATCGAAGAGGACGGCCTCACCTTTGCCGTCAACTTTGACGACTACCTGGACGTCGGCATCTTCTTGGACCACCGCGTCACCCGCAACCTGGTGCGCGAGCACGCCAAGCAGGCGCGCCGCTTCCTCAATCTGTTTGCCTACACCGGCACTGCCACCTGCTACGCGGCCGATGGCGGCGTCGAGGAGACCGTGACGGTCGACCTCTCCAATACCTATCTGGACTGGGCCGAGCGCAACATGCGCCAGAACGGCTTTGTGGGGCCTCAGCATCATTTTGTGCGCGACGACGTGCTCGCCTGGATTCGCGACCAGCGCCAGACGCGCAACCGCTGGGACCTGATCTTTGTCGACCCGCCCACGTTCTCGAACTCCTCCAAGATGGGCCGCCGCACCTGGGATGTCCAGCGCGACCATGTTGAGCTTTTGGCTGGCGTATCGCGCCTGCTCGCGCAGGGCGGCCATGCCATCTTTAGCTGCAACCTGCGCGGCTTCCGCCCCGAAACGCGCAAGCTCGCCCGCGCGGGCGTGGTGCTGGAGGACATTACGGCGCAGACCATCCCCGAGGACTTCGCGCGCAACCAGAAGGTGCACCACTGCTACATCGTGCGCCGCCTGCCCATCGAGGACGCCATGGCCGAAGTCGGCTTTAGCGCCGAGGAAATTGCCGAGCGCGTCGAGGAACTACGCAACCCCGAGGCCCGCAAGCCTCGCGCAGCAGCACCCGCGCACGCGCAGGCCGGCGACCGAGGGCCGCGCGGCGACGGCAAGTCCAACTTTGCCGGCAAACCCTCCCCCGCCAGCAAGCCCAAAAAGAAGAAGTTCTACGCCAGCAAGCCCAAGGGCAAGTAACAAAGTTGCGGTGGAATACGGACTGTTTTGCCTGGAATTAGGCAAATTTAGACCGTATTTCACCGCAACTCATATTGGGATGGTGGTTGGCGATCTAGCCTTGGATGACCAATCGGTAGCCGATGCCCACATGCGTCTGGATATAGCGCGGATGCGCGGGGTCGGACTCGATTTTCTTGCGCAGCGTGCCCATAAAGACGCGCAGGCTCGCCAGGTCGCTCTTGGTCGCCGTGCCCCAAATCTCGTGCAGGATAAACTGGTGCGTCAACACCTTGTCGGCGTTGTGCGCCAGCAGACACAGGAGCTTGTACTCGATCGGCGTCAGGTGCAGTTCCTCGCCATCCATCATGGCGATGCCAGCATCAAAATCGATATGCAGCTCACCGGTATCGAACGAGCCCTCGGAGGCAACGCCGCCCGTTTGCGCATACGAAAGGCGCCTGAGCGTCGTGCGAATGCGCGCGAGCAGTTCCTCGACCGAAAACGGCTTGGTCAGGTAGTCGTCGGCACCAGCATCGAGCGCGCGGATCTTGTCCGCGTCCTCGCTGCGCGCCGAGACCACGATGATCGGCATGCCCGACCACGTGCGCACCGACTCCACCACCTTGACGCCGTCCATATCGGGCAGGCCCAGATCGAGCAGCACAATGCTCGGCGCCTGCGACGAGGCGGCGGCGATGGCGGCATGAGCGGTCTCCACAGCCATATGGCGCAAGCCGTGCGCCTCGAGCGCGGCGACGATAAGGTTGCGGACGGCGGGGTCGTCCTCAACGACCAAGATGAGCGGTTTCACGGCAGAGTTCGGCACAGCGCTACTCCTTATCAAACGAAACGTCGACGGCGGGAAGCTCGATCGTAAAGACCGAGCCGTGCGGGTCCGCCGCGGCAACCTCTATGCTACCGCCATGCGCCAGCGCAATGGAGCGGCAAAGCGAAAGCCCCAGGCCCACACTGCGTCGGCTGTCGGCCAGGCCATGGTTGGCGGTGTAGAACGACTCAAAGATGCGCTCGCGGTCCTCGGGCGCAATGCCCGGGCCGTCGTCGGCGACCGAACACCTCACGCACCCGCCGTCGACGCTAATCGAAATCACGATATGCGAGCCCGCGGGCGTGTAGGTAATGGCGTTGTTCACCAGGTTTACCACCAGCTGCACCATCAGGCGCGCATCGACGTTGACGAGCGCCGGCTCATCGCACGCCACCACCTTAAGGTCGTGCTCGCGCACGGCCGGGTTTACGTGGCGCAGCGCCTCCTCGACGATATCGTCCATAAGCTCGAGCGTAGTCGACAGATGCATGCCGCCGCCCTCGAGCTTGGTGATGGCGAGCAGATTCTCGACGGTAGCATTGAGCCATTGCGCGTCCGAGCGAATGGATAGGAGCATACCGCGGCGTGTCTGGTCGTCAAGCACGGCCGTGCCGGTCGAGCCCTGGTCGAGCAGCACGTCGGCATTACCCGAAATGCTGGTAAGCGGCGTGCGCAAATCGTGCGAGATGGAGCGCAACAAGTTGGCGCGCAGCTGCTCGTTTTTAGCGAGCACCGCCGCTTCCTCACGGGCCTCCATGGCGCGGGCGCGATCGAGCGCCAGCTCGCCTTCGCTCGCGATGGCATCGGCAAGCGTCCGCTCCTCGGGCGTCAGCGCATCGGGCTCGGCGACAATGGCGAGCACCCCCACCACCGAGGCGGGATCGCCCGCGCGCACCATGGTGTCACCCGAGCGCACAGTCAGGTATATGCCATAGAACGCCGAAGCGCCATAGGTGGCATCGAGCGGCGTTCCCACATAGGCGGACGCCGAGAGCCGCGGCGGCATCTGCGGCGCCAGCTGGTGCACCGGCGCGGCATCGCCCACGGCCGTGTACATCGTGCGCGGCAGCAGGTCATCGTCGTCGGCATCGGCGCTATACCACACGACCGGACAGTCCGAAAGACGCGCCAGTTGCGTTGCCATAGCATGCACAATCTGTTGCTGATCGCCGCACCGCTGCAGCATGCGGTTGGTCTCGAGCACCATCTGCGTGCGACGGTCGCTGGCGGCAGCCTGCGCCAAGGCGCGGCGCAGGGCCAGCGCAATCGAGCTCGACACGAGCGAGACCGCAAACATAATGAAGAACATGCCGGGATAGGCGCGGTCGATAAACGACAGCGCGTAGCGCGGGTCGACAAACAAGAAGTTGTAGAGCGCCACGGCGGCGGCAGAGCTCAGCAGGCAGTACAGGCGGCTCCAGGTAAAGAAGGCGCACAGCTGCACGGCAAACACATAGACGATCATGATGCTCGGCGCGAGACCCGGATGGTCGAGCAGCGCGCCCACAACCGTCGCCGCGACCAGCAGCCCCGCCGATACGCAGGCGTCATACAGAGGGCTGCGACGCGTCAGCGTTGTACGCCGCCACCAAAAGTTATCGGCAATATCGCCGTCCGCATGGACGTCCATCAGCGCCCCGCCCCTCTCTCAAAAACAAAAACCACCACAAAGGGGACAGGCACCTTTGTGGTGGTGGCCTCCTTGTGGTGGTTCCAAGTGTATAGCCTTTGCAGCCCGCGGTCGCTAGACAAACAGCAGACGTCGACTACGGACGCTCGTCGGGAGCCAGGCGCTGCATCTTGCTCACGGCCTTAAACTTGGTGAACAGCGGCACGTACTCAAAGCTCACGTTGGAGTTCTCCAGGCCGTACCAGCGCGCAGGCGTGCCGGCGGCGCGGCGGATGATGTACTTGAGCGTGATGGCCGTACGCTCGCTGGGCTCCACGTCGCTTTCGGGCGCCAGCAGCTTGCGGATCATGACGAACTTAAACGTACCGATGTTGCCCGGATCCTTGTAGACCGAGTAATCGTGCGTCTGCGCCGGCAGCTCGCCGCTGGCAGCCAGGTCCTGAACAACCTGGCGCAGGTAAGCATTGACGCGCTGGTTGATCTTATAGCCCAGGTACAGATGCACGCGGAATACGTAGTCGGTGCCGAACGTCTCGACCGAGTAGGCAAAGGTATGCGGCTCGTCCATGGTCTCGACGTTCACGAACCACCAGGCACGAGCGCGCTTGGGGTGCTTGTCCAAAATCGAGTAGACGATATCGCGGTCGATATAGTCGGTGTTGGTGTCCTTGGTCAGGTACACGATGTTGTCGCTCACGAGCTCGTAGCGATCGTCGTCGCGCAGGCGCTTGAGCTGCGGCAGATAGCTGCGCAGCGGCAGCAGCGTAAACTGGCGCTGCTCAACCGCCGTGCCGTTGTACCAGCACACCATGATGCCCATGATGAGCGCGGCCATAAGGATGGTGAAATAGCCGCCGTGGAAGAACTTGGTGAGCGAGCTCACAAAGAAGAAGCCCTCGAGCATAAGGAAGAAGGCGGCAAAGATCCACGGCGCGACCTTGAGATTGCGCTCCACGTGCAGATAGAAGAAGAGCAGCATTGTCGTGCACATCATGGTCAGGGTAATGGCCAGGCCGTACGCGGCCTCCATGTGCGCCGAGTTCTGGAACAGCAGCACCACGACGACGCAGCCCACGAGCATGACGTTGTTGACCATGGGGATGTAGAGCTGGCCCTTGGTCTCGGCAGGATAGAAGACCTGCATATGCGGCATGAGGTCCAGGCGGCTGGCCTCGGACACCAGCGAGAATGCGCCGGTGATGAGCGCCTGCGAGGCGATGATGGCCGCGACGGTGGAAAGGCCGACGGCAAAGGGGCGCAGACCCGGGGCGAGCATCTGGTAGAAGGGGTTGAGGTCGGCGATACCCATGAGCTCCGGGTTGCCGGCGTTGTTGATAAGCCACGCGCCCTGGCCCATGTAGGACAGCAGCAGGCAGCACTTAACGAACGGCCAGGTGGCATAGATGTTGCCGCGGCCCACATGGCCCATGTCGGAATAGAGCGCCTCGGCACCGGTGGTAGCGAGGAAGCAGCTGCCCAAAATCATGATGCCCGCATGGTTGTTGGGGCTCAGCAGAAAAGCGATGCCACGCAACGGGTTGAGGCACAGCAGCACCGCGGGATACTGGCAGACAAAGAACAGGCCCGTGCCGCCCAGGAACAAAAACCACAGCGTCATGATGGGGCCGAAGGCGTGACCGATCTTGGCCGTGCCGATGCGCTGCACCAAGAAGAGCGCGATGATGATGGCAAGCGTGATGGCGACGACACGACCCTGGTCGTCACCGAGCACGGCATGGACCGCCGGGATGGTGCGCAGGCCCTCGATGGCCGTGGTGACGGTAACGGCAGGCGTCAGGATGCCGTCGGCGAGGAGCGCCGCGCCGCCCAGCATGGCGGGGATGATGAGCCACTTGCCGCAGCGCTTGACCAGGCTGTACAGGGCAAAGATGCCGCCCTCGCCGTGGTTGTCGGCGCGCAGCGAGATCAGCACGTACTTGACGGTCGTCAGCAGCGTGACCGTCCACACGACAAGGGAGAGCGCGCCGAGCACGAACTCCTGCGTGACGCTTCCGATGCCGCCGTTGCCGGCAACGAGCGCCTTGGTTACATACATGGGGCTGGTGCCGATATCGCCATACACCACGCCCAGCGTGACGAGCATCGCCGAGATGCTCACAGGAATCGCAGCGTGCGAGGCTACTTCCTTTGCCTTTTGTTCCATAAGCCGGTTTCCTCCCAATTTTAACGTTCGACGGGATTATATGTAATCAGCCCATATTTTAATGGCACCGTTTTCCCAGCTAGATAAACATTTATGCGGCCTTTAGGCCACCGCGGCGATATGGAATGTGACAAAGGGATGCCCCCTTTGTCACATTCGTCATTTTCCGAGCCAGTTTTTGAACCACCACTCCATAGAGCGGCTCATCTCGGCCATAAAGGGACTCGTGTGCTTACGGGTGTAGATATCGACGACGCGCTCGCCCACCTCGCGGGCGTGCGGGCGAAACATCGCGTCCATCTCGGCCACCTGCGCATCCAAGGTCGCGGCGTCGGCGCGACAATAACGCTCCTCATGCACCAGGTTCACCACGGGATGCGCGATCGCCGGGCGCTCCTTGCGGGGCGTGCCGATGATGAGCATCGACAGCGGCATGGTATAGGGAGGCAAGTCCAGCAGCGCGGCGACTTCCTCGGCGTTCTCGACGACATCGCCGATATAGCAGCTCCCCAGCCCCAGGGCCTCGGCGGCAACCACGGCGTTTTGAGCGGCGATCATGGCATCCTGTGCCGCGATGGCAAAGTCGCCCAGGCCCGGCGCACGACGTGGCGACTTGCCCGTGCGCTCGACAAACTCGGGCTCAAAGCAACCCACGTGCTCAAACAGATCGATCCACTTGGCATAGTCGACTACAAATATGAGTGCCCAGGGCGCCTTGGCGATCATGGGCTGATGATCGCACAGGTCGGCCAGGCGGTCCAATGTGGCCTGCTCACGAATGCTCACGATGGAATACATCATCATGGCGCCTGCCGACGGCGCACGGCTCGCCGCATGCAGAATCGCCGCCCGCTGTTCGTCGGTCACCGCCACGGGACGGTCATCGTCATCACGCGCGAAGGCACGCGTAGACGAGCGATGCTCCAAGATGTCCAGTACCGCGTTGCCCGTAGTCTCGACCGGATAGCCGTATGTATCCACGACCGCAGCTCCGTCGCTGCCCATGTCCGCCTTGCAAACCTGCTCGCTCATCGCCCTACCCTCGCCATTTCTTTAAGAAGCCTTTACGTTTCCGTGTAATTCCCGTCCATTATCGCGCAGGTCGCCGCTACATTGCGCAACACCACCACGCACGCGCGTTATTATGGCTGGTTGTTGTGCGCAGTCACCAAATGCAGCGCATATCTTGGTAACAATCGGGTAAACCCCCGCTTTCGTAGGTTTTAGTTTGTGAGGAGTCTCAGCATGTTCGCTGCCGCCATCTCGCTCGTCGGTCTTGCGGCGACCGTCTACCTTGTCTTGCGCGAGGCCAAGGCCATTCGCGCTCAGTCGGGCACCGTTGCCAAAAGCGCTCTTGGGTGGAGCGTCGCCTTCGGCCTGTTCCAGCTCTTTTTGACCATTTGGGGCGCCATTGGCCTCGTCGCCCAAAACGAGCCGCTCGCCTTTGTGATGCTCATCCTGACCAATGCCATCCTCACCGGCTGCGCTTGGGCCAGCATCGCCCGCGACCGTATCGCCCCGCGCGTCTTTGCGTTTGCCGCGCCCGACGCCCCCGCTCCCACCGGCAAGCTCGCCCGTCTGCGCGGCGCCTTTGTGGGCAAACCGCTCGTCGCCGCCGTCCTGTGCCTGCTGCTCGCCGGCGTCTTTGCGCTGCTGGGCATGGAGGTCTCGTCCAACCACGACTTTACCTGGGTCTACCCCCTGTGCATCCTGCTCGAGTGGGCTATCATCACCACGCTCATGGTCGGCCTGTTCTTCCTGTTCCAGCGCCACGGCGCGGCTCCCGCGGTCCTGGCCTTTGCCCTCTTTGTCCTGGGCATTGCCGAGTTCTTTGTCATCACGTTTAAATCCATGCCCATCCAGCCGGGCGACCTTTCGGCCATCTCCACCGCCGCCGCAGTCGCCGGCAACGGCTACACCTTCTCCATCTCGCTGTTCTGCGTGCTGTCCATGGGCTTTACCGCCATCGCCATGCTGCTATGCGAGTACGCCGGCCTGGTGGCACCGCACCGTCAAAAGGGTGCCGCCAACGCCAAGCGCATGCTGCTCATCAACCTGCTCGTGGCGGTGCTGTGCCTGGGCGGCGTGACCGCGCATGTCACGCTTATCGACTACTACAACACCCTCGGCATCACCGTCTACACCTGGCGTCCGCTCGAGAGCTACTGGCGCGAGGGCTACCTGCCTGCCTTTATTAGTGCGGCGCAGTCCATCAAGCCGCCCAAACCCGCCGACTACTCCGTCGACGATGCCAAGACCACGCTCAAAAAGTACGCCAAGGCCTACGACAAGTCCGACGCGGCCAAGAGTGACGAGCGCGCCGCCGCAAAGGAGCAGTTCGACAGCGAGAAGCCCACGGTCATCGCCATCATGAACGAGACGTTCTCGGATCTGTCGATCTACCAGAACATGCGCGCCGGCTACGAGGGTCCGCAGTACTTTAAGAGCCTGTCCAACTGCCTCAGTCGCGGCAAGCTCTATGTGAGCGCCTACGGCGGCGGTACCGCCAATACCGAGTTTGAGTTTATGACCGGCAACTCCATGGCCAACCTGGGCTCGGGCGTGTACCCCTACACCATCTACAACATGGAAACGACTGGGAACCTGGCAGAGCAGTTCAAGTCGCTCGGATATTCCACCACGGCCATGCACCCCAACCACGCGACCAACTGGAACCGCGAGAACGTCTACAAGGACTTTGGCTTTGACCAGTTCCTGTCCATCAACGACTTCCAGGGAGCCGATACCCTGCGCGGCATGGTGACCGACCAGGCTACCTACGACAAGATTCTTGAGCTGCTCGACCAGAACGCCGATCCGCAGTTTATCTTCGACGTGACCATGCAGAACCACTCGGGCTACGACACGGGCCTGCTGCCGGTCGACAAGCAGATGCACCTGAACATCGACACGACCGACCTGGACGCCAAGACCGTCGAGGACGGCACGCTCTCCGATGTCGACGAGTATGTCTCGTGCATCGAGCAGTCCGACCAGGCGCTGCGCTACTTCCTTAACGCCTTAAGCAAGCTCGACCGCAAGGTGGTCGTGGTGTTCTGGGGCGACCATCAGCCGTTCTTCCCGTCCAAGTTCAATGACAAGTGGTTTACCAACGAGGACGACGCCACGCACCAGGAGCGTCTGTGGCAGACCGACTACATCATCTGGGCCAACTACGACGTTGCCGGCTGCGACCAGACAAGCGAGGTCGACGACTTGTCCACCAACTACCTGTCCACGCAGCTTATGCAGTTGATCGGCGCACCGCTGTCCGACTACCAGAAGGCGCACATGACGCTGCGCAAGTCGCTGCCCGCCATCAACTCGGTCGGCTACGAGGACGCCAGCCTGCGCTGGGCGCTCTCCTCCAACGTCACCGGTGACGACGCCGCTGCCGCAGCCGCCACCAAGGCGCGCGAGGATTACGCCAAGATGCAGTATTACGAGATGTTCCGCGACGGCAAGAACGTGTATACCGAGCACTTCCAGACCGAGGCCAACGAGACCGACCCCAACCTGGCACCGGGCACGACGAAGATCAAGTAGCGGGTCGCTCATAACTGAAACGTCTGTCCGGGCGGAGGCATATAAGGTTCCCTGCTCGGACAGTCCTGCGCAAGACGGAGGCCACATTAAGTGGCCTCCTTTGCGTGCGGAACTCGCGATGAACCTTATATGCCTCCGCCCGGACAGACGCCTTGTTGTTGGAGCACGGCTTGTCATGGGGGTATCCGCTGAACATATATAAGTTGAAGGCCACATTAAGTGACCTTCTTTGTATTCGGAAAGTGTGTCCCGGAATCTGCCTTCGGAATGGGACGCAGTTTCCGCTTGAGGGCCTGTTGGGAAAGCGCATCCCACTTCAAGAGTAAATTCCGGGTCGCACTTTCCGCTAAGGCTCTCAACCGGAAAGTGCATCCCATTCCAAGCCTTAATTCCGGGACATAGTTTCCGGACAAGACATCAACCGGAAAGTGGGGACCACTCTGAGCGCCGATTCTGGGACACACTTTCCGAAACACCGCCCATCCGGAAAGCCCGTCCCGCTCTGAATACATCCGGGCATGGAATATCCGCTTATTAGGCCTTCCGTCAATAAAGGGGCGCCCTCCCGAGCGGCGGGCTCGAAGTTCATCGCGAGTTCCGCACGCAAAGAAGGCCACTTAATGTGGCCTTCGTCTTGCGCAGGACTGTAGAGCAGGGAACTTCGTGCCCGCCGCCCGGGAGGGCGTTGCGTTTAGAAGATGAACCTAGCGCTTATCCCTCCGGGACAAAAGAAGTGCGGCTATAAATGCGATGATTGCAAGTGTCAGCAACACCAAAAGCAACGTGAGCGTGTTGTCGCCCGTTGCCGCCAGACCAAGCAAGCCGGGCTTCTTGCTGTCAGCAGACTGCACGGGAATCTTCTCGCCATCGTCCTCGGCGGTAATCTCCCAGCGAATGGTCTTGTTTGCGTCGGCAACCTCGTTGCCCACCGATGTCGGAACGTTTAGCTGCAAATTAAGCACCGTGCTGCCATCGCTCGTAAACGTGGCGATTTGCGTGGGATAAGCGAACGCGCTGCCCGGTGTTCCTGTCTGGAGCCAACCTGCAGAGCCATCGCCCGCCGACGCCGTTAGGGTAATGGGCGACAGCAGGCGTGCCGTCTCGTGATCGACAACGGCACGCACAAACACGCGCACCTGGGACTTTACGCCCGTGGCACGAATCTCTATCTGCTGATCACGCACATCGCCAGGCATCAGATCTTTAAAGGCCAAAAACAGATCGGGCTCCCCCGAGGAGTCCGTCGCCCCCGAGACCGTCAGCTGACGCGCATTTCCGTCATAGGCAATCGCGGGAGTATCGGCAAACGCACGGGCGGGAACAGCGAGCGCGACCACGCAGAAAATGGCCGCGACCATGCAACGCAAGGAGCGCGCAACACCTTTACGAATCGGGAACGCCATACTTACGCACCTCCATGCGGCGGCACCAGCACGTCATTCTCGACCGAGCAACCCCATGCGTCGTGCACGGCCTCATCGGGCGTCGCCTGGACCGCCTGAGTGGAGATATCCACGACAAGATTGCGACCTTCGGTTGCCTTGAGCTCGGTAACCCTATTAATGAGCACGCCGGTTTCCGCGCCGGGAGCGACGGGCGACGTCCAGTAATAGAACCCGTCGCTCGCCTTAACCCAGTTATAAGCCGAGTTCGCGCCCGAGGCATCAGCCACGCTCCACGCAATCTCGTAATCCGCCTCACCCTTCGGCTCCTCCTTCGGCTCATCCCACAGGCGTGCGCCATCCTGGTCCTGCCAGTAGATATCCACTGCAGCACGAATATAGGCGGGCGCGGTACCCGTGTTCTTCGCCTTGACATCGCTTTTCACTTTGCCGTTGAGCGTTTCCTGAACCGATGGCGTCACCGACCCGATGCCGAACTGGTTGACCAGCACGCCCGTAACCGAAAGCCAGGCCAACGTGCCTGCCGTACCGGCCAGGAGGATAACCCCCACCAGCAAGGCGATGATGCGCTTGCGCTTGGACATGCTAATCCTCCTTCTTTGCTACGTTGCCGTTGCTCCAAACGTTATGGGCACGATTGCTGCCGTCGATCCATTTGTCGTTCACACGCGTGTTCGTGCAGGTGAACGTGGCATCGTTCGCGCTCGATGCAGCGGAGATAGTCGCCTGCGCCTTATCGCCCGGCTGCTTGCCAGGGACGCCGATTTGGTTGCTGTAGCGCCATGCCCACGCTGAGTCCTCCTCGACGGTGTAGATACCCGCCGGGACCGCAAGCTCGATAGCGCCGGAGTACCAGGCGGAACCGTCCTTCAGCTGCGCATCCGATGACACCGTTACCTCAACCGTGCGCTCCTCCAAGGCGTTGCCGTCCATGCCGGCCCGGGAAACCTTGAAGCGGAACGTCTTGCCCTTCGCCCAGCTATCCTGGGTTTGCTTGACGATCTTGAGCGTATGCGTAGCGGCGAAATCGAACACCGCATTGCCATCGCTCTGAGTGCCGTCGCCCGTGAGCTTGTAGTCCAAACGATTCGTCAGCTCAAACGAGCCCTCGCCTGAACCCGAACTGTAAAGCGAGACATACTTCCCGTTGACAGGCGCAGGAGTCTGGCCAGGAAGACCATAGCCCACGCGGTCAACGTGCACCGTCAGTTGCGTGCCCATGAAGGGCTTTGCAAAGCAAGCCTTGAACGGCGCCTTATCGCTCTTGTCATCTATCGTGTTCGCGGCATTGGGATCAAGCAACCACTTGAGCTGCCCGGTCACATTCTTAGGGCTCGCATCGTCCGATGTGTCGTTAGCGACGACCTTATACGTCACCGGATACAAATCCATGTTGGCTGTAACCGGTTTACCCTTGAAGTCGCTCCACGCCACAGCTTTGTCGCCATTAACCCACTGCCACTCCAAGAACAACTCCTTCAAGCTGCTATCCGCTCGCTCGCCCAGGAATGCGACGATTGCGGAGTAGGCTTCGGGATCGTAGGCCACTTCCTTTGGCTCCATGACGGGTTCACCCTTGTCGTCATAGACCGGGTTGCCGTTCTCGTCCATCTTGGGCACCTTAACTGTCTGAACAAAGCCGGCATTGCCATCCTGGCCACGCAGAACACTCGTATCGTTCGGGTCTACCGTAGCGGTGTAGATGACGTTGCCTTCGGTGTCGTGATAGCGCACTTTAAGCGGCGTCTTCTTGTACACCGCAGTGTAGGTCACGCTCTCAAAGGGCTCGCTGCCCTCGAGGGGATACTTCTCATCGTCAGTCATCAGGGTGTACTGCCCGTCATTGACATAATCGCGCGACCAGCCGACAAAGTCGTACTTGGTGCCGTCAGTGCCCTCAACCTCCTCGGCGGCCTTGACCTCAAGAGAAATCTGGTCGCCGGAATCAGTGCGGCCGAGGCTACGGACAAGATCGGGATTCGCAAGTTTAGAGTCAATGTTCGATTGAACGGTAACCAGGCTGGGACGGTAGACCGGGTACAGCTCCATGGGGGCCTTGACCACGGTAGAAGCACTCACCATACGGATGCCCTCTGACCAAGCGACATAGCCCTTGCCAGGTGCCGGCTCGGCTTCCGTCCAGCCCACGAAGACGTTGAACTTGCCTGTATCCGCATCGATAGTGCTGACGTCATAAGTAGGCTTCGGGATGCCGCCATTAAGGTTGCCGAGCATATCGTCTTGCTGAGCAACTTTGCCGTCCACATCCGTGGCATTGAGGTGGTACACAACCGCCAACGGCGAATAGTACGCCACGAATGTATAGGCTCCGCCAGGTTCCACCGGATAAGAGCAAGTACCATGCTCCACATCGTAGGGAAGCGTCTTGATCTCGCCGTTCGGAAGCTCGATCTCAACCTTCTGCAACTTATACAGCTCACCGCCTGCTTTATAAACCGGCGTCGTAACGTCAGGGGTCACCGTTGCCGTAGCAGGATTGGTGTCCGCGTTGATAACGGGAGCGATGTTGTAGCTAGGCACATTGACCTTGTCCGTACCCTCAAAACCTGCGCGATGCAGGTTGGTGGTGTAGCTGACGTCGTACTTTGCGTAGACGGGATAGGCATCCTGCCACTGGGTGACCTTGGACTCGTCGGTCGCCAGATACGGCTCTGCCTTATCCGGATCACTCGTCACATAGGAGTCGCCGGCGACGTCGTAGATATACTTCCAGACGTCAGAATCCTTCTGAACCTCGGCGGTCGAAATCCAGCCCAGGAACTTATAGCCCGGCACGGCCATGTCGGCATCGGTCGGGGAAGCTTCGAGGGTCAGGGGGCTCTCATACGATCCCTTCTCACCATCTTCTGGCTTTTCGGCCACTTTAACCGACTTATTAACATGCGGGTAGTAATACGTGAACGTCGGATCCGCCCCGTTCACCTTGGTCTGCAGCAAGTTACTCTCATAGCGCCGCGTGGCAGTCCTCACGACATTATCGCCCTTGTTGTAGAAATTAACGTCCGTGGTAATCATCGCGCGAACGTAGTACTTCTTATCTGTACGCACCATGCTCTCGATGGGATTTTTCACATATGTCCAATATTCACCATCGCGCTCAAGCGTCCAGAAATTCAGGCGATAGCGATCATTCACCGGTTTGACCGTTACGTTCAGCGAAGCCGAAGTCCAAGTATCGCTTAGCGTTGCAGCGCCTGGAAAATCGGTATCGGCATAGAGGTTTTTTAGAGTATCGGCTCCCGTATCGTTTTTAACGTTGTGCGAGTACGCGTTAAGGGGACTCACGACAAGGGTTTCCTTCGTGAAGCGCGTGCCACACGTTTCATAACTATCCTTTATACCGTGGTCAACATGCTCCGGGCCCCAGTGGACGACGTTTTCACGCACGAAGGTACTACCGACGTTTTCCTCAAAGGGCGTTTGATAGCGATTCCAAACGGAACAAAGTAGCTTGCTGTCCGTAAACTCATGGTTGGTATAAGCCCGAACGTAATAATCCACTCGGTACTCAAAGCGGGCGATGTAGGTATGCGGCGCGGTTAAATCGACATCGGCGGGGAGCGTATAGCTGGGGTCGCGGCTTACGCGCACCTCGAGCGGGGCATCCTCGGTTCCCTTGTTTTCATACCAACCCAGGAAACGATAGCCGTCGGGCAGCTGGCCCTCCTCGGATATAGCTTTACCGGATACGTCGAGCACCTGTACGGTATACGCGCTTGTGCCATCTTCTGCAGTCTCAACCTTAACGTCAGTTTTGCCCACACCGTCGCGCCGAGTCTGATCGTCGGTTGCATCCTGCTCATTGCCCTCAAACACCGTCATGATGTTCGACACATAGTCGGTGTACACCGGATAAAAATCGGTAGGACCAAGCACAGTGATCTCGGTACCGGCAGGATAGAACGCGCCGGCATTTTTTAGCTCGGCGAGCTGGGTCGAGGTAATGGCTGCATAGCCACCGTTCATCTGAGCCTCTTCGCTCGGCTTCGTTGTCCAACCGATAAAGGTGGCGCTGGAAGACAGCGTGCCACGATCGGTAGGAGCGGCGGGGTTGAGCTTCGCGCCGTAGCGATACCAATCGCCCGATTTGTCGTGTGCAGTGCCGCTCTGGCAATCGAGCGTTTCGCCCTGGACGTTATAGAACAGCACCTGCGCCTCGTACGAAGCGATAAACAGGTCATTGCCCTTAAAACCGTCGACCCCCTTGGCATTATCGGCGGTATAGGTCGACGTATGCTCGTGTGCCTCGCTCTTCTGGACCTGCTTGCCGGCAGCCACAGCATCGGCATCGGTCTTGCCGTCAAACCAGCTGTTGTCTTGTCCAATTCGATTCACACGCACATCGGGCTCACGGAACCAGCCCATGAAGCGATAACCGCCGTTGGCATCGGTCAAGCCCTTGGGCTTTGCGGAGGTATCCTGCCTAAACGTCACCGATGTATCGCCCTGGGCCAAGCCCTGAGCCGTTCCCGCCAGCACGGCGCTCACGGCAAAGGCATACGGGTCCGAGGTCGCCTGATCAATACCAAGTTTGGTTGCCTCGATGGTCGCGGTACCCGCACCGGGAAAATCGATCGTCGCCTTAACGCTCTGGCCATGCACGGGAATCTTCAGCTTGTAATCCATCGCCCACTCATTGGTGTGCTGGCCACCCAGGGCTTCGTCGTTGTCGGTCGAGCGCATGGTGCCGGCACAAAAGTCGTAGTCGTGCTCTTCCCACAGCTCGCGCGTGGTGTAGCGCTCGTCATCCCATGGACCATAGCCATCACCCTTGGTGGTGCCATCGCCGCCAAACGAGGGGATTTTCTTTTTGGCAGGGTTGCCCTGGCTGTTGCCAGAAAGGCTCACGCTCGGCTTAAAGTAGCACTCGGTGACCGTGGCATCATCCTTGTTGGCACGCGCGGCAATGCCGCCCAGGTTCACATCGTTTTGAATGATGGGGATCACGGCGATGGGATTGTACTGACGCGAGCTCAAGTCACCCGCAAAATGGCTTCGAACGAGCTCGTTGCCCTTTTCGGTTAGAATACGACCCGCCAAGCCACCCGTCCACGCGCGCGTCACGGCGACGACGCCCACGTACGACGCGGCATAGCTGTAGCACTGCGCCGTCGAGAAGCAGTCGATAATCTTGGCCTCGCCCGCCATGCAGCCCACAAAACCCGAGGCGTACACGTTGTTGCCGCCCAGGGCGCCAATGGCCACGTCGTACTTATTGGTGACGTCGGTCATGCCCTTCTCGGCAATCGAGCCGTCGTCCTTACGCGTCGGCGTCACGCGACAGTACTCGATAGTCGATTTCTTAACGTAGCCGGCAAACGCCGCCATATACAGGCCCTCACCGCCGAGCGCCTGCACGCCCGAGGTCGTATTGTTGACGGCACGGCCGCCACGGACCTCGCAGTTGTAGAGGGTGCAGCCGTCGAGCTCGCCGGCGATGAGACCGCCCTCAAAGCCTGCGTTGGTAATGAGGTTGAGAGCATTGTTGGCGCAGGTCACGTGCAGCGTGCTCTCCATGACCATAACGTTTTCGAAACGCGTATTGACGGCCTTGCCCACGATAATGCCACCGCGGAAGTCCGCCCACACGTTGGCGTCCTTGACCAGGAAGTTTTTGATGGTGGCACCGTTGGTCTCGGCAAAAAATCCCGTATCGCGCTCGGGGTCAAAAGCGTCTTTATCGTAGTTCAGGCCCTCAACGGTGTGGTTTTGACCATCGAACACGCCCTTAAACGGATGCTCCTTGTTGCCAAACGACAGATGCTTAACGGTGTGCGAGACAATGGTCTTCATGTCGTCATCATTAAGCACGATATCGTTATCGAGATAAACGTGCCAGCCGGACGTATCGCGCTCGCGCGACAGCGCCACATACGTCAAAAAGTCAGCCTCGTTTTTGATGTGGAATTCGGTTTTGGCCTCGGGCACATCCTCGGCATGCACCACCGTTGGCAACGCCATAACGCAGCAAAGGGCAATCGCTGCGACGGCAACCAGCCTGCTAAGCATACCCCGGTTCATATTCTTGATCTTCATAGGCTAGTTCGCCTCCGGCCAACCCACAACGTCAAGTACGTCGAGGGCGGTATCGCTTGCCTGCTGGTTTTTGGCCTGCACGGCCTGAACATCGATATCGAGCCTGAATGAGCCGCCGCGCGCGGCATCGTGGTAGTCGCCCACAAAGCGCAGCGAGTCCATGAGGCTTTCCGTCATGGCGCCGGGGTCGAGCGTGCTGCCACGCCCGGCCAATCCGCGGTAGTAGTACCACCCATCGCCGCCATCGATCCACGGGGACCCCTCGCCCGCGTTCACATGAAACGCAACGCTGCCCGAAGCATCCGCGCTCGAACCGTCGGGCGCCACCGACGTCATGCGCAGACGCGCGCGAACGTACTCAGGCTGCGTGCCAGCGTTCTCCACGCGCACAATGCGGCTGATGTCAGAACCCCCGGCCTTGGTGTCGGGATAGTCCCCGTGCTCGTTGGGCTCAAACGGAATCTCCTCGCCCTGCTCGTTGAGGGTGTATTCGCAGACTCGTACCTTCACGCTGCCAAACGATAGAACGTTGTTCGCCGGAACCATATCAACGGTAAAAGCCAGCGTGCCGCACAGGCACGCCAGGGCCAACAGCGCCATCGCAGCAAGCGCCAAGGTGCGTTTCTGATTGTCGGAAAGATTGTTGAGCATTACGTTCGCCAATCGTCGATAAAAAGGGGGACCGAGATCCCAGCCCGAATATAGGGGTGGGGAGCGGACCGGGATCTCGGTGGGGTGGGTGGGGTTAAGCCTTAGCCCGAGTCGCAGCCCAAGCCTTGGCCTGCTCGACAGCGTTGTTGGCAGCGTCAGTCTTGTCGCCCTTCTGGTCAGCGCCGAAGATGTAGCAGGAGACTGTCATAGCGGGATTCTGAACAACATCCGTGCTGTTCAGAATATTCGGAATATGCACCGTGCTGAACAGCTCGCCGGTATAGGCAGCCTTTCCGTCGGTAGGTTCAAGCACGGCCGGATCGCTGGTGTTATTGGTATACACGAACAGACCACTCACGTACTGGCCCGAAGTGCCGTTGGTCACAGCCTTACCTTCAAATTCCCCCTCAACCATCTTCCAGTTATTTCCAATGGTGAAATACGGAGTCTTGGCAAGGGCGTTTTCGGCGTCTGTCTTCACAATTGCGTTCTTCACGTAGATGAACACATAGGACTTATCAGAGTCCTTGCCGATGCCGACGTTGGGGTTCTTATTGATGTCGGTGTCGGGAATCATCTTGGATTTATTGGTCCAGTTGGTCTCGAACAGATAACCATCCACTGAGGGGTTCGTGGGATCAGTACCGGGCTTGTTCGGCTGATCAGGGTCGGGCTTCACTTCAGGCTTGTCAATGCGGCCGACCGTGAACTCATTCACCTTGGTTTGGGTCGCCGACAGCCATGCATACGTTCCCACGCCGGCAGCCAGCACCAACAGCAGCAGGGCGGCAATGATGCCGTAGCGCTTTTTCTTCTTGTTTTCCATCGTTCTCTTCCTTTCGAGAATCGTCTTCCCCGGCAACGGCCCCTACCGCCGCCGACGTTTTTCCCTGCCGCTATGAACGCCGCTCCCTCGCATGCACGCGGGTATGCTTGCCCGCAGGCTCGTCGGGAACCATCCGATCGAGCACTATCGACGCCGTGATCAGCAGCGCCAGAACGGCCACCACAACAAGCAAACCGGGCATCGTCGTGCAATATGCGTTAACGAAGCCCAGGTAAGGGACACAAAAAGAAACAGTGCCGATAACACTCGAAAAAGGCGTGTGCTCGGCATCGTGCATGATGCTTCCGTCTGCATTTTTGTTCGCAATTCCCTGCGTGCCGATCATCTGCGCCACAGGGTCGATCTGATACACCTGGTGCGTCACCACGGCGCCGTCCGATCGGTAAAAGGTTGCATTGTCGCCCACGGCAATATCCGTTGGCTCAACCTGGCGGACAAACACCATGGAGCCAACGGGAAGCTCGGGTTCCATAGAGCCCGAAAGCACAGCAAAGGGCGTGTATCCAAATGCGCGAGGCACAAAAGAAACAACGGCAAGGGCTATGACAAGCGCGAACGCCAAGCTACTCAAAAGCGTAATAAATCGTTTGAGTCTACGCGCCGTCAAAGTGATAATTCATCCCCCTTGAGGACCTATTCGACCCATCCAAAGGTCAGCAAGTTTCAACAGGAACCGCAAGGCGCTTGAAAAGTGAGTCCGAAATAAGCCAATTTGGAATCTTTTCGTAATAAAAGCATAGCGATGTGCTACATATTTTTCAATGTTTTATCGCTAAATGCTACTTATTTTGGCGTAAGTGGTCATTTATCCCCAAATTAGTCTGTTTTATCCAATACTTACGACTAACCCCCTACGCAACTTCCCCATAGAAGGTTCGTTTTTTGCGAAACTAAAATAATGGTACCCCCCCCCACATTAAAACAAACTACTGGAAGTGTCATTTATTTCCGACCCCCCCTTGCCGGAGTTTTATGACAGCCCCATGTAGTTCGCAGCCCATAATCCTCTGAGAACCGTGTCCCAGAATTCGCTTGCGAAATGGGATGCGGTTTCCGCTTGTGGCCCCGTTGGGAAACCACATCCCACTCCGATCGCAAATTCCGGATCGCACTTTCCGCCAAGACCCTCAACCGGAAACGGCATCCCATTTCTCGGCCGAAAACTGGGATGCGGTTTCCACAGAGCCCCTCAACGGGAAACCGCATCCCATTCCAAAGGCAAATTCCGGGACGCAGCTTCCGCAACCCCACCCATCCGGAAATCCCATCCCACTCCGCACACATCCGGGCATAGAACAATCAGCTTATTAGGCCTTCCATCAATAAAGGGGCGCCCTCGTGTCACGAAAAAAGCCTCGAGAATCTCGAGGCTTTCACGTTTGTATTATCTCGAGCGCGAGGCGACACGCCTACTCGCCCAGCACGGCCTTCTTGGCGGCTGCGGTCATGTTGTCCAGGTCCTCCTTGGTGGGGTGATCCTTTGCGGCAACCCAGTTGTCGAGCAGCATCTTAAATCGGGCGTTTTCGGGATCTTGCTCGAGCATGGCCTCGTAGCGCTGCTTAACCGCGGGACCCATCTTGCCCTGGCACATCGCCCAGCCCGCAAGCTCGGCATCCTCGGCCAGATTGGAAGTTACGCGGTCGACAATCTGCTGGTAATAGCTCTGGTCGGCCCCAAAGCCGCAGGTGCCAAACAGGAACACGCGCTTGCCGTGCAAGGCGGAGAGCAACGCCGCCACCGAGGGCGTGCAGGCACCCTTGTCGCACCAAAAACCGACAAGCACCGTATCGGCAGCGCAGGCACCCTCTGCCTCGTGCGCGACCTGCTCCGGATCTGCATCATCGCTCAGCGCGGCGGCATGGATAAACTCGACGCCTGCAGCCTGCAGGGCGCGCTTGATCGCCCCCGAAACCATCCTGGTATTACCGCTCTTGCTGTTAACCACCATAGAGCATGTCATAGTCACGTTGCCTCGTTTCCCCCGAAACTCGAGCCATTAATGCAATTTGTTAAAAGCATATCTTAGTACTAACGACGCAGATGTAAACCATCTGCCGCTAATCGGCAGCCCCTACTGGGCAAACTGGCTGCGGTAGAGCTCGGCGTAGAAGCCGCCTGCCGCTAGCAACTCGTCGTGCGTGCCGCGCTCGATAATCTGGCCGTCGCGCATAACCAGAATGCAGTCGGCATTGCGGATCGTCGACAGGCGGTGCGCCACCACAAAGCTCGTGCGGCCAGCCATGAGCTCGTCGAATGCCGCCTGCACCTGCAGCTCGGTACGCGTATCGATGCTCGACGTTGCCTCGTCCAGCAGCAGAATCGCCGGATCGGTGAGCATGACGCGCGCGATGCACAGCAGTTGTTTTTGACCCTGGCTAAACGTGCCGCCGTCCTCGCCGATTACCGTATCGTAGCCGCCTGGCAGCTGCACGATAAACTTATGCGCACGAGCGCGCTTGGCCGCCTCGATAACCTGCTCGCGCGTGGCGTCGGGACAGCCGTAAGCGATGTTTTCCGCCACCGTGCCCTCGAACAGCCAAGTGTCCTGCAGCACCATGCCAAAGGCGCGGCGCAGGCTTGCACGCGTGTAATCACGCGAAGACCGGCCATCGACCATGATGCGTCCGGCATCGATATCGTAAAACCGCAGCAGCAAGTTGATGAGCGTTGTCTTTCCGCAGCCCGTGGGGCCAACGAGGGCAAAGCGCATGCCGGGCTTGGCCTCGATGCAGATATCCTGCAGCAGCTTGCGATCGGGCACGTAGCTAAAGTTCACATGCTCAAAGGCGACCTCGCCCTGCGGGCCGGCAAGCTCTACGGCGTCCGACGCATCGGGCTCCTGCTCGCGCGCATCGAGCAGCACAAACATGCGGCGCGCCGAAGCATACGCCGTCTGGATCTGCGTAATGACGTTGGTGACCTCGTTGAACGGCTTGGTGTACTGGTTGGCGTAGGACAGGAAAATCTGCACGCCGCCCACCGTGAGCGCCGCCGGTACGCCCGTGATCACGCCCACGCAGCCAATCACAGCGACCACGGCGTAGATGATGTTGTTGATAAAACGCGTGCCGGGGTTGGAGAGCGAACCCATAAACTGCGCGCGCTCACCTGCCGTATAGAGCTCGGCGTTGAGCGCGTCGAAGCGCGCTTGGGCGTTCGGGCCGTAGGCAAACGCATCAACCAGCTTTTGCTCGCCCACATACTCCTCGATATGGCCACCGAGCTGACCTTGAATGCGCTGCTGTGCCGTAAAACTCTTGTTGGAAAGCTTGGCAATGGCGCCGGCTGCAAAAATGGAAAGCGGCGTGACGAGCACCACCACGAGCGTCATGGTCAGGTTGATGGAGAGCATAAACGCGAGCGTGCCCACAATGGTGATAACGCCGGTAAAGAGTTGCGTGAAGCCTTGCAGCAGGCCATCGCCAACCTGGTCGACATCGTTGACCACGCGGCTCATAAGGTCGCCGTGGGCGTGGCTGTCGATAAAGCTGAGCGGCATGCGGCTGAGCTTATCGCTCGCCTCCACGCGCATGTCGCGCACCGTCTCGTAGGACAGGCGGTTGACGCAATAGCCCTGCAGCCACTGGAAGGCCGCGGCACCTACAACGACAATCGCGAGCTTGGTGACAAGCGGCAGCAGCGCGTCAAAGTCCACCTGCCCGGCGGCAACGATCAGGTCGATGCCCTCGCCGATAAGGATAGGCGTGTAGAGCTGCAGAATCACCGAGATGGCGGCGCTCACAAACGACGCTACAAACGAAATGCGATGCGGACGGACGTAGCACAGCAGGCGGCAAGTTACCGCGCCCACGGGGTAGCGCTCGGGGTCGCCAGGCTGACGCGGGCCGTCACCCAAGTCGTTGAGGCTATCGTTGCCGGACACGTTGGCCGTCATCGTGGCGACCGAACCGGAAGAAGTATACGGATTCATTTAGCAGCCCTCCTTTGCGCAAGTGGATGCCGGGGCAGCCAGGACAGACGCGGGCGTCGCGCTCCCCTGCTGACCCTCGAGCTCCTCGCGGCGCAGCTGCGACTGGCAGATCTCGCGGTAGAGCTGGCAGCTTGCATACAGCTCGTCATGCGTGCCCAGGCCCGCAACCGAGCCGTGATCGAGTACGCAGATCATGTCGGCGTCGCGCACGGTCGAGACGCGCTGGCTTACGATCACCGTCGTGAGCGGCAGCCCGCCCTCGGCGGCACCGCGCACGCTGCGCTCGCGAATAGCGTGACGAAGCGCCGCGTCGGTCTTAAAATCGAGCGCCGAGGCGGAGTCGTCCATGATCAATATCTGAGGCGAGCCCACCAAGGCACGCGCGATAGTCAGGCGCTGACGCTGGCCGCCGCTAAAGTTCTTACCGCCCGCCTCGACCGGGGCATCGAGCCCCTGCGACTTGTTGCGCACGAACTCGCTCGCCTGCGCCATGTCGAGTGCCGCCCAGAGCTCCTCGTCGGTCGCCGACTCGTCACGCCAGGTCAGGTTGCTGCGGATGGTGCCGCTCACCAGCGACGCTCGCTGCGGGACGGTCGCGACCACATGGCGCAGTTGGTCGAGCGGCCAGGTGCGCACGTCGGCACCCATCACGCTCACGCTGCCGGTGCTCGCATCGTACAGGCGCGGGATGAGCGAGACGAGCGTGGACTTGCCGCTGCCCGTACCGCCGATAATGCCGAGCGTCCTGCCCAGCGGGAGTTCCAGCGTCACATCGCTCACGGCATTTGCCGCGCCCGCGCCAAACGAAAAGCTCGCATGGTCAAAGCTCAGTGCAGGGACTGGAGCGGCATTGCCCGTCGCGCCCGGCTTGGGCAGCGCGACCGGCTGGTTGCCCTCGTCAGTGATGCTTGGCACGCAATTGAGTACCTCGTTGATACGCGACGCACTGGCGCTCGCCTTGGTAAAGACCACGACCAAGTTGGCAACATACACGATGGAGGTGAGGGTCTGCGTCATGTAGTTCACAAACGCCATGACCTGGCCCTGCGTGAGCTCGCCCGCGTTGACCTGGATGCCCCCCACCCACAGGATGGCACACACGCCCAGGTTCATCACGAGAAACGTGACAGGGTTGAGAATCGAGGAGAGCTTGCCCACCGCGATGGCGACATGCGCCTGATCGTCGGCCGCATGGGCAAAACGCTCGCACTCGTGACCCTCGCGCACAAACGCCCGGACCACGCGGGCGCCCGAAAGGCCCTCGCGGCAAATGAGCGCAATGCGGTCGAGCTTTGCCTGCAGCTGCTTGTAGTACGGGATGCAGTGCGCCATGACAAACCAGAACACCAGGCCAATGGCGGGCGTGCAAATCAAAAAGATAATGCCGAGCTTAAGGTCGATGGCAAGGGCCGCGACCATGGAACCCACGGCCAAGAAGGGCCAGCGGATGAGCATGCGTACGCCCAGCGCCACGGCGAGCTGCACCTGGTTGACGTCGTTGGTAATGCGCGTGATGAGCGACGGCGTGCCAAAACGGTCGAGTTCGGCATAGCTCAGCTTGTTGATGTGCTGGTAGAGCGCACCGCGAATGTCGGTGCCCATGCCCTGCGAGGTGAGCGCCGCCATCTTTTGGCAGACGAGCGTAAACGAGATGCCGATCACAGCCATGGCGCCAAGTACCATACCGTAGTGGACGACGGCGTTCACGTCGTGTGCGCCGATACCCTTATCAATCATCTGGGCAATCACCAGCGGCGTCAGCAGGTCAAAGATCACTTCAATCAACTTGCACGCAGGGCCAATCACCATATACCGGCGAAACTTACCACCAAAACGCCTGAGCAGCTCAATCATGTATAGGCGCTCCTTATCATCATCCACATTCAATTCGAACCATGATAGTACCGCCGCCCCAAAAGAAGCGTAAACAACTCGTCATTTCTAACGGGATTCAGTTTTCAGAGGGGTATACGCGCACACCCAGTCAGTGTCGGGTCAACTAGCTTGGTATACTTACATTAGTGCTACCAAGTTAGTCGCCGACCCTTGAAATGAGGTGCCGAGATGAACGACATTCTCGCAAGAAGTGCAAGACGCGCAACCGTGGGCATCGCCCTTTCCGCGGCACTTGTCGCCGCGATCGCCCCCGCAACGGCGATCGCGGCGGAAACCAGTTCCCCCACCGGTGCAGTTGCCTTGCAGGCGGAAGATGCGGCCGCCGCAAAAGAAAAAGCGTATGCAGCCATGCAGGAAGCGCTCAAAACCCTCGAGGCCGCAAAAGACGCCGCAAGTCCCGAGAAAATTGCGAGATTCAATGATGACATTGCCCGTTTTCAAGAGCTCCGCGACAAGATGGCGGCGCAAGCCGCCGAAGAGAGGGGACTCCTTCCCACCATGCAAGCGGACATCGATGCAGCCCAAGCCAAATACGACGGGGCCATCAACCGGGTAAGCGAGCTCCAGGCAGAATTAGACAAGAAACTTGAGATGCTTAAGACACTCGAAGCACTCGGCTACGAGGAGTTTGTCGAAACTGTTAAACAGCAAATAAAGCAGTTGCACAGTGAGATCGTAACGGCAAAAGCGCAAGTAGGCCATTGCGAAGAGGAGCTCCGCGAGTTCCAGTACCGCCTCAGAAATCAGGAAAGACGAGTTAATAACTGTGAACGTGCTGTAGAGAAATATAAAGGCGATATCGACCGGTTCATAGCCTGGCGAGATGCGCTCCTCGACAATTTGAAAAAAGCGCAAACGGCCTATGACGACGCCTGCAAGGCATACGAAGAGGCAAAGGCCGCGGCAGACAAGGCCACCTCGCCCGAGATAACGCAACCGACCGAGACGACGCCTCCCTCCAACTCGGCGCAACCGGCCGAGGCGACACAGCCCACCGGCTCGCCCGCGACCGGCAAAAATACCCCGCCAAGCTCCACCAAGCAGGCGAACTCGAGCAGCGGCAAGCAAGCAGATACGACCGCCGGCAAGCTCGCGAACACGAGCGACGCAGCGCCGAGCGCAATCACACTCGCAGGAATCGCCGCCGCAGGACTCGGAATAACCGCCACAGCCACACGCCGCATCAAGAACTCAAGGTAGCTGCCAGAGCATACTACCTTCGCCAATCCACAAACCCAGAGACAAAAGAGGCCCGTTTCCCCAACCCAGGGAAACGGGCCTCTTTACTTGAAAAAACAGATGGTAATGTCGCCGTCTCTTGAACCGCGCAGCCATCAATGCCCAGACAACACTAGCAAGCCGCGTTCCTTAAGGGATAGATTTAATGGCTGTTAATCAAAGGATATACGCGCGCGCCCGATCAATGGCGGGCAAACCGCCTGATATACTTACATTAGTGCTACCAAGTTAGTCGCCGACCCTTGAAATGAGGTGCCGAGATGAACGACATTCTCGCAAGAAGTGCAAGACGCGCAACCGTGGGCATCGCCCTTTCCGCGGCACTTGTCGCCGCGATCGCCCCCGCAACGGCGATCGCGGCGGAAACCAGTTCCCCCACCGGTGCAGTTGCCTTGCAGACGGAAGATGCGGCCGCCGCAAAAGAAAAAGCGTATGCAGCCATGCAGGAAGCGCTCAAAAACCTCGAGGCCGCAAAAGACGCCGCAAGTCCCGAGAAACTTGCGGAAATCGATGATGACATTGCCGCATTTCAAGAGATCTACGACATGGTGGTGACGGAAGCCGCCAAACGGAGGGAACCCCTTCCCGCCATGCAAGCGAACGTCGATGCAGCCCAAGCCAAATACGATGAGGCCCACAACCGGACAAGCGGCCTTCAGGCAGAATTAAATAAGGCAATCGACGACGGAGCTTCTAACGAAACTATTAAGCAGTTGCGAAGTGAGATCATGTCGGCAGAAAGGCGAGAAAAATCTTGTGAAGATGATCTTCACCACTGCCAACGCCGGCTCGAAAGCCAGGAAAGACAGGTTCAGTATTTCGAAAGTGAGGCAGAGGAAGCCAAAGCCCACATCGATGAGGACGTAGCCAAGCGAGATGCGCTCCTCGGCGATTTGGAAAAGGCGCAAGCGGCCTATGACGACGCCTGCAAGGCATACGAAGAGGCGAAAGCCGCGGCAGACAAGGCCGCCTCGCCCGAGATAGCGAAACCCGCCGAGACGACAAAACCCTCCAGCTCAGCGCAGCCGGCCGAAACGGCACAGCCCGCCAGCTCGCCCGCGACCGGCAAATACGCTCCATCGAGCTCCACCAAGCAAGCAAATGCAGACGGCAAGCTTGCAAATACGGGCGACACGACGCCTAGTGCAATCGTACTCGCAGGAATCGCCGCCGCAGGGTTCGGAATAACCGCCACAGCTACACGCCGCATCAAGAACTCAAAATAGCCGACAGAGCATTCTGCCTTCACCAATCCACAAGCCCAGCGACAAAAGGAGGCCCGTTTCCCCAACCCAGGGAAACGGGCCTCTTTACTTGTAAAAACAAATGGTAATGCCACTGTCTCTTGAAGCACATCGCCACCGCGCTCCAAACAATGCCAACGAGCAGCATTCCTTAAGGGATAGATTTAATTAGGCTAACGCGCCTTTACGGGTGTTTTTTGGACGAAGTGGTCCCGGTGCCGGCGGGCTGTTTGGTAGTCGAGCGATCCCGCAGGTAAAGCCGAGGACCAGCGAGACACCAAACAGCCCGCCGGCACCGGGACCGCATCGCGGCACCAAAAAAGCGCCCGTGCGCTCGATGGATTCGGATGCCCGACAGAGGCTCCTTATGGCTGCTTCCTTCCGGACCTGACCAGATTCGGAACATGTCGTCATCCGAACCCATCGAACGCGCTAGGCGCTCGGTATATCTTACCTGCTCCCGCCCGATGGGGCAAGACAGCTAATTTGGGACGGGGCTTTTTTGACTACTTTTTGACTGGGGGCATCAGATTGGCGAAAGTAGTCAAGAAAGCCCCGTCCCAAATAGACTGGTCTGACGTTGCGCCACGAAAAGGGCCTATCTACTACGTTTAGGTCGCAGGGGTCGACCATAGCCGGCTTTTTCGGAAATCGGCAAGCTCTCTACCTGCGGTTTTGTTTTTGCAAATTCCGGGATGGTCGAGGGTGACCGGTTTAACGTAGTAGATTACCGCATTTCATGGCAGACGGTCCGACCCAAAGCACAAGGCGACCAGCCTCGGATGGCCATTCACGAAGTTGCGGTGGAATACGGACTGAATTGGCGCCTTAAAGGCAAAAACACTCCGTATTTCACCGCAAGTTATTGGGGAGGGATTGGTTTTAGAGGCGGCCAAGGTCGTAGGCTCGCGCGGCAGACTCGCCGGCGCAGATGAGGTTGGTTGCAGCTTCTTGCGGATCGAGCGCCCGCTCCAGGTCCATGGGCTTGCGACAGATCGGCAGGACAAGGTCGATGCCCTGCTCGTACACCGCATCCAGGTTGTCGGCGCGACCGCCCACGACAGCGGCCACCGGCTTGCCATATCGCTTGGCACGGCGGGCCACACCCACCGGCGCTTTGCCGGCGGCAGATTGCTCGTCCATATTGCCCTCGCCCGTTATGACCAGGTCGACATCGCGCACATGTTCGTCAAACCCAATCAGATCGAGCACCGTCTCCACGCCCGAGCGTAGCTCCGCACCGAGCGCCAGTAACGCCGCGCCCAAGCCACCGGCAGCGCCCGCTCCGGGCACGCCGAGCACCGAGCCAAATGTCCGTGCGCCCTCGGGTGTGCGCAACAACCCCTGGGCCCGAGCCTCGACAATTGCCGTATCGAGCAGACGACCGTAGCCGACCATCCAGCTGTCGCACCTGCTCAGCGCCTCGGCGTCACCCGTCGGCAAGCCTTTCTGCCCGCCAAACACCGCCAATGCGCCCCGACGCCCTACGAGCGGATTCTCGACATCCGAAAGCACAACGATATGAGCGCCATCCAAAGCCTGAAGCGCTGGCGCCAAATCAACGCTCGCCACCTGCTCAAGGCCGGCAAGACCGGGGGCGACATCGCAGCCCCGATCATCGACCACACGCGCGCCCAGCGTCTGCAGCATGCCGGCGCCGCCGTCGTTGGTGGCGCTGCCGCCCAAGCCAATATAGATAGTCTTTGCACCCGCGCGAACCGCATGAAGCATCAGTTCGCCCACGCCATAGGTCGAAGCCGCAAGCGCCGACGACTCCGTGCAAGGCGAATACCCAATGCCGGCCGCCTCGGCCATCTCGATGACCGCGGACTCGCGCTCGACATCAGCCAGCATCCGGGCAGGCACACGCTCGCCCAAGGGACCTGCAACCTCGCAGGTCACAAGCTCGCCACCGCAGGCGGCAACGGCGTCGAGCGTTCCCTCGCCGCCATCTGCCAGCGGCAATGTGCACACCTCGGCATCGGGCCAAACGCGGCGCACGCCTTCGGCAACCGCCGCCTCCGCCCGCGCACTCGACACGCTGCCCTTAAAGGAATCAATCGCCAACAGCACACGGCGAGGCCGGCGCTGCACGGGACCAAAGTCGAGCGTCTCGCCGGCAAGATCCTCGCCGTCAGCAAGGGCCTCGGCGTGGGCGACATGCGCCTCAAGGTTTGCACCGCAGCCGCAACCGACGCCATCCGCACCGCGCAAACCGGCAAAATAGTTGCTCAACACCTCACGACACTCGTCTGCCAGCACGCCAGCCGTCACGTTAAACCGATGATTCAGGCGCGAGTCGGCATTCAGGTCATACAGCGAACCCAGTGCGCCGGCCTTGGCATCGGCCGCGCCATACACGCAGCGCCCCACGCGCGCGTTGACCATAAGTCCCGCACACATGCAGCAGGGTTCGAGCGTCACGTAGACCGTACAGTCGGAAAGGCGCCAGCGGCCAAGCGCCTGGGCAGCGGCGCACAGGGTCGCGAACTCTGCATGCGCCGAAGGGTCCTGGTCGAGCTCGCGCCGATTGTGCGCCCTCGCGACGATCTCGCCGTCGCGCACCACTACGGCTCCGATGGGCACCTCGCCCACCGCCGCGGCGGCTCGCGCCTCGGCCAGCGCCTCGCGCATGAACTTCTCGTCGATTTCGGTGATCGTCATCGTTCGCCTTCCCTGTTGCAAATTCAAAACGATGCTATCATTACGACTCACGGAGAGATGGCAGAGCGGTTGAATGCGGCGGTCTTGAAAACCGTTGAGCGCGAGAGCGTTCCGGGGGTTCGAATCCCCCTCTCTCCGCCACTTTTAGTGATGCACCGGTGTCATGGTCCGCTCAAACAGCGCATCGACCACGTCGGCCATCTCGGGTCGACGCTCAAGATCGTGGCCCGATTCCCACCATATCGTGAAAAGTCGAATAATACCGCCGGCGACAAACTCAGACGTCGTCTCGAGTGACACGGGGGCCAGGGCATCCTCGGCAAGCACGTTCATCACACGCTCGCGGATGGAGCGGGCAATACGGTCGCAAATAACGTTGGTCAGCATTCCCGACATGCTGCTCGCCAAAATGTTGTCCATGAGCTGCTCATGGGCCAGAATCAGGTCCATGGCATCGTCCAAAATCGCGTGCCGGAGCGCGCGCACGTCCTCGGCAGACACTGTGCCGGCCTCATCGGGCTGTTTTTGCGGCAAGCCGGACATGAGCTCATCGATATAAAAGGCAAAGTAATCGTTCTTGTCGCGAAAGTGCTTGTAGAACGTCGTGCGGCGAATCATGGCGCGGTCGCACAGCATGGCAACCGTCAGGTCCTCAAAACGATGCTCCTCGAGAAGCTCGGTGAAAGCATCGAACAGGGCACGGTAGGTTTTCTTAATGCGAAGGTCCACTGGTATCGCCATCCTCAGGGCAAAGACAACACTCGTCAATCTGTCGCATATCTTACACCTGTACCTCGCGCGTTTTACCCCGGTGCCGACCCCGCCGAAAACATAACGCTTACCGGAAAGTTCGGCACGGCAAAACGTTGCGGGTATACTAGTAGCGTTATACCAACGGCAGCTGGCGCATGCCGCCGCGGCCATTCGAAACGGAGACATCATGATTACCGTCATCATCGGCATCGTTGTTGTCATTGTGATTGTCTGCGCCATCGCCGGCATCTACAACAACATGGTCACCAAGCGTAACCGCATCGATAACGCCTGGCAGAACATCGATACGCAGCTGCAGCGCCGCAACGACCTGATCCCCAACCTGGTCGAGACCGTCAAGGGCTACGCCAAGCACGAGCAAGAGACGCTCTCCGCCGTGATCAGCGCGCGTAACACCGCCGTCAAGGCCACCACGCCCGAGGCCAAGATGGAAGCCGACAACGTGCTGACCGATGCGCTGCGCCAGCTCTTCGCCGTGGCCGAGGCCTACCCCGATCTGAAGGCAAACACCAACTTTACGCAGCTGCAGGCATCGCTCGAGGATACCGAGAACAAGATTAGCTATGCACGCCAGAGCTACAACGACTGCGTGCTCAGCTACAACAACGCCATCCAGACGTTCCCGGCTGTCATCTTTGCCGGCATCTTCCAGTTTAAGGAGCGCCAGGGCTTCGAGGCCGCCGAAGCAGCCCGCCAGGCCCCGACCGTCAAGTTCTAGTAGTTTGACAGCGCATCTTTAATCGGCCAAATGCATAAACCGCCCTGTCGAATGCATACTTCGACGGGGCGGTTTCCTTTTTCGCGAAGGTCCCCCTCTAAGTGCCGTGCATTTTTAGGAGTATTCAACATAACCAAGGGCTTCGGGCGCCGCGATAAATGCCAAAGAGCGCAAATATCCCTGCAAATCAAACGCTGTCAGCCCATAACCCCGCCCATCATTCGTAGAAAACATCGAGAAATCCCGATTTTTTGCCCGAGGCCGGTATGCAGGGGCCTTCGATTGCAGAATACTCGCAAAAATGCACGTCGCCACCACCCCCACATGGCGCGAACCAAAACAAAAGCGCGGCCTAAAAGGCCGCGCGCCATCTTTAATTCAGATCTATATTGCCCGTAACGGCAGCGCCGAGGTAACGCAGGCCCGAGGGCAACCTTCCTTTCCGGCGCACTCCGCAGGACGAAAGAACCCCCGCCGCACGTAGTGCGCAGCGGGGGTTCTTTCATGTCCGAGGACGCGCCGGAAAGGAAGGTTGCCCTCGGGCCGAACAGCTATGGCAGCTTACGCGACGGTGTAAACCCAGTCGTGCTTATCCTCGACAGCACCAGATTGGATGCCGGTCAGGGTCTCGCGGAGCTTCTTCATCACAGGACCGATCTCGGTGTAGCCAGCCGGGAAGGTCACGGTCTCGTCGGCGCCGTAGACCTTGTTGTCAATCTCGCCAACCGGGGAGATGACGGCAGCGGTGCCGCACAGGCCGCACTCGACAAAGGTACCGGCCTTGACCTCAGCCCACTCGACGGGACGCTGGTCGACGGTCATGCCCAAATCCTCGGCAACCTGAACGAGCGAGCGACGGGTGATGGAGGGCAGGATGGAGTCGGTGTGCGACTGAGGAACGACGAGGGTGCCGTCCTCCTTCACGAACAGAACGTTCGCGCCGCCGGTCTCCTCGACATAGGTGCGGGACTCAGAGTCGAGATACAGGTTCTCGGCATAGCCCTCGCGATGGGCCTCCATCGTGGGCTTGAGGGACATGGCGTAGTTCAGGCCGGCCTTGATGTTGCCGGTGCCGTGCGGTGCGGCGCGGTCGTACTCGGAAACGCGCAGCTTGACGGGCTTGAGGCCACCCTTAAAGTACGGACCGACCGGGGTCACGAGAATGCGGAACGTGTACTCAGGAGCGGGAGCCACGCCGATCACGTCACCAGAGCCGATCATAAACGGACGCACGTACAGGGTTGCACCGGAGCCGAAGGGCGGAACCCAGGCGGCGTTGGCAGAAACGACCTGCTTGACGGCCTCAACAAACTTGTCCTTGGGGAACGGGGGCATCTCGAGGCGCTGGGCAGAGTTATACATACGCTCGGCGTTCATGTCGGGACGGAAGCAGACGATGCTGCCGTCCTCGGCGGTATAGGCCTTCAGGCCCTCAAAGACCTCCTGGCAGTAATGGAAGATGCCACCGCACTCGGAGACATGCAGGGTGTGGTCGGTGGTCAGGCCGCCCTCGTCCCACTCGCCGTCCTTCCAATGGGCCTCGTAGCTGTAATCGGTCTTCATGTAGCCAAAGCCGAGGCTACCCCAATCGATATCCTTCTTCTCGACAGTCATATGTCGCTCCTTACATACACAGTTGCATACTCGCGAACCCGCACGCAAGGACCGAGGCCGACCGCGTCGCAACGTCACACGCCCGGAGCGTAGAGCCGGACGGGACACGCGAACAGCATCAAAGCCGATGGCACGTCGATTCGCATGCACGAGATTGTACTCCCCGCATGCGTTGGATAAAACGTTTTTCTTTAACTAACTAAAGTATTTTCATTTGACCGAAACTAAAGAGGCCCGCCACCGTAAGCGGTGACGGGCCTCAACGGCACGGTTTGCGCGCTGGCTCGATCTACGCGTTCTATTTGCCCAGCTTAGCCTTGACGATGCCGACCACGGTCGGGATGATCGACACGGCGACAATGCCGATAATCAGCAGCTCAAAGTGCTCCTGCACAAAGGGAATGCCGCCAAAGAAGTAGCCCAGCAGCGTAAAGACCGTCGACCAGGTAATGCCGCCCAGCACGTTAAAGATAACGAAGTTGCGCCAGTGCATGCCGCCCATGCCGGCGATAAAGGGCACAAAGGTGCGGATAAACGGGAAGAAGCGACCCAGGAAGATGGCCAGGTGACCCCACTTGTCCAAGAAGTCCTCGGACTTTTTAATGCGCTCGGGCGTCATGGCCTTCACCTTGCCCGAAGCGATAATCTTTTTGCCAAAGAAATGACCGATCATAAAGTTGCACTGGTCACCCAGGATGGCAGCAGCCCATGCGACGGCCAGCAGGGCCACGATGTTAAAGCCACCGTTGTGGGCAAAGAAGCCCGAAGCAAACAGCAGTGAATCGCCAGGAAGGAACGGGAAGAACACCACGCCCGTCTCGATAAAGATGATCAGGAACACGCAGCCGTAGGCCATAAGCGGGCCGGCGGCGATCCAGCTGGCGATCGCGGTGCGCGGGTCTTTGAGCAGCTCGGCGATAAAATTGATGAAACCCATGAAGTAAAACCTCTCAGTTGTGGGCGCGGATACGTCCAAGTTGACCAGTATACGGTTGCGGTGCCCCCTCGTGCGCAACCCCACAAAAGCATGACTTCATTACCAGCAAGTTTGCATAACTGACACCTGTCGTGCAAAGCTGCCAAGATTGTTCTTCCTAATCCCTAGCGAATCGCTATACTTTATTGAATCTCATTGCCATGGCGCTAAGGGAGGGCGGCCGGTGAGCTTTATCAATACCATTCGCGAGGATATCAAGACCGTCCAGGCGCAGGACCCCGCTGCGCAAAACGGCCTGGTCATTTTCCTTTCGTACCCCGGTCTGCATGCCAAGTGGAACCACGTGCCCGAGCACTGGCTCTGGGAGCACGGTCATCGCTCGCTCGCCCGCGTGCTCTCGCAGCTCACCCGCCACATCACCGGCGTCGAGATTCACCCCGCCGCACAGATCGGCAAGCATTTCTTTATCGACCACGCCATGGGCGTCGTCATCGGCGAAACCACCATCGTGGGCGACAACTGTGTGCTCTATCAGGGCGTCACGCTCGGCGGTACCGGCAACGAGACCGGCAAACGCCACCCAACGCTCGGCAACAACGTCACCGTGGGCACGGGCGCCAAGGTGCTCGGCAACATCCGCATCGGCAACAACGTCAAGATCGGCGGCAACTCGGTCGTCGTCAAAGACGTGCCCGACAACTGCACCGTCGTGGGCGTGCCGGGACGCATCATCAAGCGCAACGGCTGCCGCGTGTTCGAGGAGAGTTTCGACGCCAAGCAGCACCGCGAGTATATGCCCGATGACGCCGCCGAGCAGAGCGCCCTCAACCGCCAAGGCATCACCGAGAATGCCCGCCGCGTCAAAGAACTCGAGCGAGAGGTGGCCGAGCTCAAGGCCCTCGTCGCCAAGCTCGCGGACGAACGCTAGGAGCGCAAGCGGCACAAGACGACATCGGCACCGTCACAAAAGGCGCGCCAGGGAATCCGCCCCCGGCGCGCCTTCTTTTCGATGTGACATGCGGGACTGTCCCTTTGTCACCTTATGCGAACTGGCTTAGGTAGAGGTCGGCATAGGCACCCTCGGCAGCCAGCAGTTCCTTATGCGTGCCCTGCTCGATAATGTTGCCATGGTCCATGACCAGAATCAGGTCGGCGTCCACGATCGTTGACAGGCGATGCGCGATCACAAAACTGGTGCGCCCGCGCATGAGCGCGTCCATGGCGCGGCCGATGGCAAGCTCGGTGCGCGTGTCTACACTCGACGTCGCCTCGTCCAGGATGAGAATCGCCGGGTTGTTGAGCAGCACGCGTGCGATGGTCAGCAGCTGACGCTGGCCCTGGCTGATGCTTTCGGCATCGTTGGCCACGCGCGTGTCGTAGCCCTGCGGCATGGTGCGCACAAAGAAGTCGACCTGCGCGGCGCGTGCGGCCGCCACGATCTCATCGTGCGTCGCTTCGGGGTAGCCATAGGCAATATTCTCGGCAATCGTTCCGTCGAACAGCCAGGCGTCCTGCAACACCATGCCAAACTGCCGCCGCAGCTCGCCACGATCCATACGACTCGTATCCACGCCATCGAGCGTAATGCGCCCGCCGTCAATCTCATAGAAGCGCATGAGCAGGTTGATGAGCGTGGTCTTACCCGCGCCCGTGGTTCCCACCACGGCGATCTTCTGGCCCGGCTCGGCGGTAAACGACACGTCGCGCATAAGCGGCTTGTCGGGCGAATAGCCAAAGCGCACATGCTCAAAAGCGACGCGGCCTTCAACGCGACCCGGCAGCTTGGCGGCCTCGTCCGGCAGCGGATCGGCCTCCATCTCGGGCTCATCGAGCAGGTCGAACACGCGCTCTGCGCTCGCCAGCGCGCTCTGCAGCGAGTTAAAGGTAAACGACAGCTGCGTCATGGGTTCGGACGCCTCGTAGATAAACTGGAAGAACGCCTGGAACACGCCGACGGTCATGTGACCGGCGACCAGCATGCTGCAGCCCACCAGTGCGATCACGATCTGCGCCAAACGGCCGATAAAGCGCACCGCAGGGCCGACGGCGTTGATCATAAAGTCGGCCTTGGTGCTCACGCGCGCCAGCTCGCCCGAGGCCTCGTGCACCTCGGCAGAGCTCTGGTGCTCGCGGTTGAATGCGCGAATCACCAAACGGCCCGAGTAACCCTCCTCAACCGCGCTCGTAATCTTGGAGACCCATTCCTGGCGCTCACCGGTTACGTCATGCGTGCGGCGCGAGACCACCTTGGTCACCAGCAGCGATACCGCCGTAAAACCCAAAAAAATCAACGTGAGCCTAACGCTATAGACGAACATCATGATGATGGCGCCCGTCACGGTGCCGATCGACACCAACAGCTGCAGCAATCCGCGCTGCATGCTCTCGGACATCTTGTCCAGGTCGTTGGTCGCGCGGCTGACTACCTCACCGGGGCGATGCGCATCAAAGTAAGCGAGCGGCAGACGGCTGAGCTTTTGCGCGATGCGGTTACGCAGGCGCAGGTTGAGACGCTCGGCAACGCTCGACATCAAAAAGCTCTGGAGTGCGTAGAACGAGGCGGCGGCGGTCCAGATCATAAAGTAGATGAAGATGGTCCTGCCGCAGTTCTCCCAGGTAATGCTGAAGGTAGTGTTGTTGGCAAACGCCAGCTTCATATGCCCCCACAGCTCATCGATCACGCGAGCGCTGTAAGCCGGCGCCGCGGTGTTAAAGATGACATAGAACACGATGCTCGCGAACACGATATAGAAGCGCCAATGGTCGCCGGCAGCCTCGCTCCACAGGCGGCGCACCGTCGCCCAGGTGTCGCGGGGCTTCTCGTCCTCGTCCTCGTCGTCCACATCGCGCATGCGCTCTGCCTCGGCGCGGGCACGCTCGTCCTCGGCGCGTTCGTTTTCCTCGTACAGCGCTTGGCGGCGAGCCTCGCGCTCCGCCGCTGCCTTGGCGGCGTCATCCAGCTCGGGTACCGCGGCAGCCGTTTCCTCGACCAGCCCCGCGGCAACGGCGCCATCAACGCCGCCCTGCTTCCTGAGCTCCTCGGTCATGCTACTCACCTCCCTTCATCTGCGATTCCGCGATGGCGCGGTACACCTCGCAGGTTTCCATAAGCTCGTCGTGCGTGCCCAGGCCCACGACCTCGCCGTCCTTGAGCACGACGATCTGGTCGGCATGCAAGATCGTCGAGATGCGCTGCGCGATGATGAGCACCGCAGCGTCACACGTCTCGTCTTGCAACGCATGGCGCAGGGCGGCATCAGTCTTAAAGTCCAGGGCCGAAAAACTGTCGTCGAAGATATACAGATCGGCATGCTTCATGAGGGCGCGAGCAATCGCCAGGCGCTGGCGCTGACCACCCGAGAAGTTCGTGCCGCCCTGCGCCACCGGGGTATCGAGCCCCTGCGGCTGATCGAGCACAAAGGTACTCTGGGCAACCTGGAGCGCATGAAGCATGTCGGCCTCGGTCGCGCCCTCGTTACCAAAGCGCAGATTGCTTGCCACGGTGCCCGAGAACAGCCATGCCTTTTGCGGCACATAGGCAATGCGCCCGCGAATCTCACCTTGCGAAAGCTCGCGCAGATCGACGCCGTCCAGGCGAATGGCGCCCTTGGTGGCATCGTGGAAGCGCAACAAGAGCTTGGCCACCGTCGACTTGCCCGAACCCGTCGAGCCGACGATTGCGGTCGTCTGACCGCGACGACAAGTAAAGTTCAAATTGCACAGCGTGTCCTCGTCGGCGTCGTCAAAGCGAAACGACATGTGATCGAACACGGCGACCGCGTCTGCTCCGTCCTTTGAGTCGGACGCGCCTGCGTCGAGCGTTCGCTCGCCATCGACGATGCTCGGCTCAATCTCCAGCACCTGCTGTGCGCGGTTCAGACATGCGGCGGCACGCGGAAGCGTCAGCACCACCATCTGCGCCATCATCACAAAGAACAGGATCAGAAGCGCGTACTCCAGCACCGCCGAGATGCTCGCGATCTGCATGGCGTGGGCGCCCACGCGGTTGCCGCCCACCCACAGTACCGCCACCTCTGCGATGTTCATCAAAAAGAAGCTGGAGCTGTCGAGCCCCACAAACAGATGGTTGACTTTGATGGCGTTGGCGGCGTAGTCGCTAAACACCTCGTCCAGGCGCCGCTCCTCATGGCGCTCCTTGTTAAACGCACGGATGACGCGCACGCCCACGATGTTCTCGCGCAGCACCACGTTCATGCGGTCGATAAAGCTCTGCAAGCGCATAAAGATCGGAGCCGCGTTGGCAACGGTAAAGACCGCCGCAACCAGCACGATCGCAACCACGACGCCCAGAAGCATGCCCATGGCCGGATCGATGAGCCAGGCAAAGATGATGCCCGCCACGGCCAAGAACGGTACCGGCAGCACCAGCTGAATGGTCTGCAGGATCGCTTGCTGGATCACGTTGATGTCGTTGAGCGAGCGCGTGATCATCGAGCCCGTGCCAAAGCGCTCAAAGTCGCTGGCAGACAGCTCAAGCGACTTGTCGTAGACGGCGTTGCGGATATCGCAGGCCACGTTGGCGGCCAGGCGCGCCGAAAGATAGCAGCCCAGCACCGCGCCGCCGCTGGCCATGCCGGTCGCGATAAGCATGTAGAGGCCGTTGCGCAGGATGTAGTCGACATCGCCCGTGGTGATGCCGGTGTTGACCATGTTCGCCAGCATCGTGGGAACCAACAGCGTACCGACGTTGTCGATTAGCAGCACCAACAACGTCACCGCGACAAGCCTGCGATACGGCTTCATAAACCTCATTAAGAGTCGCACGACTCCCCATCACCTTGATTCTCGGCCTGGCTCTCGGCAGCGATATGCTGCTTAAAGGCATCGCACTCATCGCCGAGCACCCGAGAGAATTTGCCGATCAAGCGCATAATCTCGCGCTGCTCACATGGCTCAAGCGCACCAAAGGCTCGCTGTTCGGCCTTGAGTGCCGGCAACGCATAACGCTCGGCAAACCGCATGCCCGCTTCGGTCAAACGCACAACCTTGTTCTTACGGCTGCCTTCGGCAAACTCCAACGTTGCGAAGCCCCGCGCCGTCAAGGTTTTAATTGCCGAGTTGATAGTCTGCTTGCTGTAGAACCATTCGCTTGTCAGACAGCTTACGGCAACACTGCCGCCCGCCGTGCTGGTATCGACGAGCATCCAGTAAGCGCAGTCCGAAAGACCGCAGGCGCGCGAGAACTCCGAATAGATATGGTCGAGTCCATTGAGCAACCGGTCGAAGTCGACCAGCGTAACCGCACTATTCATCTATCCCACCATTCGATTGTCCGATTTTTGACCAATTTTGTATCTCTAGATTAGTCCGAGTTTTGACTATCGTCAACAGGCTCTCCGCAAATGCTTGCACTTTTATGGCCTATCGGCAGAAAAAGACCGCCGGCGCGGGGGCAGCGCCAGCGGTCACGTGAAAATCGGGTTTTATTGCCCGTTAAGCGGCGACGGCCTCATAGACCGTAGCGCCCGAGAAGCTGTCATGCAGGCTCTTGCCGGCAATCCACGGCAGCTCGACGACCTCGCAGACCGTGTTGACCAGCTCGGAGCAGTCAGTAAAGTGGCCCTTGTCGTTGAGGGCCTCGCAATCCTGAACACGCCAATAGCCATCGGTGTGCGTGATGTAGTACTCGTGATCGTCAATCGTCACAAAAGCGCGCGTCTTGGAACGCAGCAGCTTCAGAAATCCTTCGAAGTCGGTCTCGACGACATCTCCAGCCTGGAACATGATGTTACCTCCTGGCCCGGCGCCACCACGGCGCATTGATAAACGTTGGTACTCCTTTAGTAAAACCTTTATCAGAGGTTATGCGTTCGTCATTTAGGCAAGTGGTAAAAAACCGCAGGGTAGACGGGATAAAACGTTTAACCATCCCATTTGTTTGTCACATTCTGAAGGTACTTTTATGCAAACCTACTTTCCCAATTGGGATCTACCCTTTTGGCCGGGCAATTGACCGTCTATCGTTTGAGCCCGACGGGTATGAACGGGGCATCTGCAACGCCACCGCAAGGAGACACCATGGAGACTATCGAAGCACTCATCCACCGCCGCAGCTGCCGCAAATACAGTGATCGTCCCGTCGAGGCCGAAAAGCTCGCACGCATTATCGAGGCCGGCCAGTATGCACCCAGTGGCATGGGGCGCCAGCCGGTGACGTTTGTCGCCGTCACCGACCCCACGACCGTTGAGCGCCTCTCGCAGCTCAACGCACAGGTCATGGGCAGCAACAGCGACCCCTTCTATGGCGCCAAGACCGTTGTGGTGGTACTGGTCGACCGCAGCGTGCCCACGCACCTGGAAGACGGGTCGCTCGCCATGGGCAACCTGCTCAACGCCGCCTATGCACTGGGTGTCGACTCATGCTGGATTCACCGCGCGCATGAGGTCTTTGACTCGCCCGAGGGCCTGGAGCTGCTGGCCAGCTGGGGCCTGCCCGCCGACGGCAGCCTGCGCGGCGTCGGTCACTGCATTCTGGGCTATGCCGAAGACACGCTACCCGAGCCCAAACCCCGCCGCGACAACGTGGTGTACGTTAGGTAATTAGTTCCGCCGTTCTAACGAACGGCGGACCCGCTCGCAACTTATCTTGCCGATGGAGTTGTCGTCGTTTCGTTCGTGTGGGTCGTTTCGGCGCCGTCGCCCTGTTCGCCCTCGTCCTTTTGAGCGTCGGCGATGGTGGAGGCCGCCGCAACGATACCGCGCTGGGGCGCGACGCCCGTCTGGGTCTGAGCGCCCTCGACAATTTCTGTGCCTGCATGCGCGAGCTCGGGCGATTTAAACATCGCGTCCAAGTTGGCACCGTCGCCGGCGTAGTCAAGCGCAGCGAGTGCGATGACGATCACTGCAACGACGACCGCGATCGGAACATAACGATGCCAACCAGCCGGATTGAGTCCGCTGCGACGAGCCGCCCCGCGGCTGATGTAGCCGAGCGTGCCGTCGTGCTTGAGCTTTGAACCCACCACGCGTTTGCGGTCCCACAGCGAGGACTCTGCCTGCATTGCCAAGCGGGCACCTGTCGAAGGATAGCCGTATTTAGTGCGCTTGAACGAGCCGTCAAACCCCGAGGCGTGTTTGCCCCACGTCACCGATGTTGTGCGTCGGTTAACCGGCGCGGCGCTCCGCCTTCTGCGGCTCGGTTTTGTAGTCTCAGCCATACGCCCCCGCACGCCGTAACCAAATCGAAACAATAACGCTTTGGACTGTAGCACACGCGTCGCGCGCGGTCACGGGCGCCTCGCTCAACGGTCATCGTCCTTCAGTAAGCGCCACAGCGTTGTTCGGCTTATGCCCAGCACCTCCGCCGCACGGGTTCGGTTGCCGTGGAGATGATCTACAACCAGATGCGCGATATCTCGCTCGGTATCGGCCAGCGGTCGCAGGATATACAGGTCGCTTTCGAGTGTCGGGGCGCCAAAGGTTGCGGTCTTAATCACGTCCTCTTGGGCTAGCACTTCCTCCGCCACAGCGCGATCCACCGTGCCCGCCCCCACCAATATATACAGTCGTTCCGAGACCTCGCGGAGCTGCAGATAATTGCGCGGCCAGCGGTAAGCATCGAGCGCCTTCGTCGCCGCGGCAGACAGCGTGGGCGCTGCCGTCCCAAATGCACCAGCGAGATATTCCAAATAGCGCGCAATCTTTTGCGACGTGGCTCCCTGCTCGACGATTGCCGGCGCCACGCTCACCGCACAGGCGAAGCGCTCGGTCACAAAGGCGGCTTGATCACTTTCGCTGCCGCCCGGCATGTCATTCGCCGTCAGCACCACATGGCAGCGCGTCGCCAACGCGGTGTCGGCCATCGTGGAAACGAGCTCGCGGAGACGCTGGGGGCCAACCGTGTTCCAGCCCTCAATGCAAAGCGTCAGCCCCGTTTGGAACAACGGCGATTCGGCGCTTTTGAGCAGATGGCGCCAGCCGCGATCCGTTAGCTCATCGAGCGCAACGGCAACAAAGGGCTGATCGACAAAAGGACCGTCCAGATAGAGGCGCATGGCAATCTCGACCTGACCCGTTCCCAGCTCGCCCTCGAGCATAAGGGGCACACCGCGCGCGTAGCTCTCGGCGACCGGCGCAGCCACCGAGGCAGGCCCCTCAACGATGCCGTACGCGCTCGATTCGTAGCGGGCCTCAACTTCGTCGGCGTTGAGCCACTCGATGCCCGCGTGCGCCGCGGCGCCGCGCACCTCGCGGACCACGACGACCCAAAGGCCCCCGCCCTCTTTGTCGGCGGGGCGAACGGTCAGGCTCAGGCGCGTACCCGCACGCCCCATAACCAGACGCGCGCCGTCTCCTATACGGTCGAGGCGTTCGGCAACAAAAGCTGCCACATCCCGCTCAAGCGCCGCGTCATTCATGGTCGAAATCGCGACGTCCCCACGCGCATCGATTGCCAATGCCGAGGCCCCGGCAGCAGCCAGGGCCTCGGTCAAGATGTTCAGCTTGGCATCGCTATCCATGATTTGCCCCTGTCCGCGGCGACGTGCAACCGCCGACGGTCGCACGACCGAGTGTTTCAAAATTGAACGATATTGCTCACCAAACACTATAGGGCAGAAAGCGCCGTCCTGCGAGTATAGGTGTTGCCCCGCATCGCCATCCTGGCGGGGCGATAAGAGCTCTTCGGGACTTATAAACCTGCGGACAAGCCATACCCGCAAGAGCTCCTATCGCTCCACCGCAGGCTTGCGCTCACCAGCAACCAGCAACCAGCACGCGAATAAGCTACTTCTCTACCAGATTCCCAGCACGTGCTGCATTCCCAAGCTCATGCACGCAATGCCAATCCAGCAGCAAAAGCCCAGCGCGATGGGCTTGCCGCCCTTTTTGACCAGCTCGACGATATCGGTATTAAAGCCAATAGCCGCCATGGCCATCACGATAAAGAACTTCGAAAGCTCCTTGATGGGCGCCGTAATGGACGTGGGAAGCTGAAACACCGTGGTGACCACGCTTGCCAGCACAAAGAACAGCACGAACATGGGAAACGCGCGTTTAAGCGAAAACGTGCTTTTGGCGTCGCCGCCGGCCTTACGCGCCAGATGCATCTGCCAGCATGCGAGGACCAACGTGATGGGAATAATGGCCAGCGTCCTGGTGAGCTTGACCACCGTGGCGCTCTCGAGCACATTGGCACCGGGATGCATACTGTCCCAAGCACTCGCCGCAGCCGTTACGGACGAGGTGTCGTTGATGGCGGTGCCGGCAAACAGGCCAAAGCCCTCGTTGGTCAGCCCGAGCATACCACCGAGCGTCGGAAACACGAGCGCCGCGATAACGTTAAACAGGAAGATGACCGAAATAGCCTGGGCAATCTCGCGATCGTCGGCATCGATGACGGGTGCGGTCGCGGCGATGGCAGAACCGCCGCAAATCGACGAACCCACACCCACAAGCGTCGAGATCTTACCCGGCACGTTCATAACGCGGCAGAGCACAAAGGCGATGACAAGCGAGGTCGAGATCGTCGCCACGATAATCGGCAGCGACTGGGCGCCCTTGGACAGAATCTGGGAGAGGTTCATGCCAAAGCCAAGCAGGATGACCGCATACTGCAAGATCTTTTTAGACGTATAGGTAACGCCGGCGGCAAGCGGCTCACGACGATGCTTGGGAAAGACAAGTGCCAGAACCATGCCGATGAGGATGGCGAATACCGGCCCGCCGACCACCTCGATCTGCTTGCCGAGCAGCGTTGCGGGAATGGCGATGATCAGGCAGAACAAAACGCCCTTCCAGCGCTCGCGTACGATATTTGCCAGTTGCATATGGGATTCCTTCTTTCTATTTCACGTTTGCGACGGCTTATGATACGGCAACGTTGAGCACAGCCATGCGTAAACACAGACCAAGATGCCGCAATAGTTCTTGGGCAACAGTCGAATTACCCACCGCGGAGAGCCGATTCGCGGCATAATTAACAGCTGACATATCAGTGTGATAGAACGGTTGCGAGGCACTATGGAAGAATCGATGCACGTCGGCGAGCAGGAAACGAGCCTACAGGACCAGTCCTACCACACCATTCGACGCAAAATCGTCTACCTGGACTACAAACCGGGCGAAAAACTGGGTGTCAAGCAGCTTTGTGACGACCTGGATATGGGGCGCACCCCTGTGCGCGAGGCGCTGGTGCGTCTGGCGCAAGAGGGCCTGGTGCGTACCGTGCCCCAAAGCGGCACCTATGTCTCGCCCATCAACCTCACTCTTGCCGAGAGCGCCTGCTACATTCGCGAACACCTGGAAAAGCAGGTGATTGTAGAGTGCTGCGCCCGTGCCACCTCGGCAGGCATCGAGCAGCTCGACCGAGCCATCGCGCTGCAGGAAAAGACCATGGCCGAGGAGGATCGCATCGGCTTCTTTTTAAGCGACAACCTCATGCACCGCATGATCTTTAACATCGCGTGCCGCAGCACCGTGTGGTCGTGGCTCGAGGCGACCAATGCCGACCTGGAGCGCTTCCGCTGGCTGCGCGCCGCCACGCAGAGGCTCGACAATCAGGAGATTGTTAACGAGCACAAGAAAATCCGCCGCGCTATCGCCGGTCGCGACCCCATCGAGGCGAGCTTTTTGGTCAGCAAGCACCTGCATATGATGTTCCGCAACCAGACCGAGGTCCTGGACCAGTTCCCCGAGTACTTCGAGACCAGCAAGCTCCGCTAACCTGCCAAAAAGGGACAAGTTTATTTTGGCAGGTTTTATCTGGGCAAACGCAACAAGGCCCGACTCCGCCACAACGGAGCCGGGCCCTTCTTGTTAGCGCGTTTCGACAACGGAGCACCTGATGTCAGTCACCAACAGCGAGCGAGCCGCATTTGCGCCAAGGTGACGTGAAATGAGAGGGCGCTGACCTTCTGGTCGCGCCCTCGAAATTGAACGTCAGATTGGCGTGAATGCGGCTCGCGCAGCGTCGAGCAGTTCCGGCGTTTGGTAAAACGCCGGAACAACAATTACTCGACGGTCACGCTCTTAGCGAGGTTTCGAGGTTGGTCAACGTCGCAACCGCGCAGGATGGCCACCTCGCGGGCGAGCAGCTGCAGCGGGACGCTCGCCGTGATGGGGCTGAACACGTCGCGGACGGCCGGCACGCGGATGATGCAGTCGGCGATCTTGTTGATCTCCTCGTCGCCCTCGGTGGCAACGACGATGACCTTGGCACCGCGCGCCTTGCACTCCATAAGGTTCGACACGGTTTTGTCGTAGGTGGCACTCTTGGTGGCCACGGCGATGACGGGGAAGCCCGGATCGATCAGCGCGATGGGGCCGTGCTTCATCTCGCCGGCGGCGTAGGCCTCGGCGTGCAGGTAGCTGACCTCCTTGAGCTTGAGCGCGCCCTCGTAGGAGATGGCAGCGCCCATACCGCGGCCCACAAACAGTGCCGACTGCGCGTCCTTGCACAGCAGGGCGGCCTCATGAACGGCCTCGGTCTGCGTGTCCAAAATCCACTGGATCTGCTCGGCCGTATCGGAAAGCTCGCGGAACATCATGCGTGCCTGTTTGGTGGTCAGGCGGTACTTGACCTGCGCCAGCAGCAGGGCCAAAAGCGTGAGGCTAACGACCTGACCGATGAAGCTCTTGGTCGAGGCGACCGCGATCTCCTTGTTGGCCTTGGTGTAGATGACGCCGTCGCTCTCGCGCGCCACGGGGCTACCCACCACGTTGGTGATGCCAAAGACCTTGGCGCCCTTGATACGCGCGTCACGAATGGCGGCGAGGGTATCGGCCGTCTCGCCCGACTGGGACACGGCAACGACGAGCGTCGTCGGTGTGATGATGGGGTTGCGGTAGCGGAACTCGCTGGCAGCCTCGACCTCGGTAGGAATACGAGCCCAGCCCTCAATAAGGTTCTTAGCGATGAGTCCGGCATGGTAGCTGGTGCCGCAGGCAATCACATACACGCGGTCGATATCGTTGAGCTCCTCGAGGGACAGGCCCAGCTCGTCGATATCGAGCTCACCGGCGGGGGTCATGCGACCCACCAGCGTATCGCGCACGACGCGCGGCTGCTCGTGAATCTCTTTGAGCATAAAGTCGGGATAACCGCCCTTTTCGGCCATATCCAGATCCCAATCGATGTGGGTGACCTTGGGCTCGATGACATTGCCGGCCTCGTCGGTATACTCGACGCCCGCAGGCGTGAGCTTGGCAAACTGACCGTCCTCGAGCACCACGACATCGCGGGTGGCGTCGATGAGCGCAATCACGTCGGAGGCAACGTAGGAGCCGGTCTCGCCCACGCCGACCACGATCGGGGAGTCCTTGCGGGCAACGGCGATTACGCCAGGCTCGTCGGCGCACACGGCGGCCAAGCCATAGGCGCCCACCACGTGGGTGCAAGCCTCGCGCACGGAGGCCATCAGGTCGTGTGTCTCGGCATAGGCCTCTTCGATCAGATGCGCGAAGACCTCGGTATCGGTCTCGCTCTTAAAGTGATGGCCGCGGCCCTCCAGCTCCTCGCGCAGCTCGGCGAAGTTCTCGATGATGCCGTTGTGGACGATGGCGATACGACCGTCGCAGCTGGTGTGGGGGTGAGCGTTAACGACAGAAGGCTTGCCGTGGGTGGCCCAGCGGGTGTGACCGATGCCGCAGGTTGCGTCGCTATCGATATTGGAAAGCTCGCTCTCCAGGCCCGCAACCTTGCCCACGCGGCGGATGACGTCGAGGTGTGCCGCGGCGCCCTCGCCCACCTCGAGCGCAACGCCCGAGGAGTCATAGCCGCGATACTCCATGCGCTTAAGGCCTGTGACCAGGATGTTCTTTGCAATATCAGAGCCGGTGTAGCCGACGATTCCGCACATAGGATAAATCCCTTCGTTCGCGTGACTGCAAGACGTCCACGCACAGGGGGCGCTGAGACGTATAACGTTCGAGTATTGTACTCACGCAAGCGCAAGCTGATATACCAGAAGTGGTATCTCAACTTAGATACCACCCGATGCACACATGCCCAGCCGGTCCAAACCACCACGAAGGGGACAGGCACCTTTGTGGTGGTTTGGACCGGCGCGGCGGCCTATCCCGGCGAAAGATCTCAATCTGTAACATCTGGGCCGCAATAAGCCGGCTTAGTGTTACAGATCAAGACATTACGGTTCGGCCCCAGCACTATGTCTCGATCTGTAACAGGTAGAGCCGGTTTTGCCGTCCAGATGTTACAGATCGAGACAATTGAAGGCCCGGGCAGCTCAAGCCACCACAAAGGTGCCTGCCCCCTTCGTGGTGGTCGCGCTGGCAACGGCGTTTCCCCAGATAAAACCTGCCAAAATAAACCTGTCCCTAATTGGCAGGTTTTGACACCCTGGGGGCGGGCGATGCTACAATCTGGCTTGTACTTGAAACGCATCAAAGGGGCCGCTATGGCAAAGGTAAAAATCAGCGACGTCGCGCGCGAGGCAGGGGTCTCGCTGGGCACGGTATCCAACGCGCTCAACCACCCCGAAAGGTTGCGCCCCGAAACCCTCAAGCTCATCAACGAGACCATTAATCGCCTTGGCTACCTGCCCAACCAAAGCGCCCGTCAGCTCGCGGGCGGCACCACCAAGTCCTTTGGCCTGGTCCTCCCCCGTCTCGACCACGGCTTTTCGCTCCAAATTGCCAGCGGTGCCCACAACGAGGCACGCAAGCACGGCTATGACTTGCTCATCGCTAACGCCGACAACGACGACATTCTCGAAGACCATTACCTGCGCTACTTTATGGGCACTCAGATGTCCGGCGTCATGGTTCAGCCCATGGCATCCCCCGACTGGCACCCGGCCATGACTAAAGTGCCCGTGCCGATCGTCCATCTGGACATCCACTGCTCCGAGCCCGGTTATTACGTGGCTGCCGACAACGAGGCACAAGGCCGCATTATCGCCGAGCTCGCCGTTGCCCGTGGCGCACGCCATATCACCGTTGTGGGCAGAGCGGCATTTATGCAGCTCACCTTGCGCGTACTTGGCATCCACAAGGCCCTCGCCCTGCATCCCGATATCAAGATCGAAGTCATCGACGCCGGCGAATGGAATACCGCTGCCGACGGCTACGGCATCGGTGCCCAAATCGCTGAGCGCCCCGCGGACGAGCGCCCTGACTTCGTGGTCGGCCTGACCGACGTACTGGCGTCGGGCGTTATCTCGGCGCTGATAGACAAAGGCATCTCCGTCCCCGAGCAGGTCCGCGTGGCCGGCTGCGATGGCAACCCGCTTGCCTGGAGCGGATCGGTCCCCCTCACCACGGTAGCACCACCGGGCTACGAGATCGGCCGCAAGGGCGTGCAGCTGCTCATGGAACAAATCGAGGATAAACCTGCCGCCAAGACCAAACGAGTCCGCATCGGCTCCGCCGCGCGCACCGTCACCACGGTCCCGGCCACCGAGGACATCAACCGTCAGGAAATCGTGCGTCCCTTCTTGCTCGAGCGCGTAAGCACCCAAAATGCCAAGCCGCATCCGACGGGCCAACCCATAGTCCCGACAACCGACATCAACCTGGGCGCCTACCTGTAACAAAAAAACGCCGCAACGGAAACAGCCCCGCTGCGGCGTTTTTGCTGACCCCACGGGCCTTCCCCGTTTAGCCGAACCTGCGGCTACGGATTTTTATGGAATGTAATCCATTTTTCATTAGCTTTTTTGCAAAAATGGATTCAATTCCATTTTTTAGAACAGTGCCTCCGCGCGGGCGCCGTTGCCGTCGCCGTCCTGCGGGATCGGGCGCGGGGCATGGCGACTCGCGTGCAAACGCTAGCGCACGGCCTTGACCGCGGCCGGCAGATCGAACAGCGTATCGAGAACGGCCTCGCAGCCATCCACCACGTCCTGCGGCAGCGGCACGATATCGGGAACGGCAAAGACGTGGCAGCCGGCCGTGATGCCCGAGACGCAGCCGTTGCGGGAATCCTCGACCACGGCACACTCCTCGGGCGCAAAGCCCGCGCGCTCGCAGGCGAGCAGGTACATCTCGGGATCGGGCTTGCCGTGTGCGACGTCCTCGCCGCAGGTCACCGTCTCAAACTTGTCAAAGAGGCCGACCGTCTTAAGGTTGCGCTCGGCGGTAACATGGCGCGACGACGTCGCAAGACCCACGTGATAGCCCGCGGTCAGCAGCTCGTCTAGGCACTCGGCGGCGCCGGCCTTAAGCTCCAGGTCGGTCTTGACCATCTCGTCGCGAATCTCCTTGTGACGACGATAGATCGCCTCAGCGGTTTCGCTGCTGTTGTAATGCTCCTCAAGGATGCCCATGACATCGGGCAGCGTACGACCGATAAACTGATGGATCAGCGCATCATCAATCGCGAATCCAAGCTCGGCCGCTCCCGCCTTCCACGCCTTGATACCCAAACGCTCGGTATCGACCAGCGTTCCGTCCATATCAAAAATAACAGCCTTGATCATATCGGTCCCCCATCGCTTCGCGCTGCTGTACTCCCGCAACTTTACCGCACCTGTAAACTTGTATATAACGTATATAGCATATTGCACTTTCGTTACATAGATAGAAGTCTTATGACAAGTGGCTCGGTAGGATTATAGTTTTCGACCGAGTACTCAACGGCAAGGATCGATTCATGCTTTCAGACACCACCGCACCTGCAGAGGGGCTTCAGGACAAACTCGCAGCGCTCGAGCAGCTGCTTTTGGCATACGGACGCGTCGCCATCGGCTTTTCCGGTGGCGTCGACAGCAGCTTTTTGGCCGCGGTCTGCGCCCGCATCATGCCCGCCAGCACGCTTCTCGTTCACCTCACCACGCCGCTCATCGGCACGCCCGAGCAGGCTTCGTTTGAGCGGTCCGTTGACGGGCAGGCCAATGAAGGGCCGCATTTTAAGCTCCCCGTGCTCAATCTTTCGGTCGATCAGCTGCGGCTCCCCCAAGTAGCCTGCAACGATGCCGACCGCTGCTACCACTGCAAGCGCGCCGGCTTTACCGCCATCGTCAACCACGCCAGGTCGCTGGGCTTTCCCACCGTCATCGACGGCAGCAACGCAAGCGACCGCGGCGACTACCGCCCCGGCATGCGCGCCGCCCAGGAGCTCGGCGTGCGCTCGCCGCTTATGGAGGTCGGCTTTACCAAGGACGAGGAGCGCGAGCTGCTACGCGCCTGGGGATACCCCGTCTGGAACCTGCCGGCAGGAGCCTGCCTGGCCACGCGAGTCCCCACGGGCGAGGAGCTCACGCGCGAGAAGGTCGATGTAATCCGCACCTGTGAGGACTACCTACACGACCTTGGCCTGGACCAGGTCCGCGCACGCCTCGTCGGCGGCTGCATGCATATCGAGGCCGAGCCGGCAGACGTCGCCAAGATCGCCGCCCTCAGCGGTGCCGCCGTCGACGCCGAAGGCAAGACCCCGCTGCCCGCCGCCATCGAGTCCACGCTGCGCGAGCTGGGCTGCGGCCATATCTCCCCCGAGGTCACCCCCTACATCCACGGCAACATGAACCTTTAAGTTACGCCGTTTAACCTACCAAAAAGGGACAGGTTTATTTTGGCAAGTTTTATCTGGGGAAACGCAGACGGGGCCGCGACGTCTATAGCGTCGCGGCCCTTTTCCTTGGAGAAGGATCGATTAATGGAACGGAGAGCCCGTTCTAACCCTCGAGCCCGGCGTTGATGAGCTCGGCAATCTCGACAGGATCGGTGCTTTCGCGCACTTTGTCACGGAAGCCTGCGTCCATCAGCATCACGGCAGCTTTGGAGAGCAGGCGCAGATGCGTGGTTCCAGCCTCGCCGGCGGGCACGTACAGTGCGAGCGCGACATCGACGGGCACGCCATCAAAGCTCGGCCACTCAACAGGCTCGGACAGCTTGAGCACGGCCACGCCCGGCGTATGGATCGCATCGCTCTTGGCATGCGGAACGGCAAAACCGGCGACAAGGCCGGTCTCGGCCTCGTTCTCGCGAGCAATAAAGGCAGCCTCTACGGCAGATGCGTCATCGGCAAAGCCGAGCTCGATGGCCTGCTCGGACAAATAATGCAGGGCATCCTCGCGCGAGGCGGCGGTATACCCGATCGTCACTTGGTTGGCAGATACAAATCCCATGGAAACCTTCCTTACAACACAGACCTGACTGCAGCTTCGATACCGTCGGCGTCCAAACCGTACTTGTGCAGCAAATCGACCGCAGGGCCGGACTCGCCATACACATCGCGCACGCCGACGCGTCGCATCGGCAACGGATGCTGTTCCGCGAGTACCGAGGCCACGGCCTCGCCAAGACCGCCGATAATCGAGTGCTCCTCGGCAGTGACCACGCGACCAGTCTTCTTGGCGCTGGCAACCACCAGGCGCTCATCAAGTGGCTTGATCGTGTGCATGTTGATGACCTCGGCATCGATGCCATCGGCAGCGAGCGTCTCGGCAGCCTCAAGCGCCTCGGCGACCATAAGGCCACAAGCGATGATGGTCACATCGGACCCCTCACGCACGACCACGCCGCGGCCAATCTTGAACTCATAGTCCTCGTGGTCGTTGATGACCGGTGTTGCCAGACGGCCGAAGCGCATGTAGACTGGCCCCTCAAATTCATACGCGGCGCGTACGCAAGCGCGAGCCTCGATGTCATCGGCGGGAACGATCACCGTCATACCCGGAATCGTGCGCATGAGCGCGATGTCCTCGCAGCACTGATGCGTGGCGCCGTCTTCACCGACCGAGATGCCCGCGTGCGTAGCGCCGATTTTGACGTTGAGGTGCGGATAGCCGATGGAATTACGCACTTGCTCGTACGCGCGGCCGGCGGCGAACATGGCAAAAGTGCTCGCAAAGGCGACGTGACCCGTGGTCGCGATGCCGGCGGCAAGCCCCATCAAGTTGCTCTCGGCAATGCCGGCATCGTAGAAGCGCTCGGGGTGCGCAGCCTTAAACTTTGCGGTCTGCGTTGCGGCGGCCAGGTCGGCATCGAGAACCACAAAGTCATCGCGCTCATTGCCCAGCTCGACAAGTGCCTCGCCATAGCTAACGCGCGTGGCGACTTTCTTGACGTCTGCCATTAGAGCTCCTCCCCTGCTGCTGCGAGCTCGGCCATGGCCTGCTCAAACTGTTCATCGTTGGGTGCCTTGCCGTGCCAGCCCACCTGGTTTTCCATAAAGGAGACGCCCTTGCCCTTCACCGTCTCGGCGATAATGGCCACAGGCGAGGCGCTCACTTTGCGAGCCTCGGCAAAGGCGGCGGCAATCTGCGCCATGTCGTTACCGTCGGCGAGCTCGATCACATGCCACTTAAAAGCGCGGAACTTGTCGGCAAGTGGCATAGCCGAGTTAACTTCGTCGATACTGCCGTCAATTTGCAGGCCATTATGATCGACGATAGCGACGAGGTTATCCAGGTCGTGGTTGCCGGCGAACATGGCCGCCTCCCACACCTGGCCCTCCTCGCACTCGCCGTCGCCCAACAGCGTGTAGACGCGGTAGCTGTCACCCCAGTGCTTTGCGGCGAGCGCCATTCCAACCGCGGCGGAGATACCCTGACCGAGCGATCCGGTAGACATGTCGACGCCCGGCGTGTCATTCATATTGGGATGGCCCTGCAGGCGGCTGCCGATATGACGGAGCGTCTCGAGCTCCTCCTTGGGAAAGAATCCGCGTTCGGCGAGCACGGCATAGAGTGCCGGAGCGCAATGTCCCTTGGAAAGCACAAAGCGATCGTGCTCGGCGCGGCTCGGATTCGCCGGGTCGACATCCATTTCCTCAAAGTAGAGGTAGGTCATAATGTCGGCGGCGCCAAGCGATCCACCCGGATGCCCCGACTTGGCGGCGTGGACGCCCGTGACAATACCGCGGCGAACCTCATTGGCAATCTTAGCCAGTTCCTGATCGGTCATGGAGTTTCCTCTCTTGAGCACGCCGACCCGGCATAACAAATGCTGGGCCGGCAGAACCATCGTTACTGCGCCTCGACGACCTTTTTCCAGTCAGCCTCAAAAGAGGCGAGGCCCTGGTCGGTCAGCGGGTGATGCAGGCACTTCTTGAGAGCGGCCATGGGGACGGTCGCGATATCGGCACCGAGCAGCGCCGCCTGGGTCACGTGATTGGGCGTGCGGACCGAAGCGGTGATGATCTCGACGGTGTCGTCGACGTTCTTGCCAGTCCAGTCATAGTTCTTGATGCAGGTCACAACGTTGTCGAGCTGCGAGATACCGTCCTCGGCGATGTCGTCGAAGCGTCCCACAAACGGGCTGATGTAGCGGGCACCGGCGTTGGCGGCCATGAGGGCCTGCGTCGGCGAGAAGACAAGCGTCATGTTGACGCGCACGCCTGCGTCGGCCAGGGCGCGGCAGGCGGCGAGGCCGGCCTCGCACACGGGAAGCTTAACCACGATGTTGGGAGCGAGGGCGGCAAGACGCTTGCCCTCCTCGATCATGCCCTCGGCAGTAGTCGCGGTGGACTCGGCGGACACGGGCAGGCCCTCGCAGAGCTCGGCAATCTTGAGCATATGGGGCTCAAAGTCGGCGAGCTTACCGCCGGTCTTGGCGTACAGGGACGGATTGGTGGTGACGCCAGCAAGGCAGCCCCAGCTCTTGGCCTCGGCGATCTCGTCAAGGTTGGCGGTATCGATAAAGAACTTCATGGTGCAAACTCCTTCGGAGGAATCCAAAACTCAAAAGAAAGGACAAAGGGGATGCCCCTTTGTCCTATGTGCCGGGCCTGCAGCTGGGACATGCCCCAGGCCCGGCGTCGTGTAGGAAAAACTACTTAGTCCTCGAGAGCCTTCTCGATGCGGCTCGTGACGCCCTTGAGGTTAAGGCCGACGACGTACTGCTTGATCGGGCGCTTGATGTGCTCGATCACAAAGCGCTTGCCGTCGATGTCCTGGGCAGCGAGGTTGCGGTAGAGCTTCTCGACCTGCTCCTTGACCTCGGGATCGTTGAACGCGTAGTGGCCGGAGACATCCAGAATCTTCAGGCTGAGCTCGTCGTCGGCCAGGATGTCGTCAACCTGCAGGTTAACGTCGTCGCCGGTCATCCACTTGCGCCAACGCTCGGTCTTGATAGCCTTGACCAGCAGCGTGTGATACAGGTCGGAGGGATCGTCGCACAGGCCGTTGTCGACCAGAATCTGCTCGGTAGCGCAGAGCTTGAGGTAAGCGCGGGTCTCCTCGGTGCCGTACTGAGGGGCAACATTGGAGGCCGTCACGTGAGCCGGGATGTGCTCGAGCAGCGTCGCGTCATCCAGGTAGTCGGCGTTGTGCTCCTTCAGGCCCACGCCGTAGCGCTTGGCCATATCGGCAAGCTCGCGAGCGTTCTTGAAGTTGTAGTGACCGACCTGCTCCGTCCAGCGGGTAAGGGTGCCGGTCTGGCCGACGATAAAGGTGGGCATGGGGCAGCCGCGCTTCTCGAGCTCGGGCTGCAGCTGAGAAATGAACTCCTCGTACTTATCGGTAGAGGTCAAGCCGCCATTGGTCTCCTCGGTACCGACCTCATAGGCAACCTCGGGCAGGTTATGCTCGCGACGGTATTGCTCAAGGTAGTCGATAAGATCGATCGTGCGGCGAAGCACCACGTCGAGCGGAATAACCTTGCCGATCTGATAGGGGTCCTTGGTGGGGTCGACCATCAGCAGGTCAAAGCCTGCCTCCATGTCGGCGACGAAGGACTTGCGGGCGAGCTCCATGGCCTCGTCCTCGGGCAGGTGGGCGTTACGCTCCTCGTCGCGCTGCCACGGACCGCCGTGATCGCGGCACAGGTAGTACGGACCGGTGTAGCCCACCTCGTCGGCAACCTTCTTAATGTCGGCGGCAAAGCGCGTCTGGTCCCAGCCGTTGACGTAGCCGGCGCCCATCTCGTCCATATCGACCTGGTTGCGGCTAGCGATAAACATGGGCGGGAAATCCTCGTCCTTGGCAAGCTCGAACACGGCCTGAATCAGGTTGGGGCTCATGGGGCCAATGCCGACCATGGTTGCGTGATCGCCGCTATCCTGCAGCTTGAGCATGCCCTGAACGGCCTGGCGGATGGTGAGGTTGGACATTTTGTTCTCCTTCTCCAGAGGATTTTTGACAAAAGTTCCCTGGGACCCAGATGCGGGCCCTATCAGTACGGATGGATTTTGTTGTGTAGGGGCGGTTGTGCGGAGTCAAATCCATCCCTCCGCACAACCGGAGTCCTTAAAGGTTTACTTGGCCTGCTTATCGAGCGTAGGCTTCATGGCAATCAGGATTGCAGCGGCGACCACGGAGCCAATCACGATGTCCAGGCAGAACAGCGCGACGTTGTTGGTGGCAAGGGCGACGATAAAGCCACCGTGCGGGACGTAGCAGTCGATACCCTGGAAGGCGGCAAGCGCCGCGCCCACGGCAGAGCCGATGCAGATGCCGGGAAGGGTGTGACCGAGGTCCTTGACCGCGAAGGGAATGGCGCCCTCGGTAATACCGATGCAGCCCATGAACAGTGCGGAGATACCCATCTGGCGATCGGCGTCATCGAACTTGTTCTTGGCGATGAGCGCAGCGAGGCCACAGGCAATCGGGGGAACGGCGACGGCGACGCGGAACATACCGTTGGGGCCATAGATGCCGGAGGCCATGATGGCCATAGTAAAGGTCGAAGCGGTCTTGTTGATGGGGCCACCCATATCGAAGGCGGTCATAACGCCAATGACCAGACCCAGGACAACTGCGGAACCGCCCTGCAGGCTGCCGAGCACGCCGGTGAGCCAGTCCATCACAAAGCCAAGCGGCGTGGCCAGGATGTAGATATAGGCCATGCCCAGGACAAGCGAGGTCAGAATCGGGATGATCAGGATGGGCATGATGGTCTGGATGGTGTTGTTGACCTTCCAGGTCTTCATCCAGCGGACAAAGTAGCCGCAGATAACTGCCATGATCATGGCGCCCAAGAAGCCGGTCGAAACGCTGTTGCCGTTAGGGGTAACGACTGCGTTGTTGACCAGGTAGCCCAGGACAAAACCGGGGGCGAGCGCGGGCTTGCCGGCCATCGAGTAGGAGATGTAAGCCGCAAGCACCGGAATCATCATGGAGATGCCGGCCATGCCGATGGTATTAAGGCTCACCATCAACGGGTTGGTTACCTCCATACCGCTAGCACCGGCAGTACCGGATGCCAACGAGAAGGCGAGGAACACGCCACCGATAACGACAATGGGGATAAAATAGGAAACGCCGGTATTGAATGCATTGAGCAGCGTCTTGCCAGGATCGGCAAAGATAGACTGCTTGGACGCCGGTGTCGGGGCCTGCGGGGCAGCGGAGACGGCCTTCTTCTCTGCCTTGGCCTCGGCCTTGGGCGCGTCAACGGCGCCACCCGTCGCCTTGATAATCTCAACAGCCTGGTCGATGATCTTGACCGGATCGGCGATTACATCGGAAGTACCGACCTTGAGGAACTTGCCCTCGGCCATCTTCTGCTCAAAACGGTCCTCGTTCTCGACACCCACGTCGACGGACTCCAGGACCAGGTCGGCGGAGTCCACGTCTTCCTGCGTGAGCTCATTCTCGATACCCAGGCCACCCTGAGCCTCGACCTTGCACTCGATGCCACGGGCGGCGCATTCATCTTGAATCGCCTTCTGGGCCATATACGTGTGGGCGATACCCACGGTACAGGCGGCAACGCCTACGATCTTCATTGCTTCCCTCTTTTCATAGAGTTGCGTGCGCAAGACACCGTTTGCGGAGGCCTCCGGAGCATCCCCTGCCGTTTGGACTTGCTGTCTTTTCGACAAGACCAATATAGGTGCTTAATTTTCTTAATGCCAGCTTATTTCGGTAAACGCGCAGGTCAGAGCGTTGGTTACGCTATTTAGTTATGCGTTTAACCAAAAATGAATCCTGCGATTTTACCCTCGATTTCAAAAGTCAAGAAGTATTTGATTTTCTCGGTAGACGGCAGATACGCATGCCGGTCACAAATTTCGACCCCACCCGTATACCGCATTTGTTGCATACTCATATGAAAGGAGAAAGCCGCTCACCGAAGCGCATCCCTCACCAAGACTCAAAGTCATCATGTTGGAAAATGCTCATCTGTCGGAAGGAGTCGCTGTGGCAAAACAGCGCGTTACGATTGCAGACGTCGCTCGAGAGGCGGGAACCTCGACGGCAAGCGTCTCGTATTACCTCAACGACAAACGAGAAAAGCTTAGCGAAAAGACGCAGAACAAAATCGCGCGCGTCATTAAGGAACTCGGATACGTTCCCAACGCCCAAGCGCAGACGCTCACCGGCAAGCAAACCCACGTCATTGCCATCATCATTTTGGATAACACCAACAAATGGGCGGGGCTCGTTCTCAATGGCATGGAGCAGGTCATGCTCCCCGCGGGCTACCAGACGGTCGTTTGCACGAGCAACTTTAACCCCGAGACCGAGCTCATGTACGTCGACAAGATGCTCTCGCTGGGCGTCGATGGCTTTATCATCCAGCCCACGGCAAATTTCAAGGCCGTGCACGACCGCATTAGACGCGCCGGCAAGCCCGTCGTCTTTTTTGACGCGGCCATCTACAGCCCAGGCACCAGCTGGATCAAAACCAACCTCTACGACGGCGTGTACAACGCCACACAGGCACTCCTCGACGCCGGCTACGAAGATTTCTTTTCCATTGCCGCCAACATGACCGAGATGCGCACCCGCATGGAGCGTTTTCAGGGGTATGCCGAGGCGCTGGCAGCGAACGGACAGCTCTACAAAGCGATTCCCATCGACCACAACAAGCCGTCAATCAACGAGCTTACCGAGTACTTTAAATTCAAGTTTAATCCCGCCAAGCGTACGCTCATCTTTGTCCAAAACCAATGGGCGCTCCCCCGCGTCTACAAGGCCCTCCAACCCATGGCCCATCTGCTTCCGCAGCAAATAGGTCTTTTGGGACTCAACTGCGAAGACTGGACTAATCTCACCACACCGACCGTCTCCACCATCATCGAGCCCGTCGACCAGGAAGGCAGGGAGGCGGCCGAGATGCTGCTCGCCTTGCTTGATGGCAGCAGCCAACCCGGCGAGCAGCGCATTCTCGAGTGCAAGCTCAACTGGCTCGACTCCACCTCGATCTAGACCGCGGGACAAATAAATCAGGAGTGTTTGTCCCAAATCTTAAGTATTTGTTCGACAGAACGGCCCCTGTCGGCTCCTGCTAGACTGGTAGATTCGCAACCGACTACCCAGGAGCCCCCATGTCGCGCAAATCCGCCTACAAGCAAGTACTTTCCATCGGCACCGCCGTGGTGCTGGGGTTTGCGCTGTTTACGGGATCGCTCGACGGGGCGTCCAAGCTGCTCTCGCCGCAAAGCGACGAGCAGGCGGCGGCTCTGGCCGAGAAGCAAAGCGAGAGCCCCAACCGCACCGACGACGAAGCAGACCTGGTTGCCCGGCTCGAATCGGGAACAGCGAGTTCCTCGGACTCTCAAAATAGCCAAGACTCTGGCGATGGCTCCGATTCCGCCGCAACCGACACCGGCGACGGCGCTTCCGCGGACAGCGCCGCCACCCCCATCGACGAGGTCGAAAACCCCGATCTCAACCGCGCCCGCGGCGTATATCTCAGCAGCATTCCCGACTACGCCGGCAACCCCTACGTTGCCCTTCGCGCCAACAGCACGCACCCGCTCGGCACGCCGTCATTCACACTCGATGAATACGATCGCGCCACCGAAGAGGGCTGCTTTAAGAAATTCTCCAAGCTCGACAGCCTGGGCCGCACTCGCAAAGCGCTCGCCTGCGTAGGCCCCGAGTCGCTCGGACAGGGAAAGCGCGGCGATATCTCGCGCATCCACCCCGCCGGATGGCACCAGCAGCGCTACGACTTTATCCCCGGCCAGAGCCTCTATAACCGCTGCCACCTTATAGCCTGGTCGCTCTGCGGCGAAAACGCCAACCGCAAAAATCTCCTCACCGGTACGCGCTATCTCAACGAGACGGGTATGCTGCCTTTCGAGGAGCAGATTCTCGGCTACATCCACGACACGGGCAACCACGTGCTCTACCGTGTCACGCCCATGTACAACGAAGAGGAACTCGTCTGTCGTGGCGTTCGCCTGGAAGCACAATCAATCGAGGACCACGGCAAGACCCTGTGCTTTCACGTGTACTGCTACAACCTGCAGCCGCATGTGCAGATCGACTACGCCACCGGCCGCAATCAGGCCTCGGGAGACTAGGGCCGACCGCGCCTCCCGTAACCCAAAAAATGATCCGTTTTCCTCCGTCCCCAAGGGATCAAATAAGGCCGCCCCGGTTACCCAGGGCGGCCTTTTCGTCAGCACCTACATTGCAGACAAAACTACACGCTACTTGGCGCGGCCCTCCTCATAGCGCTCGACCAGCTTGGCCTGAACGTCATAAGGCACCTGCTCATAGCCCGCGGGCTTCATGGTAAAGTCGCCCGTGCCGCGCGTAATAGAGCGCAGACGCGTCGAATAATCCGTCAGCTCGGCCAGCGGCGCCTGGGCGATGACCACGGTATCTCCGCGCTCATCGGTCTCCATGCCCGTCACGCGACCACGCGAGGCCGAGATGTCGCCCATCACGGCGCCGGCGTAGCTCTCGGGGATAGTCACCGTGATTTCCTCGATGGGCTCCAGCACCACCGGGTCGGCATCGGCGCATGCCTTGCGCAGGCCGATGCGAGCCGCCGCGCGGAACGCCATCTCGTTGGAGTCGACGCTGTGATACGAGCCGTCGTACACAGCCACACGAATGCCCGTAAGCGGGTAGCCGGCAATAATGCCGTCCTTCATGGTCTCCTGGACGCCCTTGTCCACGGCGGGAATCAGCGAGCGCGGAATACGGCCGCCTACGACCTCGTCCACAAACTCATAGCCATCGCTCGTGCCGTCGGGCCCAATGAGTGGCTCAACGCGCAGCCAGCAGTCGCCATACTGACCGGCACCGCCAGTCTGCTTCTTATGACGACCCTGGGCACTTGCCGTGCGGCGGATGGTCTCGCGATACGGAATACGGATCGGCACGCTCTTGGCAGCGACCTTGGTGCGGTCCTCCAGGCGATTGAGCAGGACCGAAACCTGTGCCTCGCCCACCGCCGAGATAATGGTCTGGCCGGTCTCCTCGTCGCGGTCGATGCTCATGGTTGGATCGGCCTTGCAGGCCTTCTCGATAAACGTGTAGAGCTTCTCCTCGTCGCCGCGATTCTCGGCCTCGATGGCGATGCGGTACTGCGAGTTGGGGAACTTAAACGCCGCCGCCTCGACCTTACCGGTAATGGAGAGCGTATCGCCCGTCTCGGCCGCCAGCTTGGGCGCCACAATAATGTCGCCGGCATAGGCGTGACCGACCTCGGTCATGTCGCGGCCGCACATCACATACAGGTGAGCCAGGCGATCGCTCTTGCGGGTACGCGCGTTGATCAGCTCAAGGCCCGGCTCAAGCGTACCCGTCAGTACTTTGATAAAGCTGATGCGACCCTGCTGCGGATCGGCCAGCGTCTTAAACACAAACGCCACCGGACGATCATCGTCACTCGAGATCTTAAGCGAATCGCCGTCGATAAGCGGCATCTCGCCGTAGTCGGTCGGCGCCGGGAAGTACGTGGCAATGTCGTCCATCAGCGAGTTGACGCCCTGCTCCTTAATGCAATCGCCCGCAAAGACCGGCACAAAGATGCGCTCGGCGATCGCCTTCGACAGCAGGCCTTCAAGCTCCTCCTGCGTCAGCGTCTCCTCGCCTTCCAGGTACTTCATCATCAGCTCATCGTCGGCCTCGGCCACCAACTCGCACAGATGGTCATGGGCTTCCTCGGCCTGGGCACGATACTCCTCGGGAATCTCCGACTCAACGGCCTCGGCGCCGTTGCAGTGGCGCGCCTTCATGCGCACCAGGTCGATGATGCCGTCAAAGTCCTCGCCCTCGCCCCAGGGAAGAGTCACGGCGCCCAGGCGCGTACCAAAGCGCTCCTGCAGCAGGTCCATGGTGGTCGCAAAGCTGGCCTCGGAGCGCGACAGGCGGTTTACGAACACCGCACGCGCCAGACGCAGGTCCTCGGCGGCATACCAGAGCTTAACCGTCGTAGGCTGCGGGCCGGCCTCGGCGTCGACCACAAACAGAGCCGTCTCGCAGACGCTCATCGCGGCAAAGGCGTCGCCGATAAAATCGGGATAGCACGGGGCATCGAGCACATTGATACGAGCGCCCTTCCAGTCGATCGGCGCAATGGTCGTCGAGATGGAAAACGCACGCTTGACCTCTTCGGGGTCATAGTCGAGCGTGGGCTTGGTGCCGTCGTGGCCGCCCAGACGGGCGGTCTTACCGGAAAGGTGGAGCATGGCCTCGGCGAGTGAAGTCTTGCCCACCCCGCCTTGGCCTACGAGCACCACGTTCCTTACGTTACCGGTCTTGGGAGCACCCATGATGACCTCCTTGCAGGGCCGCGCGCAATGCGCGACGCCAACGGGGAGAGTTCGCGGTCGGTGCCGTCCCGGGAGCAGCATGGTCGGCAGCCGAGCCGACTCACCCTCCAAATGTCCTATGCCACCACCCTACCCTCACGGGCGGCTGTCCATGCAGACCTTTCGGCACGCGTATGAATACAGGCGGCGAGAGGAAGAGACAAGCTTGTGGGGCAATTATTGAACCCCGTCGATGTAAACAAAAAGCCGCCACAGACCGTAAGACCCGTGGCGGCTTCGCCTCAATTAATAGTTGAGTAAATACCTGAGTCTATCCCTCGATACGGCTCAAGAACTCACGCGTGCGCTGCTCGCGCGGATGGTCGATAACCTGCTCGGCAGGTCCCTCCTCGACAATGCGACCGCCGTCCATAAAGACCACGCGGTCGGCAACATCGCGCGCAAACTGCATTGCGTGGGTCACGATTACCATCGTCATATTCTGCGCCGCCAGGTCCTTAATGACACGCAGCACCTCGGCCGTCAGCTCGGGATCGAGCGCCGAAGTCGGCTCGTCAAAGAATAAGATTTCCGGATCGAGTGCCAGGGCGCGGGCAATACTCACGCGCTGCTGCTGACCGCCCGAAAGCTCACACGGCACCTTGTTCTCGTTGCCCGTAAGCCCCATCTGCGCGATCAACTCATGCGCACGCGCCTCCGCCTGCTCACGCGGGCGCTTGAGCACGCGAATCGGAGCATCGGTGATGTTTTTCATCACCGTATAGTGCGGGAACAGGTTGTAATTTTGGAACACCAGACCGAATCGCGAGCGCGCCTGCTTGGGCACATCGCCCTTCGCATAGACCGCGCCCGAACCCGCATCCGTCGCAACGGCAAGGTCGCCAAACGAGAGCGAGCCTCCGTCGAGTGTCTCGAGCAGCGTGGCACACCGCAGCAGCGTGGACTTACCGCCACCCGAAGGCCCGATAATCGCCACGACCTCGCCACGCTTTACCTCGAGTGAGATATCCTTGAGCACCTCATTGCCGCCAAACGCCTTGCGCGCGTTCGTTATCATCATTACCGTTCCGAACACGGGAACCTCCATGTGTTTGAGAAGTCAGCGAGCGTGTGGCTGACGAGACAATGTGCTTCGAAAGAGGAGCGCCGCGTACTTCTGTACGCAAGCGACGGTTTGAGGAGCAGATTGGCCGTCAGGCACGCGCGCAGCGTCGAGCAGTCCGCCGTTCGCTAGAACGGCGGAACGATCTAGTCATGATAATAGTCCAGCTTCTTTTCGGCGGCGCCCAGCAGCATCTCGACCACAAAGTTAAAGACCCAGTAGATCAGCGCCGCAATCGCAAACGGCACCATGCTCACTTGCGAGGCAACCAGCGCCTTGGCCGTCGAGAACATCTCCCCCACGCCGATGGCAAACGCCAGCGAAGTGTCCTTGACCAGCGTGATGATCTCGTTGCCCATCGCCGGCAGAATACGCTTGGCGACTTGCGGCATCACAATGTACAAAAATGTCTGCAGACGCGAATAGCCCAGCACCTCGGCTGCCTCGTATTGTCCGCGCGGAATGGACTGCAAGCCCGAGCGATAGATCTCGGCAAAGTAGCCGGCGTAGTTGATGATGAACGCCACAACGCACGCCGTCCATTTGGAATCGGGCGTGAGCGAAATGCCGAACACGTAGTACGGGGCGAAGTAGATGGCAAACATCTGCAGCATGAGCGGCGTACCGCGCATGACCGAAATGTAGATGCGCGCAATCCAGCGAAGCGGCGCAATTTTGCTCATGCGCATAAACGCCACGGGGATTCCCAGCGGAATCGACCCCAGCAGCGTCAGCACAAACAACTGCAAGCTGACCAAGAATCCCTGGCCAAGCATCTGCATCATGACCTGAATAGACAACCTAAGCTCTCTTTCACAGCAACGGAACAGCGAACCCAATGCTAAAGCGGGTTTTCCAGGTGCCCGAGTTTGCCGTGAAAGAGGAGCGCCGCGTACTAAATGTACGCAAGCGACGGTTTGAACGGCAAAATCGGGTGCCTGGGAAAGCCGCTATTTCAGAACCCAGTTGTCGAAGGAAAGACCGTATTCTGCATACTTGCCGCACAGGTCCTTGACCGCGCCGTCCTCGTAGAGCGCCTTGAGCGACTCGGTCACGGCATCGGCCGACTTGGTGTCGCCCTTCTTAAAGCCGACGGCATAGTGCTCGCTGGACAGCGGCTTATCAAGCTGCGTATAGGCATCGGGCTTTGCGGCAAGCTGATACTGGGCAATCGAAAGGTCGCATGCCACGGCATCGACCGCGCCACTCTCGAGCTGCATAAAGGCCGTGTTGTACTCGCCGATGGTGTCGAGCGTGGCAAACGTCGCCGCCAGATCCTTCTGATCGCCCTCGAGCACGTCCTGAGCGGCGGAATCGGTCTGGGTGATCACCGTCTTGCCGGCAAGATCATCCCAGCTCTTGATGCCCGCATCCTTCTTGACCACGAGTACCTGCTCGTTGAGCATGTACGGCTCGGAGAACGTGTAGTCGTCCTCGCGACCCTCCATGGTAAAGCCGTTCCAGATGCAGTTGATGGCGCCGGAGTTGAGCAGCGTGTCCTTGGCATCCCAATCGATAGCCTCGTATTTGACCTCCCAGCCTTGCTTATCGGCAACGGCCTTGGCAAGGTCGAGGTCAAAGCCGGTGTACTCGCCATCGTCGCCCACAAAGCCATACGGAGGATAGGACTTGTCAAAGCCCACGACGAGCTTCTTGGACTCCGCGGCACCCTTCGTATCCTTGGCCGCAGCAGAGCCGGCAGCAGAGCCCTTACCGGCACCGCCGCCACAACCGACAAGACCAAGGCCAAGCACCGTGGCAAACGAGCCGGCTAGACCAACAAACTGACGACGAGACATATCGGTATTCATGGTATTCCCCCTTGATGGCACTTTAGTTAGGTAAAGTGAGTCATGTAACGTTCAGAATCATACACTCTACCTTGATAAAGTACAAGGGAGGGTTTGCCCGGCGTGGGCGGGGAGCGGCGCGTAATTAAGTTTCCTGCTCTACAGTCCTGCGCAAGACGGAATGCACGCATGGAGCACCCGGCTGGGTGGCGCCCGGCGCGGAGTTTAATTTGCTGCTCTACAGTCCTGCTCACGACGGAGGCCACATTAAGTGGCCTCCTGTTCGTGCGGAACTCGCGACAAATTAAACTCCGCGCCGGGCGCCACCCAGCCGGGAGACAACGTGCTCGGAACCTTAAATAGCCTCCTCTCCAAACGGGCACGTTGAATGCACGGTACAATTGCTTCGGACTTTTCTTTTATTTAATAGTGGGGTTAATTCATGGCAGAATCTCGTGCGGAGCGTAAGGCTCGTCGTGCTTTGATCGAGGCGGCTGAGGGGTCGGAGGAGAAAAAATCTTCCAAGAAATCCAAGTCGTCTCAGGATGCGAAGGGTAAGTCGGCGAAGGGCAAGGTTAAGACCAAGCGTTCTGGCTCTCGTCAGAGCGGGGATAAGGCGCCTCACGTTCGTTCCAAAGGCTCGCGCAAGGATTCGGCTCAGCCTGCGCGTAAGGCCGTGGATCCCAAGTCTCCCTGTTCGATCATGAAAGCTTGCGGTGGGTGCACGGCGCTCAATCGTCCTTATAAAAAGCAGTTGGCAGCTAAGCAGGCTGCTATGGAGGAGCTTTTTGCTGCTCTTTGCGAGCGCGAGGGTATTAGCGTCGACCCCATTCGCGGTATGGGCGTCACCTTGGGCGACCCGGGCAAGTATCCTGCGCCGCGTGGTTTTCGTCATAAGGCTGCCACTCCCTTTGCTCCCGGTAAGGAGGGCGCTGTCCGCTGCGGCTTCTTTGAGCGCGGTTCGCACAGAATCGTTGCCGTGCCCGAATGCCCCGTCGAGGTACCGGGCGCCCGACAGATTCTTAACGGCATCGCGCGTGAAGCTGAGCGCCTGCACATTCCCGCCTTTAACGAGGACAAGCATCTGGGCTTGCTCCGCTATGCCGTCGTCCGCTGCGGTTGGCGCACCGACCAGATTATGGTCACCCTCGTGACCGCTCAACGCGACCTGCCGCATGCGCAGGAGTTCTTTGAAGCCGTCGCGGCGCTTGATCCGCATATCGTCACCGTCGCTCAGAACATCAACGGTCGCCCCGGAAATGCCATCTTGAGCGAGGAGACCCGTATCGTCTATGGCGCCGAATGCATGCGCGACCAGCTGCTCGGTTGTGAATTCGACATCTCCCCTACCGCGTTCTATCAGACCAATCCGCAGCAAACCGAGCTGCTCTATCGACTTGCCATTGACGGCATGGACCTGCAGCAGGGTGACATTCTTATGGACGCTTACTGCGGCAGCGGAACCATCGGCCTGTGCGCCGCGAAGGATGTCCAGGACAAGGGCATCGGCATTATGCTGCTCGGCGTGGAGCGCAACCCGGCGGGCATTGCCGACGCACGTCGCAATGCCGAGCTCAACGGCCTCACCCGCAGCGCTTGGTTTATGGCCGACGACGCCACCGATTACATCCTGGACGCCGCCGACAACAACGAGCGGATCGATGTCCTTTCCATCGACCCGCCGCGCGCCGGCTCCACCCCCGAGTTCCTCGAAGCCGCCTGCGCACTCAAGCCGCGCCGCATCACCTATATCAGCTGCAACCCTGTGACCCAAGAGCGCGACCTGCACCAGCTCCTCGACGGAGGCTATCGCCTGCTCAAGATCACGCCCGTCGACATGTTCCCCCATACCGACCACACCGAAACCGTAGCGGTCCTCGAGCGCCGATAATCTACCAGTACAAGAAAAAAGGGGGGTGGCCCGTCTGGACCGCCCATTACAGTCTGAAATAGGCCATCGATAAATTTCGATGGCGAGCATTCGGCGCATTGCCTACGATACGGGCAAGC
>OOCB01000109.1_pt1 | contig 127660 bp, 103 predicted proteins | sample 1671351 | NCBI WGS metagenome assembly OOCB01 (sample SAMN06348148, study PRJEB24527) | human gut metagenome | biome: human gut; feature: ankylosing spondylitis patient; material: feces | host: Homo sapiens | place: China | collected 2015-10 | reverse complement strand
TGGTCAATGGACGAGAGTCTGAACCAGCCAAGTAGCGTGAAGGATGACTGCCCTATGGGTTGTAAACTTCTTTTATATGGGAATAAAAAAGTCCACGTGTGGATTCTTGTATGTACCATATGAATAAGCATCGGCTAATTCCGTGCCAGCAGCCGCGGTAATACGGAAGATGCGAGCGTTATCCGGATTTATTGGGTTTAAAGGGAGCGTAGGCCGGCGGTTAAGTCAGCGGTCAAATTGGGTGGCTCAACCATCCCCCGCCGTTGATACTGGCCGCCTTGAGTGTATTCAAGGCAGATGGAATTCGTGGTGTAGCGGTGAAATGCTTAGATATCACGAAGAACTCCGATTGCGAAGGCAGTCTGCTGGGTTACAACTGACGCTGAGGCTCGAAAGTGCGGGTATCAAACAGGATTAGATACCCTGGTAGTCCGCACAGTAAACGATGAATGCTCGTCCTTGGCGATATACTGTCAGGGACCAAGCGAAAGCATTAAGCATTCCACCTGGGGAGTACGCCGGCAACGGTGAAACTCAAAGGAATTGACGGGGGCCCGCACAAGCGGAGGAACATGTGGTTTAATTCGATGATACGCGAGGAACCTTACCCGGGCTTGAATTGCAGGTGCATGAGTGAGAGATCATTCTTTCCTTCGGGACTCCTGTGAAGGTGCTGCATGGTTGTCGTCAGCTCGTGCCGTGAGGTGTCGGCTTAAGTGCCATAACGAGCGCAACCCTTGTTGTCAGTTACTAACAGGTCATGCTGAGGACTCTGACAAGACTGCCATCGTAAGATGTGAGGAAGGTGGGGATGACGTCAAATCAGCACGGCCCTTACGTCCGGGGCTACACACGTGTTACAATGGGGGGTACAGAAGGCAGCTACACGGCGACGTGATGCTAATCCCTAAAACCTCTCTCAGTTCGGATCGAAGTCTGCAACCCGACTTCGTGAAGCTGGATTCGCTAGTAATCGCGCATCAGCCATGGCGCGGTGAATACGTTCCCGGGCCTTGTACACACCGCCCGTCAAGCCATGAAAGCCGGGGGTGCCTGAAGTCCGTGACCGCAAGGGGCGGCCTAGGGTAAAACCGGTGATTGGGGCTAAGTCGTAACAAGGTAGCCGTACCGGAAGGTGCGGCTGGAACACCTCCTTTCTGGAGAATTCCGGTTGACCATTCGTGATCGAAGGTTTGATTCCGGCGTTCGAGCCTTGTACACGCCAGTTGTTTATGCAAAATACAGACTAAGAAGCGAGAAAGATGAAGCCGAGTCGGAACAGACGAGGTTGAACTGAATCAGAAAGCCAGTCCTATAGCTCAGTTGGTTAGAGCGCCACACTGATAATGTGGAGGTCGGCAGTTCAACTCTGCCTGGGACTACCCGCAAAAAACGGGGGATTAGCTCAGCTGGCTAGAGCACCTGCTTTGCAAGCAGGGGGTCAACGGTTCGAATCCGTTATTCTCCACTATAGATTAGATCTTTGACATATTGACAAACAAGACGAAAAGCAAATCAATCAAGACATATCTTCTTTAAGGAAGCATATGCGCGACTGAAAGTATATATCAACGTACGTGGTCATGAAAATGAACAGGTACGAGCGGTAAAGAAAGTAGGAAAGGGCGTACGGTGGATGCCTTGGCTCTTACAGGCGATGAAGGACGTGATAAGCTGCGAAAAGCCGCGGGTAGGTGCAAATGACCTTTGATCCGCGGATCTCCGAATGGGACAACCCAATGTTCTGAAGGAACATTATTCCACGAATGTGGAAGGCGAACGCGGGGAACTGAAACATCTTAGTACCCGCAGGAAGAGAAAATAAACAATGATTCCCCCAGTAGTGGCGAGCGAACGGGGAAGAGCCCAAACCGGCCCTGTCGAGGCAGGACCGGGGTTGTAGGACCGCGATGTCGGACGAAATTTTGTGAGCGGAAGGTGCTGGAAAGCGCCGCCATAGACTGTGAAAGCCAGGTACGCGAAGCAAGATGAACCGTAGCGGAATCCTGAGTAGCGCGGGACACGAGGAATCCTGTGTGAAGCGGCCGGGACCATCCGGTAAGGCTAAATACTCGTAAGAGACCGATAGTGAACCAGTACTGTGAAGGAAAGGTGAAAAGCACCCCGGAGAGGGGAGTGAAACAGTTCCTGAAACCGTGCGCCTACAAGCGGTCGGAGCTCATTATTGAGTGACGGCGTGCCTTTTGCATAATGAACCTACGAGTTGCCGTCGTTGGCGAGGTTAAGGAACACGAGTTCCCGAGCCGTAGTGAAAGCGAGCCTGAAGAGGGCGCCGAGTCAGCGGAGGCAGACGCGAAACCGAGTGATCTACACTTGTCCAGGATGAAGTCCCGGTAACACGGGATGGAGGTCCGCACCGATAAGCGTTGAAAAGCTTCCGGATGAGGTGAGTGTAGGAGTGAAAGGCCAATCAAACTCGGAGATAGCTCGTACTCCCCGAAAGGCATTTAGGTGCCGCCTCTTACGTTCCCGATGTGAGGTAGAGCGACTGATAGGATGCGAGGGCTTCACCGCCTATCAAGTCCTGACAAACTCCGAATGCGCATCGGCCAAGTGAGGGAGTAAGGGCATGGGTGCTAAGGTCCGTGCCCGAGAGGAGAAGAATCCAGACCACCGGCTAAGGTCCCGAAATGCAGTTTAAGTTAGACTAACGAAGTCCGGCCCCCAAGACAGCTAGGATGTTGGCTTGGAAGCAGCCATTCATTCAAAGAGTGCGTAACAGCTCACTAGTCGAGGAGCTGGGCATGGATAATAATCGGGTATCAAATCTGCTGCCGAAGCCGTGGGATACATCAGTATCGGTAGGGGAGCATTCCATTCAGCGTTGAAGGCGTACCGTAAGGTATTCTGGAGCGTATGGAAAAGCAAATGTAGGTATAAGTAACGATAAGGAGGGTGAGATGCCCTCCCGCCGCAAGACCAAGGTTTCCTGAACAACGCTAATCGGTTCAGGGTCAGTCGGGTCCTAAGCATAAGCCGCAAGGCGAGGGCGATGGCAGAAACGGTTAATATTCCGTTACTACCTTTGCGCGTGATGTGGGGACGGAGGAGTGACACGGTCGCCGCCTGACGGAATAGGCGGTTGAAGGGTGTAGGTTATGAGGAAGGCAGGCAAATCCACCTTCCGAGCTGAAACCCGACAGTACGGAGCGTCCTTCGGGACAATCCGAGAGTACCGGTAATCAGACTCCCGAGAAAATCCGCTAAACAGCAACGCAAAGGTACCCGTACTCGAAACGGACACACGTGGTCGGGTTGAATATACTGAGGCGCTTGGGAGATTCACGGTTAAGGAACTAGGCAAATTGACCCCGTACCTTCGGAAAAAGGGGTCCTCACAGCAATGTGAGGCGCAGAGAATAGGTCCAGGCAACTGTTTAACAAAAACACAGGGCTGTGCCAAATTTAACGATGATGTATACAGCCTGACACCTGCCCGGTGCCGGAAGGTTAAGAGGAGAGCTTATCAGCAATGAGAAGGTTTGAATTGAAGCCCCGGTAAACGGCGGCCGTAACTATAACGGTCCTAAGGTAGCGAAATTCCTTGTCGGGTAAGTTCCGACCTGCACGAATGGTGTAATGATCTGGACGCTGTCTCAACCGTGAGCTCAGTGAAATTGTAGTATCGGTGAAGATGCCGATTACCCGCGATGGGACGAAAAGACCCCGTGAACCTTTACTATAGCTTAACGTTGGATCCGGGCATTCGATGTGTAGGATAGGCCGGAGGCATTGAGATGGGCACGCCAGTGTTCATGGAGCCGCCGTTGAAATACGGCCCTTTGGCTGTCTGGATCCTAACCCGCTGTTGCGGGGACCGCGTTTGGTGGGTAGTTTGACTGGGGTGGTCGCCTCCAAAAGCGTAACGGAGGCTCCTAAAGGTGCCCTCAGGCCGATTGGTAACCGGCCGCAGAGTGTAATGGCAAAAGGGCGCTTGACTGGGAGGCCGACAGGCCGCGCAGGCAGGAAACTGGAGCATAGTGATCCGGCGGTTCCGTATGGAAGGGCCGTCGCTCAAAGGATAAAAGGTACTCCGGGGATAACAGGCTGATCCCTCCCAAGAGCTCATATCGACGGAGTGGTTTGGCACCTCGATGTCGGCTCGTCACATCCTGGGGCTGGAGAAGGTCCCAAGGGTTGGGCTGTTCGCCCATTAAAGTGGCACGCGAGCTGGGTTCAGAACGTCGTGAGACAGTTCGGTCTCTATCTATCGTGGGCGCAGGAGATTTGCGTGGCTCTGACACTAGTACGAGAGGACCGTGTTGGACTGACCTCCGGTTTGCCGGTTGTGCCGCCAGGTGCACCGCCGGGTATCCGCGTCGGGATCGGATAAGCGCTGAAAGCATCTAAGCGCGAAGCCGGCCACAAGATGAGATCTCCCTTGAGGGTCGTTGCAGACGACAACGTTGATAGGATGCAGGTGTAAAGACGGTGACGTCAAAGCCGAGCATTACTAATTGCCCGAGACTTTCTTACCGCGGAGTTATATACTTTGAGTTGTGATATGCGCGAAGGATTTATATCTTGATGCTTTTTGTCTTACGTTTGTGATATGACCGAAATATGATATTTCAGGTGGCTATAGCGGCGGGGTTCCACCTCTTCCCATTCCGAACAGAGAAGTTAAGCCCGCTTGCGCCGATGGTACTGCACACCCGTGGGAGAGTAGGCAGCCGCCGTTTTTTTTCATACATTAGAGATCCCTCCGGAACGACACACTGTTCCGGAGGGATTTTCTGTTTTAGGGGTAGTGCTGTTTATCTTGTTCTCTGTTGAATCTGTTTTTATTTAGAGATAAATATAGTGTGGTTATACTTTGTTTTTCTCTTGGTTATTCTATCTATAACTGATATGACTGATTGTCTGTATTATTCTTATTGACTGAGCCTATAGAATTCAGTGAGTGTTATTCTTTCTATTTTGTTGTTATCTCTTCTTCAAACTCTTTCAATACCATTTGTTTGTCTGCTTGTATAGTGACAGTAAGGTACTTGTTTGATCTGTCCGGTCAGGTGAATAATTCCGATCTGTAATTCGTCAGGTATATCTCGATTTCCGATTATATTGTATTGTTATTCGGAAATCCGAATATTTGCCTTGTGTTGCTTTATTATTGAAGTAGATATAGAAATCCTGTCTGTATATTTAAAGGCCGCCAAAACCTTTTATAACGGATTTTGGCGGCCTTTAAATGCATACTTATTCTTTAACTTTTCAGACTTAGCGGTAGTAGCCTTCTTCTTTAATTTTTTGCCATACCGCAGGTTCCAAACCGTATGAAGCATCTTCACCACGGGCTATGCACTGGCGCAGTTCAGTGGAACTGATGTCGATAAGTGGCGTATTGACCAATTTGACATTATATGGTAATGATTGAGGGTCCACAGTATAACCAGTACGGGGGTAGACCAGAATGCGGTGATGACGCAGAATTTCCTCTGGATCCTTCCAACGGTTGAATGCAACCCAGTTATCAGCACCAATCACCAGCGAGAACTTACGGTCAGGATAGGCTCTGCGAAGTGCTTCAAGTGTATGTACCATGAATGATGGTCTGGGAAGTCTGAATTCAAAATCACAGGCTTGTAGCTTCGGATGTCCGGTTATTGCCAATCGTGTCAGCGCCAGACGTTGTTCTTCCGGTAACAGTTCCTGCGAGGAAGATTTAAATGGATTTTGTGGTGATACCAGAAACCACAGCTCGCTTACTTCACCACTCTGGCAAAGATATTCAGCTAATCGGATATGCCCTTTATGGATTGGATTAAAAGAGCCGCCGTAAAGTCCTGTTTCAATCATGAGCGGCGGGGCTGTTTTTTGCGGAAGTGTGATTGCGGTTTCCGTTTTTTGTTCAACCATACGCAAGCCATGTAAGCTTGCAGCAAGGCCAATACAGCCATGACAATAGCTATTTCCGTCCATCTGAAGAACAATGCCAATAGGCACATAGCCAGACATAATACGCATAAAAGGCCGCTTGTCAGAAGGTTGCGGCGGATCAGTTTTTCATCCATAATGCTTATCCCTTAGATTATTCTTTGTTGAGAAATGCCTTTAGTTTCTTTAGTGCTTCAGCTTGAGCCTTTTCCAAATCATCATTGACTACTATGGTGTCGAATTTAGGTGCAAAACTCAATTCATACTCTGCACGTGCGATTCGGTCTTCTATGACTTCTGCGCTGTCAGTGTTGCGTCCGATAAGGCGACGACGTAATTCATCGATGGATGGAGGTTGGATGAACATACTCAATGCCCTGTCGCCGTAATAGGATTTAATGCGGCAACCACCTTTGACATCCACATCAAACACGACATTCTGACCTGCTTCGAGCTGTTGTTCTACCTGAGCTTTCAGAGTACCGTAGAAACGGTCTTTGTAGACTTCTTCGTATTCCAGAAACTCATCCTGCTGAATGCGTTGTTTGAATTCTTCAGGTGTAAGAAAAAAGTATTCCACTCCATTCTGTTCCGTACCTCGTGGTGGTCGGCTAGTGGCGCTGATGCTGAAAGCCAGGTTCAGATGCTGTTGCATCAGATAATTGATAATCGTACTCTTTCCGCTTCCACTCGGAGCGGAGAAAATAACAAGTTTGCCTGCCATGAACAATCTCCTTTCTTCTTTTTACATGACATTGAGCACCTGCTCTTTGATCTGTTCCAATTCGTCCTTCATTTTTACTACGATATTCTGCATTTCAGCCTGGTTGCTCTTGCTGCCGGTCGTGTTGATTTCACGTCCCATTTCCTGAGCTATGAATCCCAGTTTCTTGCCCTGGCCGTGTCCTTGTGCCATAGTGTCCATGAAGTATTTGAGATGGTTGGATAAACGTTGTTTTTCTTCATTAATATCCAGTTTCTCAATATAATAAATCATTTCCTGCTCTAACCTGTTGTGGTCATATTCCACTTCTGGTATAGCTTGAAGACCATCAATAAGACGCTGTCTGATACGTTCTGTACGGCTCTTTTCGTATGGTTCTATGCTTTTGAGTAACGCTGCAATGTTTTCTATTTTTTCTGTGAATTTCTTTTCCAGTGCAGCGCCTTCCTGTTTGCGGAAATCTACTAACTTCTGGATAGCTTCGCTGATAGTCTGACGAACAATAAGCCATTCAGCATCGCTGAGCTCCTCAATGTCTACTTTGCTCATGACATCTGGCATACGGAGCAGTGTGGCAAACCAGTCATCCGGAAGAGGAATCTGGTAGGTTTCACTTATTTGGCGTATCTGCTGGTAATAATTGTTCAACATACTGCCGTTGATGGGAGTTGCGTCTGTACCGGCTTCTTTTTCTACCCACAGACAGAAGTCCACTTTACCACGTTCGAGTGCAGCCGCTATCATGCTGCGGATTTCAATTTCCTTTTCGCGATAGAGCGGTGCGATGCGTGTAGACAGGTCGAGCGCTTTGCTGTTGAGTGATTTGATCTCAACGTTGATTTTTTTATTTTCGAATACGGCTGTCGCTTTTCCGTATCCGGTCATGGATTGTATCATAATTTAACAACTATTTTATGCAAAAGTAGGAAAATAATAGCAGAAAATAGTAAATTTGCAGAGTTTTAAAGGAAAAATTATAAATATGTCGTGTATCCTGCATGTGGAAACGAGCACGAAGGTGTGCTCAGTTGCTGTTACTGAAGATGGTGCGGTGTTGTTTGAGAAGACGGATTTGAATGGTCCTTCTCATGCAGTGCAGTTGGGTGTGTTTGTGGATGAAGCACTTTCATATATTGATAATCATGGTATTCCTTTTGATGCGGTAGCTGTCAGTTGTGGTCCCGGTTCCTATACGGGATTGCGTATTGGTGTGTCAATGGCCAAGGGAATCTGTTACGGTCGTGAACTGAAACTGATAGCCATACCTACGCTGGAAGTATTGTGTGTACCGGTATTGTTGTATCATGAGGAGTTGCCGGAAGATGCTTTGCTTTGTCCGATGATAGATGCCAGAAGAATGGAAGTGTATGCTGCCATTTACGACCGCGCCTTGCGAACGGTACGTCCTATCGGTGCGGATATAGTGGATGAAAATTCTTATCTGGAGTATCTGGAACAGCATCCGGTTTATTTCTTTGGTGACGGTGCATCCAAATGTCGTGAGAAAATTACGCACCCCAATGCCCATTTCCTGCCGGATATCGTGCCGTTGGCCAAGTATATGGGGCCTTTGGCAGAGAAAGCTGTGGCAAATGGTCGATATGAGGATGTGGCCTATTTTGAACCTTTTTATCTGAAAGAATTTGTAGCATCCAAACCCAAAAAACTTTTATAACCAGAATGGAATATAATACCCAACGAAAGAGAATGCTGATTCCGGAATATGGGCGTACAATTCAGAATATGGTAGATTATGCCGTAACTATTGAGGATCGTGCGGAAAGACAGCGTTGCGCCAATACTATCATTGCGATTATGGGCAACATGTTTCCTCATTTACGGGATATTCCGGAGTTCAAACATAAACTGTGGGATCATTTGGCTGTGATGTCAGATTACAAGTTGGATATTGACTATCCCTATGAGATAACCCAGAAATCCAGTTTTGTCCGTAAACCGGATCCTTTGTCTTATCCGATGAAGAAAATCCGTTTCCGTCATTATGGTTATCTGCTGGAAACGTTGATTAAAAAACTGATGGAAATGCCCGAAGGCCCTGAGCGTGAGGAGTTGACCATGATGATAGCCGGACAGATGAAGCGTAGCCTTGGCAACTGGAACAAGGATGCGATGGATGATGAGAAAATAGCGGCAGACCTGGCATTGTATACCAATGGGAATGTGCGTCTGGACATGGAACGGTTCAGAGAAATCAATCTGCAATATAACAAGCAGATGCAGAATGCCTGCAGGATGAATGTCCGCAGGAATAAGAAAAAATAATGGATTTTTAACTATTGTATTTCATAACTGATAATGGCTTCATTCATAATCGAAGGCGGTCATCGTTTGACCGGAGAGATCATTCCTCAAGGTGCCAAAAACGAAGCCTTGGAGGTCATTTGTGCCACATTGCTGACTTCTTCGCCTGTCAGGATCAAGAATATTCCTAATATTTCAGATGTCAATAACCAGATCAAATTGCTGGAAGATCTGGGAGTGAAGATTACCCGTCATGGTGAAGGAGACATCACATTTCAGGCTGACGAGGTCAATGTGGATTATATCCAGAGTGAGGAATTCCTTACGCGTTGTACCAAACTGCGGGGAAGCGTAATGCTTATAGGACCGATGGTGGCCCGTTTCGGCAGGGCAATGGTAGCCAAACCGGGAGGAGACAAAATTGGTCGTCGCAGACTGGATACCCATTTCCTGGGTATTCAGAAGTTGGGTGCCCAATTTGATTATGATGAAACCCGTAAGGTGTTTGATATCCATGCCGACAGACTGAATGGTACGTACATGCTTCTGGATGAAGCTTCAGTAACCGGAACAGCCAATATCATTATGGCAGCGGTGTTGGCGATGGGAACAACAACCATTTATAATGCAGCCTGTGAACCGTATATTCAGCAATTGTGTCATTTGCTGAACAGTATGGGAGCGCGTATCAGTGGCATTGCATCCAATTTGCTGACTATTGTCGGAGTGGACAAGTTGCATGGTGCCGAGCACAGAATCTTGCCTGATATGATTGAAGTGGGTAGCTTTATCGGTATGGCAGCCATGGTCGGTGACGGTATCCGTATTAAAAATGTCAGCTATGACAATTTGGGTATCATTCCTTATACTTATGCCCGCCTGGGTGTGCAGGTAGTCAGAGAAGGGGATGATCTGTATATTCCGCGGCATGAACATTATGAAATAGATTCTTTTCTGGACGGTTCGTTTATGACTTTGAGCGATGCTCCGTGGCCGGGTCTGACACCTGACTTGTTGAGTGTGTTGCTTGTTGTGGCAACACAAGCCAAAGGCTCAGTGCTGATTCATCAGAAAATGTTTGAAAGCCGTTTGTTCTTTGTCGATAAGCTTATTGATATGGGAGCGCAGATCATCTTGTGTGATCCTCATCGTGCTGTAGTTGTAGGGCATGACCATCAGATCCGTTTGAGAGGAGGCCGGATGACTTCACCTGATATCCGTGCGGGAATTGCCTTGTTGATTGCAGCTATGAGTGCAGACGGCACTAGCCAGATCAGTAATATAGAGCAGATCGACAGAGGCTATGAACATATTGAGGCGCGTCTGAATGCTTTGGGTGCCAATATCAAACGAGTGGAAGAATGATACGCGAAGAAGATGTCTATAGGATAGGAACCATAACCAAAACCCATGGGGTTAGTGGTGAGGTGAGCATGACCATCACAGATGATGTGTTTGACAGAGTGGATGCTGATCATCTGATCTGTCGGATGGATGGTATACTCGTACCTTTTTTTATGGAATCTTACCGTTTTAAGAGTGATACGACGGTCTTGGTCAAGTTCGAAGACATCGACAATGAAGTGCAGGCACGCAAAATGGCCGGAGTAGAGGTCTATTTTGAGAAAGCTTTGTCATTGGAATCAGAGGACGAGCATTATGCATGGTCTTATTTTGTAGATTTTGAGATAGTGGATGTGGATAAAGGCCGGATAGGTCGTGTAACAGCAGTAGATGAATCGACGGTTAATGTCTTGTTTGAAGTTCAGACAGATCAGGGAGACGAGTTGCTGATTCCGGCCAGTGAGGATCTTATTGACGATATTGATCATCAGAAAAGAATCATATACATGACTTTGCCGGAGGGACTTCTCTCTCTGGACGAAATGGCATAAATCAGACAGATATGGAGACAAACAAGGATACTAAAAAGAAAATAGCAATATTAGGTTCTACCGGCTCGATCGGTACGCAGGCTCTGCAGGTGATAGCCGAACATTCCGACTGTTATGAAGCTTATGTACTGACGGCACATCATAAAGTGGAACTGCTTGCACAGCAGGCCCGCCAATTTATGCCTGAGGCTGTTGTCATCGTGGATGAAAGCAAGTACGGACAATTGCGGGATGCCTTGTCTGACTTGCCGATAAAGGTTTATACCGGTGCGGATGCCTTGTGTCAGGTCGTACAGGAAGCGCCCGTGGATATTGTCCTGACTGCCATGGTCGGTTTTGCAGGTCTGCAACCTACCATCAGCGCCATTAAGGCGCGCAAGACCATAGCCTTGGCCAATAAGGAAACGTTGGTTGTAGCCGGAGAGTTGATCAATCGGCTGGCTTCGGAATATCATGTTCCGATATTACCTGTTGATTCGGAGCATTCTGCTATTTTCCAGAGTCTGGCCGGAGAACCCAGTCCGATAGAGAAGATCATTCTGACAGCTTCTGGAGGTCCGTTCCGTCATTTTACTCTGGAGCAGTTGGCTACAGTAACCAAAGACCAGGCGTTACGTCATCCCAATTGGGAAATGGGCGCCAAGATCACGATAGATTCTGCCTCGATGATGAACAAGGGATTTGAGGTGATAGAAGCCAAATGGCTGTTTGGAGTGACACCGGATCAGATTCAGGTCGTTGTTCATCCTCAGTCAGTCGTGCATAGTGCCGTACAGTTTCAGGATGGAGCTGTTAAGGCGCAATTAGGTGTGCCCGATATGCGTGTGCCGATTCAATATGCATTTTCATATCCTTATCGTTTGAAGAGTTCTTTTGAACGGCTGGATTTCTTCAAAACGGCCCAGTTGACTTTTGAGGAGCCGGATCCGAAGCGTTTCCGTAACTTGCAGTTAGCTTATGATGCTTTATATAAGGGCGGCAACATGCCTTGTATTGTCAATGCAGCCAATGAGGTCGTGAACCGTGCTTTCTTGGAAGACCGTATCGGATTTTTGCGTATGAGTGAAATCATTGAAGCTACCATGCAGAAAGCGACATTCCTGCAGACACCTACTTATGAAGATTATCTTCAGACAGATGCAGAAGCACGAAGATTGGCCGCTGATATGTTGTAACTAATTCATTTATTAACAGTTAACAAGAGAATTATTGATGGATGTAGTATTAATGAAAGCCCTTCAGCTGATTTTGTCACTGTCTATTCTGGTGGTATTGCATGAGGGGGGACATTTCTTCTTCTCGAAACTTTTTCATGTAAAGGTTGAGAAGTTCTTTATGTTTTTCGATCCTTATTTCCACTTGTTCAGTACGCGTGACAAATGGTTTACCAGATTGTTTCCGCGTTTTAAGAACAATGAAACGGAATATGGTATAGGCTGGTTACCTTTGGGAGGCTATGTGAAAATTGCCGGTATGATAGATGAGAGTATGGATACCGAGCAGATGAAAAAACCGATGCAACCATGGGAATTTCGTGCGAAGCCGGCTTGGCAACGTCTTTTTATCATGATTGGTGGTGTGTTGGTCAATTTCCTTCTGGCCTTGTTTATTTATGCCATGGTCTTGTTTACATGGGGAGAGGACTTCCTTTCTGTCAACAAACTGACAATGGGGTTCCAGTTTAATGATTCTGCCAAGGAGATCGGTTTCCGCGATGGTGATATCCTGTTGAAGGCTGACGGAGAAGCCTTGGGCGCTTTTGATGCCAATATTTACCGCAGTGTGTCCGAGGCCTCTACCGTGACGGTACTACGTAACGGTAGCGAGATGAATATCAGTATGCCGGCGGATATGGATATGCTTAAGATGCTCAAGGAGAATCCTCCTTTCCTTATGCCTTATATTCCGTCAGAAATAGATTCTGTATTGCACGATTCTCCTGCCTATAAAGCAGGTATACGTAAAGGAGACCGCTTGTTGGCTGTAGATGGTAAGGCCATACAGACATGGAATGATTTTGATCAGATCATGTTGCGCAAGGCTGATGTTCTGGCAGCCGGCTGTACGCACGAGGACAGTGTGCGTTTGCGTCATCTGACCCTTGTTTATCAGAGTACGGAAAGAGCTAAGGCTGATACCGTAGCCTTGACATTGACTGAAAATTACATGTTGGGTGTGGTAAAAACGAATCTGATGACTTATTATGAACCGGAACATATTTCTTATGGTTTTTGGGAAAGTATTCCGGCAGGTGCTGTCCATGGAGTGAATGTGTTGGCCGGATACGTAAGTGATCTGAAATATCTTTTCACGTCAGACGGTGTAAAGAGTGTGGGTAGTTTCGGTACGATCGGCAGTATATTCCCAGCGACGTGGGATTGGCAGCGTTTTTGGGAGATTACAGCATTCCTGAGCATTATGCTTGCTTTTATGAATATTCTGCCAATACCGGCATTGGATGGCGGGCATGTATTGTTCCTCATCGCTGAAATCATCATGCGTCGTAAGCCGAGCGATAAGTTCCTGGAACGTGCACAGATGGTGGGAATGGTTCTGTTACTGTCACTTATGGTATTGGCTTGTTATAATGACATAGTCCGTTTCCTGCTTTGACAAACTTGTCTGAGCGAATGAAAAGCCGGCCTTTTCTTGACATAAATCAAGAAAAAGCCGGCTTTTTTTATGATTTGGGTTTCATATTTGTATGTGAATGTTCCAGATAGTAATTTTGCATCAGAAAAAGAAAGCGTTAAGTCTTCTGTGAGGAAGGGTATACGTTTAAAGATATAAGGTATTCGTTTTGAGGTAAAAAGATTGTTATATATGGATTTACGCAGTTTAGTGATGCTAGGAATCGCGGCCGCCGCAACCATACTTTGCCTGGTGGTCTTGGTTACTGGATCGTCAAAAAATGAGTATTTATAAAAAAAAAGAAAACAGATGAAAAGTGAAATGCCACAAGATCCGGTCATGTTGATGAGTTTTGTCAATATGAGATTGCGCGATAATCATCTGTCATTGGATGAGTTTTGCGATGACATGGATATCAGACGTGAAGATTTGGAACGTAAAATGGCTGAAGTAGGATTTGAGTATAATCCAGATGCCAATAAGTTCTGGTAAATGTTGAGACAGAGACACACAAACACAAGTCCTGTTCATCAGGTAACAGGAAAATCTCATAATATGTTCAGGCTCCCTTTCGTTGGAAAAGGAGCCTTTAATTTTATAGCTTAAAAGAAGTTCTTGTTATTCCGGTGCTTTGGTTGTCTGATCTATCTCTATTTTCCGGAGATAGAATTTGACTTTTGCGCATAATTCATCAAAATGCTGTTCGATGTGGAATACTTTTGTACGTTGTTTGTAGTATTCACCGTTATTACCCCGATGGTCTCTTTTTTGTAGTGTATTGAAATAAGATCTTTCTGCCTGAAGGATACTGTCTACTACAGCAAGGGAATCCTGAGCCTGAAGAAGTTCTATACTGTCCATGACTACAATACCTCTTGTTCTGGTCTTCAGGGCTTTGGGGAATTTTTGACGCATGAGAAGAACAGAATCTTTGGCTGCTTCATAGTCTTTTTCATTCATTAGTCTTCTGGCCGTGTTAAGCATTTCGGTTGCTCCGATTTCCGGATCAGGTTCTTTCGATGTGCAGCTACACAATACAAGTAAAGTGAAGATTAGGAAGTATAGTTTTTTATTCATGCCATTGAGGTTAAAATTATTGTTCGCAAAAATACCATTTTTTGAATGAATAAGTCAAGATGAAGCGTAAAAAATAGTATTTTTGCAGATATTTTATAAATTTTTGAAGATGAGAAACCTCAGTCGAGAAGATTTAATACAGGCTTTAGATAAAAAGATTTTTCATTTGATTGGTGAGACTGCTGATGAATTGGGAGTTGAATGTTATGTGGTAGGCGGTTTTGTGCGTGACCTTTATCTGGAACGTCCGTCCAAAGATATAGATGTGGTGACTGTTGGCAACGGTATCAGGTTGGCCAAGGCTTTGGCTGCCAAACTGGGTAAAGGGGCTCACTTGAGTGTGTTCAGCAATTTTGGGACAGCGCAAGTGAAGTATCACGATTTGGAAGTGGAGTTTGTCGGCGCACGTAAGGAAAGCTATAGTCATGATTCACGTAAGCCTATTGTGGAAGACGGAACATTGGAGGATGATCAGAACAGGCGTGATTTTACGATTAATGCGCTGGCTGTTTGTCTTAATGTCTCCAGATACGGTGAACTTGTTGATCCGTTCGACGGTTTACTGGATATGGAAGACCGCTTGATCCGGACACCTTTGGATCCGGATGTGACTTTTTCTGACGATCCGTTGCGAATGATGCGTTGTATTCGTTTTGCCACACAACTGAATTTCTATATTGACGATGAAACTTTCGAAGCGCTGGAACGTAACAAAGAACGGATCAAAATCATTTCCCGCGAGCGGATAGCAGATGAACTGAACAAGATCATGATGACGCCGACGCCTTCAAAAGGTTTCGTTGAATTGTCACGATGCGGTCTTTTGCCTCTTATCTTTCCGGAACTGGCGGCTATGGAAGGGGTAGAGACAATCAAGGGACGGGCTCATAAAGATAATTTTTATCATACACTGGAAGTCTTGGACAATATTTGTGCTCATACCGATAATTTATGGCTGCGTTGGGCTGCATTGCTGCATGATATCGGGAAACCCCGTACCAAACGTTTTGAACCTGCCATAGGCTGGACTTTCCATAACCATAATTTTGTGGGCGCAAAGATGATACCGGATATTTTCAGAAAGATGAAGCTGCCGATGAACGAGAAAATGAAATATGTCCAGAAACTGGTCAGCCTGCACATGCGTCCGATTGTCATTGCGGATGAAGAAGTTACGGATTCAGCAGTGAGACGGCTTTTGTTTGAAGCTGGTGATGATATAGACGATCTGATGACACTGTGTGAAGCGGATATCACTTCGAAAAACGCTCAGCGGAAACAAAAGTTTTTGGATAATTTCAAATTGGTAAGACGTAAGCTGGTAGACTTGGAAGAGCGTGACCGTATCAGAAATTTTCAGCCTCCGGTCACAGGAGAGGAAATTATGGCAGTATTCGGTTTGTCGCCATGCCGTGAGATCGGAAGTTTGAAAAGTGCCATAAAGGATGCCATCCTGGATGGTGAAGTGCCAAATGAACATGATGCCGCATTTGACTATATGCTTAAAAAGGCTGCAAAGATGGGGTTGAAGCCTTTGACGGATCAGTAGTAGAATTGAAGAATAGCGAGGAGAACCGGGTTAGATACTGTCTGTTCTAAAACCGGGTATCCTACACTATGGCAAAGAAGAGAGATCAGGATATATTTTTTAATTATATTCGGATCCTTCTTCTTTTTTAGACAGTTTTTCCCTGAATTGTTTGGGAGACATGCCAAGTTGGTTTTTGACGTATTTTCCGAAAAAGGACAGGTTGGAAAAATCCAGTTCATTGGCTATTTCCTTAATGCTTTTCTCCGGACATTTCAGCAGGTATTTGATATCCCTTATGACATATTCTTTAATTAATGCGGATGCAGTCTCTCCACATCTTGCTTTACATACTGACGAAAGGTATTTGGGACTGACAAACAGTTTCTCCGCATAATAATTGACCGAACGGTTCTTGGGATAAGATGCAGCCAGTAAGTCAATGAATGAGTTAAACAGATTATGACCAGAATTGTAAACTTCCATAGTGGGATTGGAATTGAAGAAACGTTCCATACTGTCATGAAATTCGTAGGTAAATGCCTGTAAAAGTGCATTGATTAATTCTTTCTGATGGCGAATGGGAGTACCGGTCAGTTTGGAACGGAGCAGGTCATAATATTGTTGGAATACGGTGCATTCTTCTTCATTTAAAGCCAGAATGGGATTGTTTTCGATAAACTGCTTAAGTTTCCAGCTGTCTGCTGAAATAAGCATGATTTTTTTGATATATTCTTGTGAAAGACTTAAACCGATGCATTCAAAGTCAGGAGATGCCTTTATGGGTTTAAGCATAATATAAGGAGAACAGATCAGCAGATTGTTCTTGTTAACCTCATAAGCATTGTTGTTGACCAGTAATGAACTGTGTCCGTTCAGACAAAGCAGTGCAACAAAGGATTCTGTTTTAATTGCTTGAAGATTAAGAGGATAGATTTTTTTTATTCGGTCGATGATTATGATTTCTTCATCGTGATATATGGATACTTTTTTCAGAAGTTCAAAGGAAATTGATGTTTTAGTCTTGTCCATGTTCTGTTCTTATATTTATGTTACAAAATAACAGATTAATATCCAATCTTTATTGTTCGAATTTTCCTGATTATTATTCGATATGTAATATGGCGTGACGGAACGGAAAAATCGAACACTAATCTAGATAAATATATGTGCAGATTCCTGCATAAAAGGTTTTTCTTTGCGTCCGATTTAAGAGAATAAATAAAATGAAAAGGTATTGTTACATTTGGTTAGTGTCATTTTGTTTGTTTCAAACAGCTTGTAATGAGCATAATACGATGACACGTGACGTAGAAAAAGTAAAAGTAAAAACGATGAAGGTTGGTGTGTCAGTCCAATCTGACGGAATGTTCTTTTCGGGAACTGTAGAAGGAGAAAATACGAGTCAACTCAGTTTTCCGGTGATGGGGACGCTTCAGACTCTTAATGTGCAGCCGGGAGAAAAGGTTCATAAAGGCCAATTGCTTGCAACGATAGATCCGTCTTCTGTGAAAAATGCCTATGATGCAGCCAAGGCTACTTTGGTTCAGGCTAAAGATGCTTATGACAGAATGAAAATGTTGTATGAAAAGGGGAGCCTGCCGGAAATCAAATGGATAGATGTACAAAGCAAGTTGAAGCAGGCACAGGCTATGGAAGAAATCGCCAGGAAAAATTGGCGTGACTGCAGCCTTTATGCGCCGTATAGTGGGATTATAGCCAGCAAGGACGCCGAGGTAGGACAGAGTGTGATGCCTGGAGTGCCGGTAGTAAGTTTGGTGACCGGTGGTAAGTTAAGAGTGAAGATAGCTGTTCCCGAGACGGAAATATCACGTATTGCCATAGGACAGAAAGCTGCAATATGTATACCTGCACTGGATAATGGGGTAGTGTCCGGACAAGTGGTGGAAAAGGGAATTCAGGCAAATCCGTTGACACGTTCGTATGAAGTGAAGATTAGTCTGAACGATGCGGACAAAGGAATAATGCCGGGTATGGTGACGGAAGTTAATGTGAATAAGGCTGATACGGCAGATCGTGTTATTATTCCCGTAACAGCTTTACAGTTGGATGAAAACAATGATTATTTCGTTTGGATCAATGCATCCGGAAAAGCTTCAAAACGCATGGTACGGTGTGGAGAGTTTACTGCGTATGGGGTCACGATATTGTCAGGTTTGGAGAAAGGCAGTGAATTGATTGTAGAAGGGCAGCATAAAGTATGTGAAGGTACTCCGGTTACATTATAAATCACGATAAGATATGGAACGAAAACGCAATATAGTGGAATGGGCCATGCATTATCGCCAGATCGTTATTCTGGTAGCATGTTGTCTGGTAGCATTCGGTATATACAGTTTACCGCGAATGCAAAAGAATGAGTTTCCTGATTTTACCATTCGTCAGGGACTGGTCGTGGCTGTAGCTCCCGGTAATACGGCTGATGAGATGGTGGAACAGGTTACAAAACCATTGGAGGATTATATCTTCACCTATAAGGAGGTAAAGAAGGAAAAAACTTTTTCGACTACACGTGATGGAATAACATATGTACAGGTCGAACTGAATGATGATTTGAATAATAAGGATGAATTCTGGAGCAAGTTCAAGCATGGAGTGGCCGGATTCAAGTCGCAGTTGCCTTCCAATGTTCTGGCCGTTCAGGTTATGGACGATTTTGGTGATACTTCTGCTCTGTTGATTACAATGGAAAGCAAAGACAAAACCTATCGTGAATTGTCGGATTATATGGACGAGCTGCAGGAGCGTTTACGGCATATTACCAGTGTGGGCCGGTTGACGGTGACGGGAGAGCAGAAAGAACAGATATCTGTCTATTTGGATCCGGACCGTCTGTCACATTACGGATTGAGTGAGCAGACGATAGCGGCTCAGTTGTTTGCCAAGGGATTTGTGACGACAGGTGGTCGTATTCAGTCCCCGGAATATGTATTGCCTGTGCATGTGTCCAAATCCTTAAATACATTATATGCCGTTCAGCAGCAGATCGTCTATAGTGATCCGACTGGTCATAATGTCCGTTTGAAGGATGTAGCCCGTGTTGTTAAGGAGTATCCACATGCCAGCAGTTACATTAAGAATAATGGAACGAAGTGTATTCTGTTGAGTGTAGAGATGAAGAAGGGACAGAATATTGTTCAGATGGGTAAGGATGTGACTGAAGTAATAGAAGAATATAAAAAGGAATTGCCTTCGGAAGTCCGACTTTATCCGGTGACCAATCAGGCTCAGGTTGTCAGTGACAGTGTCGATAATTTTCTGCATGAATTGGTTATTGCCATAGTTGCTGTAGTCATAGTTGTGATGTTGTTGCTACCGCTGAAAGTAGCTTTGGTTGCAGCGTCCACCATCCCGATAACGATATTCATCTCGTTAGGACTTTTTTATGCTTTTGGTATAGAGTTAAATACGGTGACATTGGCTGCACTGATCGTGACATTAGGTATGATTGTAGATAATTCCATAGTGATTATTGACAGTTATCTGGAGAAAATAGGTGAAGGCTTGTCCCGTTGGCATGCTTCAATATATAGTGCGACACATTTCTTTAAGTCCATCTTCTCGGCTACTTTGGCTATCAGTGTAACCTTTTTCCCTTTTCTGATTGTCATACCCGGAATGATTCATGATTTTCTTTTGAGTTTTCCCTGGTCCATTTCTTTGATATTGGGCATTTCGCTGGTTGTAGCCATGTTACTGGTGCCGTTCATGCAGTTCTGGTTTATCCGTAAACCTTTGCCTGAGGTTAAAAAAGGTTTCTCGATATTGGATGCCATACAGAAATTCTACAATAAGGTTTTGGATGCCTGTTTTGCTCATCCTTATGTTGTATTAGGTGGTGGCATACTGTCTGTGTTCGTCGGAATTTACCTGATGGGCAGATTGCCTCAAAAGTTGATGCCTGTAGCCGACCGTAATCAGTTTGCCATAGAAATCTATTTGCCGACAGGGACAGCCGTCGAGCAGACAGCTCAGGTTGCCGACAGTGTAGCCGCTTTGTTTGGGAAAGACAGCCGTGTACAGTCGGTGACATCTTTTATCGGTTGTTCTTCTCCACGTTTTCATACAGCTTATGCTCCACAGTTGGGAGGAACCAATTATGCTCAGCTGATTGTCAACACTACGGGTAATGAGGCTACCGTAGAATTGCTGGATGAGTATGCACCGAAATATACGGATGCATTCCCAAATGCCAGAGTGCGCTTTAAGCAAATCAGTTTTAGTCAGGCGGTTTATCCTATAGAACTAAGGTTGAGTGGTTCCAATCCGGACAGTTTGAAAATGGTAGCCGGCAAGTACCTGGCTCTATTGCGCAGTATGCCGGAAACCTGTTTGGCTCAGACCAATTACAGTGAACCCCAAATGACGGAGCAGCTTTGCCTGAAAGAGGATGAAGCCTCCAGATTGGGGATTAGTAATATTCAGCTTGAAACGACTCTGGCCATGCGTTATGGTGACGGAGTGAGTATGGCCAATGTGTGGGAAGGAGATTATGCTATTCCTGTGAAACTGAAAAGTGAGAGTGCAGACAGCGCCGGATTTGATAATCTTAAGAATGAACAGATACCTGTGGTGGGTGGCTTTTTCTCAGTACCATTGCGACAGGTTGCCGAGTTGAAACCCGTTTTGAAAGACGGTCAGATCGTGCGTAGGAATGGCATTTATACGATTACGGTCATGTCTGATGTGCGCAGAGATGTGAATGTCAATGCGTTGACAAAGGAAATCAAGGCCAGACTGTCCTCTATTCCTTTGCCGGAAGGTATTCGGCTGACTTATGGTGGAGATGATGAACAGGATAATGAAAATATGCCGCCGATTATGGCAGCTTTGGCAATTGCTGCCTGTATTATCTTTTTTATTCTTTTGTCTCATTTCAAGAAAATCAGTATTGCATTATTGATTTTTGCCAGCATGACTTTGTGTCTGTTCGGGACTGCTGCTGGCATTTTGATACAGGGTGTTGATTTTGGTATGACTTGTACTTTGGGTATTATCAGTCTGATGGGTATTATCGTTCGTAACGGTATTATCATGATAGACTATGCTGAGGAACTGAGAGCTACGGAAAAACTTTGTGTGCGTGATGCCATATATCATTCAGCCCGTCGCAGGATGAGGCCGATTTTTCTGACTTCTGCAGCAGCTTCAATGGGCGTCATACCAATGATTTTGGGTAAGAGTGGATTGTGGATGCCGATGGGAACCGTGATTTGTTATGGAACTTTGATTACCATGTTGTTTTTGCTGACTGTTTTACCGGTCAGTTACCTGGTTATTTTCAGGGGAAGTACCAGAAAACGTGCTTTGAGTGCCGAACTGGAAAATGCTTGATGAATCAGGTTAAATCATTCATGTTATTATTTATGTTTATGAAAGCTAGATTTAAATTCAGAATATTGATTTTCATGTGTGCATTAGGAACGGAGTTGTCGGTTTGCGCCCAGCGTAATTATACATTGGATGAATGTATTCAGTCAGCTCTTGATCATAATGTACGGATGAAGAAAGCCCGCAATGAGGTCAGAATGGCTGAGTATGATCGCAAGGAAGTGCAGTCCAGGTACTTGCCTGATATCAGTGCGTTTGGAACCGGTTTTATTGCAGACCAAGGATTGGCTCAAATGGAATTGACACCAAAGCTTCGTATGTCGATGATGAAAGACGGTGTTATAGGTGGTGTAATGGCGACTGCTCCCCTTTTTACTGGCGGACAGATCATTAATGGTGACAAACTTGCTAAGCTGGGTGTAGAATCCAAACGTCTTCAGGAGAATCTGTCGGGCAATGAAGTGCGTCTTCAAACCGAACAATATTTCTGGCAAGTGGTATCCTTAAAGGAAAAGCTGAATACGCTGGATGCTGTTGAGAGGCAACTATCACAGCTTCAGCAAGATATGGATTTATCTGTTCAGGCCGGTGTGGTAACCCGTAATGATCTGTTGCAGGTGCAGCTACGGCGTAATGAAGTATTGAGTAACCGTTTGAATTTGGAGAATTTATTGTCGTTGTCACGACGTATGCTGGCACAATATATAGGTTGTGTGACTGACAGTTTTGACATTGCATTTCATATTGATGACAGGCAACCGGAAGCGCCGGACAGTCTTTTTTGTGACCATGCCCAGGTCTTGTCTGCAACGGACGAATTTGTTTTGCTGCAAAAGAATCTGAAAGCTTCTGATCTGCAATATAAAATGTCTGTCGGAAACAATTTGCCTAAGATTGTTTTAGGTGGAGGATATCTGTATGATAATCTGACAGATAAAGATCATCCCTATTGGGTCGGTCTGGCTACAGTCAGTATTCCGATTTCCGGTTGGATCGGAGGTTCTCAGCATATTAAAAAGATGAAGCTGCAGGTAAGGAATGCAGAGGATCAGCTCGTTGATCAAAGTCAGTTATTGGTCCTGCGAATGCAGAATGCATGGAATGCTCTGAATAATGCGTACAAGCAGATAGGCATAGCCCGTCTGACAATAGAACAGGCAGAAGAAAATCTGCGTATGAATAAGGATCTTTATTCGGCTGGTACGTGTACGATGACAGATTTGCTTGAAGCCCAGACTCTTTATCAGCAGGGAAGAGATAAGTATGTGGAGGCTTTCACGGAATATGAGATCAAAAAGCGTGAATATCTGCAGGCAACGGGGCGCGGAACCTGTAATTGACAGAATGATGATTAGATAAGTAAAGCAAAGCCATCCTGACCTTATTTCATGATCTGGATGGCTTTGTCATGTTTATATGATGGAGTGTGTTTATTCCTTTACGTCCTGGTTTGATTTACGGTATATTTTATAGCCGGCGGCTGCTACGATCAGTGACATGACCGGGCTGAGGTAATTAAAGATACAGAACGGGAAATAAACCAGGGTTGATACGCCCAGAACCATGGATTGTGTCATGCCGCAAGTATTCCAGGGTATCAATACGGAAGTGACTGTAACGGCATCTTCGGTGGTACGACTCAACAGCCTGCTTTCATATCCCAGTTTTTTGTAGTGCTCACGGAACATGTTGCTGGTCAGTATGATGGACAAATACTGGTCCGCACAGACTATATTCATAAACAATCCGACGCTGACGGTTGAAGCAACCAATGAGAATGTACTGTGTGTGATGCGGATGAACATTCTCATTATACTTTCGATCATACCGGCAGCGCTCATGGAAGCACCTAGAGTCATGGCACAGAAAATGAGCCAGATAGTACTCATCATACCCGACATGCCTCGTGTGGCAACCAGTTCATTAAGAGCAGGAATACCTGTATCTATGGCCGTATTGCCGTATACGATGATCATCACACCGCGGAAACGATTCATCCAGGTTCCGAAATGGCTGTCTGCGATATGGTCTACCAATGCCGTCTGTGAAACCATGGCAGCAATACAAGCCATAAGCGTGGCCATAAACAGGATTACTACGGCAGGCAGACGGCGTGAGATCATGATACCGGTCAGAAGAGGCACGACGAGCAACCAAGGTGAGATATTGAATACATTGGACAGGCCGTCAGCAAAAGAACCGATATTTTCGCTTCCCGCAGGTTCGTTCATCAAACCTTTGATTGTAAAAACAATCAGTGCGATGATAAATGCGGGAGTGGTTGTATACAGCATATAACGGATGTGGGTGAAGAGCGGTGTCTGCGTAGTGGAAGAGGCCAATACGGTGGTTTCACTCATTGGTGAGATCTTGTCTCCAAAATAAGCACCGGAGATGATGGCACCAGCGATCCAACCTTCGTGAAATCCCTGTGCTTTTCCGATACCCAGCAGGGCAATTCCTATTGTCGCTATTGTAGTCCATGAACTGCCGGTCATGACTGATATGGCAGCACAGATGCCGCAGGCAGAAACAAGAAACCATTGCGGGCTGATTATCTGCATACCATAATAGATCATTGTCGGTACGATTCCGCTTATCATCCATGCACCTCCAACGGCACCGATCAGCAAAAGAATCAGGATGGATTGGGATACATCGCCGATATGTTTGTTGATGGAGACTTCAAAGTCGCTCCATTTCATGGTTTTGGCAGCCATGCCCAAAAGGATGCAGCAGGCAGAGGTTACCAGCAAGGCTATCTGACTTGCACCGGATAGTGCATCGCCTCCGAAAGCGGAAAGGACGAAGAAAAGGAGTAATACCAACACAATCAAAGGTAAAAAGGATAACCATACAGGCGGTAGTTTCTTTTTTTCTTGCATATTATCAGAATGAAATAAAAAATACGCCGCTACCTTTCCGTAACGGCGTACTTAGGTGTATTTGAATTGAGATATAAAATCACGCTACTTTTTCCAGTTTCTTCATGATAGAGAAGATGAACAGGGCAGAGAGCAGACACAAGACAATCAGTACGCTCCAGACAATCCATAACTGGATGTCGCCCCACAGATAACCGATGATGGCTACCATGTAGTTACCGATGGCTGTAGCTACGAACCAGCCACCCATCATCATACCTTTGTATTTCGGAGGAGCCACCTTGGATACGAAAGAGATACCCATCGGAGACAGAAGCAATTCTGCAAATGTCAGGATGAGATAAGTAGAAATCAGCCAGTTGGGAGAAACCTTGTCAAAGGTGACACCTTCAGCCAGAGCATTGGGAGTAGGCAATCCTACTGAACCGTATGCCATTATGGCAAATCCAAGAGCAGCAATCAGCATTCCGAGTCCGATTTTACGAGGTGCGGAAGGTTCTTTGCCTTTGCGTGCCAAGTGACCGAACAAAGCCAGTGAGAAAGGAGTAAGAGCTACAACGAAGAACGGATTGAATTGCTGGAATATCTGCGGCAGAATCTCCACACTGTCGGCTTTGGTATAATATTGTGCACCAAGAATTGCTACAGAAGCCAGACTGACTAAGCCGGCAATGGTCTTTTCTTTTCCCGTTTTACCCTGGAATAAAGCGAACAAACCATAAACCAGAATGATCAGCAGGGTAAGGTTGATGACATCGAATCCCATTACATTAAGTCCTGTAGCGGTAGCTTCTGTATAATCACGTGCGAAGAATGTCAGGGTGAGTCCGTTCTGGTGGAAAGCCATCCAGAAGAAGAGTACGACTGCAAATACCAGACAAAGTGCTGTAATGCGCTGTTTGGTTTCCGCTGGTGAAAGTTCTTCCTGTACATGGTGCTGCTCGTTGGATGCAACGGTCTTTGCATTATAGTCAGCATGTTTGAATGTAGAGCGGAATGCGTAATAAATAAGAATGGATACGATCAGCGAAATGCAGGCAACGCCGAAACCATAGTTATAAGCTTCAGCAAGTTTGTCGATATACATTTGGCAGAAAGTAGCAGTATCACCGCTGAATCCCTGTTCCATTTTAAGGCTTTCCAGCATGGCTGAAGCTTGTGTTGTCATGGCACCGGGATTGTCCAGATACTGATGAGCCAATGCCGGAATCTGTGCGTTATAGCTCAGGTTGTTCATGCCCAATACGTAGTTTGTCACTTTGGTGGCAGCTGTCGGTGCATAAAGGGCACCAATATTGATGGCCATATAGAAGAGACTGAAAGCCGTATCGCGCTTGTTCTGGTATTCAGGAGCATCGTACAGGTTACCAACCATAACCTGGAGATTACCTTTGAAAAGTCCCGTACCGCAGGCGATCAGGGTCAGCGCACCGAACATCATGGCTTTGCCGCTGGCGTCGGCTGCTGTGGGGATGGCCAGCAGAATATAACCGAAAAACATGATGAATACACCGAGGGTGACCATCTTGCCGTATCCGTATTTGTCGGCCAGAATACCCCCGATAAACGGCATGAAATAAACGCCGGCCAGGAAAGATGAAAAAATATTAGAAGTCTCAGTGGCTGTATAGCCGAACTTAGCTTGTAAGAAAAGAGTAAATATGGCCAGCATCGTGTAATAACCGAATCGCTCGCCAGTGTTGGCTAGTGCCAAGGCATAAAGGCCTTTGGGTTGTCCTTCGAACATAATAGATAGATTTTTTTTATTAGTTTTATTAGATTTGAAATAATTTTGCAAACTTACATAAAAAAGTTCGTTTTTGTGGCATAAAGATCGAAAAAAACGAATTTTATATGATAATAGTTGGTTTTTAGGGGCTGTTTTACACTTTATCGTCACGGTCTGTTCTGAACAGGGGCGGATTCCCAAGGTAGGTTGGAGAGTATCTTACAATAGCTTTTTCAATAAATATAAAGTTTTTTTAGTTTTTTTCTATAAAATATGATATAAAATGCCTAAATTTGCAACTTCTACATATCAAAATCGTTTTTTAAGGTAAAAAACATTGTACATTCATGAGTAAGTTTGCATTCAAACCTAAATTGTTTTTAGATTTGGCTACCTACGACAGAAGTAAGTTGACGGCTGATTTGATGGCGGGCTTGATTGTGGGTATTGTGGCTTTGCCATTGGCCATTGCGTTCGGTATTGCATCAGGGGTTACTCCCGAGAAAGGTATCATCACGGCGATTATAGCCGGTTTGGCTATTTCTTTGTTTGGAGGAAGCCGGGTTCAGATTGGAGGTCCGACAGGTGCCTTTATTGTGATTATTTATGGTATCATTCAGCAATATGGTGAGACCGGATTGCTGATTGCTACGGTGATGGCCGGTATTTTCCTTATTTTATTGGGTGCTTTCCATTTGGGAACTATCATCAAATATATTCCTTATCCCATTGTTGTCGGTTTTACCAGTGGTATTGCAGTGACAATCTTTACGACCCAGGTCAAGGATCTTTTTGGTTTGTCCATAGAGAATGTGCCTGCGGACTTTATTGAGAAGTGGATAGTCTATTTCCGGCATTTTACTACATTGGATCCCTGGTCTACTGCTGTCGGCATTTTGAGTGTGGTCATTATTGCTGTCACACCACGGTTCAGCCATAAAATCCCCGGTTCGCTGGTTGCCATAATATTGATGACGGTAGGAGTCTATCTTTTGAAGCAGTATGCCGGTGTCACCACGGTTGAGACTATTGGCGACCGTTTCTCCATCAGTGCCGAACTGCCGGGCATGAACGTGCCGCAGTTGAACTGGGAAGCGGTCAAGAGTCTGGTTTCTCCAGCCATCACCATTGCTGTTCTTGGTGCAATCGAGTCATTGCTTTCGGCTACGGTAGCCGATGGTGTGATAGGCGACCATCACGATTCCAATCAGGAACTGATAGGGCAGGGTCTAGCCAATATCCTTTCTCCGATTTTTGGTGGAATTCCAGCTACAGGTGCCATTGCCCGTACGATGACCAATATCAATAACGGCGGACAGACTCCTGTGGCCGGTATAGTGCATGCTATTGTGCTCTTGCTGATATTTTTGCTTTTGATGCCGTTGGCACAATATATTCCAATGGCCTGTCTGGCCGGTGTGCTGGTGATTGTCAGCTATAACATGAGCGGCTGGCGTACTTTCCGGGAATTGTTGAAGAATCCCAAGTCGGATGTAGCCGTATTGCTGATCACCTTCTTCCTGACCGTCATATTCGACCTGACGGTAGCCATCGAGTTCGGTCTTGTGCTGGCCTGCCTGTTGTTCATCAAGAGAGTGATGGAGGCCACGGAGGTCAATATTTTCAGGGATGAGATCATTCCTACTGACAGTGACGGTGATGAACTGCCCAAAGAGGAGCATCTCATTATTCCCGATCATGTGGAAGTATACGAGATCAACGGTCCTTATTTCTTCGGTATTGCCAATCGTTTTGAAGAAGTCGTCTTGCAGACAAAGGAGCGGCCGCAAGTGCGTATCATCCGGATGCGCAAAGTACCTTTTATTGATTCTACCGGTATTCATAATCTGACGAGTCTTTGCGAGATCAGCCATAAGGAAGGTATTCACGTGATCCTTTCGGGAGTTAATCCCAAAGTGCATGCCGTATTGAAGAAGAGCGGTTTCTATGAGATGCTGGGTAAGAAAAATATCTGTGATAATATTCATGATGCGCTTGAGGAGTCACGCCATTTCCTGAACAGAAAATAACAGAACAAAGGTTATTTGTCAGGTATAATTTTGGCGTTTAGGTATAAAAGCCATACCTTTGTCCATTCTAAATAGGACTCCGGTCGGAATGGAGGAATATTAAACTATACAAATAAATACAGAAATGATAAAGAAAGTATTGATTGCCAACAGAGGCGAGATTGCCATCCGTGTGATGCGTTCATGCCGTGAGATGGAAATCCGCACTGTGGCTGTTTTCTCGGAAGCTGACCGTACGTCACACCATGTGATGTATGCGGATGAGGCTTATGAGATAGGGCCGGCTATTGCAAAGGAAAGTTATTTGAACATTGAGAAAATAATTGAGGTAGCCAAGAAATGCAAGGCTGATGCCATTCATCCCGGTTATGGTTTCTTGTCGGAGAATTCTGAGTTTGCGCGCCGTTGTCGTGAAGAAGGTATTATCTTCATCGGTCCGGCTCCTGAAACGATGGAAGCCATGGGTGACAAGATTTCTGCCCGCAAGCGTATGATTGCTGCAGGAGTGCCTGTCGTACCCGGTACCGAGCAGCCGCTTCAGAGTGCAGAAGAAGCCGTACGGATCTGTAACGAAATTGGCTATCCTGTCATGTTGAAAGCCTCTATGGGTGGTGGTGGAAAGGGTATGCGCCTGATCCACAGTGCAGATGAAGTAGAAGAAGCCTATAATACGGCCCGTTCAGAATCAATGTCATCTTTTGGAGACGATACGGTTTATTTGGAAAAATTCGTTGAAGAACCTCATCATATTGAGTTCCAGATTCTTGGTGACAATCATGGTAATGTGATCCATCTTTTCGACCGTGAATGTTCCGTGCAGCGCCGCAACCAGAAGATCGTGGAGGAGAGTCCGTCTCCGTTCCTTACTCCGGAATTGCGTCAGGAAATGGGAGAGAAAGCCGTTGCTGCAGCCAAGGCTGTGAATTATTCAGGTGCGGGTACTATCGAATTCCTTGTCGACAAGTACCGTCATTTTTATTTCCTTGAAATGAATACCCGTCTGCAGGTAGAGCATCCTATTACGGAAGAAGTCGTTGGTGTGGATTTGGTAAAGGAACAGATCCGTATAGCCAACAACGAAGTGCTTCATCTCAAACAGGAAGACCTGCGCCAGCGCGGACATGCCATAGAGTGCCGTATTTGTGCTGAAGACACGGAGAATGGTTTCATGCCTTCACCGGGTATCATCAAGCAGCTTATTGAACCTAATGGTATCGGTGTGCGAATTGACAGCTATGTATACGAAGGTTATGAGATTCCTATCTATTATGACCCGATGATCGGTAAGCTTATCGTATGGGCTACAACCCGTCAGTATGCAATTGAGCGTATGCGCCGCGTGCTTTATGAATACAAGATTACCGGACTGAAGAACAATCTGAATTATCTGAAACGTATCATGCACAATCCTGATTTCGTGCATGGAGAATACAACACCCTGTTCATCCAGAAGAATGCCCGCATGCTGGTACGTTCCAACAGCGGTAATGAAGAGTTCGAGAATATGGCCATGATTGCGGCTTATATTGATTATCTGATGAATCTGGAGGAGAATGTCAGCAATCATCTGCCCGACGCCCGCCCGATCAGCCGTTGGCGTGAGTTCGGTCTTCAGAAAGGTGTATTGAGAATCTAGTCCCGTTTTTATTCAAGAATTAAAATTATTAGTCATGGAAATACATATAGGCGACCGTGTGGCCGATGTGACGCTGGTGAGCAAAGACGGCAACAAGGTACAGGTCATGATTGACGACAAGCTTTATGATGTGGATATTGCAATGGCAGAGAACGGCAACTGTTCCATCCTGCATGACGGCAATTCCTATAATGCGGAACTGATCCGTGGAGAGGGAGGCAAGAATTACGATGTGAACATGTTCTACCGTTCATTCCATGTGGATATCATCGATACCCAGACCAAATATCTGCGGATGAAGCATGGAGCTGATGACGTGCAGGATGACAAGATCGTGGCACCGATGCCGGGCAAGATCGTGAAGATTCCTGTACAGAAGGGTGACAGGCTTTCTGCCGGTGACATTGCCGTGGTGATAGAAGCCATGAAGATGCAAAGCAACTATAAGGTGACCTCAGACTGTATCGTCAGGGATATCCTGGTCAATGAAGGTGATTCGGTGAACGCCAATCAGGTGCTTATTCAGTTGGAAATTATTAAAGAGGATTAATTATGACAAGAGAAGAAATATACAGTCAGTTTGACGAACTCGACAAGCGCGCTTCACAGGGAGGCGGTATAGACAAAATAGAAAAACAGCATGCTTCCGGACGCATGACCGCACGCGAACGTATTGACATGCTCCTCGACAAAGGTACATTCAATGAGTTCGACAAGCTGGTGAACCATCGCTGTACCAATTTCGGTATGGAGAAAAAGCAGATAGCCGGTGACGGAATGGTGACTGGTTATGGTAAGATCGACGGCCGTCTGGTCTTTGTATATGCTTATGATTTTACGGCTCATGGCGGTTCGCTTAGTGAAACCAATGCGGCCAAGATTGTCAAGGTTCAGCAGATGGCGCTCAAGACCGGAGCACCTGTGATTGCCCTCAATGATTCAGGTGGTGCACGCATTCAGGAAGGTGTGAACAGTCTGGCCGGTTATGCTTCAATTTTCTATCAGAATACCATCGCTTCAGGTGTTGTACCTCAGATTTCCGCCATCCTGGGACCGTGTGCCGGTGGTGCCTGCTATTCGCCGGCCCTTACCGACTTTATCTTTATGGTGAAGGAACAGAGCCACATGTTCATTACCGGACCGGATGTGGTCAAGACCGTTACCAATGAGGTTGTAGGCAAGGAAGAGCTTGGAGGCGCCCATACCCACAGCAGCAAGAGTGGCGTGGCTCATTTCATGTGCAATAATGAGGAAGAAACCCTCATGAGTATCCGTGAACTGTTGAGCTTCCTCCCTTCCAATAATATGGAAGATGCTCCTATGACGCCTTGTACGGATGATATCCAGCGTCAGGTTGAGGCTCTTCAGACCGTGATTCCTGAGGATCCGAATATGCCTTACGATATCAAGGACATCATCGAGCCGGTTTTGGATAACCAGTATTTCTTTGAGGTAATGCCTCATTTTGCCAAGAATGTGGTAGTCGGTTTCGGTCGTCTGAACGGTCGTTCTGTTGGTATCGTGGCCAATCAGCCGGCATTCCTGGCAGGTGTGCTCGATATAGATGCTTCTGACAAGGCTGCCCGCTTCATCCGTTTCTGCGACTGTTTCAACATTCCTTTGATCACGTTTGAGGACGTACCGGGTTTCTTGCCGGGTACAATGCAGGAGCACAACGGTATCATCCGTCATGGTGCCAAGATCGTTTACGCTTATGCTGAAGCCACAGTGCCTAAGATCACTTTGATTACCCGTAAGGCTTACGGTGGCGCTTACATCGTCATGTCCAGCAAGCCGACTGGTGCCGATGTCAATCTGGCCTATCCGCAGGCTGAGATTGCCGTTATGGGTGCTGAAGGAGCTGTTAATATCCTTTACCGTAAGTCTACTCCTGAAGAGAAGGCTGACATTATTAAGGAATATGAAGCCAAATTCTCCAATCCGTACCGTGCTGCAGAACGTGGCCTGATCGATGAGGTCATTATGCCACGTGACACACGTTACAAGCTGATACAGGCTTTGGAAATGGCTCATAACAAGAACCAGAGTAATCCGCCCAAGAAACACGGCAACATGCCGCTTTAAGCGACCGGATTAAAATAAGAAATACCAGGCGCCTGACTGAAATTTTTCAGTCAGGCGTTTTTTCTGTCTGGCTAACGGTCAATCATCCGGTTTGTAGCTGCCAAAAGGGGGACATATTCGGATTTTGGTCCCATGGTTTTCCCTAAGAGTGGTTTTTTGAACTTTATATCCACTTCTTCAAAGTGAACCCTAACCGGTTGTCAGTAAGTTGTTTAAAGGTGAATGGTCATCCTTCACCTTTATACACCCTCTCTCACTTGTTTGCGTTGTTTCTCAGCCCGGTTCTGCTTTTTTCCGAATTGAAAAATGGCTGGGATCAGCCTTCGTCAGTGGGGCTGTAAAACCCTTATAAGAGGCTTCTGAGTGTTGATTTTTAAGTTGTTGGATAGGAGCTTGGCGGAATAAAAAAACTAAAGGAGATCTTCCGGAAAACTCGGTTTACTTTTGAAAAAGTAAGCTTTACTTTTTTTAAAGTAAACCTTACTTTTTTAAAACTGTCATTATTTTTGATTTTTCGGTTTCGGAAGGTTTGAATGACCAAAAGTTCAATTTTCAGGAATGAACGGAAGAGTGAAGGGGCGGTGAAGGAGAAGTGAATAACCTCATTCACCTTGTAAGCCGCGCCAGCAAAGGGAAGTGAAGAGGTGAAGGATATAATTGGAATAAAAAAACAGGAAGGAGTGGAATGTAGAGATGTGGGCTTGTCTTGATGAACTTGTTTAATTTGAGTGTAAAATATAATGAATGGCATAATGCTGCTATTCCTGTTTTTTTGTCATGATTGCGTAAAAAAAAACGCAAGAGGTAATTTGTCATATAGAAAAAATCCTTAATTTTGTCCTTTGAGTTCATAAGGATTGTAGCCTGTACTGCCGTTGTGAGGTAGCACTATGCAATTATGTCTATTCATTAATCATTCAATTTATATTAACTTAATATTCATTACGCTTATGTTGGAATTTAAAATCATGAAACCAGTCATTTCTGTCATTGTTCTTTTTTTCTTTTTCGCACGGAATGTTGCGGCTCAATCGTTATTGCCGGAACCAGAGTGGACCAATACGCCGGCTGTTCTTAAAGGTCAGATTATCGGTTATGATGAAGATGAGGAGAACATGACGGTGGAGGTCTATCCTTATGCAGTCTATGATCTTGATATTGTACCTTCTGTGGCAGAAATAAAAGAAGACGGTTCTTTCCGTATGGAAGTACCGATGTATGCCACGCGCCAAGGCATGTTTGCCCGTATAGGTCCGTGGTATGGTTTGATTGTCCTGACAGCCGGTGACTCCCTTTGTGTCACGCTTGACTTGCCGGAACACCTTCAAACACATCCCAAAGACATGGTGATGCGTAAGATGATGCCATACGTAGAGCATCCACTTGTATTTGAGGGCGCGTTGGCCGATCTGAATAATGATATTTCCCGTTTTTCTGTTCGAGAACTGATATGGTACACTTATGGGAACGTTCATCAAAACGACACGCCGATGTCTCCTGAGAAATTATATGATGCGGTTATCAGACATCGGGACAAGGTCTATAGCAGGATCGATACGCTCGATATCAGGCCCGTTACCAAGGAGTTTTTGAGACTGAATGCGGAAAGCGGTGCTACTGAATTCCTATTGAGACCCCGTGGTTGGGTCAATACAGATCATGTGGGATGTGAATATTTCAAAAAGGTTATTTCGGAGTTCGAACCCAATACGTTGAAGTGGGCTTATACAGCAGATTTGCCGTCAATTGCCAATGCTTTGGATTTTGCTATATTTAATGATACTTTGGCGTTGAGGAAAAATCCGGAAACAGACTCGCTTTATGCCCTAAAGAACGAACAAGGTGTACCATACGATAAGGCAAAGGCGTATGCGTTTTATTTGTTGGGTGGAAGAGATGGAGTAATTCAGGATGGAATCATAGGTCAGGGTTATGCGTCAAAACTGTCACAGGACACACCGTTTGATGAAAAGGAACTTAAATCGTTGTCCATGCTGAAGAACAAGACCGTGTCTCATTATTTTCTTAAAAAGAACGAAAGGCTCAAGGCTGAGCTTGAAGCCCGAAGGAACGGGAACCACTATACTATATTTGTATCACCGACGAATAGCGGTGAAGCATTTCTTTCCGAGATAGGTAAGGAACATTCAGGGAAGGTGGTGTTGATGGATTTTTGGGGAACATGGTGTGGGGCTTGTCGTAATGCTATTCAGAATTTCGAGGAGAATCATAAAAAACTTTCGGAACTGGGATTGGTGACTGTTTATGTCACAGACGGAAAATCTCCTGAGGATACATGGAAAAACATGGCCAGTGGTATGGATGGTTTGCATTATAGACTTAAAGACAAACAGACCCGGGAGATTTTTGACAAGTTCGGATTTCGAGGATGGCCGTCATATCTTGTCATAGACAAGAAAGGCCGTTATATCTATGACCAGACTGGATTCCATGAAGAAGAAATGTATGAAACGATTCTCAAAGCATTAAAAGAAGACCTGTAGTCAAGGTGCGGAATGTCGATTTCCAAGGTTGCAGACGAGCAGGGATTATAATGTCGGGTGTAAGGACAGACAGGTCATTTTGGCCACATAATTTTAAAAAATCGCGTAATAAATTCGAAATGTCAGGAATAAATCTTACCTTTACTTACATTTAATCTCAAACAGCAGGCTTATGATTATTACCAATATTCTGGATACGGATCTCTATAAATTTACGACTTCATACGCTTATATCAAATTGTTTCCTTATGCACAAGGTACTTTCTCGTTCAATGACAGGGAGGGAACGGTCTGTTCGGACGAATTCCTTCAGGCCGTAAGACATGAACTGGACAAATTGGGCGAGGTACGGCTGACCAGTGAGGAGAAAGAATTCATGACCCGTTATTGTCGGTTTATCCCTCCCGTGTATTGGGAGTGGCTTTCATCCTTCCGTTTCGAGCCGGGCAAGATCAAGGTCTGGCTGGACGGAGATCGTCATCTGCAAATGGAAGTGACCGATTACATGTATAAGGTGACGCTTTATGAAGTGCCGTTGCTGGCCATCGTATCGGAGATGAAGAACAAGTTTGAGCATCATGAGGCTGATATGGAGGAAGTGCTCAGACGGCTGGCTCCTAAAATAGAGCTGTCAAATGCCAATAAACTGCCATTCTCGGAGTTTGGTACCCGCCGCCGTTTCTCGAAGCTGGTTCATGAGGCAGTGGTCCGTCAGTTGAAAAAGGAAGCCAAATACTGTACGGGAACTTCCAACTGTTACCTGGCCATGAAATATGCCATGCGTCCGATGGGTACCCATCCACACGAATGGTTTATGTTCCATGGGGCACAGTTCGGTTATAAGCATGCCAACTATATGGCTCTTGAAAACTGGGTGAATGTGTATGACGGCGATTTGGGTACGGCGCTTTCCGACACTTATACGTCGGAGTCATTCTTGAGCAATTTCAGCCGTAAGCAGGCCAAACTTTTTGACGGGGTGCGGTGTGATTCAGGTGATGAATTTACCTTTGTCGACCAGCTGATAGGCCGATATCGTGAGTTGGGCATTGATCCTACCACCAAGACAATCATTTTCAGTAACGCACTTGATTTTCCGAAAGCTCTCGAGCTGTTCCATTATTGTGAGGGGCGCATCCGCTGCTCGTTCGGTATCGGTACGAACCTGACCAATGATACGGGATACAGACCGGCCAATATCGTGATGAAACTGACGCGTTGCCGAATGAATACCAACCAGCAGTGGCGAGAATGTATCAAACTTTCCGATGATTTGGGAAAGCATCTGGGAAGCAGTCATGAAGTGCAGGCCTGTCTCCACGAGTTGCGTCTGGTGCTTGACGAATAAACGAATCTGAAAAATGATTATACGGATCCGATAGACAGAGGATCCTGGATTCTCATTCATAGAGGCTATGTAAGCATTCAAACAAATACACCTTTTACACCTTGAGGTTTGGTTGTAGCTTTGCGGCAGCGAATACAATCAAACCTCAATTATTATGAACAGACATTATATGGATTAATTTGTTATATGCCTCATTTTATGACTGATTCTGAAGTTGTGTAAACCACAAACAATAAGAATCACCATATCTTCGAAACCGCATTTACGGCATCTAAATAGCGTTTTCAATGTATGCCGGAATATCTCAGAACGAAGATGAATCCATCTGTTGGCTTGGAGCTGGGTCATCTCAAACTGGATGGCATGGAGTTTCTGAAGAGGATTGGTTCTCAGGTATACCAATATGAATAACGTCTTGTCCTGAATCAAAGGCAATACACTGTTCTTTCTGTTGTAAGATATACGTTGAAGCACTTTCCCTTTCATGGTAAAATGTCTGTAATATTTCTTTCCATGGTATTTGAAAGTTATTAGCAAGGCATCAAACTTGGCAGGAGTTAATCCTGTCGCTGCAAGCACTTGGCTATGACGGTAACGAATCTTGTCGTAATAGATCAATTGAACTTTTTAGATCACAAAGATAAGTCAAAGAACGCTTTAATCAATTATTCGATATAAACTCTAATAAATAACCAAATTTAAATATTACCATGGTTAAAATCAAGGTAAAAAACAAACTATCTAAAAACTATCAATAAATAAAAGAAATATATTTTCTCCAATTCACTATATATTCGATTTTTTTTTCTTATTTTTGTAAAAAGTATTTTGCACTATGAAAAATTGGATAACGTTCACCTTTATTATAATTTGGCTTGGTAATATGCTATGGTGCACATCCAACCGTTTTATAGATATGGAAATCACTCCCAAATGGTTTTGTGCCATTTTCGGAACAATCATTTTTATTTATACGAACACATTTAAGACTCTTCTAAAACAGAGATACAGATTATCTTTCGTTACACTATCATGGGCTATCATGTTATGTGTTTTATCACAAGCTATCTATGGTTTGTTACAAAAGTGCGGAATTTGCCCTATCCCATCAGCAACATTGCCAATGTGTGGTAGTTTCGATAACCCGGCCGGACTGTCTTCTGCTCTTGCCTTTGCCCTTCCATTTGGATTAGCCCTCACCTTATCAGCCAACCGTTGGCATCGTTTTGTTATTTGGACTAGCATTATTATTATCATTGTCGCCCTCATATTATCCGAATCCCGAGCTGGAATACTCAGTTCATGCATTATATTTCTTTGCTTTTTCCTAATAAAACGAGCAAAAACGAGCCAATTATTTATTTGGAGTATTGCAGCGACTTTTGCTGTACTCTCTGTTTTCCTTTATCTCTATAAAAAAGATTCTGCCAACGGACGCCTCCTTATATGGCAATGTACATGGGAAATCATTAAAGAAAGCCCTATAATCGGACATGGATCTGATGGATTTGAAATTCATTACATGAATAAGCAAGCTGATTTCTTTCGTCAACACCCAGATAGTCCATACAGTCTATTAGCTGATAATGTAAAATCACCATTCAACGAATATCTCAGTTTATGCGTTTCTTACGGATTTATCGGCATAACCATCTTATGTGCCTTCGTATATATCATATATTTTGCTTGGAAGCTACACCCATATGGAAACTCATCTACTAGTATACTTTGTCTTTTATCTGTTGCAATTTTTTCACTTTTTTCATATCCATTCCGTTATCCCCACACATGGTTTTTCTGCATAGCTTCCATTTGTGTGCTACTACATAATGCTTATCCCAAATTATGGCATAAATCACAGTTGACTGTGTTATCTATTTGCACCATTTCTTCCACTGTTATCTTTTTACAAAGCATTTCCAAAATACACGCTGAAATGCGTTGGTGTGAGGCGGCCAACCGCTCACTCTGTGGCTTAACACACCAAATGCTTCCTACTTACCAAGAGCTTTATGATGATTTGAACAATAATCCGTTATTCCTTTATAATTATGCAGCAGAACTAAATATTGCAGGACAGTATGCTGAAAGCTACCGCATTGGAATAGAGAGTGAAGCCCTGATGGCAGATTACTACACACAACTTTTGCAGGCAGACAACTGCAAACAAATGAAACGCTATGATGATGCTAAGCACTATTTAATGCAGGCCTCCTTTATGTGTCCCAACCGTTTCACTCCACTTTATGAACTTTTCAAAATCCATCAAGCTGAAGGCAATATTACAGGTATGGAGCAAACAGCTACAAGCATACTCCGGAAATCTATTAAAGTAGATACCCCTGAAGTACGCCATATATTATCTGAAATAAATAAATTCATCCTAAACTTACAACACAAATAAAAAAGACTTATTTATGAAACAAATTATTCTTACACTTATTTTTGGTGTTTATTGTATAACTCTCTGTGGATGTATGAAAGAAACAATTACAGATACATCACATCAGACTCAATCAGCCGTTCTACCTTACCTTTCGCTTACTCCTCCCCTCGACACAAAAGATAAAATGAAAAACCTCGAAATAATGAAAGAAGCAGAAAAACGAATTAGACCATATATTAAACCCGTAGGACAACATTTGACACTAACTATAGAATCCGGCAAAGAAATCAACATATCAGAAAATATATATAATTTGTTTGTCAAAAAAATAAATAAACACAATCAATTTATATCCTTCAAAAACTTTCCACGTATCAGAAAAAAACAATCCGAAGCTGCTTCGGAGTACTAATTTAAGTTCACTTCTATTTTCAATGAAAATAATAACCAATTATACCGTTCGGTACCTTTCGACTTATATTGCTACAACTATAATAGCTTGCTTGCTTCTGAACCTAACGTCCACGTATAAGTTCTGTCTGAGCGAAAACGCATTTATTTTCTTACCTCTTCTAGTCATCGGAGTTATCGCATTAAAAGGAAATCATCAGATAAAGTATCAAGCTTATTTATTCCTAATGCCCACACTTCTACATGCCATTTTTAAGGCCCTATTTTTCTTTTGCTTAGAATTGGAATACGCTTATTTCGTAATCATAAGTACGATATTTTATTGTGCGTTATTCATTCTTTGGTACATCTATTCCTCTTCAAATCTCACCGTGTGGCGTACACTCATGATTACCTACTTGGGCATGTTATTCCTGCTTTTCGTCCCCGAATTGTGTTCAGAACTCAGTTGGGATAATTTCATTATTAATAATTGTGGTACCCTTTCCACTTATACAGTTTACGCTACCTGTTTGTTGCTTACTGCTGTATTTTGCCAAGTCCGAAACTCCATTATATGTTGGAAAACAGCATTTTGCGTAATATGTTTCACCTCTTTTGTGGGAGGATTCTATCTAGATCCTCTCATCTATCATAAGTTTCAATATGAAACTTTCAATGGAACACAAGAAGAAAATATTCAGCTCAGTATTCCCGACACAAAAGAAAATAAACATGACATACAAGTATACTTGGTTTCTCATCATACAGATATCTGGACATATAAGAAATTTGAAGGATTAGCTACACAATTCTATAACCATCCTGTGGACTTCTTCATCCTTGGCATTGCAGATACTCCATCTGAAAAGAAAAGTTTTATCCAATACTACAAAACCCTCCACTTGAAAATGCCTATGTATTTCATTAGAGAAAGTAAAATACGATCTTCCTGTCTGGGAGCCAGGACATACGATGATTATATATGTATCATCAAGGAAAATAAACTTATTTACAAAGGTACAGCCATTCCGACACAATATGCCAAACGAACTCTTATAAAAATATTACGACCATGAATCTTTTTATCAAAACCTTTTCTATTTTTATTTTCACTGCATTTCTCTTATCGGCATGCATACGAAATAGCACGTCTATCTCTTATTTACAAAAGGAGTATGAAGAAGCGACTGCACTCCAGCAAAAAGGCAATCTTAACGATGCCATTTTCCATTATCAATTGGTTGCCATTTCCTGTCTTACTCTTGAAGACAGCCTTATGTATTGGTGGAAAGCTATGTATGAACAAGGGAAAATATGGAAATGCAAAAATTACATAGAAGACGCACGTCGAGACTTTGAAACTGTCTTATACTTTGCACAAAAGAAACGACTCGATACAGTCATATATATGGTTTGTCGCCCACTTACTCTTATATATATTGAAAGTGGAAGGCCTAAAGAAGCGTATGCTCATGCCCTTTTAGCCCAAAATATAGCATCGGAAAAAAAGATTCCATATACTTTAACACAAGGTCAAAATGAAGAAGCTGTGATTGCTTACTCTGCTTACGCATTACATACACAACAAAAAATTTCCGAAGAAACTCGTAAAAAACTATCTGAAATAGCAGAATCTTCCAACAAACAACACCGCATCATGGCATTAGGTATCCTTACTTTATATAAAGAAAGAATTTCAGAAACAAACCCTTACCTCATACCCTACATTGAAAACTACAATCAGTATTGTAAAGCAGAATTTAAACATTTAACAAACGAAACTGAACGCGAAAAAAAAAAACTAATAGCCGAAAGAGATAATTTTGCTGAAAAAGAACGAAATGTTTTATTTATATCTCTAACAATCTTATCCTTACTTGTATGTAGCTACATCTTTATATTCCTCATTTACAGAAACAAATACGAACTTGACAAAATCCGACTCATATTGAAGCAAAAAGAAGAAACCATTCAATACTTGGAAGTTCAAAAAGGAAACAACGAAGCATTGCGTCTGCAAATAGAAGAGAAAGAAAAAGAATGGGTTATACAAGAACAGAAACTCAGAAAACTTCATCTGTATGACATGGAAATAGGAAAAAAAATACCCTCGACCGACAATCCACATAATCCTCAAATCAAGGATTACGCAAGATTGATGTCAGATGCTGGTCGACAAATGCAATTCCTGACAGAAATGGATTACTGTTTCAATAAATTTGCTACCGGATTACAAAAACTTGTCCCTGATTTAACAATAGAAGAAACTGTTTACTGTTGTCTTTTCCACTTAAATATCCGTACGTCTGATATTGCTGAAATGTTTAGTCGAAGTAAAAGCACAATTTCCAGTAGGCGAAAACGCCTTGAAATCAAAATAAAGTATAAAAGCTAACCAACAAACACAGTATATCGAACAAAAATCAAATAACTTCATACATCAGATTTTATCAAGTGTCACTATATCAGATATATAGCTTTTAAAAATAATCTCAATAATCGAACCATTTGCGAACCAAAATATTTGGATTTAACTCAATTATATACTTATCTTTGTAAAGTACTAATTAATATCAATAATTTAGAACATCTAAAAAACAATGGATTAAATGGAAACAAGGAGACTATAACTTAGAATATATTATCGACTCTCCCAAAAATATATTAAACCATTTTTAACCATTTAAATTTTACATTTATGAAAAAAACAATTCTTTCTATGTTATTAGGTACACTTATTATTGGTAGTTGCACCCAAAACGAAGTAGAAAATGAACAAAAGATTTATCGCTATTCAGAAGAAGAAATCGCGACGCTACGCAGCATAGCAGAAAAATATGGAGTGTCAAATATCAAATTCATTACAAGTTCTCAAGTTCCTTTACCTTCAATAAAGGAAATGGAACAAACTTTTATCGAATTCGCTGTAATGAAACAAATTATGGCTCAACCGTTGGAAACGTTTGATTCTACTGCTTCTTCTAAGATTCTTAAAACGAAACGAATGCCCCAAACAAGAATTCTCAAAAAGTCTCCTGAATTTTCAACAAATTCTATAGATCTTAGTAAATTTATTGATGCATTAAATGAAACCATGTGGTTAACATTAAAAGTTACAGCAACAAAAGATAAAAATGCTCCAAACGAGGATCCCATAATAAAAGTTTATGGCAGTCTAGAGTTACCCGATAATATCGATAATATTTTTTATGAAAAAAAATATGAACAAGCGGGTACCAATTGGATTAGCAAGACTAGTGTAGGAATATTTTATTCCTGTTCTGTATACAAATATGAAATTGTCAACAACATTAAAAGAGAACTTGCTTCCGACATAGTTGACGTAAATACGAGCACAGGTATTTAAGATTCCATTGAACATATACTTTCTATATTTTATCCTCATCATGAGGGCTAAATCTAGAAAGTATATGTCATAAAAGAGAATTAACAAAAATATGAATATAAGAACATTTAAATTTATTTTCTTTTTATATATATGCATCTGTTGGGGAGTCAAAGATACATTGGCCGCCCCCACCGATTCCCTCTTTCAGAAAGTGCAAGGTTTCGGATTAGGCATACCACAGGAAAAGGTATACCTTCACATAGACAACACCTGTTACTTCTTAGGCGACACGATCTGGTATAAGGGATATGTCACACGAAGCGACAGGGGAACATTAACCGACCTGAGCAAGATCCTCTATGTTGAACTCCTTACCCCGGACGGATATTCCGTTGAAAGGCAACAGCTTGAAATGAAAGACGGTACGGTAAACGGGGCTTTTGTGCTGACTGATTCACTTTATGCCGGCTACTATGAATTACGGGCATACACACGATGGATGCTTAACTTCGGACAATGTGAATACCCTCACATTTCAAACAAGAGATCCTACTTCTATAGCCGTAAAATGAAAGACGAGTATTTCAGAGATTTTGAAAAACTGTATTCCAGAGTCTTTCCCGTCTATGACAAGCCCCAGGAAAAAGGGAATTACATCAAAAATATGACCCTAAGGCCGATGAGACGGTATTACAAGGATCGGGAACCGAAACCAACCGCAGTCCTGCGATTTTATCCGGAAGGAGGACATCTCGTGCAAAACACGACCGGACGGGTTGCCTTGGAACTGAACAACGAAGATGGCAAACATCTGGAACAGGTGGATATCACCATCACGGACCATAACGGAACAAAGGTCGGTGAATGTAAAACCGATAAGAGAGGAAGGGCTTCATTTGTCCTGAATAACATATCTCCAAAAGAAAAATATAAAGCTCTATTCACCTTAGAGGGAGTCAAATTCTCTAAAAATCTACCGGAAGTGGAAACAAACGGTTGCGCCATATCCGTGATACAAAACGATTCTACTGCGGAAGTCACCATACAGGCGGTTGGAATAAACAGGGAAATCGCTTTACACATCATGCATCAGGGCGTTTCCAAATTCTATCTTCCGCTGGAGAAGAATGCAAAAGGAGAATACGGTACGGTCAATATTCCACTACGGACACTTCCCACGGGAGTGAACCAACTTACCCTATTCGACGAAGACGGAAGAATCTATGCTGACAGACTCTTCTTTGTAAACCACCATGATTATGACAACCCACAAATAAAGATTTCCGGTATAGAAACTTTATATGAACCTTTCGATTCCATCACCTTGCGCCTGAAACTTACAGACACGGACCAACAGAGTGGAAGTGTGTCGCTCTCAATCCGTGACCGGGAAACAGAAGAAATGACATACGATAACGGTAACATGCTCACGGAAATGTTACTCGCCAGTGAGATCAGGGGATTCGTGGAAAACCCGGGATATTATTTCGAAAGCGATGACAGTCTGCACAGACACGCACTCGACCTGCTCCTGATGATACAAGGATGGAGAAGATACGAATGGAGAATAATGGCCGATGTGGAACCGTTTAATCCGGCCTGGCTGCCGGAAAAGTTCCAGACCATAGCCGGATGTGTCAACCATGCCGAACAAAAGAACATAGATTTCAAAAAAGCCAGCAACCTCAAAAAAGAAGTCAATGTATGGGCGATGTTCGTACAAAACGGACAGACCTTTGAACTTAAACAGCCGACAAAAAACGGAACATTTTACATGCAAACACCCAAAATCTACGGGGAATACATGCTTTTTCTCAGTGCGGCCGGACTGGATAAGGGAACGGACTATATCATCAAAAGCCGACAAAAAGACTTCACAGACGAGGAAGCCTGGCCTGAGTATTACGTCAAAATGGATCTTTTCTATCCGCACTTTGCCAAGCCATACAATTATTATCAGGATACTCCGAGAAAAGATATGCCACTTTTTGAAAAGGAAGACAGCATCGTACTCTCATCATTCACCAACAGATATATGCCAACCGTCACCGTACAGGCCCAAAAGGTCAAAAGAGGCGGATTACGCAAATACGACCCGACCAAACCGGCTATCGTAATCGATGCGTACGAAGCTTACAACCTGTTGGCAGATTATGGTCTGAGCGACCGTCCGTTTTACCACATGGGAGACTCTGTGTACAAATTATTGGCCGAATTATTTGTGGGAGACATGAATATGCACAGACAATATGACATAGAGAAAAGATATGACGGAAAACTGACGAACATCCGATCCAAGTTCAGTTTCGTAGAATCGCCTTTTAAACAAATCAAACATGAGGACAGTGCCGCGCAGCTGTTAAAGGAACAGAAGAATATAAAGGAAGAAGTATCTTATGACTATGCTATCCCTCCCGAAGTAATAAATATCCCGGAAATCAATATCGGTGGATATCAGAAACGTAAGAAATACAGCTTATTAAGCTGGTTGGACAAATTCTATGTCTACACCGATTACGTCCCCCGTGAACAGGGCAGTTGGAAATATGAACAGGCCAACCAGCCACAAGTCATTATAGACTACCGTCTCTATCCCAACGACCAATACTTCCCGGCATGTCGCGACCGCAGATATTGGCTGAAAGGTTATGCCGTCTGTGAGGATTTCTATAGTCCGGATTACAGCCGGAAGCCTCTGCCTGAGACCAAAGATTACCGACGCACTTTGCTATGGGTACCGGAAGTCCAGTTTGATGAAAATGGAGAAGCTACGGTACGACTTTTCAATAACAGTAAAAAAACAGCCATTTCCGTGGAGGCAGAAGGCATCACAGGAAAAGGAATACCTGTCACGTGGAACAGCCGAATGGAAGAGCGATAGTCGTATCCAAAAATGGAGTGACTCATAATGTCACCATAATAGCCATTAAACGTGAGGAAAATTATCTGAATTACATACTTAACTTTGTAATGTATAAATTAATATTATGTCGAACATTTAAGTATGGTTGTAGCAGCTTCTATGTTTACTGCTTTCTTTTCAACTTTTTGTTCTAATGAGAATGATGCCTTAGATTTACAATTATTAGAAAAACAAAGTAAACAAAAATGGCTCTAAACGAAGAAACAACTGAATTCAAATCAACTTTGACCTCCGTACTCAAACGGTTGTGGCTATTGCAGGCTTTATAAACAGTGGGATAGTTTAATGAATAATAATTCATCTAAAGATTTATAACATGAAAAAAGATTTAAAAGGTATAATATTATATATTTTCGGTATATTTATCATCACTTTGTATTCCTTAGATAAAACAAACTTGCATACAGATTTCAGTTCTATACTTATATCGTATGCAGTACTTATCTGCGTATTATCAGATTTTTACGAATTTATACGTAATAAAAAGAAAAATATCGATAATTTTAAAAGGACAAAAATAGTCCATTACACCGAACTCATTTTAGGTATAATATTTATAATTTCCTTTGTATATAATATATTTCTATAATATTGCAATAGGTGACCGACAGGTAGCTGACTGTCGACTACCTATTTAAATGACTGATTATAATTATTCTATATTTATGAAAATAGCATTTCTTTCAATTATGATTATACTGTTCACAGCTTGCTCAACTAACAGTATAGAAAAAATTTACGCAAAACTTAAATCCCAAAATATAAACCTTCCACAATATGAAACTCTAATAATAAAAGGAAAAGAATATTCTAACACTGATCAACTTTATGAGAAACTTAAACTTATTGTTAAGTTAAGCTCTCATATACCAACAAACAAAGTGTTTCATACGTTTTTATTAGACGGAAATAATCATGTTGTTATGATAGGAACCCCTTTATATAACTCTGAAACAGAAACTTTATTTAAAACAACGGTAGAAAAGCTTTTATCCAAATCAAAGATATGAATATTCTAATTAGATCTATCCTCCTTTATAGTCTTACTATGGTTCTATTGGTCTTCTCATGCCAAAAACCAGATGTGAGGCAAACTTTTGAAAATAACTGTGAAAATAGTCGTAAACTACAAACTGTACTGGAACATTATAAAGATGAACCGCTCAAAGCAAAAGCAGCGAAGTTTCTCCTAGAAAACATGGATGACCACTTTGCCTATAACGGTGAAGCCGTTGATATTTATAGCAGATACATGGATAGTGTATTCAGTAATTACGATGGAGACCGTGTGTTTTGGATAATGAAATATGATACTATACTACAAAAGATCGGCATAGATCTAGAATTAAGTCAAGGTAACCGACTATATGATTCGCAAACTGTTACAGTGGAGTTCCTAACAGAACATATTGACAGCGCATTTACGGTATGGCAACAGAATTGGAACAAACAATATAGTTTCGAAATGTTCTGCCGTTATGTGTTGCCTTATCGTATCGAAAATGAAAAGATAAGCCTTTGGAGAAGAATATTCACCACACCTTCATGGGTACGTGATGCCTATGCCTCTAACCAAGACAATTCCACCTATGCCTATGGTATGGCTAATGATATTTTAGGAAGCATGCGTTCGGTAATTTATTATCCTTCGCAATTCCTTCCAGACCTTCCATTGACTGCACTCAAACATATTAAATCTGCTTCTTGTAAAGAATATGCACACTTGTGCGTAACAATATTAAGAGCGCATGGACTGCCTGCCACTATCGATTTCACGCCACAATGGGGAAATCGCGGATTAGGACATGAATGGTGTGTATTCTTTCCTGACAACAACTCTTTTATTCCCTTTAATCCAGGAGAACGGCTAGGAGATCATTTTATGAAACGAAAGGAAGATAGACTGACCAAAGTATTCCGCCAAACCTACGAAAGGCAACCAGAATCACTCTATATGTTAAATAAAGGAAAAGAAAAGATTCCAGACCTGTTCGACACACCCTATATCATGGATGTAACAAAAGAATACACAACCACTTCTGATATAGAAGTGCAGTTATACGATAATATTGAAAACAGTAAATTCATCTATTTGTCCGTCTTTGATAACCAAGAATGGAGTATTGTACACTGGGGTATACGCCACGGATGTAAAGCCACATTCCGGAATATGGCAAGAAACATAATGTATATGCCTGTACAATATTCCGAAGAAAAAGGTATTGTTCCAGCTGGAGACGCTTTCCTTTTAGATGCACAAGGGAACGTACATAAAATGAAAGCAGACACAAACCGACGTATAACAGTGGAAGTAAAACGTAAATTCCGTGATGTTCGTTCTAACCAGTTTCTTCAGGGTGTAATAGGTGGAAAATTTCAAGTGTCCAATAAAGAAGACTTCAGCGATTCACTAACTATATATGTCATTCCCAATCTGAAAGATAATAAATTCCATGTAGTCCATCCTCATTACACTGGTAAATTCAAATATTTTCGTTATTTATCTCCTGACTGGTCGAGAGGCAATATGGCCGAACTATATACATTCAATACGACTGGCGACACATTAAAGCATAAACGACTAATTGGCAATTTTCATGTACGACCATGGTGCGGCCCGGATAATTTGTTCGATGGCAATGTCCTTTCATTTTACGATTCTCACGATGTATACAACGTATGGTACGGCTGGGAGTTGGAACAACCTGAAAACGTAGCAAGTATCATCTTCCTACCACGTAACGATGATAATTTCATCCGAGAAGGCGAAGAATACGAATTGTTCTATTGGAACAATGGAACTTGGATGTCATTAGGACGTAAAACAGGAAATTTTGAGGCAGTACTTACATACGATAACGTGCCAACCAATGCTTTACTACGTCTGCATAACCGCACCAAAGGATCTGAGGAAAGAATCTTCACTTACGAAAATAAAAAACAAATTTGGTGGTAAATATTTGGACTAATCCAGGAATATTAAATTAATATTTTATTACTACCAGCTAAACTATACTGTCGCCCCTTAAAATGCTTTATCTGATGATATTCAGTAAATTAACTTATAAAGCCTTCGATAAATCTGCAAGTCTCTTAACCTAAAGATAAGAAAACTTGCAGATTTTATGATTAAAAATACGAATAGTAGCCCTTCTTTATTCAGTAACCTGTCCGACATGCTGAACAATTGCACCCACTTTACCTGTTGACCGATAAAATAATTGGAGAAAATTTGAAACAGCTTTTCAACCTTTGTATTGTCAGGATAACGGTCGTCCAGGCAAGCCAATCCGTTTGATGTGTGGTTTGCTCATCTTGAAGTACCTTCGTAATCTGTCAGATGAGTCTTTGGTAGAACAATGGAGCGAAAACGCTTATTATCAGTATTTTTGAGGCATGCTGGAGCTCACTCCATCTGTCCCGTTTGCTTCCTCAGAGCTGGTTCATTTCCTCAAACATATCGGTGAATATTTTGGGACATTCAGTAAATTGTATAAAATAAGCCAACTAATTCACACACACAATGTTGCGAATTAGTTGGCTTTTTTGTATTTTTAGGTATTCCCCCGAAAATAAGGTTTGGCAGCCAAAACGGGGGAATTTCCCTGACTAAGATACAAAATATTTCAGAAATTCACCCTACTTTGGGCTTTACAGAATTTGATGTTTTGGAAAAATATCGCAAGAGTTTTAATGAGAGTGAGCTTGGCAGGATTCATTCGGTGTTTCCGTTTGAACGTATGGCAAAAGCCATAGGCCTGTGTGAACAGCGTCTTGGACGCAGGAATATTTTCAGTCCTTCTGCAAAGATTGCCCTTATGGTCCTGAAAGCCTACACCGGATTCTCCGACAAACAGCTGGTAGAACATCTCAACGGCAACATACACTACCAGATATTCTGTGGAATCATGATAGACCCTGCTTTCCCCATAACCAACTACAAGATAGTCAGCGCCATCCGCAATGAGATAGCATCCCGTCTTGAGATTGACTCCCTTCAGGAGATACTGGCCACACACTGGAAGCCATATCTTAAGAACCTTCACGTGTGTATGACTGATGCCACGTGTTATGAAAGTCACATGCGTTTCCCTACAGACATGAAGCTGCTTTGGGAAAGTATCGAATGGCTTTACAGGCATATCTGCCGGCATTGCATGGATCTTGATATAAGGCGTCCGCGCAACAAATATCCGGATGTGGCGGAGTCCTATCTTTCATACTGCAAGAAAAGAAAAAGGAAGGCCTCAAGAACGCGGATGCTCAAGCGCCGTATGATCAGACTCCTTGAAAAGCTCATTATACAGAGGGATGAGATTCAAAAGGAGTACGGGGCCTCACTCAGATATACAAAGGATTATCAGAAACGTCTTTCCGTAATCAGAAAGGTTCTTGTACAGGAGAAGGAACTGTTTGAAGGACGTAAAGTCAGTGACCGCATCGTCAGCATTGACCGTCATTATGTACGTCCCATTGTAAGAGGCAAGGAAATAAAGTCTGTCGAGTTCGGTGCAAAGGTTAACAACATACAGATAGACGGCATATCGTTCATCGAACACCTCTCTTTCAAGGCTTTCAATGAGGGAATACGCTTGAAGGACTGTATCCGTATGCAACAGAAGCTCATGAACGTAAGAGTAAGGTGTGTTGCTGCCGATTCCATATACGCCAATAACGCCAACAGAAGGTTCTGTACAAAATATGGAATATCCACTTCCTTTGTGCGCAAGGGAAGGACAGCAAAGGATGAGCCCCTGAGAAAGATTCTCAGAAGTAAACTCTCAAAGGAGAGAGCCACCCGACTTGAAGGCAGTTTCGGTACCCAGAAGCAGCATTATTCGCTCTCCAGGATAAAGGCACGGAACAGGAAGACGGAAATCCTTTGGATTTTCTTCGGGATACATACCGCAAATGCCGTACTGATGATAGACAAAGTCACGAGAAGAACAGCTAAAGCGGCATGACATATTTTTATAACCTGAATTAGAAGAAGTCATGTCTTAACGGTTAGAATAAAGAGAAAAAATACAGAAACATTACAATAAAAATGGCATATGGAGTGATGGATTCTATCATCTTCAGGCACTATAAAATATTTTGTGTAAATGGAAATACGAGACTCATTTTTGAATCCCGTATTTCCATTTACACAAAATATTTTATAGTGTCTTTTTTTGCGAAGTAGTCATCAATATGCTTTTTGCTCCAATAGGTTTTCCCACGGTGAAAGGTTCGTGGGATATTATGTTCCTAAGCGATATGAAATATCCAGGAATCCTTTACTCCATACTTTTCCTTGACTTCGGCAGTGGTGTAGAAATCATTAATGGAAGGTTTATCTCTGACCGGAATCTTAAATTCTATAGGCTTATTGAATAAGTTATCAATATCTTCCTTTTTCAATAGAAATTTATATCCAAGTCGGGAGACTTTTAGTTCACCTCTTTTCAGATAGCCATAAAGAGTAGGTCGGGTTACTCCAATGTATGTGGCAGCTTCTGTGATAGTAAGAATAGGCTTGTCTCTGATTTTTGCAATTGGCTTTTCCTTGATGGCTTTTTCGACAACTTGGTTATTAGCCCTAATAGAAGCCTCACGTTTCTTCTGTTTATACAGAAGGTTTGCACATCTGTGCGAACAACAGGTTGTAGTTGTTTTATGCGCAATGAATTCTTGCTTGCACCACGCACAGATTCGTCTGATTTCAATGTTGCTACTCATGTTATTTCTCCAATATTTTTGTATAACTCCGTAAAATCCCGTAAAATGGCGTAAAAGTTCTCCACGACCTTGCCAACGATAATCCTCGGATTTTCGTGGTGAGGTACACAGGAGGTACAAAAAATGGCGTAAAAAGGCTTAGCAACGATTATCAACGATACTTGAGCAACAAAAAAGGCGCCCGTAAAGAGCGCCATATTAATCGATTATAGTCAATTTAACTATTTGATAATCAGACATTTACTTGCTGATGCAACATCGAGGCATGTTTAATTATCAGCGTTTTAGCATTTTAATCGGTACAAATAGATTTTTGACAAAGAATTCATTTTCTATGTACAAGTGCAAACCTTTGTTTTTCAGCCTTTTGTTGATTTTATTTGTACCGCCTTTCTTCATTCAAATTTTGTATATCAAAAATCAAGTATAAAACTTTGATTCTTTGATAGTTTTATCCCATGCGCTACATGATGATGGTACAACAAAGATAGGTCTTTTTGGTGAATTTCTCAATGTATTAATGTGGAAAATAATAATATATTTAAGTAGTACTTGTGGTGTAATCCGGAGATTATTTATGTTTTTGATTATGTAACAAAATCAAAAAGTAAGACGATATTACATCATTATCATTTGGAACTTAAATTTTTATCTATGTTGTTTCCTGTTTGGGATACTTTGTCTTATGTTTGATAATCATTCTTTTAAAATATTTGTTATACCATAATATATTTGTACTTTTGCATAAACTGATTATATTAATCGAACTTTATTAAAGAAAACAATGGGAAGTTTATATTTACCTTCTTTTTATATAAAAGGATTCAAATCTATCGAAGAAATGGATTTGAAGTCTTTATCTGCTATTAATCTGATAGCGGGAGACAATAATGTTGGAAAATCTACTATCCTGGAAGCAATTTATGCATTTGTTTATCAAGGTTTCTTTTTGACCTTAAAACAATTGACTTTTCAGAGAATGAACTATACAACTGCTGATTTTGACGGTGAGTATGCATCAGAAAGATTATCGCTCATTACACAGCTATTTAACGGCTGGGAATTTAAGGGAGGTAAATCCGTTGTTCTCCAGACAGTACCAGACAGAAATGTAGAACTTACTCTTGGGTATATATTTATAGAAAATCTAAAAACCGAGGACGGATTATTTGCAAAAACAATATTTAAGGAAGATGATAAATTTGCCGTTGATGCTTTTTGCAAAGGGATACGCATTAAAGCAGATAATAATGAATTCATCTATTCCTTGGAGACAAGTACAGTAGTATCGAATAAAATCAAACCTTATGTACCTGTTCAGTTTATACATACTTCGTCTTTAAATAAATCTTTAAACTCTAAATTGTGGGATGGTATAGCTCTGACTGGGCTTGAAAAACATGTTGTTGACGCATTGAGGATAATAGAACCGGATATTGATAATCTGGCTTTTATAGAAGATCCATACACAGAGTCAGGAAAGCTTATCAGAGTTCCATATATTACATTTAAGAATAAATCCGGAAGATACCCTCTAAGTGTTATGGGTGATGGAATGAACAGGATATTGTCTATTATTCTAGGTCTTGTAAACAGTAAAGATGGGGTTTGTCTTATAGATGAAATAGAAAATGGTATTTATTATAAACGCCAACCTGAATTATGGGATATGATTTGCCATCTGGTCAAGGAATTGAATATTCAGCTATTCGCAACTACTCACAGTCTTGACTGTATCAGGAATTTTTCGGCCTCTGCAACAGATAATTCCCAGTTTATAAGGCTGGAGAAAAGAAAAACAGGAATCAAAGCTGTATGCTATAATCCTGATGAATTGAAAGTTGCTTTGGAAAATGATATAGAATTAAGATAAAGCTATGAGAAAGAAAGATAAAGAATTTCAGTTATTGGTGGAAGGCAAAAATGATTTACATGTAATTTGGAATCTGGCTGAAAGATTAAATCTTAATGAGACATTTGATGTTGTTGAAAAAAACTCATATAATCAAATCATAGCTTCGCTTCCTACTATGCTAAAAAGTACTAATACCTTAAAACGACTTGGTGTTATTGTTGATGCTGACGAAAATCTGAAAGGTCATTGGGATGCTATACGAAACATTTTAATAGAAAGCGGATATTATTCTTCAATTCCTCTTGATTTACCGAAAGAAGGGTTGATTTGCAAACCAGACGATGATGAACAACTCATATTTGGATTATGGATTATGCCGGACAATAATCTGAATGGTATGTTGGAAGATTTTATTTGTTATATGATTCCTGAACCTGAAAATGATGCCTTGCTTGCCAAAACAGATAAAGTTCTGGAAGAAATCGAATCTGAAAAGATAAACAATTATAAGGATGCACATCATTCTAAAGCACGTATTCATACGTGGTTAGCATGGCAGGATGAGCCTGGTACTGCAATGGGTACCGCAATAACGAAACATTTATTAAGTACTGATGGTGAACTGTGTAACAACTTCGTTTCATGGTTGAAAAAAATGTTTGACTGTTGATGATACTCTATACTAAATCAACCTTTATGCCAAACAGGTAATTAACTTTAGTGACCAGAACCTTACATAATGGAGGTGGCATTTTAATGTGACTTTTCATTTTTATATATAAGAATTTATTGATTCTCAATAATATTCGTAACTTTGCAATATAATTTATATATAACAACGATGCAACATAATAGAATGAACATACCTGCAAATACATTATATCGAAGCACAAAATGCTTTGAGTGTGTGTCGTATGTTCATGCATCAAGCATTGAATCATTGAATAAATACAAATACACTTTCCAACGATCTTTATGTATATTATTGAGGGTACAATGATGCTGATAACCCTCTGATAATGATAACAGAAAGCCGTCGGAAAGTCCTGATTAAAACTTTTCGACGGCTTTTTCTTTATGCCTTTTGGTGACATCCGCTTGATGCGTCCTTCTCCGTCAATTCCGTCCATGGGCAAAATACAATGTATTATTAACCGCGCAGTGATGCGCATAAATGAACAAAATTATGAATTATAAATTTGATGGAAGCAGGGTGTTCTTTACATCCGACACACACTTTAACCATACCAATATCATCCGGTTCTGCAACAGGCCCTTCAAAGATGTAGCCCACATGAATGAAACGATAATAGCCAACTGGAACAGCGTGGTTGGCCCTGATGATATAATATTTCATTTGGGAGACTTTTGTTTGGGAGGTTCTGCCGAATGGATAAATGTACTAAACAGATTGAATGGAAAAATATATCTTATAGCTGGCAATCACGATATAAAGAATCTCAGGCAGAATTATACGAAGTACTTTGAACAGATCACGATGCAGATGCATATTGAAGTTGATAAACAGAAAATTTATCTGAATCATTGTCCCTTCCTTTGTTATGGAGGAGCTTACAGTGATACATGGCAACTCTTCGGGCATGTACATACCAGCAGGCATAACACCGGCAAGGATGTTCCGCGGTTGAAAATGCTTTTCCCGACTCAGTATGATGTCGGTGTAGATAACAATAATTTCACACCGGTGTCATTTGCACAGGTAAAGATGATAATAGAGAAACAGATAGAACAATCAAAGGAAGGAGAATAATAAAATGAGAATACAATATATGAGTGATTTGCACCTCGAATTTCAGGAGAATAGCAGATATCTGAGATATAATGAATTGCCTGTTACAGGCGATGTACTGGTGCTGGCAGGAGATATTTCCTATTTCAAGGATAAGACTGCTCCAGTTATGAATTTCTGGAAGTGGGCATCCAAAAATTACCGTCAGGTATTGATTGTTCCTGGTAATCATGAATACTATAACTATTCGGATGTGATGGAACGCGGTTTTCAATGGAAGTGGATGTTGCGAGAGAATGTGGGTTACTATCAGAATCAGGTTGTCCGCATCGATGATACGGACTTTATACTGAGTACACTCTGGTCGCACATCAATCCGAATGATGAGTATTTTGTATGGAAAGGTATCAATGACTTCCGTCAGATTAAGTTTGGCGGGAAACTGCTGCAAGTGGAGGAATTCAACCGGATGCACGAGATCAGTATTGACTTTATTCGGAAAAACATCGAAGAGAGCACAGCAAACCATATTGTGGTGGTCACACATCATTTGCCTACACTCCACGTGGTAGCAGCGCACCATAGAGGATCTGTTCTGAACAGTGCATTTGCAAGTGAGTACGATAATTTAATCGCCAATAGTAGGATTGATGCATGGATATATGGACATTCACATACCAATATTGATACGGAAATAGGAGGGACCAGGGTAATCTCTAACCAAATGGGATATATTTTTGCAAATGAGCATCTGATGAATGGATTTGAATCGGGCAAGTTTATTGAAATTAAATGAGTACAGCGATGAATGAAAGAAAAATCATAGATAGAAAATACCTTTGCGATTTAGCTAAGGAAGTTGGTCTGACTACATTAGATCTGGAAGCATTAGGCGAAAATCATCATTGGGAAATTGTTGTTGAAGGTAATTTACTGGAAAGGATGATTGAGACTCAGCGTCAGTTTGAGCGTCTTGCCGTGATTGGTGATGAAGAGTGTCGTGGGTTTTATATAGAGGTGCCTCGGCCAACATCAGAAGATTGGGGTAATGCAGAGGAACTGATTGCTTCGGGAGAATACAGCAGCATGGATGCATATCTGTCGGACTGGCTTGCGTTCAATCCGATGGAAACGCGCTGGTTCTATGTAACCTCAAGAAAACACGGGAATAACCGGTCGATTCATGTTACCGACCGGAAGTTTACCCACTTTGTTATTTCTAACCGCTCCTCGTATAATGAAAAGGAGTTCGATGATGTTTGTTGCAAGGAGAACCTTACACGTTTTTTCGACTTTTTGAATCTTATGATTGGTGTTATTGTAGCAGATTCCGACGGGTTTAATGAGTATGTAGCAAACAATCTGCCATACCAGCAACGTACAGGTCGGATTTCCAGAAAGAACCTGGTTCGCATAGTTCCGAGTCTTAGGATTGATGTAGAGGACCGTGAAATGACAGTTAAGGCTTTAGAGGACTCAATACAAGGGTGTTCTTTGTCTCCTATAGAGACTATGACCATACGAAAGTATTGTAAATTTTATCGTATTGCTAACGAAGCTTATAAGGCTTACCATAGGAAAAAGGGTATCGGTGGACGTATCAATAAGGATTCAAAAAGGGATCTCCAAAAAATCTCGGATGTGGCTTACTACAAGTATATGAAGTATGTGGATGTGGAGAACCTTTATAACGTCGACAGCCAGGAGGATTTCATACGGTTTGCAACGGATCATTACGGTGAACTTGGGCTTTCACGTTTGAATATCTTAGCTTCAAATGTTCAACATCAGGGATGGAAGATTGTTGTTTCCAACAGTTATTCATCCAATGTCGGATTGGCTATGGAGGTGGCTGTCTCCCTGTATAAGGCTGATGCTCCATTACATATTTACGATGCAGAGAAACTTCTGAGTATTCTGAAGGAAGAGGATTTTGTCCGACTGGTTCCTGATTCATACCATAACTATATGGGATATCAGGAAGAAGGTACCGTCTATGAGCTTCCTTGGGAGTATGAATGTTCTGACGAGAAAAACTCTTTTCTTACTTTGGAACAATATCATAATATTATTTCTCATACCGAATGGGAGTCTGAGAAACGTGTAGAGCCTATTTCTTAATGGAACGTTGTAATTAAAAGTTGGCTTATCTCCATGTTTATGCGTGGTTGATAAGCCATTTTTTTGCAATCAAAACTTCATGAGAAAATAGCGAAATAGGACAAATAACAAATATAAAATATAGGATTTACAATCAATCACTATAATCTGACGATAAGTTTTCTAAGGAAAATTAGTTTTATTCTCAGAAATTACATAGTTTTATATTTATAATCTTCATAATAGTGAAGATTAATGCTTAAAAATATATGTAACTATCATTATAATGATATATAAATACGGCTTATATGGTAGATTTCTATGAATACTCCACTCCTGAGCTTGTAAGGCTCTTAGGCAACAGATTTAAAGAATATAGAATTCGTTGCAATCTTACTCAGCAAGATGTTTCTGAGCAATCCGGTATTGGACTTACAACCATTCACAAATTCGAGAATGGTACAGCTGGCAATATTTCATTGTCAACATTTATTGTGTTGTTGAAAGTAGTCGGACAGATTAACACTATAGACAATCTTCTTCCGGAATTGCCTGAATCTCCTTACCTGATGCGTAGGAATAATAAAAAGGTACAGCGTGTCAGACACTCTAAATAGCATAAATTTATGGTACAGTCGTTAAAAGTAATCCTTTGGGGTGAGGAAATTGGTAGATTGGCATGGGATGCCAGACGCAGGTTATCCTATTTTATGTATAATCCGGTCTTCTTGAGGAAAGGTCTTAACATTTCTCCATTAGCTGCACCGGTTGATGGAGCGAGAGGACTTACACCCGTATGGGGAGAAGAGGCCAAGATTTATCAAAAATTACCGGCATTTTTAGCAGATTCGTTGCCTGAATCATGGGGTAATCAACTTTTTGAATTTTGGCGCCAACAGAATCACTTGTCAAACGCAGATATTACTCCTTTTGACGAACTCTCATTTATAGGAAAGTGTGGAATGGGAGCTTTGGAATTTTTGCCTGAGGTTTCAAGAGAGCGTAAGGCTGAAAAAATAGATATCAAATCATTGGCAAATTTAGCTGAGCGAATATTCTCAGAAAGAGAAAATGCCAGAATCCTACCTGAAGATTCGGTAACAATGCAATCATTACTTACGGTTGGTACTTCAGCCGGTGGTCGTCAACCTAAAGCCATTGTTGCCATTAATCGAAAGAATGGTGAGGTTCGTAGCGGGCAGATTTCCGGATTAGAGGAATTTGATTACTATCTGGTCAAATTTGGAAATTCGCAATATAGTTCGGCTGAATTGGAGATGTCCTACTATGAACTTGCTACAATGGCAGGGATAAATATGATGCCTTCAAAACTCTATCAGGTGGACGGAAATAATCATTATATGACAAAACGCTTTGACCGTAATAATGGGAAAAAGATTCATACACAAACTTTGGCCGCAATTAGCCCCGATGCGGACAGTTACGAACAATTGATTACAGTATGCCGGAAGCTCCATCTGCCGGAAACAGACTGTTATGAGGTATTCCGCAGGATGGTCTTTAATGTATTGGCAAACAATACAGATGATCACAATAAGAATTTTTCATTCGTTATGAGTGAGGACGGTACTTGGCGCTTGTCTCCTGCATACGATGTAACTTATATATTTGACAATGGAGGATTCTTACCAAATGAAGATCATTGCATGTATATTAGGGCAAAACTTAGGGATATAACACGGGATGATGTTATTCAGTTTGCTAAAGATAATGGAATACGTAGGCCTGATGCAATAATACGTGATATAGTTAATGCCATAAAACAATTTCGGACAGTTGCCACTAAATATGGTGTTGCTGAACAGTGGGTAGGACGTGTTGAGAATACTATAGTAGACCGTCTGAAATCATGGGGAGAGTTAGAGGAAATGGCTCCTGAAATATGCGAATTTGTCATAAACGGACATACTATAAAGAATATCCGTATGGAGCAGGCATATAAGGGAAATTTCCATTTGCTTGCTGAAATAGACGGTCATGAACGTAAGTTTATTATTGGTAAGAATAAAGAAGAGTTTTCACTTATTGAATCAATAGGCATAGCAAACCTGTCATCGGATCAGCTTAAAGATATGGTTGCAAAGTATTTTATTCACTAGAAAGTGTAATCGCCGACTTCGATAGACAGGTCTTTTTCATCATGGGATTCAAACAATTAATAGTTCTTGCATTTAAGATAGATAATGGAAAGCACTTCAAGCAATATCACATATAAATATTCTGCAGTCCAATATACAGACAGGGAGGAGCTTAAATTGCTTATCGTCCATAAATAAATCTGGTAGGCTATAATGGTTACAGTCTGAAAAATGAAGGTTGTACGTGTGGCACCTGTCCCTGTGACAGCATTCATATATACATAACCAGGTAAGGCAAAAGCATAATTCAATAAAGCTACTCTAAATGGTAGCTGTGCTATTTGCATCAGGCTCTCATTATCCGAGTAAATATTAAAAAGTGGATTGAAACAGATTATAGAAAAGATAATAAGTGGGAATCCCACGGCATATCCCAAACGGATAACCCGGTTACATAACGGGAAAATCTGATTCTTTTGTCCTGCTCCCAACAGATTACTTACCAATGAGCCGGTAGTTGCTGCCAATGAATTGACAATAACAAAAAACAAGGTGGATATGCTGCGTATGACATTTGTCGCTGCCAGTTCCAACTCGCCTAAATGCTCAATGGCTACGAAGAAAGCAAACCATGAGGCTACACCAATAAACGGATTGAACATGCTCCAGATAGATACACGGCAGACATGATGGAATATGTTTTTATTAAACTGCCAGTTCAGACCATAAACCTTTCTGTCCATTTTTAGTAAAACATGGATAGACAATATTATCAATGAGCATAATTCAGCAAAAGATGATGCTATTGCAGCACCTGCTATTCCCATATCGAAATAAAATATGAGAAGCCAATTACAAGGTATATTCACCAATACAGCAGTGAAGGCAGCTTTGTTCAATGGCTTTGTAAGTGTGATACCGACCAGGAAAGATCGCAATGCAAGAAATGGAAATGAAAACATCAATCCCCAAATGCGCCAGTCCAAATAGTCTATAACAGCAGAATATACTTTCTCAGATGCAATCAGATTGTTCAGGATTAAGGGAGATAATATTTTCAAAATAGCACACAGTAGAACTGCTAAACCCAACAGAAAAAGTAATCCTTGAAAGAATGTCCTACCTGTTTCTGAATATTGCTGCTCGCCATTACGCCGTGCAATGACAACCTGTAAACCTATACTGAATCCAAAACCGAGCATATAAATGGCAAGATACCAGATTCCAGCAAGTGCGGATGCTCCTAATTCTATTTCACCAACATGACCTAAGAAGATAGCATCAGTTATATTAATAAGTTGTTCGATAAGGATGCTCATCATAACTGGAAAGTTGATGAGCCATATGTTTTTATATGTATAGTTCATTGTTCAACATGATAAAATACAACAAGTCCTGTCAACTGGTGACATAACTTATTTGTAAAGTAATTATTTGATATAATGGCAAAATAAAGAAGTATAGACCTGTATTATAGGCCTATATATTAACAATAGCTTGAATTGAGAATGCTATTTATTATGCGCAGCTATATGCACAATTGCCATTTCATAGGTTGAACAATCTTTGTTTTTAATATCCTAGGTACAAAGGTAATAAAAATAGAAATAGGTTAATGCTTTCCTGTATTTTTATAATCTTCCGTTGTCATTCCATTCTCCGTAAAGAAGTCCTTTTCGGGTATTTTCTATGAATTTGTTCAGGCGACTTTCAAAAAGTTCAGGCTGATTCTTTTTAATTTGGATAGTATCAATTCTGATTCGTTTATATAAATCAGGGAATTGGCAGAAGTTGTTCCACACTACTGGGTCAGATTGTAGTCTGTGTAATATATCCTTGTCTATGATAAAACCATTAGGTGACATATCAGGTAGAACGGCTCTTCCTGCATCTGTCATCAGTCCTAACCGTTCCATTCTGCGGCATCTTTCTTTATTTAGCTCAGACCAATTGCTTCTCGGCTTTCGTGGGCAAAGTTTTTGGGCTGTTACATCTTCTGCTATTTTCTTAGTGGTACTGTCTATCCAGCCGAAACATAGTGCTTCTTCTACAGCGTCGATATACCAGAAAGTATTGTCATCTGTAGGCCTTCCACGTTTCACGACTATCCAGCACTCTTTCTCCGTTTTATGGTTCTGAATAAGCCACTCACGTAGTTCTGCCCTTGATTTGATGTCCAGTAAATTATGTATTTCCATTGTTTGTTGTTTCAATTTGCATTTTACAATGTTGGCTTTCCCGTAAGATTGATTGGCAGATTGTTGATTACCTACTTAGAATAATATTTTTTGTGTATTTATACCTCTTTTGATATATATGGAGGATAATCATCTTTGGATAATCTTTTTTCCAATGTTCTCGGATTGACATCCCAAAGTGTAGGAAGATACTCATATACGACTTTCCCTTCATTAAGATAAATACGGACTTTAGAATCGAAAGCTACAGGCTTGTATTTGTCTTCTTCTATAGGATTATCCCTATACATTAATTGATTTTCTCGCCAACTGAGTTCCTTACCAGTAAAGATGACATCAAATATACCACATACAACTGCTTCCATCGTTTGATCTTGAACTGTTGTAGAAACACAATGCATATAACCTGTCAATTGATTTGTACTTTTCCTCACAGCCAGTTCATAGCAAAACACACTTGTACCTGTGTAATCTTTGGCTACGGTAGTTCTTACGCCTTTTTCATCTAAATTATAAATCAGTTCATGAGTTAGGGTTGTCATATTAAACTTAAAGCCATTTTCAGTTTTTACCAAATTGGAGAATGTCATTTGATCATTGTATACACCTTCCAGTTTCCCGTTTCCAAGTGTATAGGTAACCTTATCGGTGAACAATATTTTGCCAATGAGATTCTTTTCTAAGAAATGAATTATTTCGTCTTTCATATCCAATTTAAAAATTATGATTCTGAATATAAATTACAACTTTTCGTGCGCAAATTCTCCATTAATCCAAAATGTAGCCTCTTTTCCTATGAAATGTAAAAGTACAAAATTAGGATCTGTATGGCCATGCGGAAAGTGATTGATAAGCCAGTCTTGCCACATTTCTTTTCGTATGTTATCATCAGTTATAATCTCAATGATTCCTCTCAAGCCGACACTGTCACCATAGTTTGAATAACAAAGTCCGGCTTTGTTGTTCAGTGTGAAATCTGTAACCTTCACAGAATTGGCAGCGGTTGCCAGCCATACCTCATTACATCCTTTTGAACTGATTTTGGACATTGGAATCGGACGTGGAAATCCTTCGTTATCAATTGAGGCAATCGTAATGTCCTTACATTGTGCTAACAAGCCAGTTGCTTTTTCTGTAAGTGTTCTTTCATCTTTTTCTTTCCATCGTTTAAGAGTAGGGAAGAATTGTCTCATATTTTCCTTAGCCTGTTCCGGAGTAAGATTCCATCCTGTCTCCTTATTTATCTGATCCGTAAATTGAGCACAAAATTCTATCATCTGGCTCATGTTAAAATCTTGTGTGAATTGTCCTTTCTGATAACAATAAGAGCAGTATTCATTGTTCAAACTTCCATCAGAGTTTGTTCCTTTATTTGTATCAGTGAGAGGCATACCGCAACTTTGACAAAATTCTTGTCCCATAATACATTCTGTTAATGATTAAATTATGATTTCAAAAATACGGAAATATCTTCAATGTTCATCGGATGACTTCAAAAGATATTCCATTAATTTCTCAATATAGTTGAGTCCTTTGCTAGGATTACATTTTTATAAATCCTTATTGGCAAAATTTTCCCATACAACAAGCGGCAGGTAAGTATACCATATTCATCATCATTGCATTATATCAGAAGCTATATTTCCAATATACACGATTCATAGAGGAGAAAGATAGTAAACATTCATATAGAACTGCCAATTATTATCTAAGATCAATTTGTGATTAAAGGCTATTATTGGTACAACCTATCATATAATAAACAGATCTCATATTTTAGCTTTATTATATGATAGGTTAGATGTCTCAAAATATAGTTTATATCAGCAACCACTTCCGTCTATATTACATGACATTCCTTCTGTAATTGGTCTTGAAGCAAGTCCGGCTTCTTCTGGTATGAGTGTAACAGAACCATCCTCTAGAACAAAGCATGGAATACCTGCAGCTCCAACTTTTTTCGCTTCATTAAAAACAGGGCTGTTATCACGGATCCTTAGAAATTCCTTTAAATATTTTACATGCGAACCTATGTTTATAATCTCATATCTGTCGTCTCCCTGTATCTGCTCTTCAACATAAATACAGTCCGGACAAGTATTCATACTATAAATTTTAATCATGATGTATATTGTTATAAATTATTACTATTGTGCTAGGTATTGATAGTGAAAAATAAAAGATGTATCACAAAAGTATGAAATGTCGTTATAATATAAAAATGCTTATTGCTTTTTTATATTTCTACGTTATGTGATACAATTGTTTTTTGATGAATTGATGAAATGATGAGGTAGTTTGTTTGGATTTTGATTATGTTAATTTAGAATAAAAGTATGGTTTTAATGCATCTTAAAGAAGTTTTTTGTTAGATACTATTATCCTTTCTATACTATACTTACATTTAGAGCGATCCAGTTTATTTGTTTGCTACTTTAAGCCCTATTTTCTTGTACATTGTTATTTTGTTCTAATCATATTTTTGACAGGTATAGTGTGCAACAAAAATTCTATTTCTCGAGGTTATTCTGTTGTATAATTTTGTTGGACATTCCAGTATAAATTGTTTCAGTCGTATATGATATATTGGGGACTTTTAATAAAAAAAGCTCTAAGTCTGTATTGGTTTTCTATCGCTCTTGATATGATAAAAACGGCTGTAGCTGCTGGAGAATAACTTTTGAATTTAGCTAGTTTTAAGCCCTTCTTACGATTATTTTTGTGTGTTGCTTATATTGGTGCAGCTGATAATATTTTGATCCAAATTATGGCAAATTTTCAATCTTCTGTTCTGTAAACTGCATAACAAAATTACACAGCTTGCTGCCTTTTTAAACTGTCTTTTTCTAACGCCCTTTTTAGAAAGGGGGAATTAGGCTTATACCTTTATAAATAATATAATATATTTATAATCAAGCGAATATATTGTTCAATTAGCTTATTAAGTAACAAATAAGTAACAATTATAAGAGACTACTTGAAATTAATAACTCAACTCGAAAATTGGTCAGATTGTATTTAAGAGAAACTATTTAGATAATAAATGTTCTTGTTAAATAAAAGTGACGATTTTCTGTTTTTTTTCTTTTAGTCAATAATAATTAGAACATATACTTGGAAAAAGATTAATCTAATACGGTGAATTTGCAGATTATGCGTATCTTTAGGGCATAATAGAGAAAAAAATGGAGAAAGAACACCGTCAACATCATACAAGCAATTACGACCGGTTCATGTCCGGAGAATATTGCAACAGTCTGAACCCGCAGGTACTTGAAATGATTTCCAATACAAAAGCCAGTCTTGCCAGACTTGACAGCCCGGACTTGGAAGATTCAGAGAGAACCGGTATTTTAAGGAATATGCTCGGGAGTATAGGCCAACGATCAGCAGTAGGACGTAATTTCTTATGTCAGTGCGGAAAGCATATTTTCATTGGGGATAAGTCTGTCATCAATGACAACTGCACAATGATGGACGAGAATCATATCCGTATAGGGAATCAGGTTCTGATAGCCCCCAATGTACAGTTCTATACGGCTACACATCCGATAGACTACAACGAAAGATTCGTCGAGAACTGGGATGAAAATTCGGGCGAACTATTTTTCCGTACACGGTCTCTTCCGATTACCGTAGAGGACAATGTGTGGATTGGTGGCGGCAGTATAATTCTTGCCGGCATAACAATAGGAACAGGAAGTGTGATTGGTGCCGGAAGTGTTGTGACAAAATCAATCCCGGCAAACTGTGTGGCTGTCGGGAATCCATGTAAGGTGATCCGATACCTGAAGTCTGACAATAAAATCCAGACAATAAAATCATTCAAACTGCGAAACTGGAACAGAGCGGACATACCGGCATTGGCAAGAAACCTGAACAATAAAAAGATTTGGGACAACTGTCGTAACACCCTTCCTTATCCCTAAACAGAATAGGATACAGAACAATTTATTAGCTTTGTTGAAGGACAAAGCGAACAGAGCATCACTGCATAAAGTTCAATCACGAAGCAGCAGAAAATATCAGTTCATATCCGAAAGTATATATTTTTAGCAATATGAAAATTTTCAATCTATTAATTGCCATATGTTTATCAATACCGGCTTATAGCCAGAGTTTCAATCTTAAAGGTAAAATAATTGATGAACAAAAAGAGAGTATTCCATTTGCCAATATAGCACTATACCATTTAAGTGACACTGTGAATATTGTGAAAGGAAGTGCTTCTGATTTATTAGGAAATTATTCTTTTCAAAGCGTTGAATCTGGAGATTATATATTACAGATCTCATATATAGGATACAAAACAAAGTCTATTCCTGTCACAATAGACAGGGATATGGTACAGAATGTCATTCTTGAAATTGATACACAATTAATAGCAGAAGTAGTGGTTGAAGGGAAAAGAAGTATCCGTAGCATAGATAAAACATCTTATACTTTCTCTGATACTCAAATTGAAAAGGCTGAAAATGGACGCGGGCTTATTGCTACTTTGCCAAACCTTCATATAGATAGGACGAGTAACACTTTATCAACTATAAACGGTAAAAACATCTTGATCTTAATAAATGGAATAAAGGCGACTGATGACGACTTAAAACTGATACCTGCAGATAAGATTAAGAATGTAGAGATTTATGATGTACCTCCTATGCGGTATATTAACGATGCGGAAAATGTAGTCAACGTCAGAACAAAACCTTTAGATACAGGATGGAGTGGTAATATATATGGGACGTTGGGACAGATGTTTTCCAATGCTTCTATTGCTTTGTCTTATATCAAGGGAGACAATAAACTCACGCTTAATTATGGCACACATATCAATATGAAACGTGATATAAAAGACCTGGAATCAGGCCACTATAATTATGCGATTAACGAGGATCAATATATCTATGATTATATTCGTGAAAGTCAGTCATGGGGCCATCAACATAATATCGGACTTACCTATTCTATCAGTAAAGAAGACAATTATGATTTCCAAATAAAAGCACTTGTAAATACTTCTGATGAAAAGCTGGATGTCAAAAATATCTTAGTCCTCCAAAATTGGTTAGAAAGGATAAGAAAGGAAGTGACAAATAAAGTGCTTAGTATCAAGCGAATAAGCGAATTTTTGAATTTTCCGATTCTTGCTCAACCGACTCTTAAAAAGATATAATAAAATGATTTTTGTTTCTGATTTGTTTCTCATATATGGCTTGATTTTCATATCTTTGCACATGCTTTCAAGGGCATAATCACGATGCAGAAACGATATATCAGCATCCGAAAAGCCCAAACCTCGCAGACCCTCTGCAAAATTCATTTTCCCTTCTTTCGGGAGTAAATTACCAAAATAAAATAACTACAAGCATGGCAAGACCAAAGAAACAAGTCAAACTGAAGGAGCCGATAAAGATTCGTCTCAAACCTCTCGCAGATGGCAACAAGAGTATCTATCTTGACATCTACTGGAAGGGAGTCAGGAAGTATGAGTATCTGAAACTCTATATCATTCCTGAGGTCAATCCACTCTGCAAGGAGCAGAACAAGGAAACGATGGCACTCGCAGAACGCATCAAGGCAGAGCGCATCAAGGCTCTCCATGGTCACGGAGTGCAAGACTGGGAAACCGTCAAGCAGGGTTCACAACTCTTGACAGGATGGATCAAGAAGTATTGTGAAGGTGGAGTCAGCACCAAGAAGTCAACCCTCCATTGTCGTGTTGAAATGCTTCACACCGTGGAGAAGTATCTTGAAGAGTCCAATCAGACCTTCATCACCCTTGAAGAGGTCAATGCTGATTTCTGCCGTGGGTATGTGAAGTTCCTTCGCACCTTCCCAAACTCACACTGCAAGTACATTGAGCCAAGACCTATCAGTCAGAACACGGCAAGCCGTTACCTCGGCATGTTCTCGACAACTCTCAACAATGCCGTCCGTCAAGGTATCATCCGTAACAATCCTATGAAGGAACTGGATGCCAAGGAGCGCATTCAGCCAAAGGATGGCAAGAAGGAATACCTTACCATTGAGGAACTTAAAGCTCTCATGGCAACCGACAGTTACCGCCCAGAGGTCAAGCAAGCCTTCATCTTTGCTTGTTTCACTGGATTGAGACTCAGCGACATGTACAAACTTGCACCGATTCACATCTTCAAGACTCCTGACGGCAAGGGCGAGTACATTGACATGGAAATGCAGAAGACTGAGAAGCCTGTGATCATCCCACTCTCGGAAGAGGCAAAGCGTTGGTTACCAAAACCAAAGGGAATAACAACTCCCTTCTTTGATATACCAACTACTCAGACCGTCATAGGCAGAGCCCTTCGCAAATGGGCAGAGGCAGCAGGTGTAGAGAAGCACATCAGTTTCCACTGTTCACGTCACACCTTCGGCACAATGATGCTGACACTTGGCGCAGACCTGTTCACCACAAGCAAGTTGATGGGTCACACCAACATTCAGACCACTGAAATCTATGCGAAAATCGTAGATAAGAAGAAGGAGGAAGCCATCAACCTCATTGATGGAATGTTCAAGTAAAGGATGTACTTTGAAAGTACTCCCTTCAAGGAGTTAAGGGAGGTGACTTGAAATCACCCGCTTTGATAAACCAGGGTGGTGTTTTACCCCAGTGGTATAACCACTTATAACAATTCATTGATATGACCATCACAATCAGACAAAAAGACCTTGAAAACGACAACAAGAGCCTGTATCTTGACATCTATGACAATAGCAAGCGCAAGTTTGAGTTCCTTTCCCTCTACCTAATCCCAGAGATTAACCAAGAGACAAAGGAACGCAACGAGGCTACCTTGAAACGTGCGCAGGAGATTCGTGCCGAGCGCATCCTTCATCCCGAGACCATTCCCGAGAAAGGTCATTTGATGGTCGTACCCGATATTCCAAATGATGATTCTCCCGAGGTCATTGACTGGATCCAGACCTACATGGAGTGGATGGACGGCAATCCCGAATATTCCAAGAGGACTGTCGAGCAGACTCAATACCTTCAAGAACGCATGAAGGAGTTCCTGAAGGCAAAGCGCAGACCTCACATCACTCTGATGAAGTTTGATAAGACATGGTTCAAGGCATTCTTTCTTTGGCTGAAGAATGACTATGTACCTCAGAAGTATGTGAGAGTCAAGGCAAAGCCGTTGAGTGAAGCCACTTTGCGAAACGTCCAACAACGCATTGTCGCAGTATTCAACAAGGCTGTCAAGACTGGCAAGTTGAAGGCAAACCCCTTCTATCAGTTGGAGAAGGAAGACACTATCTCCAAGCCAAAGGCAGGTCACAAGCTGTACCTTACACCCGATGAACTCAAACTCTTCATGGCATCAGAAGAGACTAACGGAGTCAGGGAAACCCAGTTGGCATTTGGCTTTGCTTGCCTTACAGGACTACGCATCAGCGACATAAGGGCTTTGCGATGGTCAAACATCATGAGGAACGAGGCAACGAACACACTTGTAATCGTCCAGAAGAAGACCAAGGAACTCAATGCCGTCCCAATCTGCTCAACCGCAGAAGCATGGATGCCACCCAAGAAGGATGACAAGGTTTTCCACCTTCCTGCCCATGCCAATGTGGATGCAGCTCTCAAAAGAATAGCCAAGAAGGTAGGTATTACGAAGACAATCTCCTTCCATACCTCCCGACATACCTTTGGCACATTGATCCAAGCGGCTACTGGTGACATTGAGACCACCAAGAAACTCATGGGTCACAAGTCGCTCAAATCAACCGCAGTCTATGCAGACGTGCTGACTGAGGAAAAGGTCAAGGCTATCTCCAATACCAAGACGGTATTCAGGAGTCGCAAGCCACACACCGAGAACAAGAAGATTCCACGAACCAAGCGAACGGCAGCGACCAACACGCACCCTCGCAAGGTCATAGATATACAGGATAACGAATAACGGCTAACGAGCCGATTCAGGATAACAACCAGTTTCATTTCATCAAAAGCAGTGCCCTGATTCAAGGTAGTGGTTTCCGCTACCTTTAGGGGCTTGCTATCTCAAAACCAAGCATTCAGGATAATGTAAATAACTAAATATCAAGATTATGAATAAGACTATTGACAACGAGACTCTTCTTTTGAAGGTAGAGTCATTTGAGCATCGCATCGAGGTTCTGGAGAACACTCTCAGCGCAGCCAAGGAGGTATTGACACTTGAAGAAGCAGCCCTTTTCATGGGTATATCAAAGAGCAGTCTCTACAAGATGACCCATCGTCATGAGCTTCCTTTCTTCCGTCCAAACGGCAAACTCATCTACTTTGAGAAGGCTGAACTTCTGAAGTGGATGCGTCAGAACCGCAACATGTCTGAGGCTGAGACCAAGGAGGCAGCAGCCCAGAAGCTGAACGAACTTGCCAACCACTAATCAATGAGTATATGAATCAGGATTTCAATCAACAGCAGTACAACGACAAACTGGCTCAGGTAGCCAGTCTTGCCGTTACCTATGCCAAGGATGGCACAGGCTATCACAGTATGAAGGATGCTTTCAATGAACTGTGCGAGTTGTCTCATGCCAACAAGGGCATTGACCAAGAGAACACTATCGGCAGACGAACCCTGCTTGTGCAGAGTGTCTGCATCAAGGCTATCCATGCGCTCACTCCATACCAGAACGAGCGACTTGAACAGCAGCTGAAGGACATTGCTTCGGACTATCCCGAGCATCGTCACCTGCATTTCCGCAGATAGTTTCTTCTTTCCCTTTTGTCATATCATAGACATATCAATGAGAGTTACCGCTTACATACGTCAGAAAGATACATCGAAGAACGACCTCGAAAGCCGTGCTTCGGTGTACTTCCGTATCCGTGACAAAGGGCTTGATGTCAAGTGCGCAAGCGAACTTCAGATCAATCCCAATCACTGGAGCCAAGAACGACAGGGCTACAAGAGCCGTGTCAATCTTGTGGATGACGATACCAGAAACCTCTTTGACTCACAGGTCAAGGAGATTACAGGTATCATAACCAGGGAGTACTATATCGGAGCAAACTCCGACTGGCTCAGACGACTGATATTTGCCTATCACCACCCCAATGCCTATGCTATGGGCAATGGCATGGCGGTAAGCAAATCTTTTGTCATCTGGGCAGAGAGATACCTTCAGAACAAGCATTTTGCCAAGCATCAGGAGTGTAACACCCGATGCCTGATTGACAAGGTTACTCGCTTTGAGGATGAGCACAAACACCCGATGAACATTGACAGCATGACTGCCGATGATCTTCGTGCGTTTGCGGATTTCCTGTCTTCTGACTATAACATATCAATGAATACCATCGTCACTAACATGACCATGTTACGAACCGTGTGCAACTGGGTTCGCATGCAGGGAGTCACAAACAATGACCCCTTCTTTGGCTATGACATGCCCAAGGCTCTCTATGGCACTCCATATTTCCTGACCATTCAGGAGCGCGACCAAGTTCTGGATGCAGACCTAACGGATGATGCAGAACTTGCTGAGTATCGTGATATGTTCGTGTTTCAATGTATGGTCGGTTGCCGTCATAGTGATCTTGTGACCTTCACCCCCAAGAACATTATTGACGGTGTTCTGGAATATATACCCATCAAGACCAAGGGCAAGTCTGGTGACGTTGTAAGGGTTCCTCTTATCCCCAAGGCTATGGCTATCCTTGATGGCCATGACCATGGTGATGATGAACCAATCTTCCCCAAGCATTATAACTTCAAGTTCAACGATGCCATCCGTAGAATCTTGAAGCGTGCCAAGGTAAATCGTGTTGTCACTGTGATTAACCCTAAGACACGTCTTGAAGAGAAGAAGCCAATCTCAGATGTGGCTACATCTCATCTTGCACGAAGGACTTTTATCGGTAATCTTTACCGCATGGTCAAAGACCCTGATTTGGTTGCTTCTATGTCAGGTCATGCCAAAGGCAGCGTTGCTTTTGCCCGATACCGAGTCATTGATGATGACATGAAGAAATCCCTGGTTGAACTTATCCAGTGATTATCTTCTTTTTGATGGCATATTCCTTTTCCCTCTATTAGGTTACATTTTTCAAATATCATAAACTATGGACGATAAAAAGTTACATCGTTGCTTCACCTTCTCAGAAGAACAGTTGAAGCATCTTCGAAGCAAGAAGTACAAGATTGACCGTATGGAATGCTTCATGTCGCTTGTGGATCTTGCCGAGCCAGTTCCAAAACTTGTGCAAATCAGCAAGACCAAGCAAGTTGAAATCTTGGCAGGTCAGGTTATGGCTGACAACACCCAACTTGCCAAACTCTGGGATAAAGACCGCAAGACGGTTCCAAAGCTGTTGGATGCTATGGAGGCAGTGGGCATTTTCTCTTCTCAGGAAGTGGAAGATAACCGCATCTACACCCTTCATTGTCTCTCAGGTTGGTATGTGGATGCCAAGTTCGTGTCGAATGCCTTTGCCTTGAAGCGCAATAATGACAGCACGGCAATCATCCATGCGGAAGTTCCTGCCTCCAAGGTCATCATCACTGAGGATCCTGATGACAAGAAGAAGGACAAGGAAGGTTCTGCTTCTGCCGATGACAAATCCAAGGACTCTGCCGAGGGCAACAATCCTCAGACAACTGGCAATGTGTCGCACCAATCACCACAATCTAATGATAGTGGCAATGTGGGTAAGTCTGGAGCAGATGGCAACAAGTCACCATCACCTCCTGAAAACAATTCCCCTCAGTCTGCTGACAGCCCTTCGCCCCAAGGTGAAGCCGATGGCAAGCAGAATGAAGGGAAGCAGCATGAGCAGACTACTTCTCAGCAGGGAGGACAGCAACCACAGCAGCCTAACGGCTATCAGAAGCCTAACGGCTACTATCACCAGAACGGCAACAAATAGCCGTCTGAGGACTCAGGAATGCGACCTGCAACGCCAAACCATCCCAAAGGACGTTTACCGATACAGGACGATACGGCAAGCCGAAACGACCTTCTAAGCCCTGACGGGAACTTAGCAGGTAAAAGGACCGATTTTTAAGAGGTACTTTTCGAGAAATCCTTTTGTACTACATTATTTGTGACCAAATTTATGCAGTCCTAAAAGTTTCTCGGGCTACTCGCAGGCTCGCAGACCTATGTCCTTCTTTTTTACTGATTTATATTCATCCCTTTAATCATATTCAAAGATATGGCTAAGAAAAAGAAGATTATCAAGAAGACACCCACAAGGGTGCATTCCTTCCGCTGTACCGATAAGGACTGGAAGGAACTGAAAAAACTCGCTAAGGAATGTGGTATGAGCATAGGCAAGTATCTCGTTGAGACTGGCAAGAAGCATCACCCACGTCAGCGACTCACTCCAGAGGAAAGCAAAGCCCTGAACTCTCTGACTGAGGCACGTACCGACTTGATAAAAGTCCGCAGTAAGTTGCACGATGCTTCACCCGAGGAAAAGCAGAAGATGTTCAGATCTCCAAAGTTCATGAAGTGGTGGATTGAAGCCGTTGAACGACTCATCAAACACTGGTATAGCATTGAAGACAACCTTACTTCTCCTGTACTGACCAAAGTTCAAGAAGACGAATGATTATACTCGCAAGACCAGTAGCCTATGGCGGCAATGCCGCAAGGTACGCAATGGAGAAGGAGGATGCAACCGTGGTCAAGGTGAACCACATGCCTGACTATCTCGATGCCACCGAAATCTGGTATCGGATGAAGCATCACTGCCAGTTGCATCAACAGGACAGGACTGTTGGGCGAAAGTTGGAACGCTTCATGACCACGTTTGTACTCTCCCCATCCAAGGAAGAGTCAGAGAACTATACCTTGGATGACTGGGCAAACCTCGCTGATGAAGGATTGGAAGCTTTGGATTCAGTCGGACTTTTACCCAAAGGCTTTAAGGAGAAGGTCAAGACCAATTTCCGCAATTCTATGAGTGTTGCTGCCTTGCATCGGGATTCCAAGTCTGGAACCCTTCACCTGCATCTTGACTGTTGCCGTGTGGATAATGACGGCAAGACCAACGATGTTCACGATGTTCACATCAGAGCAATAAGGGCTGCGGAAATTATCAACGCAAGGCATGGTTGGGAGCAACCTCAGGAGGTTCGTGAAATGCGCCAACAAGATATAGCGGAGTTTTGCGAATATACCCTTCAGAAGATGGATAGTTTCGACATTGACCGTTACTTTGATATGCTTCGCATGAGAGGCTATGAGGTCAATCCAAGGTATGACACTACTAACTGCAAACTTGTGGGCTACACCATCGGCAAGAATGCCTCAGTGTTCAAGGCTTCTGCCATCGGTCGAAAGTTCATGGTATCACAGCTTGAAGCCACATGGAAGAAGATGCATCCTAAGCCTACTCAGGTCAAGATGCGACCTGCTTCACCTTCCGTTTCACCGGCTCGCCCTGCTCGCCCTGTTGCTCAGACAACGAAACCTACCCAGTCCAATTCTAAGCCATTGCCAGTTGCTACCAAGACTGCCTTCAATGTCAATGTTAGCGGTGAAATGAAGAGAATCTATATTCCGAACACGGTCAAGGACATCTTCCTCAATGAGGTTCAGGTTCCTGATTCTGATATGACTGCATCAAGAGAGGACATTTCTCATGTAGGTATGCTTCTCTTCCTTGATATGATTGATGCAGCAACAACCGTGTCCGAATCTTGTGGCGGTGGTGGTTCTGCTCCTTCCTCTGGTTGGGGTAAGGATGATGACGAAGACGAGCGTGAGCGGGCTCGCCGTTGCCTCCAGATGGCTCATGCCATGTGCAAGCCACCGCAGAAAAGACGTTCATTCCACCGTTAGACAAATCCTACATATCAATGAGAAGAACAAAACATGTAGAAGAACTCATCGAAGATGACGAGCAGAAGCCTGACTTCGATGACATGATGAACGAAGTCCAGGAAGAGATTGAAGAGCATGATGCCGAGGATGCTGTTGTCAGTCGTGCGCCTGAACTCAGGCAGTTGAGTGAGAACATTGACAAAGCGACCAACACTTGGATCAATGCAACTCTTCAACTGGAGTCTGCCATCCGTAAGTACAATTCAGCTCAGACTGCTCTTGGCAATGCCGTTGACACTATCAGTGGTAAGGTTGACACCATCAATACCCACATTGACAATGTTCTGAAGGATGCCCCAACCAAGTTGAAGGTTTCAGTCAGAGTCGATGATGTTGACTGGAAGAAGATTCAGGACATGTTCGACAAACAACATGAATGGATGACCACTCAGATGCAGAAGCATATCCGTGAGGTCAATCAAATGTTTTATGAAGAACGTAGAAGGGTTCAGGAAAGGTACAAGGAGTACGACGGAACCTACCTCGGACACTATGTGCAGTATTTCTTCTGGTTCTTCTTTGTCCTTGGACTCGTTATTTTCGGCTTGGCTATCTTCCTGATGCTCGACAGTCACTACCACTGGACGAAGTAATCTAATGTTTATACCCTCCAAAATCCCTACGAAACTTGGCATAGTCTAAGTTTGTAGGGATATTTTTTTTCTTGAAAACGTCATTTTCTTGAAAATGTGCACTATTGCCCGTTGTGGGAGCCAGATAGCATGAGTAACTTTGCACCGTCAAAATAAACGAGTGTAAACCTAATTGTTATAAAGTAAGCATTCCGTAAACCACGTATAGATGGTTATGGAATACTTTTTATATAGTCCGCTAAATGGGAATTTACAATTCTGATATACTTCAGATGTAGGTTGCCGTTTCTAAAGCAATATAAAGTTTGTTTAAACTATGGTTGGCATTGTTCAAGCCTTTGGCTTCATATCCATTTGTATCCAAAATGTCACCTGTTTCAAAAAAAGCATACAACTTCAAATTGTAGAAGTCGCACACAGATTGAACTCCAGCCAATTCCATTTCTACAGCGATGCACCCTTCTTCCATACGTTTGCGTACAAGTCCTTTTGTTTCTCTGATCATCGAATCTGTCGTCCATATTTTACCTGTAATATATGGTACAGATAATTTGTCGAAAATTATGGAAAGTTCCTTGCTTGCGGCTATATCAATATAGTCGGATGGTGCTGCAAAATAATATGAACACCCGTCCCCTCTGTAACTTTGTGTCGGTATGATAAATCTACCTTGTGTGGTTGTACGGTCAAGACTGCCACAGGAACCGAACATAATGAACTTTGATGCTCCAGTTAGCCAGCTTGCAAGATGACATTGAGAGGATGCTACTGCTGAACCTATTCCTGACAGGTAGAAAGTTATCGTAACTCCTTTATAAGTTGTTTTATAGATATGCGTATCGCCATTGCAAGCCGGCATAGTTGCAATAATTTCAGATTCGTAGGAATCAAGTAAATGCCGATGAATCTCCTTCGAGAATATTATCAGGCATATATCTGCAAAATCTCCACGTCTGCCGTAGAAATCAAACAGATTGATCATTGGTTCAGTTTCAATATCATAACTATCAGTAATCATAGCATATTGAATCAGATGTGAGTTTTATATTGCTCCGGTATCTCAAGATTGAAAGTTCTGCATAATAACAGGACGTCGTGGACATCATTTTCATCGTATTCATATCCAAGATGGAACTGTACCTGTGCCTCCGGGTTTATGCATGTTACCTCAATATTCCCGATATTTCCTTTACCTGAGAAAGTTTCGCTTGGGAAAGTGTATCCGTCATATAGAATTCCATCTTCGACATATTCGAAACAATGCAGATCGATTATTCTTCCGTTGTCATCTTTCCAGACAGTATGGCTATCGGTCGTATAGTCCATTACAACTTCTCTGTATCCCTTCCAGGTAATCACGGATATGGCCTTACCATAGTCTTTCTTCTCTACGAACAGATCGATGTCGTTATGTATTCTTGTTTCTCTGCCTATAAGTGCATCGACACCCCAACCGCCGTCCAGAAACACCTTTACAGATGCTTCAGACAGCATTTCAAGAATCTCACATGCATCAAAATAAGTGACCATAAAATTGCAATTTATCGGTGCAAATATAACGAATCCTTCAGAAAGAACCCCCTTGTTTGCTGTAAGAAGTCGAAGAACAATCGAAGAAACTCCGATTTCTACGACCATTATCGAAGAATCTCTGCGCTTTGTCCTTGAAACTCAAAGCTATCAGGGAAAGATTGTAGTCTTGCAGACTCTCTGATAGTTGGGATTCTATGAAACAGTGGGTGAAAATAATTGCTATGTGCATTTCCTGTATCAATAGTACAAGATTGAGTTCTGGGATCAAGTCTCTTGTATGCAGAAGAATGTCGGTTTTGACGATTAGTCGGCCACAATTCTGCTGGCACATTTTGCCAATTACCTCCCTGTGGGACATGCTTTATGCGGTCTTGAACCTTTTGTGCAGGATAGACAATATCTTGATCAAGAATAGAATTATCCTTTGTTCTTAAGAATTTTCGCAGTGGTGTATCTGCAGGTGTAGATATTTGCTTAACTCCGTCTGGACTTTGTTCAAAGCAATACAATTCCCCAATTGCATCTTCTACAGTTGTCTTTTCTTGCTTTTCTATTTTACTGAAGTCGAATTTAATATCTTTGTAGTCTTTACGAACTCCTACAATAATTGCTCTCTTTCTATTTTGAGGGACACCGTATTCGGACGCATCGAGTACCTGATAAGTTATGTTATACTCTTCAGCACCTAATATCTCCTTGATACGCTCAATAGCGTAACCATTATCTCTTGTAAGAAGTCCTCTTACATTTTCGATCATGATTACTTTAGGATGTATCTTTTGAACAAATCGAATATATTCAAAGAACAACTTGTTTCGTGGATCCTCCATCTCCTTCTGCCAACGATTAGCTGACGAAAAACCTTGGCATGGAGGTCCACCAACAATTACATCAACATCACCATACTCTTCTTCGATTTGACTATCTGGGAAGGTTGTGATGTCTATGTTGTGAACTTTTGCCTTCTTGAAATTATGTTGGAAGGTAATGGTTGCATATTCATTGAAATCAATGCCACCTGCAATATCAAAGCCTGCAAGAGCATAGCCCTCGCTTATGCCTCCGCAACCACAAAATAGGTCTAACACCTTGTATTTTTTCTTTGCCATTTTATGCTACATTTATACCAAGAGCCGTTTGAAGCTCCTTCAATCCGATGGAGTAAATATCAACTCCTTCATTATCACATACTCTGAAACATTCGTCCATCAAGCGATTGTAAATAGCACATTCATCAATCGTAAAAGTATTGATGCCGCCCTCGCATGACACATAATCCTCGAACATATCATCAGGATGGAAATTCACCTTGCGTTCATAAACCAGGTGATGGAAAAATGTTTCAACATCCTTTGTTGACAGGATATGATTTTCTTTGCCGTAGATCATAATTCTTCGTTAGGCTCCTTAATCAAATCTGCAACTTTCACATTAAGACACTTGGCAATCAAAGCCAGTGTTTTTAGGTCTGGTTGTACTGTATTTCCGCACCATTTACTAACAGTGCACGCAGACTTCCCAACTTGCTCTGCCAACCATTTGCTTGTTTTCTCTTGCTCGGCAAGAACAGCTTTTATACGATTTAACTTAGCCATATTAGTCAATAAAAATAAACTTTGGTGCAAAGTTAATAAAATTCCGTGAGACTAAAGAGACTTATACGTAGAAAGTTAAACATACAACTGTATTTTCGCAGAAAATACTATAAAATGCCACCTGAAAAGCCCACTTTTCGTGCACATTTTTCCAACTAAAGCCATTTTTTCAACCTGATTGCTGAAACGACAATAAGGTTCACAATACCTGATTTTGCACCTTCAGGAACGCAGCACAAAATGATAGAAAATGAAAATTTCCGTTCATTTCCGTGTTAAGATATGTTAAGCAGATGTTTTCATTTTGGGGTTTTTGAAATTTTTGTTTCCAGTTTGTTTCTTTTGGTACTTTTTGCTTTTTGGGAGTGTTGATATTCAGCACTTTACAATTCGGAAGCAGATTCCCAATAAGAATATTCTGTTTAAGCAGAACGAATTTCAGGAAGAACGTACTGGTACATTAAACGATTACAAGAAAACATTAGTTCCGACATTGGATGTATATTATTCAAAAATACTCCCAAAGAATAATTCAATATCGTTTAATGTTGTAGGTAGCTATTTCGACAATGAGCAAAAGACACATTCGATGGAAAGTGGAAGTACCGGTTTTGATGATAAAATGTCCATAAATAATCAGAAGAAAACACTTATCGGAGAGTTTGTATATGAACATGGATTTACAAGCGCAAATTTGTCCTTGGGCTATCGAGGACATTTTAATTTTCTAACAAATGAATTAAAAAACTCGATGTCTGAAGAGTTGCAGAAACAGAATATAAATACACAAAAGCATTATGCGTATGGTGAGATTAGCGGAAAACTAAAATCATTCATGTACCGTGTCAGTTTAGGGGCCAATTATGATATGCAATCTGAAGGAAACGGATTTCATAATTTGACATTTACTCCGCTGATTATGGCTGGATATAACATCAATGATGCAAATAGCATACGTATTACATATAATTCCAGTACACAGATGCCGGACATGTTACAAATGTCTGATGCAAGAATCTTGATAATGAACAATTTCTATCAGACAGGTAATACGAACTTGGAAAACTCTCACTTGCAGTCATTGAATTTAAGTTATGACTTGTACTTGAAAAAGTTTTCTGCATCGGCAAATTTATTTTATGATTATACCAGTAATAGTCTATTCGATTCATATCAATATGGCGATGATTGCATATTGTTTCAAACCGGTAACGCTGAAAAAGATATACGGAGAGGTGTTGAAATCAATCTGAATTACACACCATGGGAATTTCTCCGAATCGGTGGAAGCATAGGAGCCAATCAACAGGTTTTTCAACCTTCAAAAGAGATCCGAGAATTTAATTATTGGTCATATCCTGTTTCATTATACCTTTCTGCCCAATATAAGAATTTCTCATTTGATCTTTACCAAAAATTTGGCGGTACATTTTTATCAGGACTTTATAAAACTGGGATAGAGAAAGTCTCGTATGTTAACTTGGGATATGCATACAAAAGTTTTAATATAAACCTTCAATGTTTTTTCCCATTCATAAAAGACAAATATTCAAACGAAACCATACCTGGCAGTATAGTTTATCATAAGACGGACTACCATATTAAACGGAAAGATCATGCGTTTGCGCTGAGTGTTTCGTGGAATTTTGGTGTCGGCAAAAAGAAAAAATCTGTACGGCAGAATATGGAAAACTATGATAGTGATAATGGACTATTCAAGATAAAATAAATAATACTTTCTTATTGTATCTGCCAAGCTAAGTAATACAATCTTTAAGGGGAGAACCTGACGGAAATACACCGAAAGATTCTCCCTTCTCTTTTACTCTTCAAAAAGCAGCAGATATTCCACTTCTTTTCTCCGCTCGATTCTCGGCAAACCTTGCCTCTATAGTCCAGAAAGAAATCTACTCCTTAGATATTCTTATCCTCAGTTTCTACTTTATTAAAAGTTCACCGTTCGTTTGGGGAAAGTTATAATAAACGTCTTATAGAAATAATATTGCAAAAAAATATATGCCTCAATGAAAATATCAAATATAACATTTATTTATCTATTGCATGATCAATATAATTTACGAATCCCATTGTTTCTTTATGTTTGAAACATTCCTTTCGAAGTAAAATATATTTTCTTTCGGTTTCATTCAGCCTGTGATTTTCACGTAAAATAAAGAATGAGGTTACTATGCTGACTACCCATATAAAAATGGCTACAAGGATACAGAATTGCTTGATATACCTGAATCCGAAATATCTGTCAATCCAAGACCAAAGTCTCTTGAAGACCCAAAGAATCCAGCCTTTAATGGTGGTAGGTTTTACCGGTGCTTTTGACATGTTATGCCGTTCTGCTACAACATCAAGGATACGGTTCATTCGTTCTATGTAAGGAATAATCTTAAGATATTGCTTGTTCGTGTCCGCTGTCAGTGCAACAGCGTTAAGGCTGTTCTTTTGTATATCCGTACATAGATTGGCAATCTTAACCAGCAATTCTTCTGTCTGGGCATCGGACTTTCCGGTTTTCAGTTCCTCGTATGCTTTGCTCAATTTATCTAATATATCATAGAACAAATTTCTCAGTTGGATAAACTGTCTGTCTCCACTGCTATCCATATTGTGGCCACCGGTTTTACTTACAGAGGCAATTTCACTCTTTATAGAAACAAGTCCGGCTTCTATCCGGTTAAGTTTGTCCGTATGTCTATCCAGTGTAGTCTGGATTTCATCAATGGAATCATATTCTTCATCCTTTAACGGTTTGTTCTTTGCCATTGTTACCTCCTTCTGCCTTTTCGTGGTACATATTTGTCTTTTTCTTCATCACGTTTGTTATCGTCGCTGCTTCCACCACCGCCACCTCCTGTTTCCGGTGCCTGATGTGGCTGAACTATCAGTTCAATGGCGGCTCCAACTATTCCAGATCCTATTGAACTGCCACTATCGGTTCCGCTTTCTACATTGCCAGCAGCCATATTTTCCTGATTAGATTGTGCATTCTGAATATTCGGGCTGTATTCCGGAGTGTCCACCGGACAGGCCTCCGCATGAGCCATATCCTTTGAGATATTCATGTCAGATCCGGTAAAAACGGAGTCATGTTTTCTGATATCCGATATAGCGGTTTTTTCCTGCCCATAACTGCCGAACTTCCTTTTTAAATTTCCGAATGACAATTCCGGGTCCACTTTCTTTCCGGCAAAAGAAAGATTTTCTGCTGTATATACGATACCACGTACATTCCCGTATTCATCCCTTACCATGGTTATATCGACACCTTCTGATTTCAGCTTTGAGATATATTCTTTCCATGAACCGGCTTTGTCAAGAACAGGGAAAGCTATGTCCATGATATGATATTTGACCTTATCCTTTCCGATAAGTCTGTCTCGGTTCACATCTTTTTTTCTCTTTGATGGAGCAGAAAGTCCGTATTTTGCCCGGATAGATTTGCAGACATTTACTGAACGTGCATAGTTGCTGTCGCATGTGATAGCCTTTCCTTCATTGTCTATACGACTGTAAGCGATGTGTACATGATCGTGTTCTTGATCGAGATGACGGTAGCCGAGATAGATAGTGGGCGGAAATTTCATACGCTGCATGTATTCCTTGCAGAGTTCCGTTATAAATTCGTCAGTCAGCCTTTCCCGGTCTTTGGGCGAGAAACTGATTACCAGATGTCCCATCTTGTCCTTTATCTTGGAAGAACTGTTTGCCCATTGGAGGTTGAAGGCAGCAACCACAGTCCGGTTTGAGGTTGTACTGACTCCATTGGAAAAAATCACTTTGGCATTTTTCTCTTTCATGCTATTGAGGTAGTCAATCAGACCTCCGGCTGATTTTCCTTTCATTATTTTTGCATTCATCGTTATCTTAGTTCACTTAATTTATTCAAAACTTCATCTATCTTTTCTGACAATAGCCTGTCAGCTGCGGCCACATCCTCATAGCCTGCAATGTGCGCTTCGTGTGCCAGCTGGTTCAGGTTGTTTGCCATTCCTGCGAGCTTCCTGAAACAATCCATCATCTCCTGGGATAGCGGTTCGTTTATCTTACCGTTTATTGCCAGATCATAGACTATGGAGGAAAGTGAAGCCTTCATCCTGCGGCTTCTTTTTTTTAGCTTTTTGAAGTTCAGTTCATCAAAACCGACCTTTATAAAATGGCACTTTTTCTCTGTCGAATCCTTTCGAGGGCGGCCTCCTTTTCTCCGTTCTGGATCCTTTCGGGGTGTGGGTGCAAATTCTGTCATGTCCGTTTGTTTAAGGTCATCCAGGCGGAGCCTTCCGACATTCAGTCGGTGGTTTTTTGGCACAAAAAACCTATCTTGCTCCCACACCCCTTAAAAAAGTGTCCTACTTTCTGAACAGGATGTACAATGCTACGGAAGCCATTATAACAGGCTATTGTACAATATTCGTCGTGGATGACGGATTTATAAATGGAGTTTTATCTGTGCCAGTGTACCTGTGCTTCCTCATAATATGAGTGGTCTCTGGCTATTGATTCAAGGACTTTGTGCAGATAGTCCAGTTCGTGGTGTTCCAGGCATGGAATGGCTCCGATTTCTATATTGTATGATGCTATCCACCTGTATTCGCTCCACTTCTCATAGTCTTTTCCGGTACGGTTTACTATGGAATCAAAATAGGTATTTACCTGTTCTATCTGCCGTTCCGACGGTACACCATCTATGCCTTTGGCATGTATAAAGGAAATCATGGAATCAACGGCATTTGCCAGTAAAGGATCAGCTTCAGCGAGTACCTTTTTGAGTTCTTCCTGTTTCATGTCTTAACTTGTTTGGAGAATATGTCAGCTCCGGTATGAACCGTTGCCAAACCTGATGGGCACGACCATTTCAATAAGCCGGTCGGCGATACGTTCCTCATATTTTTCCTTAATCTGTGAAAATGTCAGATTTGTCGTAAAAAGGGTGAACAGCTGTTCCTCATACCGTTTTGTTATCAGGTCTATCATAGGGGTAAGACAATTGCCAAAACTGATGATTTCCTTCGGGTCTGTCCCGAAATCATCTATCGCAAGGATTGGAAGTCTGGCTATCCGAGCCCATTCCTGATATTCGTCTTTGCACCTGTAAGCCAGTTCCCTTGCATTCCACAGCGATACGCTATAACTGGAATTGGTCTGCGGATGGCGCAAGTTCAATGAATTTATCAGGGTACGGATGGCTTTAAGCCATGTGGTTTTTCCATTTCCGCACATTCCGCTGAAAAACAGACCGAACTTTTCGGAATTTCCCGTAAGGAAGCGTGCAATCTGTTCACGTTGGCTTTCAAATTCTTCACAGGTTGTGAAATGTCTGCACCTGTATTCGACTTCTGCCTGGTATGCGGCCAGCAGCATATCCTTTGTCTGTTCGTAGGAATATGGCAGCCTAAACCGGCCAATCGTAATCTTCCGGTGAAGTAGCTGTGATTTCAGTAGCTCTACGTCCACTGTTGACTCGTTTTGATTCTGCTCTTTCATGTTTTAGTCTATAATTCATTTTAATGTTCAGCCAGTTGCGGAAATGTTTCTGAATGTCTATTATTTCCCTCTTGTCGGATGACTTCATTTTTTGTTCGGCAATGAACATTTTCAGGTATTCCAGTACAGTTTCACGGTCTATATCGCTTCCCCGTTGAAGGATCACTGAGTCCAGCCAGACAGCATCATTTGCAAGAATCATTTCCAGTTCATCCAGTTCCAATTTTCCGTTGCTGACATTATGAATATTATTATTATTTCTATTTTTATCTTTTATATTAATAGGGGACAACGGCACCGACATCTTTACCGACAAGTTCTCCGACAACGGCACCGACAACTGAGAAGTACGGTCAATTATGGTATATAAAGGCGGATTCTCCTTTCCAGTCCCGGCTGTGAATGAAATCAGACCTCGCTGCTGGAGTCCGGCCCTGGCCTTTACAATATTTTGCTTTGTTGTCTGAAGATCGGCACTTATTCTTTCCGTATAGCCTGTAAACGGCATCTGCCATCTGGCGGAATTTGCCATATTAAGAAGATAGAAGTATAAGATTGTTTCTGTCTTGGAAAATGCCCTGTATCCGTTATCCCTCCAGAATAGACTGAACAATTCATACAGGTTCATAATACAGACTATTTAAGTAGGTCTTTTTGGGTCACATAGGCGATTGCCTGCCGGTCCACTTCTTCCTGTGGTGCTATGCGTATCCTGCGGAGCCATTGATCAAGTTCGTCCTTGTCAAAGAAGCACAGTTTGCCGTTTGGTTTGTAGAAAGGAATCTCCTTTTTCATCATCAGTTTATGCAGATAAGACTTTTTCATCCCCAGATATTCGGCAGCTTCTACCGTTGTCAATAAATTGTTTGTCATATGATTCTATTTTATAATTATTATTTCCGTTTCGACAGCAAACAGGTTTTTGAATGCTTTTTCTTTCCTTTTGCTCTGTTGCAAAATTATGCCTATTCCCAAGTGGAACAATGTGTACGATTTGTGGTTGGGGACAAAAAACAAATAAAGCCATATCGTTGTTAATCAACAATATAGCTTTATTTAATTTGTTAAAAGATGTATATCTCTGTGGTCGCTCTGTAATTCTGTGTGGTCACTTCACAGATTTTGCCTTTTCGATGGCTTTTTCGATAGCCTTGACGAATTGGGCATTGGTTTCTCCTGTTCCGGAATTGAGTGCATCTCTATAATGGGATTTGTAGTATCCGGGACTGATTTTACACTGTTCCAGCATGTGTTGTATCCACTCCTTTGCTAAAGACTCATTCATTATCTCTTTACTGACGACATACAACAGGTAACAGACACGGCTGTTTTCACGATGACGGACAACAACAGGTCGTGAAACTTCTTTCAGGTTCATGAAATCTACGAAATCCGTACCTTTCATGTGTTCAAACTGGTTGCCGTTGCAGATCTTGTACAGGCTGCAACAGATGGTCAAATCTACTATATCAAATAGTTTGGCCGTTTCTTTCAAGTACAGTCCTGTCATATCTTACCTTCGGATTTCAGTTCTTCTATATCTTTGATAATGCTGTCTGCAATCCTTTTCATTCGGACAACCAGCATTTCAAGGTATATCATCTCAAAAAAATAAAGTTTGGCTGTTTTCTCACGTTCTGCGGTGTAAAAGCGGTATGTCTCATCACTCTTGGCTTTCTCTGCTTCATATCTTGCCTTTACCTCCTCGGATTCTTTTTCTATGGCCTTGTAATCGTCATCTTCAGGATTGAGATAGTCCATGCGGACACTCATTTGAGAATACCGTTTCCATAGTTGTGAAGCGGCATATGCAATAGAGTCATATTCCTTTTCAAGCGGCTTGATATGCCTGTCGCAGACTGGTTGCGGATTATAAGAGCCAAATATATCCTCGTGACTTTCATAAGTGGCAAGGAAGTCAGACGCAGCGGCAGACAAGGCTTTTGCCTGTTCCATGAGTATTGCCGGGCTGTCGTTTAACTCTTTTTCAGCTGAGTTGATTATACTGTTTATGTCTTTGTAGTCATGATAGAATCCGGAAAAAACCAGATTTTCCTCAAAGGTCAGTTCTGTATCTTTGATATATTTCAAAAGGAGCCTGTTTACTTCAAGCAACCTTTCAGTTATTTCAGCAATATACATCTTAATAGTGGGGTTATGTAATCAATACTAAAATTCCATGTCACTGAATGCATCGTCTATAAGACTGACTGCATCATCCTTTTTCTTGTTGATGATCTTCGCATATATTTGGGTTGTTTCCACCTTGGTATGCCCAAGCAGTTTGCTTACAGTGTATAAGTCAACTCCCAAAGTCAGCATCATCGTTCCGAAAGTATGCCTGCTGCAGTGGAACGTTATCGGCTTACTTATTCCGGCGGCTTCCATCCATGGAGTGATATACCTCTTTGTGCAGATCTCGCGCGGAAGTTTAGGGAAGATAAGACACTCATCACTCATGTTACCTTTTTCCGGGAGCCAGCCGATGGCTTTCTTGGATATGGGAAGATATATGGGTGTTCCTGTCTTCTGCATCAGCTTGTTCAGTCTCCACTGGTCACCGTCCTTAATGAGATCCTTCCATCTGAGCTGACGGATATCGCTATATCTCAAACCGCAATAGCAAGCGAACAGAAAAGCCTGTTTGATATGCTTATGGGGATTTTCCGTTTCTTCAACTTTTTTCAATTCATCTATTGTCAGGAATTCCCTTTTGCTTTCTGGTACCTTTATCTTGTCCTGGACGGAAAGCTTGTTTATGGGATTTTCTGATATGATGTCCTCACGGACTGCCGTGTTCAAGGCATTACGCAGACAGGACATATAACTGATTATCGTGAATGTCTGAACCTGTTTCCCGCTACGTGTGCGGTAGTCATTTTTCAGGAAGCTCATGAATCCGATGCAGTATTGCCTGTCAATTTTGTTTAGCGGAATGTTTATATTGTATTTTGTCAGCACATTTATGGTCTTGTGAATCAGCTTCTGGTCTTTGATACCTTTATGTGCCTGCTTCTTCTTGAAAGTTTCCATCCAGTCGGCCAATGTCTGCTTGGCTTTCAGTGAAGTATTCTTCAGACCGGCCTTGTTGTTGGTTATTTCAAGAATACGGGTCATCTTTATGGCGTTAGCAGCCTGTAGAGTGGCTTCGTTTTGAGCCTTTGCCATGGCTCCTTTCTCCGGTATCAGATACAGTTTCAGAAACTCATAGCTGCGCTTTCCGTCCACATAACAGTCCAGATAAAGTGACTGTACTCCGTTGGCCAGATTCTTTACACGGAGTCTGACGGGTTCCTTTGTGGATTTGATTGTTACTTTATTTGTCATATATATGGGGATTTATAGTTTGTTATCTATCAACCGGACTGCATCGTCTTTTTTCTGACTGATGATTTTTGCATACCGTTGTGTGTGTTTGATACTGGTGTGCCCCAAGAGTTTTGATACAGTATAAAGGTCAACACCAAGAGTAAGAAGCATGGTGGCATAGGTATGCCGGGCCGTGTGGTATGAAACATTCTTGTTCATGATTCCGGCTTCCTTTACCCATGGCTTCAGATACTTTGAGAGAGCATAGGGAGTCAGATCAGGAAACACATTGCTGTCAGCATTCCTTTCAATGTCCGGCAACCATTTCAATGCCTGTCCGGGCAGAGGAATATAAACGACATTTTCAGTTTTTTTCATTCTGGTAGCCACCTTCCATGTACCATTGTCACTGTAGATGTCTTTCCATTTGAGGGCTCTGACATCGCTCAGGCGCAGTCCACAATTACAGGAAAACAGGAATGCACGTTTTACAGTTTCATTTCCGCACTTTGCTCTGATAAGCTGCTTTACTTCATCGATTGTAAGATATTCCCTGATAACTTCGACTGGCTGTATCTTTTCAGACGACGATAAAAGGGAAAAGGGATTTGTAACAAGTATTCCTTCACGGACGGCCGTGTTAAGGGCTGTATTCAGTTCACAGAGTATATTGAATCCAGATTTGGGGCTAAGACATTTCCCATCCGGCATTTTGTATTCAGTCTTAAGATAATTGGAAAAACCGATGCAGAAAGACTTGTCAATCTGACACAAATCTAAATCTTCACTGTATGTTAAAAGGAATTTTTTGGTTCTTGTGATGTTCGATAGTTCTCTTACACCTCTGTTCTTTTGGATTGTATAGTATTGGTCCATCCATGAAGATAACATGATGGGGGATTGTCCCGTATCTTTGATTGAAATATATTTATCCGGTACCGGGTTCTTCTGGAGTTCTTTAGTACGTTGCTTCCTGAGTTTTTCAACCTTGTTTAAGGTTGCACGGTTTTTTCTGATGGAATTGTCATCCGTCTCCACAAGCAGGAACAAATTAGGAAGACGTTCATACGTGCGCTTTCCATTCTGGTAAATCTCAAAAGATATGGATTTACGCCCGTCTGCCTTGGTAGTAAACCGGACTTTTACGGGATCTTTTGTATATTTGCCTCTGTCTCCTTCCATCACTTCTAATTTTGTTACAGCTACAAAGGTAACACAATTCCCCGTATTTATCGCAAAAACGAGTAACAAAATTACAGCAAAAATAAGCTATTTAATAAAACGAAAGGAATCAAAGGTAATTTTATTAAGTATCTATAAATTAGCATTATGAGTTGCTTTTATTTCTGTTTCTTTCTTTTGATTTTCGTATTTAAGGTATTAGGCTACCCTCTTTTAAAAAAGTGAATAGGGCAAGCCCTTTTATAAAAGCGTTTTTCTATGATAGTTTAGGGAAAAAGTGTATATCAAAATATCTAGTAAAAGAGCTACATTAATTGGCATTTTATCTGTGATTAATTGTTTGATTTCTATATAACTAATCTCTTCCCTGTAGTTTCTTATAATCTTAAGCAAACGGAACATGTTTTGCTCATTTTTTCTGCAATATTACAAATGGTTCTTTATCTATCCTTTTGAACAGATGTTTATTGTTGGATGTTTTTGTTGTATATCCGAGCATATTGATGTCAATGATATAAAAAACTTTTTGTTATGTGTTTCTATACAATGAATGAATAACAATTTGTTGAGCATTTTATTTATTAATTTGTTGGTTATATTTTAAGTTATTAAGCAATAAATCTATTAGAATTATAATTGACTATTGATGGATACTTTATGTTGGTAAAGGTATTTATAATTCCCCTCAATTGTGAATGTTGTAATGATTAAAATCTCCAGCTTTAGCCTTTGTTTACTTCAATTATAGGACTAAAAGCTGGAGATTTTTAGACTGTAATTTATAGATGAGAAGTAAGGTGATTTCTGTTCTTTTATCTACTTTATCTGATTAAATATAGAGTCTTTCGAGAGAAACTGTTTTTATAATCATTTCCTTTTATTATATGGACACAGATCAATTGTCAGTTCTTTGAGCTGTTCATCCGAAAGATGCATATTTCTCAAAAGGTTCAACAGCTCTTCCTGGCGTGGCTGCCCCAGTGTCATGCGATACAAAGCAAGCACCTTGATAAGACGTTCGTACTTATATCGATCGCGGCTGAGAGGGTAAAGCGGAACAATACGCTCAATGTATTCCAATTTTGCCCGTTGTTCTTCCGTCAGATCTGCGACAGGAAGGCACCAATAAGGAACAATATCCGAATGTGTACCTTTCAAATTCGAATAAGCCAGAGAAAACAGTTCATCCCAAGTATGATAAGTTTCACTGCCATACAATTTTACCACATTTCTGCGAATAGCCAGGCACTTAAAACGATTGATACGGCCTTCCCGTTGCTCTAGATCCACAGGATTTGAGGGTAGATTCCAGTGAACAATCTTTCTGGCATACCAATGAAAATCAAGACCTTCCTGACCTATTGATGTTGTTGAAAGCAGGAACGGACGGAAAGGAGAATTGAAAGCCTTACGAATATTAGTGGTACGAGCTACAGATTTGTCAGTGACCGTTTTATCAATGAATGGAATAGCAAAATGACAACGCATAAGTTGTTTCTTTTCTTCCATTCCCAAAGAATCGGTTGTATCTATGCTAAGATTGCTTGTGCCAATAATAGCCTCCGTAACAGTATGTCCCAATATCTTTGTTTGTGTCATGTGGGCATATTCATCAAGTACAGCCTGTAGGTTACCTACCACACAGTAATCAAGAACTGATTCGTAATAATCATCATCGTTCTTTTTGTTATACATCAGGTCTATCACAGCTGCACTTTCAGGTTTGTTGAATACTGAGACGATTGCTTTAGCCACCATTTGGGCATCTTCTTCATTGCCAGATTGCCGATAAGCACATACAGCCGGTGAAGCGATGGCAATATCTGTCATCACATCCAATGCATTTGAAGGCACATACAAGTCGTTCAAATCTTCCACTGGCTTTCCATCCAGTATTTTCATGAGAGTAAGAATAAGTTTGGCGTTGTTTCGCCCTTGTTGTGGAATACTACTTATGATAGTATTCTGTGCAAATTCTTCTTGAATTCTCTGTTTTATGATTTTCCGGATTGAGGAAAGTTTCTCTCCATAAAATGTGGTAGGAGAGAAAAGACCGGATAGGGTTCGGCAAGGATACTCTAATAATCCGTCGGCTCTTAAACGATTCTCGCCATAACGGTTCTTCTTTTGAGAAGTATAGCGTATCTCTGCTTCTACCTTCTTTAACTCTCCCAAAGTATATAACTCCGAATAATATGACATCATGATGGAAATCATTCTCGGTACCATTTCCCATGAAGAGAATAGGATAATCTTGGAGAAGTTGCAAGCTTCGTTACTCTCAAATACACCTCCGGCTTTATAGTATGGATTAGAGGCAGGAACCCAAAGCAACAACTGTGTTTTCTTCTCGTGACGTGTACCAAATACGAGGTCGTGGAGATACTTTAATTTTCCATTAGCAGCAGGAATGGGACGATAATTATTGATGGCATACTTCGATAGAAGCAATGCGTCCATTTTTCCATATCTTTTTACGTCTGAGTGTTGTAATGCCGAAGCAATTCGTTTCTTCAGTTCGTATTTATCCATAAAGGACAACAAATAGGGTGACGATTTGACGTATTCCATGGGGAGATTACCTAAGCGCACTTTCGTATTTTCTTGATTTAGACAATCCATCAGATACTGCCCCTCTGCAAAAGAAAGGATATCTTCCGGCACGACCTGTACGTCACATACACGGGAATCGTCTATAATGCCACTGTTAAACCGTTCAGTGCGGCACATCACTCCATACAGTGCTTCTTCTGCTTCATTCTTGGTTACCACAAGCGGTGTTAAATCAACCACATTTGTACGTTTGAGTGCAGCAGAATATGTGTGCCATATCAACTTGAATCGGTCCATTTTATCTTTTGTGGCATATAGAAAATCCATTACTTTCATGAAGTCCTGATAGTGCTCGTCATTCCCATTTGTATTTAACTCTTCAAGGGTGGAATAAGGTTTGTAGGGCGTAGCGGAAAGTAACAGAATCTTCGTATTGGAACGCTCGTTGTCAAAGAATTTGTTGGCCAGCATGGATTGCTCGTCATCGCCTTGTTCAAGCAACGAATTGAAGCGTTGAAACTCATCCATGATAACCAGGTCAGGGTCGAGCATGTCAATACTGATTTCTGCGAAAATACGACGTAGCTTATTGATCATCTCTGCCCTCTGACGATTATCGCAACCATTTTGTGCGTACTCAATTAATTGATTTGTAATAGTATCCGACAAACTCGTCTGTAACTTACTATGCATCTCACAAAGATAATCATCTCCGCATCCTTTGATCTTTTCGTTATAAATGTTCGTAAGCTCCTGCCAGTTTTTTACATTACAGCTAAGAAAATCACCGATAACTTCCTTATAATCTTTGAATTGAGCCAGTCCGCATAAAATATTATACATCAAGGCACGTTCATTGGCCGTTCCTTGTGCACTGTAAAAACGGAAGGAAGTGGAAGGAGTCAACGGAATGATTGATTCAGGCATTTCTCCCTGCTCATGCTGTTCTGCAATCCTTTTCTCAGCCAATTTGATATAGAGATGCTGCATTGACAGACGGCTCTCGCTGATGCTCATCCGATTTTCAACCCCTAATTTCTCAATGTTCTGGTCGGCTATGTTGGCATTCGAACAGATATAAACCACCTTAAAGAAGTCATCCTTCTCCTGCTTGTGCCATTCACGAACCAGGTTGATGACTTGTTTGGCTACGAACGTCTTGCCTAATCCCACTTCGTCGGCCAGCAATACTCGTCGATGACCTAAATTTTTATAGATATGCAGAATGCGATCTGCCGTAGCACTCTGAAAATCCTTTACTTCCTGACTCATAAGTGTTTTATTTGTTTAATAACGTTTTCAAATGTGTTGTACATCTCCATGAAATGATCTGGGATGACTGTCTCGTCTGCTTTCTCTACTATTTGCCGGATAGAAGCGATGCGATCAGGGTCTTTATAGGCCATTTTCACCATGTCTTCATAAAGTGAGGTACTAATTTGCTGTTCCAAAGAGGATGCCTTGTCATTGGCCAGCTCCTTTTCCAGTTGTTGGCTTTCCAATATATACTGTTCCACCTCATCAGTTAGCATGAATGCCAGATAGTTGATGAACTTTCCTTTCGTATTGATAAAGTAACGGAATATTGCTTTGTCTCGTTCATCAGTTGGTATTCCCTCCGTCTGTATTTTTATCAGACGACGCAAGTCTCCAATCCGTATCGTATAAAATTCTGTTAATGAATCCAGTGCCATATCTTTAAATGTCAGCCCGTCAGCTAATACTTGTTCCTTGCCGTCACATCCTAAAGGATAAAGAAAAACAGGCTCTGAAGGCATTCTGTTAGTCTGGCATTGTATGGTGATAGTATAGTTTCCGTCATTAGATGTAATTTGTGCCTGCTGAATGGCCGAAATTGCACGACGCAGCATCAATTCGTTAGTGACATCCTCTTTCTCAGAGTCTTCCTCTGGTACCGAAAGAACCTGCTCGAACATACATTCCTTGCTGTCGTTTATCAGTTCACTCCGGTATTTTTCATACGAAGATTTATAGGGAGCAAACTTCAGGTGCAGTAAAAACTCCACATTCCGTCTAAATCCATTCATGGTGGCATTGGTAGAACCAAGATACAGATGGTTATAGCTGACGTTGCCCTCGTTTCGGCGTATGAAATACACTTTCTCGTGCAAGTCGACAGACACATCTTTTTCCACCTTATCGGTCAGTACTTCCTTGGGAGTGTAAACACCGTCATTAAACAAGTTTATAACCTCTTGTGTAACTGAAGCATGTCGTGTGATGAGTGTCTTTTTAGCACTAGGATTGCAACTGACCATTTGATTCAAAATATTCTTGTCCACGAAGGGGGAGATGACCAGCATTTCTGCCGCATGATTCAGCATACTTTGTTCAAAGCACTTTGTATATCCATCATATTCAGGTATCCCCATAGGGAAAAACTCGTAATCTTCAAAAGGAGAATCTGTAAGGTCAAATCGTTCAATGTAGTCGATGTCCTTACAGATAGAACGCATATTTTTACGGATAGTACGGTTGTCGGCTTTTGCGATTAACCATGTGAGAAAGTCCACAAGCGGTGTATGTTTGACTTGTGCTTTCCGAGTAGCCGGTTTGGTACCGATTTTACCAATAAGTTCACATACCACGTCCAAGTCATTGGAACCGGTAAGATTACGGGAAAGGACAATTAGTTTGATTTGCTGAGCACCGGTGTCCGGGTTCGTTTCTTTGATAATCCATACCTTAGGATGAAAATTGACGAAACCGCCCCCCTTTGCTTGCAGTGTTACTTGTACAACGCTCTGCTCCAATAGTGAATACACTTTGGAGTTGGCTTGCGGTACTGCCATACATCCGGCATTGCAGAAAACGGCAAACTTACCAGCTGATTTATTGATGGTCTCCAGTATCAGGTGAGGAGAGCGCATGGCTGTTTCTGTCAGGTCGGTCATTGTGCCCAACATAAAGGGCACTGATAACAAGGAAGGCATGTCCAGACTATAGGTAGTACAAACCGCATAATCAATTACAAAGCCATCGCTTTGCAACACATCAGTATAGATAATATCATTCCATAATACATCAGCCATTGATAGCCTCCTTTCTTAATTCCTCGGTAAAGGTTTTTACCGTTTCCCATCGGTAGGTGAGTTTATAGTAGTGTATGCGATTCCTTTTATTATAAATATATGCTGGATTTCCAATTTTTCTTCGATTCCCTTTTACTCTTCGTTCCCGGTTGATAATCAACTGATCAAAACCACCATCTTCTTCAATGTCATTGGCTGCAATGCGTTCCGCAACTTCTTTGCAGAACCATTTCCCACTGTTTTCCCGTATGCTTACAGCATTCAGCACTTTGTCTATGTTCGTACCACTATTCCGGTATTCTTCAAGTTTTTCTTGAAATTCGATTCGCATTTCTTCATCCTGGTATTGCGAATATATATAGTTATAGCGGATGTGCACCATATATATGAAATCTGCGAAGCGTCGGGCCAAATCTTGCAATTCTCCAATCTCCTGTGGCAAATGACGGAAGGGAATCTGTTCAAAACTATCGGCTATTGCAAAGTCAGGATTATCCACGATGTAACGTAATAAGGTACCTTGACATGCTTCTGCGTTCAGAATGTGATCCACAATAAAGTCTTTATCCTCTACGGTCAGATCTAATGTACATTTCTGGGTAAAATCATAATCTACATTAGGAAAAGAGCAGAACTGGAACAGGCCGGACTTCTCATCCACATCGTCATTTGTATCTTCATTATCCGTCTTGGTCACTTTAGGAGCATTGTGTAATGCCTTTGAAGTTGAGTAGATTAGTTCATATAACTGTGGACTACGTAAGATTCCAAAAGTCTGTAATCCGGAATTGTAGATGTATGCCGGATCATATTTTACATAATTGTTTCCACTTTTACCAATCATCTCACTTCCTGTGATACCTCGTTTGTCCGCACTGCCATCGTATAGATTTTTTGTCATGATCCGTTCCAGACGGATAATTTCCGCTTTCACCTCCGATAAACGGTTATATCGTTTTTCTGTAGCCTTACGATAGAGTTGTGGCATGAGCGAGAAATACTTCATGTGCTTTTGCAGGGTAGATATTCCGGGAAACATACGGTCTGCAAAAGCATCACGGATACGGCCAATGCCTAGTTCGTCGAGAGCTACAGATTCAGAAGTCATTTTCAGTACTTGCATGACTCGGGTTTGTTCTTCTCTGTTGCTGTGTATATATCCTAATTTCATAAAATTGCTAATAATGATTTTTTTATCGTTTCCTGATTCACTGTATCTGTTGTGGAAATGCGAATCAGAGGAAGCCCTAACTTTGTGAATATTTGATTTTTCAACTTATCACGTGATAGTTGGGCGTCATTCTCCTTATGGAAATGCCATCCGTCCACTTCTATGGCACTGATCGGCTGTTTGGTCAGGGAATTATAGAGCAGGAAATCTATATGTGAGAATGGACTTTCTGCAAATGTTTTTTCTTTATCTTCCAGTTGATTCCAGTCGGTAATAAGTCTGGACAGTGGATAATGACAAAGTACTCCCGTATGAGGCAAACCTAATTCAGCAATGGCTTTTAACAGAATATCGTATATTAGATTCTCTGATAAATGTTCAGAGACAGCAGGATGAGCAGCTTCGTAAGCCAATCTTTCTGCCGTATATTGCTGATAGAGCAAATCAAAGACAGAATGCAACTTACTGGATTTCACCTCAAAATTGTTGTACTGAATATAACTGATTAGCTGGCTGAGATTGGAATCCTCTGGCATTTCATTTCCGTTCGTTACCAAACATAATTTGCTCTTAGCACGTGAAATGGCAACATTAAGTAAGTTGGCATCATCCGAGAATTCTGTAGGAGAGTTGTCTACCATACTCATAATAATAGTATCACATTCTCGCCCTTGATACTTGTGTACTGTACTGGATATGTCTTCTCTAACAGCTTGATTGATTGCTTCAGCTTGAGCCCGATACGGAGTAATAATACCTATACTTTCCGATTCTGTACATTCCGATAATACCTCTTGCGTAATGACATCTATTTCACGTTGGTTGAAATGTCCTCTGGCATGATTGCCGGGTACAGTTCGAATTACTTGCAATACATCTTTTTCTCCTTCGTCTGTAGTCATGGCAATCAGTTCTCCATTGTAAAAGCGCTGATTACAGAACTCTATGATTTTCGGATGGCACCGATAATGTTCTCTAAGCAGTGTTACTGGCGCATCCCGAAATATTTCTACGCACGATTGTAGAAAACTGTGCGTGACAGCATTGTATCGGTCGTCCACTTGGTATGTGGTCTGAATAGCCCTTAACGCCAATTCTTCTTCTCGGCTTACCACATTGGGTAACTGTTTGTCGTCACCCACAATCACGGCGTTCATGGCACATGATAGAGCCAAAGCCCCCGTCTTAATATCCACTTGTGAAGCTTCGTCCATAATCACATAGTCAAAAACCATGTCTTTACTGATACAGCTTTTGGCCGAATAAGTGGTACTGAGCACAATCGGATATTCTTTCAGGAACTCTTCTGTTCTGCGCTTAATATCCTTGATGGTAAATTTTTTCCTTTGTCCGGTATTATACCGTTTAGCTATCTTGTCCTTCAATAGTTGTAGAGAAGAGGAACGAAGTTCTTTCATACTCTTTTGGATATCTATGCTTTGGAGTGCTGAAGCAATCGATTCCAGCTCTTGCTCTAATTCTGTTTTTCGAGAAAAGTAGTAGTAGGCCGACTCAAAACTGTTTATGACATCTGTCGCTTTTCTATTTAAAAATGTCAATATTTTAGTTCCTAACAAGAAAGCCCATTGCAATCTGAACCATAAACCTGGCTTATGTCCGTTCTCAACTATCATCTGATAGCGGTTGAGCAAATTCATAAGTTTAGCCGATGGTTTGCCATTCAACCATTCATCTTCTGTATGGTTGTCTTCCCGCATTTCGTTGTATTTCGATTCTTTTAATAGGGCATCGTATTCTGCCTTTAGTTTGGCCTGCCGGAGTTGACCTCCAAATCCTTGTGAAACGGCTTGAAGTGAGTCTTTTGCTAGATTCTTTGTAGTTGTTTGTTTATCAATTGTCCAATTTGCCATAGTAGGATACTCTGGCTGGTTGGCGATGAATGTTTCTTTGTTTTGTACACTACCCAGTTCGGCCACAAGGAAGCCAAGTCCTTCTCCGTTTAGCTTCTCAGCTACATTCTTAACAGCCGAGTTATTGTTTGATACGACTAATACCGTTTTACCTTTCATCAGCAGATTGGCAATGATATTCAGTATCGTCTGTGTCTTACCGGTTCCAGGAGGTCCCTGAATAATGCTTACCTGATGTGTCAATGCTGCTTCTACGGCCGCTTTTTGGCTGGCATTGCATCCAAACGGATAATAGACTTGTTTGGGCATGGAGTAAGTTACCAATTTTGTTTTGTCACCTAGGTATTGAGCCAAGGGAACATTATCACGCTTCACATCTACCAATTCATATTGTTTGGATAGAATACTTTCATAATCTTCTTCCGCAATCAGTCCTGTTTCAGCAGCTAGTTTGCGAAGATAATCCCAAATAGAACCTCCATTTTTGTCAATTGGGGTACGGGTAATATAGACCTCGTTTCCTTCCAGATTCTCATAGTAGCCATTGTCATAGGTCACTCGATAAAAAATGTAGCGACCATCTGTAAAACGTAGTAATTCTGCTACATTATTGATATGTTTATTATTGATGTATAGCCCTTTTTCTCCAAGATTAATTGTGTCAGGGTGTGTTAGACAAAGTAAACGTGACGGATTGTAATTGAATACACGTGGTGATGACGAAAACCGAACAGTCCAAAGTCCATTCTTGTTTTGGTAAATAGAAGAAACACGTTCAGTGATGAACATTTGCTTGTCACCGCGTTTCTCCAAATCTACAATCATATTTTGTTTAACATCCATTCAATCAAATATTTACTTATTTTTCAACTATATCAGAATCTCTTTTGTTGGCTATCCCAAAAGGTATATGTACTGCAGGTATATCTTCTAAATGATCTAAATGTATCATCTGGTCGTCAAAGAAAATATGTGGTTTTAAAATATTTAGTATTCGAGTTTTATCTATTCCTCCGAGAAAGAATACATCATCTACTTCAATATTTAGGCTCTTTAATGTAGTTACGACACGTTCATGTGCAGGAGCGTTTCTTGCAGTAATTATAGCTGTACTAAGAATTTTCTTGTAATTAGGATTCTTGTCTACTTGTGCATTTTCAAGGCGTTGGAAAAATGATATTTTTTGCAATAGTGTTCCTATCGGTCCTTCTGATAATGGATTGGAGGCAAGTTCTAGTTCATGATGATGATAAACGGACATATTTCCTTTATTTTCTTTATAAAATTGTTCCGAAGAATCATCAGCTATTACTCCATCAAAATCAAATCCAAGACGAAGTTGTGTGCCATTTTCATCATCTATAACTTTAGTGTCTAGAACAGTACCTGCAGCAAAACCTGCAGATATTGCTTTTTCTGTATCTTCTGGATTTGCAGATAAAAATAATGATGCATTGAAGGCTGGTAAATATTGAAAATTACTTTTTCCTGAAGAAAAACAAGCTCGAGAGATGTCCAAATTATAATGTGCAATACTACGGAATGCTCTTAATCCTGATTCTGGACTATTTTTTGAAAATATAACTACTTCAATAGGTTTATCTTCTGGGAAAGAATTATTTAAATTCAAGATACGTTTGATGAAAGGGAATGCAACTCCCTTTCCTAGTGGCTCGTTAATCATCCGTTCTTGATATTTTCTGTAAGCATCAATGCCTTTTACACGATATATACTATCAGATTCTTCCATATCAAACAAAGCACTAGTTGATACGGCAATTACAAGTTTTTTCTCTATAGGATATGGCATATTTTAGTTATTATATTAAATGTGTTATATTAATTTTTTATATTTATCCCCCATAAAAACAATTGTAATACTATTAGATTACTGATATCAAAAGTAATAGACATCTTTATACCATTGCATCCATTCTTGCAGGTCATGATTTAGTTTATATACAATGTTCAACACATCATAGTTGGTAAAACAACTGAACATTCTATTTCCACAGATCAATGCTTTGTATTTATTGATTGACTTGTCTAACATTGTGCTTTTTGCATGATGGCATACCGAAAAAGTTACCATACTATATATTCCAGTTTCCTGTAAGGCTAAAGCAAGTATCTGATTGCGCCATAGTTGGTTAAGTCCATCCTTGAAAGGACAACCTTCGATACCAATTGAGCCTTTAAATATATCTAGGTTTCTTTTTAGAGTATCCCAATATTTATATCCTATCATGTGATAATAGCATTTCTGAGGCTCTTTGGTTATACTAATGAGATTATATTGAGTACAATTAGTCTTTAATTTATTAGCTTTACTTTTATATGCTCCGCATATTGTAAATTCTTTCTCGCTAAGTTTATGTTCAATTAGCCATAGGCATAATTTGCCTTCTATGTTATAGTAAGCAATGGCTACGTCTGCGTCAGTTCCGGCTGATTGGGAATGATCGTTTAAGACGCCTGCTCCTTGTTTAATATCTTGGCCCCAATATTCAAAACAGAACCCGTGAAATAGTTTATCTCTAGCTATCTTACTGAAATTTGAGGGACATCCGGGGATCATTGGTAATATACGATCAACATCTTTAGAAAGGAGTAAAGGCATAAACAGATTAATACAGGCTGTTTGAGAACTTACTGCATGATATGCAAACTTATGTAGTTTATAAGCAAAATTACTCCGTTGCATTTCCTCCCAAACAGGTATGATTGGTCCATATATCATTGTCGGAATAGTTGTATCGTTTGGGAAAATAGCATCGTATTCATGCCCTTTATACATGCCTCTTTCTGTAGTAATATTTTTACGCTTCCAGTCTATGATATGGACATAAATAGCTTTTTGTTCCAAGGTTAGATTGCTGGGAAGATAGTATTTTACTCCGTTGATTGTTTTTTCCATCTGACAATTATCATTTATAATCATTATATTATCTCTATTATTTCTATAGTTACAAGAGTATGCCCTCTAAGTCCAAGTACTCCCATTTAAACTAACTCCATAGTAAGTTTTTTTGTATCATCAGCACTTATGACTGTGGAAAATAGTGGCAGAAAAAGTCTCCTTATCAGAGTGGAACGTGCCACTCAAAAATGGTGGTGATGATTTGTTACAAAAATATGATTATTTTTCTTTTTTACGTAAAGATTTTCCTCTAAAAGTCATATTATCTGCATGGCTAAAAAGTCTGTCTAAAATTGATTCGGTTTGAGAGCATGGTTTTAGATAACCATACCAGACTTAAGTAGGTAACAGGGATGTAATTATAATAGACAAACGGTAATTCTCCTTATTATCATCCAAGAGTTGGTAAAGTGCGATTCTTGTCTGTTCATCGATGCTTCTCAAGGCAAAGTCATCTAGTATTATCAGATCATATTTCATCAGCTTGTCCATGTATTTAAGGAAGTTTCCAGTAAGAGATGCCGTAGTTACTTCTTCGGAGAATTTTATCATATTGAAGAATGCAACCTTGTACTCCAATACAGGTGGCTTTTTGTGACCGCTCTATCCAGAACTTGGTATTCTTATTGGGCGTTTTTCAGTGGAAAAATTTGTGGATTGATTTCTGCTATGTTCATTGAGATACCTATTTATAGATGTTTTTTTGTTTTATATCTTCCTCTAATTTACATGTGTTTTCAGAAGTCTTAAAAGGAAAGAATTCGGTATTATCCGAACTCTTTCCTTTTAAGGTATACTACCCATAATTGGGGATATTAATATGTTAATTAAAATAAATCCTTATAATATGATATTTCTTCCCAATGTTTAGAATATGCAGTTTCTGCAGCATTATCTAAGAACTCTAACAAAAACTTAAAGGGGAATGGGTAGGTCATCAGTTCATCCCATCTTCCAAACCCAAATTTTAGCATACTACATATTTCTTTTATATGCGAATCTACTAAAGCTTGATTATTTGTTTTGAGGATAAATATTTTGCGTGCTCGTGGCATTTTGTCCATTTTATAACCGTTGATGAACTTTATTTTTTCTTTATTTATTCCTGAGATATATGAGAACGAATCATTAGCTTTGCCATCAATCCCTTCTGATTTCCATAAATGAAATCCAATATACTCTCGAAGATATTTGTGTACGTTTTTCTTTCTTTTAAACATAGCAATGGTTTCACCATTATTAACTACTTCATCATATCCCTCATCAATTTCTTTTGCATCAAGAATAGGAATCTCTTCAGTGTCTACAATAAGATATACATTACCATCTTTTTTTAATGCCATATAATCTTTGGCACCGTTAATTCTGCTGCAATCAGTGTATTGTAATTTCTCAGTTACAAAAGATTCAAAATCTTCGCCACAGCTATTTTGTGATAATCCGTATTGTTCGATGTGTAAGTTCCCATTATTGGTTATTTTTAAAGTAGCTCCATGAACATTTCCTTGATTAATCTTGTACCTTAGGAATTCCCATCCTTCTATAAGTATAGCCAAGTCCTTCGGCATAGTACGTCTTACTAAACAATCTTTTACAATGAACTCAATGAGTATTCGTCTTGCACGGTTTTTGTCAATCTTATCTTTTTTCTCATTATTATAATAAGTAATGTGCTGTAGTGCATTATTGTTTTTCGTAAATCTATAAGTTGATTTGATATATTTAGTATTAGTGTCTTCATTCTCTTTCGGTTCACATAATCGTACTATCATATCTTCAGGGGTTGGTTTAAAAGGGAATTCTAGAGTCCCTTGCATGATTTTCTGTGCCTCTTCTTTGAACTGCAGAATAAGGTTTTTAGATAGATCAGTGCAAAAAGAATCTTCAAATGAAATAGTCTTTCCCTTTAAGTAATCTCTCATTAATTTTAGAATACCATCTTCTGTTTTACATTCATCATAGTGTTCAACCTTATAATCTGTGAAGTTTATCTCAAGAATACCATCGAAGTTTTGATTAACTGATTCTACAACTTGGAAAAGTACAAAAAGTTTGCCGTGGGTATATTTATCAGGATTATATGGCCAGTATGGGACATTATTTTTAGTTTTTTTTGATTTCTTCTTTAGAATGAATAGTTTATTCAAATCGTATTCACCATCTTTTACTGTTTTGATTGTAATAGGCTTAACAGCTTGTCCAGACCATAATTCTCCGTCAAAATCTTTTGATTTTTGAAAAACACAGTTTTTGTATTTGCGTAATTCATTATCATTAAGTGGATGTGTAAAAGATTGCGTATTGGCAACAAGATTCATATATTTGTTGACTTCAACTTTTAGACATACCAGCTCCCTTTTTTGAATTCCGAAATTCGTATTGTCGCAAACCAATAGTGAGCCATCATTGTACATCATATTACTTGTTTTCTTTTTACCAAGTGAATTGATAGCAAGTGAAGCCACTATTCTGTTTTTGAGTTCATTGCTATATGGCTCTAAAGAATCTATTCTGGCTACTATATCCTTAAAGGATTGAAGACTGTTAAGGATATCTCGTGCGTTACCTTTGTGGGTTAATATAAAAAATTTAACAGCTGAGTATTTTTGATTACCCCATATAGCTTTTATGCCGGCAACAGATAAACATGGTGAATCACTTAATTGCTCGTAGGCCAGATTTTTGTGTTCAGCACTTGTACTGTAATAAGAAACTATTGCATATTTTGAGAAAAATACATTTTCATTCCATGCAACTTCAATTCTGTTGGTTGTTAGAGGTAAACTCTTGATATAATTTTCGTCTATTATAATTTTATTCATTAGTCGATAAGTAATTTAAGGGTTTCTATTGCACTTTCTATAATTTTTCCATTGTCATCTATAATTCCATGTATCTCAGTTATGTCTCCCATAGGTTCTTTGGAAAGCTGTAACATGCTGACAGTGATAAGTTGGCATCCAAGCCTTTTACGCTTTATCGCTCGTTTTTCTTTAGTTGGTAATTCTCCTGGCTTATCATCATGGTCTATGTCAGGATTCATATTCTTGACATCAAATGCTATCTTATAGCTTCCGTCAGGATTGCATATAACAAAATCAGCAAGCTCGTAGTCACGTCCTTCAAGATGTTTGATTTCATTTTCTTTACAATTTGTATAATGTAATACAATTGCTTTAAATGCTTCCTCACCGATTTCACCAGCATAATCAGTCATTAGAATATCTGGATGTAGGATCATTCCTTTAGTTTCCCAGTCCGTAGCAAACCCATTCTGTTCGAAATATAGGCGTATCACTTCGTTTTTCATCAACACATCCAGTCTGACAGATTGTGGAGAAACAGGGAATTGCCCTGGTTTTCCTTTTGTTGCAGGACAGAAGTAATTATTGTGTTTAGGGTCATAATGGAAAAATATTTCATTTTCATTGTTTCTTTTCCAGTCACCATAACATTTATGTATGAAGCTCAGATTTTTGTCTGAATCTTCTAACTCATTGAAATCAGAAACGACAGGTTTTCTTATTATAGTTTGTTTATAACTTTGATTCATTTTCTGATTTATCATAACATTGTATGGAACTGTATTTATATCCTCGTCCTCGTCATCAAAGTAATCCTCTTTACCAAGTTTTGGTGTATATCTTAGTGCAATATTCCGCATACGGTCAAGTTGGCGTTTTGCATAATTAGCATTATTGCACCTTATTATCTCATCATTATTTATATTTGAATCTACTGTTTTTTGTTCATCTGCAAGAATGTAGCTTACCAAACTCCTGAATTCCTTGGTTAAAGATTTTTTGAGGTTTACTTTGTCAAAAAAACAATTTATGTCTTTGTCGTAAAGTATGTATGTCGTTTGCGGTTTATTCCTTGTTCTGCATAAACGTCCTACAGCCTGTTCTATTATTGTTTGTGCCCATTCAGCTTTGTCTCTTGCAATACCTGGGTTGTTTTTGTCTCCAAACCAGAAGTTATTTGATAAAGCTTTACATAACCACGAAGCAATCTCATTTTTTGAGAGGCACCCTCTTTCGTATAACATCATAAGAGAGAGCATTACATTATAAAGACTTTTTTCGAAGTTAATTTCGTTCTCATCTGTATTCATCATCAGATATGTTCGTGGGCATTGAACATACATGGCATCCCAATCTTTTTGGAGTTTTTCGCCTTCCTTATTCCAATTATCTCCCTGTATATATTCCAATCCGTCAGGAATTTCATATTGCATATTTGCTCCTGCTTTAAAACTTGCATAAGCAGAAATCAGCATTATTTTAGCATCTTTATTGTCACTTAGTTCTTTTAGAATAGTTCCTTCAACTTCTTCCCAGTTTTTACTAATTCTGATATGTTCATTTGTCCAGTCTTCTGGCAATTCATCTTCGAATACTGATTTTTGCTGTTTATAAGAGCCGTCAATCAGGCAACTTAGTACATTCGTTTGTATAGGATCACCTATTCTGTTCTGAAAGAAGATCATGCTGTGTACATCCTCATGTTTAATAAACCAGGCATATGCCTCAATAAACTGGAAAAGACGATAGAGTTGAAATGAAATACTTTCACCTTCTTTCTTGTTATGCATAAGGTATCTTTTTGTACATTTAAACCATGTATTATCCAGCCCGTCCTTACGTGCTTCTTCAGAAAATAGAATACGATACTTATCTGGCAGAACGGCCTTTTCGTCTCTTTTATCTTCGTATTCATAATGTTCCAGAGGAATGATTTCTACCTTATGTCCTTTGGGGTAGGTGTTGGATACCAGCTCATCAAATTTGCTTTTTACTTCCATGGATAGTACATGTATTTTGTCTCCAATACGCTCTTTCAGATATTCGATATCAAAATTGCTGATAACTGATGCGCTTGATGCCGTAGCAGAGCAAAGAACTACAGAAATGTTTCCTGATAGGATAAGATCTATCAGAATTTTTTCCGGTGTAGTAGATATCTCTCGGCATGACAGTCTCACTCTGTGTTGGTTGTCTCGCTCATCTATTTCTTCCTGATAAAGCTGAACTCCTTGTGAATACACTGAATAATCAGGTAAATCCAGTTTCTCCGATTTCTTATTAATGCTCTTTCTGTTTGTCATGAATTCTAAAAGCTGTTGGGCAAACTGGTAATCAGAGTTTGTTTCGAATCTGGAAATCAGTGTATAGATTTCTCTTTCAATAGTAGGATATCCTAAATAATGATTGTCTGGAAGTTTGTTTTTCCCTAAACCTTTTGCTGTTTGCTTGAACTTCTCAATACTTGTTTGTAATGCTGTTTTAACTACCTGACATAATTGTCCTTTTATAACTTTTGTATTCTCTATAACTAGAGATAAAAAATTATCCATTGGAATTACATAATCAAAGCTTTCCTTTAATTCCGTATCCTTTTCTGCATGAAAAAGCTTGAAGTGTTTCTCTCCTTTACTGTAACAGATATACGATTGCTTATTGTCTTTAGAATTCGATACATTGAGTCTTAAACCTGAACCAGAAAAGAAAACTCCACGGCGATAATTTTCCAGGTCTTCAATGTCTCCTAAGAATATGTTTTTGTATGGTATAGTATTTCCAAAAACTTTGTTCCAGCTTGACTTGATTGTATTATTGGCTTTGTTTAAGCACTCGTGCAGCAGTTCTCCATGATATTCATCTGATATATGCTCTGGATTGTCTATCAATTGTTTGTATTGCAAATAGCCATTATATCCCTTCGCAAAACGATTACTGCCACTGTAATTGTCAATTGCCTGCTCTATGATCGTGTTGCGCATAACTATGGCTGCTTGATCTGATTCGTCGAATATAATTAAAGTTCTATGATTATTATCTGCAATATTATTTATGTATACTTTTTCAGAAATAATAGGATCTATGCCGTACATAGCTTTATGTATTGTCATCAACAATACTTTCTTTCTTTTATAATCAACCTGGGGATATACTTCAGAAAGTGCTGGGAAAGTTCTTATAAGTTGATTAATACTGATATCATTTTCTTTATTGGTTTGTTTTAAATATTTCTTATATATCTCAAAGAAATTACGGACATCATTTCTCAATTTTAGTTCAGCATCAGAGATTTGATTGGAGAGAAGTTCATTTCTATTACCTTGTACCTGGAAAAGGTTTTTGATCCCTTCGTATGTTTTTTTTATGCGTTTGCAACCAAAAGTTAATACCTTCACATTTCCGCTTGATAATACTTCAATACAAGATTCTATCTGGTCTATGAATTTCTCGAAAGCACCATTATCAATTGCTTTTTTGATAACCTCTTCATTATTATCTATTACTAGAATGTCATTGCGTGAAATGATACTGTTTTTGGAATGTACAAACTCATCGATTTCTCTGTTTATTCCTTCTACCAATTTTTTTTGTACGCATAGAATAACTATTCTGTTGAACTCTTTAGGGTAGTATTCGCATGTCAACTTACTGATAGTGTATGATTTACCTCCACCCGTAGCAATGTCGCAAATATGAAGTCCTGAAGATGTATATCGTTTAAAGATTTCCTCGACATATTCACTAAGTTTTTCTTTATCTGTTTTCATTTTATGTAATATTAAATTAATCAGATTATTGAAAAATCATTGTTTTAATGATTAGTTTCTATATTTGTTGTAAAGGTATTATTCTGTTGTGCAGTCTATCTGCACAACAGAATAATTTTTTGTGGTGATTGTTTTTGCTTATATATGTCGATTATCTATTTTGAATTCTTCAGTATGTTTCCTGTAAGATTCTTATGTTATTATTGATTACACTCTGATATTTTATTTAACAGTCTTCAATTATAATATCAAATTTAATGTCTTTATTTCTAAACAGATGAATATTTGTGTCATGAGTGATTGTCTCCACATCAAATCGTTCACCGTTAGGTTGTCTTCCTATGTTCCATTCATTGATAAATCCTCCATCAGGATAGATAGAGAGTCTTTTTTTACCACATGTAATTGTAAGCACACGCCAGTGAGTGAGTGTTCGCTTATTTAATGAAACGACAGGGACAAGAGTACCTTTTATTCCATGCTCATAGCTAAGATCATCTATCCACGCTTTGGTAAGGGATGTAAGCCATGCATCACGTTTCTCAGATGAAGGCTGGTTTGCACATATACTGTCTGCATTTCCTCTATCATCCTTATATACCTCTATCATAAACTCTATGTCAAACTCTGAACCAATCTGTTTTATGATGTGTTCAATCGTCTGGAGTGTGATTATAATACCCATGATGCTCTTTAGATGTTCATCCTGATAACTGATTTTCAACGTCCCGGCATTCTGCTTTGCGTATGATATGAACTGATCTATGAGTCCTCCGGATTCAGTCTGTAGTATTTCTCCTAACTGACAGGTACTTATTTCTCTATATTTATCTCCAGACAGCTTTAAAAGCTTAGCCGATGGTTTGTAGGAGAGATCAATTACAGAGGCACCTGATGCTGGATTATCTGTACGAACGAAGAACATGGTATTATTGCCCCATTGGATATTGAGTTGGGCATTTTCCTTGTTGTTCATAAAATAGAGATAGCCATCAATATAAGCAATAGGATATATGTCTCTATCAATCCATGGGTTTGATATGGTCTTGATATCATCTCCCTTTGCCCACGCCTTAATTTCTCGGCAAATAGCCTTAATTGGTTCAGATATATTATCTTGCTTTGACTTTAATATACAGAAAGAAGTATAGTGGCTCTTCATGACGAAGTGGCTCATAAATTGGGGTTGCCAACCGTTCTCATTGTCTTCATAATCCCATTCCTGATAATCGTTATCTGCAAACAATACAACATCCTGATGTGAAGCAGCAAACGCCTTCTTCAGATCATATAGTGTTGTCTGCGATGGAGAAGTATTCGGAAACGCATCTTTGATATTTTGTGGAACAGTATCTCCAACTTCTTCCTCCTCTTCAATCCACGCTAAAGCTGCATTAATATCGAGGAATTTTGCATAACGAAGCGTAAATTTGTCAAGCAGCATATCCTTCGATTGCTTTTCACGGGCTTCACTCAAAAGTTTCTTTGAGGCTTTAATAACCTCCTTCATCACAAGCAAATTTGCCATCTGGTTGGCATAACCTGCACCACCGGGATTACAGTCAAAGATACAGATATGGCCGTTTGGCATGATAGTGAAATCTACTGCCCCACGTTCCTTCCCTAAAATATCCACAAGTGTCTGGGTGAATGCCATTCCAAGTGTGAAAAGCAGTTTTTCTTCTTCATCACGGTTGGACATCCACCTGTTCATGCCTTTATGTCGGATACGTATTTCGCTAAAATCTGTCTGAATCATGTCGCCAATAATGACATTGCGTTTTATTTTAGAGATGTCATTGGAACAACTGCAGCTCTTACGCATTTCCTTTCCAGTAATGGCAAAATGATAATTGGGCTTTTGTGGTTGTCCTTCTTTGTTTGGTGCATGTAATGGGTTAAACTCGACTGGGAATTTTAAAGGGTTATTTTTATCGGCCACTTCTTCTTCCACAACCGTCCTTCCACATCGTGGACAGAAACAATATCCATAACCTTTTCCTTCATTGTAATAGAGAATTTTGGCATTGCCTGATTCATTATTACGACGAACAGAAAACAAATGTGGCTCAGTTACGTGATTGGGCCAATCGTCAGCATCAATCAACTGTGCACTCACTCTTGTATAAACATTGTTGTCCATAATTCGAGTTCTGTTTTCGTTCATATCAGGCATAAAACCAACCGGTTGAATCATCTCCAGTCCGTTCGCATTATTCACAGACCACCTGATTTGGTTACTGAGGTTAGGATCGTCAATAACAGTCTTATCACTATTACGGTAGATGGTTTTGTATGCCTTATGGTTGTCATCATACATATTAGTAACTTCGATACCTCGAACAGAATATACCACACCATCTACTACAACACTATTACCCGGCACGTATTGCGCGATGGCATCACGTAAAGAATAAGAAGGGTTAGATGATGTCATCGGAGTGAAGAAGTCTTTCTTACCGTTACTGTTCAAGTCGAGGGTGAGCACATTAACCGGCATGTTGGCGTTAGGTGTGAATCTGCTGGTTGCCCAGAAATTGAGGAGTCGTTTGTATAACACTTCAATGTATTGCATCTTTAGCTTTATACGGAACCTATCGCTGATTTTACCGCTACCGGAGAACGCTGTTTTGTAGTCAACCAGCTTGTTGCGTAACTCGGTATAACATCTGTCGTTTATATCTTGTGCGTTTTTTACGACTTGAGTAAGATCGCCATCATAACATGTTCCCTTCAGGAGTTTGGTCAGATCCTCCCTGATTTCTTTATCCAAAGGTTTCGAACATAAGATATTGAATTTCTCATACATAGTACCTTTAGGATCACCTAATAAATCATCTGGGTCTGTTTCGTTTGTACCGTTTTTCAATATAAGAATTTTTCCGTTGCTTATTCGTACCTCAAAAGGAGTGTAGTAATCTGCAACTTTCTGAGTAAGACGTCCACCGTTCGAACCGTCGGTAAACACCCCAAAGGAGCGGACAAGGAAGGAATTCACATGACGCTGTATGACCTGCGGGCTCATTAAATCAACAGTCGGTACACGAACAGGTCGGTTTATAATCTTTTCAATCGGGTTCCTCAAAGTACGGAGACCAATCACATCAGAACTACAAAGTGTGATACAGGCACTGCGTTCCTTGTTATTACGACCGCTTCGTCCTGCACGCTGTTTGTAGTTGGCCGGCATTGGAGGTACACTTGAAAGCATTACGATTTCCAAGTTTCCCAGGTCTACACCCATCTCCATCGTTGTTGAGCATGCAAGGATATTAATGGTATGGTCTTTGAACTTAGATTTTAGTCCTATAGCAACATTCTTATCCACTTGGGCTGTATGTTCCTGCTGAATGAATAGATTTGGAAAAGCATGAATATCCTCCAGACGGTCAGAAAATATGCCATCTGTGCCCCAGATATTATGATTCCAAAGTAATGCCCGATGTGTTTTCGCCCATGCTTCAATTGATTCTCTGTCACCTTCCTTTTTGCCAGAACCAACATAGTAAGGGAATACATTCCAATGTTCATGCAGTTCTTCTCTAAGTTCAACCGGAATGCCGCCTTCGAGATAAGGCGAGAACCGTTTGAAGTTATTACCGATAGGTCGAAGACATACTGAATGAGGACCAGCATCTGCTTTAGTGTCACACAGATACACGTCGTCATATAGCTTGAAACATAGATCATTCAGGTTGAAACGTGGAGCGTTGTCTTTTTCATTAACAAATTTCCCGTTATCGTTCAGACGTTGTCCTACCTGAAGAATCTTATATTTGTCACTGGTCAATGTATTCCAAAGGGCATCTACGACATCAGAAATTATCTTGAAATACTGACGCTGAGCGCCGTTGATGGTAAGTGAATGGTCATCACGTGCAATCAATGCGCATAAATATCGTACAATACGAGCTTGAGATATTTTACCTTCTTCCAACTTAGGTTTGTTAAACGGTCGACGGCGAGGCTTTTCTGTGGCAAAGCGCACAGTGGAAAATATGTCAATTCTGTCGTTCCCCGGAATTCGAAGATAGAATGACTGGTTGTTACGGACCGTGTAATCAAGGTAAACCTGCATCAGGTTTTGCCAGTCCTCTTTGGTAATTTGGTTAGCCGGATTATTGAGAATACTGTTAAAATTTTGTACCTCATCAGGCAATTCTATTTGTTTGAGCTGCGGATAGCAAGCTTCGAACAATCCTAAATTTTCTGGTGATGCAGCTGATGCAGGACGGCGTGACAGATACATCACCATAATGCTCTGCACGTACGTGTCAATGATTTCTTCAGAGGGTAATCCATCTTCTATTTCGTCACTTTCTCCCGACCGTTTCACAAACACAGAGGCAAATACCGGGCAATACGGATCTTTTTTTAGCAGTTCTGCAATCTCTGACCATGTCATATAGTTGCATGACTTGCATGACATCTCATCCAATTGCTTTTGCACCACATTGGTGTCAGGCGATTGGAGATTTTGTAACATGGGAGCATATTTCAACATAGACATGGGGTCTGCTTGAACAGCTGCCATAATTTGAGCCATAGCTGCCTCTTTTGTGATTCCGTTTGCTCTTCTTCGGCACATCTCATGATATATCGTACTATAGAACCACATACGTTCCTGTTCCAGATTCTGCTTCAATGTAGCTTTTGCTGCAGCCTGACGACTATCTACAAAACTGATATATTGCTGTCCGTCGTGAAGTACAATACCCCCTGTTGTCGATTCTCCCTTGTCCAGCTGATCAAGAATGCTTGGTGCCATCATGCGAGAAATAAAATCTGCAGAAAGGCGGAGTTTCTGAAGACGGTTGTCTTCCATATTTCCATTTGCATCGTCTTCAATATCTTTGTCTGTATTGTGGCTCTTTCCTTGTTTCGCATTACAATAAGGGCAACAGCCTTGAATGTTGCCTACTACATGCCAGCTGTCAGTATTCTCTTCATCAGCAGGGGTTACAGGTTGCAGCTGGGCTCCAGGAAGCAAACGGAATGATACATTGTTATCTCCCTTTATACTTTTTGTTTTGGACAGGCCGAAGATGACATACTTCTTGCTTGAACTGTCATCACCTTCTCCCATATCCAGATCAAACATATCGCTATCGTCTGTTGCTACAGGCTCGTATATCCAATCCTCCTTGTTGACCATGGCAACAGCTACATATTCTCCGCAATGTTTGCACCGGCTTAATTCTAATAGTGGGACTTCTTCTGAAGAATCAACCTCACCATCGCTTTTTTTGCTTGTGATATTTTCAGAATAAATTTTGAAAGAACCATCAGCAAACTCATTCAGACGGACATAAAGCCCATTGTTGGGTACACGGTAAAAATAGTGCACCTTCAGTTTCATATCAGGAACTTTCAGTCCTGCAGCTTTGTATCTGTCTTCCTCACGCTGGCACATTTCATCCAGCCATTGTAACTTCTCACTTATGGTTGCTTCCACCGGATACAATTCATCTAATGAGATGTAATCTGAATGGAATATTTTTTTCCATCGTTCTTCATCTTCTCCTTGTGGAAATTCTGTCTCACCAATACGGCTACCACCCACAGCTTCTACCTGGTCGGCATTTATTCCTGTAATTCCGGCTATGAACTCTTTCAATTCGCGTTCGTCTTTTTCCTTATCTTCTCCATTGCCGAAAGTTGCTGATGATGTCGCAAACCGTATGTCCTGCGCATCAACTTTAAAGGCAAGTAGCACACGGCGCAGGAGCATGGCCAACTCGGCTGCGCCAGCCCCTGTATAAGAGTGCGTTTCATCAATGGCGATCCATCTGAGACTATTTCTTCCAGCCACAATAAGATTTGCGTCACTTCCACGTAGCAGGATGTACTCCAGCATGGTAGGGTTTGTCAGAACAATATGCGGAGGATTATTGCGCACGTCCTTACGGGTGTATACCATGTGGGGATATTTTGCATTTCTCAATTCAAAATGTCCCTTCTCATTAGGGTCAGTTTGAACAAATTCATACATTCCACCTGTGATCTGCTCAATCCTTTTACGTAACTTATCAGCATCATCCGATGTATCGGTACTTTTAGGCTCTATTTCAGGAAGATCACCATTGTACACTGTGTAGGTAAGCCTGGTTCCTGTTGTTTCTTCAGCTCTTGTCAATAATTCCTCCAAGCGTTCTTTCTGGTCCTCCATAAGAGCATTCAGTGGATAGAGAAAGAGAGCCTGAATCATTCCCGGTTGCGCATGGAGAGAAAGGTCGTGAACCAAAGGCATCATAAAACATTCGGTTTTACCAGAGCCGGTTCCTGTTGTTACAACGATTGATTTTGGCTTGTTGTCGGCAGTATGTTGGTTCAGCAATACATCCCAGCATTTATACTGATGTTCGTATGGTGGATATGGCTTTGTCCAGAGTTTACCTACCAAGGACTTAGCTTTTTCAACCTTATCAGGTGATACAGGTATATAGGAGTTCATACATTGAACTACAGGCACTGCATTCTTTGGAGCAAACAAGTCACTGATAAGTGCCTTTATCTGCTTGATGTAAGAACGCTGACTTTCATTATTCGATTCGCCACACCACATGGCTACGAGTGCTCTTTCTACCGCCTTGCGGTTACTATTATATAATTCGGAGAAATTCATATCTGTTCTATTGTTATTCGTTGTCAACAAAAATATCAAATTCTGGCCATTCAAAGCCTAATTCATCACTCAGCCTGATTAATCCCAATTTATCTTCACGGCTCAGATGCCCACCTCTTTTTTCAAATAAGGGCTTATATATTTCTTCAGGTATCTTGTCAATATCCAAGTCTCTCAGTGGTTTCATTAGGAAGAAGTAGATACCATAGGTGTTGGCCACTTCGAAACATTTCAGTACGGACTCTTCTATTTCGTCCCAAGCCCATGGGTCGTTGTCGATGTCCAATCCAAGATTGCAGGACAGATTATTAGAATGTCGGATGTCCTGGAATATCAAGCCTACATCTTTTGAGTCTGCTTCATTATCGGGATTGATGGGTTCAGGATCTGTCCGGACATCATAATTCCAGAACAGAGCATTTTCTCCATCCCAAGAACTGTTGGCTTGTGAATTGCCGAAACACACCACAAGACAGTCTGGAGCCACCGCATCAAGCAAATTTCCCATGAAACGTCTGTCCATACGCCATGCATTCATAGCTGCTTCCCCAATACTTGGATTACCCGAGATATTGATGAAATCCTCTGTATAGATATTACCGAGATTATTGCATGGATAAGCCTGATAGCCTTTGCGACTGAAATCATTAACTTGTGTCCTGTCCTTATAAATGTAAGGCAAGTCCAGAGTTTCATCTTCTTTCAGATACTGTATGATGCTGCCGTCAAGCAAGACTTCCTTTACGAGGGTAGGGCGATATACATCTACTACAAAGAAATTTTCTCCCTCACCATATTGGATAGGGATTGTCGGAGCCAACGCCTCACCATCTAAAGGGATATTGTCCTGATAGGTTGCTTCTTCTCCGTTCATAGTGCGATAGCGTACAGATGTGCAATCGAAGTCGCGTACTATCGGATTGTCTTTTCCAAATCTGGGGAGATAGGCGACTGTCATTAAGAAAGGTTTACTCTTTACTGTTATTTGGAGTGTTACTTTACCATATAGAGGTTTATTTATGGTGGTCCATTCTTCAAATCTTCCATTTTGCTGTTTAAACTTTATCAGTTCAGCTACCGTTTCAATTTCCGGTCTGGCATTCAGGATGTCGTCTTTGGTCGCAAAATGTCGCACAATGATGTCTTCCTTACCGAAAATCAGAGGAAGTTTTTCTATGTCAGGTTCTTCGCTGATTTCAGGATCATCTATGTAATAATGATTTACTATACCCCCATTGACGTAGTGAATCGTATCGGAGTACAGTCTTGTCGTAATCTGGTCATATCCTATCCGGTTATACAGACATATTTCCCGTCCTGTGGAAGTATAGAAAGTAACTGAATCGTATATATAAACACAGTTCCATATTTCGCTAATACCAAACCGGCTATCATTGAATGGCATGCGATACACTTCATTGGCGATAGTCTCATCCTTCAATTTGCAGGGATGGGTGAAGAGTAACGCTGTTTCTCTCTGCGCATTCTGCGTTGATGTCCATGTGTTATAGATACTATCTGATCTCCATAGCTGAATGTATTCCATAGCATCGACCGATTGTGCCAGATATTCATTGCCATCATCATCTTTTACTATGATTCCTATCTTGTTGAAGCGAGTAGCCGGAATATGCTTCACCTGTACGCCTTTTTCCACACCAAAGGCCACGAAATCGTTCAAGCCATGATTCAAATAGGTGATAATCGGCTTATCCATGGTTGATGGCTCAATAATTTTCTCATTGTAACAGAATCTAATATAGACGTAAAGGTATCTCTGGGTTTCAGGATGAGGCACGCCCCAAAGATGAACCCTGTCATATCGTAGATACTGGTGTAAACCACCGCCAACTTCTTCAGGTTTCAGCAAGACATTAAGTCGTCTGGACATAAACGTGTAATCAGGTGAAAAAGTGACGACCCATTCAAAACGGAACTTCACTTTCAGAATCTCGTCATTGGCCGTTTTCAGAACGACTACAAAGCGATTGATATCTGAAGTGTCATCCTTCAAATCCTCTTCGTCGAATGGCATTTGGCCATTGAGTATCTTCTGCATATACTCATACAGTGAGTGACAGCGTTTAATGCTTTCACGGAAAGCAACAGCTCTTGATGCTTCATCCAAATTCTCAAATGTATAGTCTTCACCATGGTAGATGCGGCACAAACCTTTTAGAAATCTCAGGTTGTCATTTCTACCAAGTTCATGTTTAATAGCAAGACCACCGAGCACGTAAATGGAATATAGCCAACGCTTATTACCTTTATCATCATTATAGAGAAACAGTTTCTGGTTAATGCCGGCATTAGTCCAAAGGGCTTCAAGGTTAAGCTTTTCCACCAGTGGATTACTGTTCCCTCTTTGATACTTGCGCTTATACCATTCAGCTATATAGATTATAGTTTCTACGGCAAATTGAGGGGAGACTAAAGCTGGAAAACCTTTAACAGAAGCAATATCATTCAGGCAGACTTCAAGTTCATTGAAATCTGCTTCCGACAGTTTAAGTAGCCAGACGTATGGCTTACAGATGTCGAATGATGCTATTTTATCTTTTAATTCTTTCGTTAGTTTTTCTATCATGGTCAGATTCTTTTTCTCCAACTACCCAGTGTCCGCTATATCCACTACCAATAAATCTGATGTGTGGCATAGGGGCGATGCGTTCTTTTATCTTCTGACTGATAAATTCAGCATCATCTTTTGCATCTTTCAATCCTACAAGAGTGTCATCGTCGGCAATACCAAATAGCAGAATGCCGCCAGTCCCGTTAGCATACGCGCTGACACTCTTTAGCCAGCTTTTAACCTTACGACGTTCCACTTCCTGCTTCTTGTCGTATTCTGTGGTTTCACCTATATATTTGTTGATGTCCATATAAGACTATTTTAGGGGTTCTAGGATATTATATCTTTTTTACTGACGTCCATGGCTTTCAGAATCTTTGCTATGCAATATAGCAAAAATACGATAATAGTTTATAATACTTGCCAAATAGTTCTATCAATATTATCATCGAATCCTAATTTTTTAAGTCTTATGGAATCATTTATATTATAATCGTTAATATTTTTATTTGAGGTATTGAAGTTATTTGCTTTTACTACAGTAACTCGGCTGTCTGGAAATTTTACTAAAACACTAACTATTCTGTACTCTCCAGATTTCTTTTTTGTTTTTTTTATGTTGGATATTTTGCCTTCTATAATCTCACCTAAAGTGAAATTCGAGTTTTTGTCACCAAAACTCAAAAGCTTTGACTTATTACTTTCACTTATATACCTAAGTTCATATCGTTCATTAATAAAATCAATATTCATAAAGCCTAATTTATCGCAAATATCATTATTATTAAATATATCTGTTCTGTTTAGATTCATATTCTTCAGTTGTCTGATAGATATGTAACTGCTAACTCCTGCGATATTTATCATATACTTATTATTTTCCTCGTTCATTAATCTGCCTATCATTGGTATAGGATAATCATAGTATGCATCCAATTTCACAACACGATTATTAATTATACCGATTAAACGTCTTCTGAAAGAACCAATTTCATCGTACATGTGGGCTACTATTTCATTACCATTGTTGTCTTCAATTCCCCATTTGCCGGATTTAAGTGTTTTAGACAGCGAATTTTGGAGTTCGATACTTTTCTCAACAACTTCTTCGCCTCTGATGTTTATACAACTTTTAGTACCAACAAATGTAACATTGGCAACGCCATGAATGAAATTTCCTATACTATCGTATTTAATAGGTATGCGAATGGAGTTGTCAGATATATTTATTACGCCCCATTTGCCATTACTCTTTACCCTAACCAAATCATCTACCCATAATTGTATTTCATCGTATAAACATGGAATTTTAGTATTCCTGAGTTTATCGCAGACTCCCAATAACCCAAATTCTTGAACCAGACAATACTCATCATTCAAGTCAGAATACTTTGAAATCAATTTACCTTTTTTGTCAATGTCGTTTTCAAGTTGCCTCCACGATTGAGTAGGGTGGGTAATGGTTACTTTGGCACTGCCTGACTCCAGTTTTCCTATTTTATTGTATTTTATATCTGTAATGATATTGTTATTCAGGTCAATAAGTCCATATCTGTTGCCTTTTTGAACTTTGAATATACCCTTGTCCCATGGTTCTATAGATTCATAGGTTGCAGGAACTATTTCATTTCCTAATTTATCTGCAACACCCGTTTTGCTATCTTTTGTGAATATGATGCAGTTATTTATATCATCATAGTAAATGTCATCGTAGTCAAAATCATTATCCCAATCAATAATCTTCATACCATATTTATCTACGATTCCCAATTTATTATTCAATGCTACCTTATAGAACCTATTGTCCTGTAATTTAGGCTCGCTGGTAAATATCGGATTTATCAGCGACTTGTTATTAAAGCGGAATCCCCATAAATCTCCATATTTTGAAATCTCAGCGTATTTACCCGTTTTTCTCATCTCGGTGAGAGCATCCTGGTAAAGATTACTGTTTACCCATTTATCTTCAATAGATTTTTTCAATCCTTCACGGCTAATGAGTGTACCCATATATTCTGTATAGGCTTCCGGATGCTTCGTGAAATAAGCTTCATTCGCATTAAAATAATATGGCTTGCAAAATTCATCATCAAATGTCAATTCCTCTAATATGATAAGTTTACCATTGGTATTAGAGTTTTCAAGTGTAAACTTCCACTTATTATCTTCGTCCAGCCAGTTACACTTCAACAAGAGTTCATCTCTGGAAATAGACTCTTCCAAGGCTTCTTTGTCAAGTACAAACACATTTCTATGATTGGCAAAAAGAGTGTTCTTATAGTTGAACAACTTCATATAGTCATATTTGCTTTCATTCCCATTTCCAAACACCCATATTACCTGAACATTATTGATTCTATAGAATATATCTTTATCGACAATAGTATCCAGGTCTACATTGTTGTTCTGAAGTTCTATAACAACCTTTCTATCCTTGAAGTTAAAAGATATGTCAGGACGTCTCCATTTCATATACGGAAAATTGCTGCGAATAATTTTGTCCATATTCACATCGGTTACTCCCAATGCATTACTCTTCTCTGAATTCAGGAGAGATATAATCTTCAGTTTTAAATCTCTACGGAGCACATTTGTATCGGAACTTAAGGCTGTTTTTATTTCTTCTTCTGTGAGCTCTTCTATATCAATTCCTTCGTAGTGATTGTCATTCGATTTGTCAGACATGATTGTCCATGGGCAATTTACATTTTTTTGCGCATGCATGAAGAACAAAGATTCTTTGTTGTTCCCATATCTTCTGTGTGCTATCTTCACTCTCGCTCTACATATTCCACAGGTCCAATATTTACTGCTTTTTATATCTGCTTCGGACAACATTCTGCTTACATGTGCAATCTCTTCCGCACTGCTCATCCGAAAGAAATTGTCTGCATCTATTATTTCTCCCTTGTCGTTGTAAACATATCTTATAGATCTTGATGTGGTGTCGTCCGTATCGTTTGTTATTTCCGGAAAGTCAACAATATTTCCATCGCTTAGCTGAAAAGCTTCTTGTTCTTTGTTTTTTACAGGTCTATAACTTTTCGGGATAGGAGTTTTTGCAGGCCTTTCTTCGATAGAGTTAGATTTATCAGCCTCTTTCTGACTGCTTTCTAAATTGACTTGTGAATCCAAACTTAAAGATTCTTGCTTGTTTGACTCTTCTTTGCTTGAAATATTGTCATTCTTGAGTCTATTTTCCAGTGAATCTATTCTATTTTTGAGTTGTTTATTCTCTTCGTACAATATATTGTTAAGATTATTGTATTTGGAAATTTTTGTACTCTGCGAAATTATCTGAACCCTTTCGTCTTCTAATGCTTTTTCCAGATGCTTTTTCTCATCTTTGATTCTCCTTAATTCATCTTCTTTAATGGATAATGTTTGATTCAGAGATGCAATCGCCTCTTCGTTTGTCTGAATTTGTTTTTCGAGGTTTCTTATTTCTTCATCAGAATGGCTTTGCTTTATGGATTCCTCATGCTTTGAATACAGCTCATTATACATAGAATTCAGGTTATTATACCTTAAATTCAGCTCATTTAATTGCTCTTGCAATTTCTTGTTTTCATTATCTATCTGATTGTTTCTTTCAAGGTGTTTTTCACAATTTGATTCTAATGTTTCATTCTCATTTTTTAAATCCAGCATCTCGTAGGATGCAGTCTGTAATTGATTTTGTAGCCTACAATAAGCTTCTGACAGCTCATTGTTTTTCCGGCTTAAATCATGAATTTCATTTTCCTTGGCTGATATAGATTCTGTTAGAGATGAAATTTCATTTTTCAATCTTGCTATATCTTCGTTTGATTGACTTATAAAAGATTGTAGTTTGTTATTATAGGATTTATATTCATCAATATTTATTTCTAACTTATTACACTTATTGATGGTGTCAGTGAGTTTTTCTAAAGTTTCATTGTTTTTGTTTTTCTCCTCAGATATAATCTCTTCGTAATTTTGTAATTCATTTTTTAAATTACAGATTTGACTACTTTGTAGTTTTTTTTCAGACTCTAGTCTTATATTTTCCTCCTTATACTTAGTGATTTCATTGCTTATTTCATTCTGCTGTGTATAAAGTGATTGATATTTCTCTTCTATAACTTTACATGTTTCTTTCAATTGATGTATAGTGTTGTCTTTTTCTTTTATAGCATGGTGTAATTGTTCTACCTTTTCAGAAATATCATAGCCTGCTAAATAATTTATTATCTTCTGAGTAATAGTCATATGGTAAAAGTTTTAAGTTTAAATAAATTACTTCTTTTATCTTGTTTATTTTCTCCACCTTGTATATCTTTTGATGGATATCATGTTTTTCTATTAAATTCTTATTATTTCGGTTTTAGTAATTTGCTTCCATTTATGAGTTGTTTACTCAGTCCTCTTTCAATACTCTCAGCTCTTTCTTTGTGCCTTTGTATACTTCACGCAATTCGCGGAGTGGATGATCGCTCTGTTCAATGTGATGAATCATGGAGTGGCAGTTAGAACATAAAGGTACAAGATTTTCTACGAAATCCTCAGGGATTCCATCAGTTTCAAAGGTTGAGATAGGCTTAAGATGGTGTACTTCTATAAAGTTTGCCCCAAGTGTTTCTCCATACATTTCGGCAAAGTCCATACCGCAGCATTGACACTGATAACCATAGCGGCTGATACACTGCTGGCGGAGCTGAGGGTTTCTACGTATTACTTCCATTTCTTTTGTAATATGTTTGCGTTCACCTTCTGTTTCTTCACGGAATTTTTGTACCTTTGCTTCATGTTGAGGCTGTGCCTTCTTGACTGTTTCTTCCAAATTTATTTTACGTTTGAACAAGTTTTTGAATGCTTTTGATTCAAGGAACTGAGAGTAGGTTTTCAGATGGACGGAATACATCAGTTCCGCTTCCTCGTCAATAGCTGCCATTTCCCGATTGGTTGCAATACGGTTGCGAACACGGTCGTAGAAGTTATGGTCAAGGCACTCGTAAATACTCGAAAAGGTAGTGGACTCGTATTTACGAATAAATGCTACCAGTTCTACTTCGCTGAAAGACGCGAATGATTCTGCATCAGTCCTACGTTTCTGCAATTCCTGTATATAGGCATTACGTATTGATTCAGAAGTGGGTATAATTTGTTTCTTAGCCATCTTTTTCTGCTTAATATTAGGTTTCAGTACTTATATTAAAGTACTACAATACTTACATCAGAGTACTCCAGTACTTCGGGCAAAGTACTGGAGTAATTGTGGTAAAGTACTGAGTCAATCTTTCCAATTCAAATTCTCTTCGTACTTGTCGAATTTCATTTCCTCGGTTACCCCTGCTTGTTTTAATGCTTTGAGGACTATTGCCTGTTCTTTGGGTGATAGGGCTGTTTCTCCTCTTCTGCGTTCAAAGTATGGGTTCCGTCCGAATGTGGCAATCAGCATATTCATGAACTTCAGATACTGATCCGGAAACATGCGTTTCTGAAAGTTTGTGAATCCACGTGCGTACATGATAGGTTGATTATCACGAAAGTATTTGCAAGTAACGTCTTTGCTACATTTGTTGGGGTTTATTAAATGAAGGTATTCTTCATTTTCCAATAATTCGGTATATGATACCTGACGCAGGCATGTGGCTGCCATGGGGCAGTCACTATGCTGGCATACAGGGTAATTCTTTGGGATGGATGTATAAAGTTTTTTTGGCATTATTCCATGGGTTTAATCATTGATTCTATATATTCGCGTTCAAAAATATTTAGATTATAGTAATTGTATAACTTTTCGTCAGACCAAGTTTGTTCAAAATCTAATAAAGGAACAAATTGATATACAGCAGAAGTAGCATGGTGTCCTGACTTTGATAAACTTATTAAAAATCTAACGAATTTTGTTTTTAAATAATCAATAAGATTATTACAACTCTCTGTATTTAAGTTTAAATCAGCTCCAATAATGAGATATGTTTCAGTGCATACACTATTAGGTTCAGATATATAAGCATTTAGATTGTCGTCGTTTAGTTCTGTTCCTATATTGTTAGCATACGGTGTAATAACTTTCCATTTTGAAAGCCAGTTCTCATTTTTCTTTATTAATTCTCTTTCTACATATCCTATGCACAACCCTTTTCCATAACATTTAATGGGATTATTCATTCCATTTTTTGTTGACTTAAATTGAACATCTTTAATAAAATCAGTGGCTAAATCAAAAGGTTTACGTGGAGAGACAATAGTTTTTAAAGATGAGAAGTTCTTGTTTTTTACTTTTTCAATTATTGATATTGCATCATAATTACGAATAAAGGTATCTATGTTGTCTAATTTAAGAGAACGCATTTTATCCGATACTACGCCAGATATCCCATGTGTAACCACTCTGGTTAGATTTTCGTGAGAATTATAATTTGAATTCCATAGAAAATAGCACAGCCCTCCACGAATATTTGTATTTGGGAATATGGTCTCTGGATTTAGAAAATCATCTAATCGACTAATATGTTTATCTTCGAGCATGCTATTTCTAAATTCATCGAGTCCTTTTCCACCGCTATACCATCTTGCGGGCATAATCATTGAGACATAGTTAGCTTGAAGTTTCTTTGCTATATTTACAAATAAATTATATACTGGAGTGGCACTTGCTTGTGCTCCACCATCCATCATTTGGTATGGTGGATTCCCCACCACTGCATTAAATTTCATTTCCTGTTTACTTGAATTACCCTTCCAAAAACCAACAGTCCTCAATTCTTTAACAAGACCTTCCTGGTCATTGGAAGCACGTTTGATTAATTCTTCATTCTTTATATTAGCTTTTCTCTCTACATCACGGAAGCCGAAGAGTGTACGACGGGTGATACCCACAGCCATGGGAGTGTTACAGATAACATAGATATTGTCTTTTACTATGTCGTCCCATACCACCTGTTCTTCCTGCACACTGACGCTTTCTCTTTCAATACATTCCGCCTTTATATATTCATCTAACCGGCGACGGTAAAGTGAATAGGTGATGTAAAGAGGGTAGAGACCTGTCTTGGAGTTGATTTCCAAAATTTTGGTCTGTACTTCGCCTGCCAAATCAACGTTATCGAAAAGCTGACGAGTTACGTCTCCCTGATCAACATAACGTGGGGTGTCCAGTTGTCCGGTCTTTTCATCAAAACTCTCGTTATAGAAGCAATAGCCGCCTACAGTATCGCTCATGTGCATATTCACTACCCGCCATGGAGTCAGCACTGTTTCCTTGTCCGGATTGCGGAAATATGAGAAGATTTCCGTAATCTGACGGATACGCTCGTCCACATGCATGAAATCAGCCTCTCGGGTTAGGGCACGATATTTCTTTCCTGCTTCTTCAAAACGAGTGGCATTGAAGCATTTCTTGATTTTGTTGAAATCTGTTTTTGAAATACCTTTCGGCATAAACTCTGCCCATGACTCATCCTTAATCTTGCGGGTAAAATTATCAACAGTTATATCTTCTTTCGTATCGCCGGCATCGGCTCCACCATACATCAGTAATGGGATACGCAGGGCTATTCCGCGTATGTTGGTGATACGCTTGCGAAACTCTTCACGATCTTTTTTAGCTTGTTCACGGCGGGCAATGCGCTCGGCTTCCTTATCCAACCACTCCTGACGTTGCTCTTCAGTCCAAGAATCCCATTGTTTTTGGAATTCCTCATCTTTTTGAGCTTTCTTCTTTGCCTTTTCTGCAGCTTCAGCTTTCTTTTGGCGTATTTTTTCTTCCCATGCGGCACGCTGTTCTTCAGTCATGTGGCTGAGGTCTATCGTGTCTTTGGCATCCTTACGTTTCTCGTCTGGAGCTTGTCCTCCGTTTTCGCCTATCTGATTGAGGAGACTAGGGTCAATCTTATTAAGTTCTTCCTGAACATAAAGGCAATTGTCGTCGAATCCTTTACGAACCAAACGGTCGATATAGACGCTCTCCAATTTCTTGTAGATAGTATTGACATCCATAGGACTCATCTTTCCACCATCCATAGAAATAACCGGGCAGAGTTCGATGAAGTCACGAACAGTATCCTTATCGCGCATCTCCTGGGTCTTTTCTTCTTCGCCTTCTTCCTTTTGCTTATCCTTGGTCTTCGCCATTGATGAAAACTTTGAAGTTTCGGCTACAATCTTCAGGGTACGATCCGGCGCAAAGTCGAATACATAACATTCTGTTTTCATCTTGCCGTCAGGTGTTTTGTAAGGCGACTGAACGCGGAAAATGGTCTCCACCTTTGAGATAGAAGACTGCGGTCCAAGGGGCGACAGTAACTCCAGTGGTTAGACGGCCACAGGATATGGTAATGGTAGAAGTCTTTTCCGGGAGTTCACCTATCGCATTGAGTACTTTATCGAGTGCATTTTCACTCTGTTCGTCCGCATCGTTCTTGCCGGCTACATTCACTACCTTGAAATGCCTGAATGTGGGATGCTCGTTAAGCAGCTGCTCCAAGGCGGCTGCTTCATTGACATGTGAAACTACCCACAATGTATGTCGGAACATCTTACGATATTCCGTGGTAGAGAACGGGAAGTTGTTTTCAGCGTCTTTTGTACAGAGGAGATTCAGGAACTTCAGCACATCTGCTTCGTGTACAAACCGTCCTTTGGAACCGGCGGGCATGGCTGCTTTGTCCGCCTTAGGATTGCCAGTCCATGTACGGAAGAACTCAGGGAAAGTAAATATACCTGTCTGGTCAAGCACATTGTTTATATTCTTGGTAATGTCATAAGTGAAGATATTCATCTTCGGCAATTCCTCGTATGGATTCTTTTCATTAGGATGCTCTTCATACCATTTTTTCTTAGCCTGCTGTTCTGCAATGTAGTCCCATGTGTAAATTTCATCTTCCTTGAAATCTTCATAGAGATTGAAGGGGGTTCCTGAGAGATAAAGCATCTTGGTCTTGTCCTTCTTCAAGAAATCATCAATGACGCTTTTCCCCAAAGATGTTCGTGTGCCCTCGTGCGCCTCGTCGATAATAACAAGGTCCCAATCGGCATTGAGAATATCAGCTTTCAGTTTTTCATTCTCAATTTTAGTAGCTCCTCCAGAGTTATCCCCAGATTGATTCTTATATTTTGCTTGCGTCTTTAGGTTGACCAACTCAGAAAGACGCATATATTGCATTGAAACGAAGAAAGCAAAGTGGTTACCTTCGGCTTGTATAAACTTTTCAAGGTCGTAGAAATTACCTTCGCTCTCATTATCGGAGCGTGTGCCGAACCCATAAGTCTGATGTATATCTGCGTTACCCTCTACTTTGGGAGTCGAAGACTTGGAGCCTACAACCTGACGGAAAGCATTGAGCCAGCTGTCTCCAACCACGGGGCGGTGTGTAATAATAAGGGTTCGTTTCACATCCAGTTCGCGCATTAGCTGCATGGCACAGACTGTCTTACCGAAACGCATCTTTGCATTCCAGAGAAACTGTCGGGATTCAGTAAGAACAGTATATTGATAATCACCTTTCCGACCGCTTTTTCTGCAGAAATGCTCTTTAGCTTGATCTATTGCGTCTCTTTGTTCTGAACGTAGTACGATCAGGTTGTTCGAAGACGGATTAGCTTGTGTATCCACCTTTATTTCTTCGAGGGTTGAGTACGTTGCCATAGATATATTGTTTTTAATTATTCTTATTTACTAAAGACTCAAAGGTACATTTAGGTGCCTTCAGGTCATGGAAATCTTTTGAGTTAAGTGTGGCTTTCTGGAGATTAATCCCCTCAAGAAAGTCTTTGACAAGGCAAAGCCGCTCGTGTGGAGCCGGCTCGTGCTTCTCTTCCTGAACATCATCAAATAAGGAAAGTTGTTTACCGGTTGATGGCTCTTTTTCAATGTAGGGATCATATCCGGGCAATCCAAACTTCAACCCATCCATTTGCCAGATGTTCCACGATATGATGTATGCCACACCGGGCATCATGCGCATTTTGTTCTGATTGAACTTTTTCTCACCGAACTGCGCAATATAATGCTCCTCGAAAGTAAAGAACAGGGCTTCGCGGGCAAGCAATAGATTGTCACCCTGCCATTCAAAACCATAAGTGGAACGTAAAGCTATCTTTGCCCATAAAATCCATTCCTTAGAGTCTTTGGTATTTTCTGACACAATACGCAGTTTCCTATCAAGCAAGCCAATTCGATGCTTAACATCATCATTATATTCACCGGATACGGCATCATAACGGTTACATAGATAGGGAGCCTCTCCACATGTTATCTCCAGACGCATATCGGCCACATAGTCTTTCCATGTCTTATCTTCAGGAAATATAATTTTTTCTTTATTATTAATCCATTTGTGAGGGTCGTTCGGATCAGGAGAATTAAACAATCCTTCTTTCCGTCCGAACCATGCTTCATCAATAAGATTGTTCTGAGCATTACAAATCCAAGCAGGAGTGAAAACTTCGGCTTTATCTTTTGCTCGTTGAGTTTGCTCTTCTCTCGATTTTACCGAACGGGGACGAATAATCTCCTGATATTTTTCCTTAACCTCCGGATTTTCTTTAACAAGCTCTTTATATTTTTCCTTTGTGATGACAATACCATCATCTGAAACATAGGATGTTATCTTATCAAGTGTAATAGGAGCAAAGAAGGTGTAATCATCTCCCAAGTCGGAATATGAGTCGGTTGCCCAGTAGATATTCTGCTGGGTGGTATGATCCTTCAAAAGGTTCATGCAAACCTTTTCGCCATAACCTACGAGGTGTTGATTCTCACTTATGTCTGCATCTTTTATCATAATTTTCGTTTGCAAAGTTATGGCTCTATATTGCAGTCTTTCTGCATAGTAGAATACTTTTTCAATATATCTTCTAATTTTTCTATCATTTGTTTCCTTAACCACATAGGCTTGAGTACAGTTACCTGATTTCCAAAAGAAAATATTCTTGCTTCAAGCTCTTTGTTGGGTCTTACTTTAAGCTTGATAATATGTTTCTCTTCGTCTTCTACTATTTGAGAAGCATGAATCGGCTTACTAGTAATGTAAGGAAAGCGAGCCGCATCGAATTGTAGGATAATTTCTTCTGGTTCTGGATGCTCTTTAGGTAAAGTCACTCCAATTATATCTTTGAAATAGTCATTGAAGTTTATTTCTGTATTTAGAATGAAAGGAACATTGGCATGCGTAAATTTCACTATGCGGTCTAAATCCTTGTTTGTTATGTAATTAGCATGTTCACCCTCCTGTAAACCTATAAGAAACCATCGGTTATTGAACTGTTTTATATGGTAGGGATGAATAATGTTTGTACTTTCATTGCCAGTAAAAGTACGGTATACTATATTCAGTGGTTGATGATTTATGGCTGAATTAATCAATTCGCCTAAGAACTCAGTTCCTTTCTGCATCTCATTTTGTTCGAATGCAACTACATTCTCAGGATTAGGTCTTACGCCAAACCGAAATTCTAGATTAGAAATAACATCTTCCAACCATGCATTTGTAGGAATACCACGAAAGCGGCTGAGAATATCAATGGTTGAACGTAATGAGGTTACTTCTTCTGTAGATAATTCATTATTAAATATTGAGAAGTTTTTGTCTGAATAGCGGTAGTAACACTTCCTGCCTTCGTATGGGTAAGCTTCAATAGGGGCATTGTAGGTAACTCTATCCTTCATATATTTGATGTCTTCACGTATCTGACGGATACTGACCTGGCTTCCGGATATATCCATTAGTACTTCATTGACTTTATCAATGAGGTCGTCAATGGTATATTTATGAAGAAAATCGCTAAAACAACGGTCAAGTATCTGATAGCGGAGTTGTGCGTTTTTATTGGTTGGCATAGAGTTCTTTCATTAGTTATTTGTGGGCTTAACTGCAACAACATTGTCAAGACGGACGAGGTCGTTTAGGTCACATTTGAGACAACGAGCTATTTCGATTAGATTCTCTAAATTCGGTTGAGAAGTATTAGTAACCCATTTGGAGATAGTTGCTGGGTCTTTTCCTAACATTTCGGCTAATTCCTTATTTGATATCATTCGCTCAGCAAGCATCACTTTTATTCGGTTTATAGGTTGTTTCTCCATACTTAAGTTTTTTAATCATAATATGGATGCAAAAATATTATATTTTATTAATTATTTCCTATAATCTTGGTGAAATATCACATATAAAGCCAAATAATTGATTGTTTCGTCAATTTAATTACTTAATATGTATATATTTCATAATTGTACAAATGGATCTATATTTACATAAAGGCTCAATGCCTCAAATAAAGAAACATTGAGTCTTTTTCTGAATTATGATGAAAATTTGATGAATTATAAATCATTCATTCCCTTTTGTTTAAATACAATATTGATCGTTTCATCAAATCATCGGAACTTTTTAAGAAATTCTTTTGTAATGGTATAATAGCGGCCAGTTTTCTTTTCTTCCCGATACGGAGGGCCGGGAGGAAAGTTTTTTATAAAGGTTGAATAAGCAAGAGAATTGTCTGTAGGTGTAAGTCTCCAGTTCCTTTTTAAAATGTTTCGAATCTGATAGGTTTCAACCTTGATATTACTAAGCATTAATAACTGTTGAATGTCATTAATACAGAAAGTCAGTTTATCCAGGCTCATGGTATCCATGATATTTAAGCAGATTTCAGCGAGATCTATTTCTGTATGATTCCTGCTACAATTGATAATTCTGTCGAGAGCTGGCGTATGTATCTGTTGCGGATTGAACCACATTCTACTTTCTTTGTCCGTAGTAAGTTGACGGTGTTGAAGAAAGTAAAGAAATGCTGGAATTTCCGTGATTAGTTTTTGAAGAAAACTCGTATCGTCATTTTTGAGGGGATTAATTTTTCGCACCCAATAACGTGTTTCTCCCGGTTCTATAAGAACAGGAGTATCTTCATTATTGGAACACATAATGAATTTACCAAAAAATTGCACTTCACAGCGGTCTTTACCCTTTGCTTCAATCTTGTATACACTTGCTGTACTTAGATTCTTTAATCGTTCAGAATCCTCTCTACGGTTAAGCAACACTTCGTCAACTCCAATGAGTAATTTGCCGGCCCAATCAGCGTTGAACTGGCTACGAAAATCTTCATTGGTGTTAAATGTGACGTTATCCTGAAAGATTGCTTTCAGAAAATTCAGAAAGGTACTTTTACCGGTGTTTCTTTCTTGAAAAACCAAAAGTAGAATTGGTAGTTTCTGTACTGGATTGAGATAAAGAAGCTGAAAGTAATCCATACCTAACTCATAATGTTCCCCGAAAATATGAAGAATAAGTTCTTGTATATGTGGGAACTTCCCTTTTTGAGGGATATGAGTAATTGGCTCATACAGATTAAGGAACGAGCCAATATTCTTCTTATAATCTACGTGACTTGGAACTGTACAGAAACCATCGTATTTAGGAACACTTGCTATGAAGTCTTTCCCATGA